>Ga0209367_1004277_pt1 | contig 19657 bp, 19 predicted proteins | sample WorMetLIZISLAND2_FD_187412 | JGI IMG/M metagenome (GOLD analysis project Ga0209367, IMG submission 187412) | Marine gutless worms symbiont microbial communities from Max Planck institute for Marine Microbiology, Germany - Olavius geniculatus... ...
AAAGCACTCGGAGAGCGCAGGTACCTCCGCCAAGGCAAAGCTATTCGCCAAATGGCGTCACCATCTTCGCTTTGCCAGCGGTTCCCTTATGCCCCCTTTAACGCAATGGTAACGAAAATTTCAAAGTAATTCAGAATCCAGGATTTCTGCCAGATTACCCCCAAAATTTAACCACTTGTAGTCTATGCCATGCCCGACATTCCCTCGAAATTTCAGAAAGATCCGTCCATAACTTTTTGAGTTATCTTGCTAATACACAGACAAACAGACAGACAAACAGACAAACAGACAAACAAACAAAAACCGGCAAAAACATAACCTCCTTGGTGGAGGTAATTAATCAGCAGGTTTATATATTGCCTTTTAAACAAATTTCTCAGAGGCGCCTATTGCAAGTAGGAACGATTAGTAAACCATGACTTAAGGCGTGATTTAGAACATTGTTTACTAATGTTCCTACATTAGACGAAAGATTGTTTTATTTAAGACGTTTGATTTTGACCTAACTTTATCGCGAACGTTTACGCTAACCAGTATAAAAAGTGCTTTCAATTGAAGTTCAAAATTAGTAGGCCTAAGTGTTGTACGCATACCGTATCACATCATCATTTGTTTCAACTGACCTTCTTCAGTGACGGTTCCAACAAAATTTCTGTCGCCCATGTCCAGCAGAGGAGATGAGGCAAAAGTGACATTCACTGGAGGCAGAGAGCTGTCCACGTGACTGATGACGTCAAAATTTATAAGCTCTTCAGCTCTTTTGTGTAGACTTTTCATCGCATCACCTGCAGCTGTTCCACTGCTCAGCAACGTCTCACTGTTTCTCTTGAAACTTTCCAACTCCGTCTTGTGTTGTTCCAGTTCTTGTTTCACCTCCTGCCATTGTTTGACTCGCTTCTGTTCGATCGCTTTTACTTCTGACAGCAGTTGTTCTCTGTCACGCTCAACAGCAGCAATCAAAATGTCTGCTGTTATGTTAATTTCCTTCTCAATATTGCCAAGGTGCTTGATGACGTCATTCTTCACTTTCTCAAGACGCTCAAAAACGTCTTCAGTAATCCGCCACAGCTCGGATATCTTCTTTAAATCGCTGAGGGCATCCGACATTTCTTTGATGTCTGAACAGTCGTGGGCTTTGTGCGATTCGATGAAACACCGCACACAAATTGCAAGTTTACATTCCTGACAGAACATTCTCATCTCTTCCCCTTCGTGCCGTTCGCACATGGCTTTTTCGGACAAACGCTCTCTGACGTTAAGCAGTTTGTCCATTTTGAAGTCTTTCTTCATCACCGATAACCCGTCGCGAGGAATAATGAACGGTTCCCTGCAGATTGGGCAATTCATCCGGTCTCCGGGTCGTCTGTTTTTGCCGTAGTTCAGCAGACACTTAAGACAGAACGTGTGGTTACAAGGCAGAACTCGAGGGTCGGTGAAAACCTCGGTACAGATGGAACATTGAGTGATATCATCGAGTTCCACGTCGGCTGATGGCTTCCGATCCATGATGTTGCTTTGTGCTGCAACTGTCGGTACAGGCAGCAATAGGCTACAGGTAGGATTGTCAACCGGCTGACGTTGGGAATTTCACCGAAAACGAAAGCGGAACTGAAGCCGCCGCTGCAAGCAACAACGAGTATAATGAAAAATTCATTTAAAATAATTGAAAAATCAAAGCTGTTGAATTTTTTTGTGGTTAAAGTAGGCTAATGGATCAATATGACTAAAAATGAGGTAACCCAATTTTCAGGTTAGGGTCACGGATATTCCTCTACAATCCTTACTCTCTTCGACGCCTACAGCGCCACGACCCTCGTTTTTTTGTTAAGCTATTGATGCCTGCCTATTTAGCTATACCATAATGTCGGGTTAACCAACGTTTGACGCTTAAATTGGTTGCAACATTAAACGGAGTACACTTTTAATGATAAGTAAACTATAAGAAAAATATGTACCGTGGTTAGACGGTGAAAATGTAACCATCTTTCACCTGGCCAACAGGTCCGTGACCCCGTTCACGCTTGAGTGGATCGACGTCGTAGTAAATAAGTAACACCAATTGTTAGCATATTTCCAGAAGCCAGAAATGGTGATCGATATAGACCTACATTGTATTTTGACAACGCGGAGCTGAGTGAAAAACAATTAAATCTCTAAGATGATTTTTAGTCAACCTGCGGTGAACGTGACGTAGCCTGAACTTTCTGCAAAGTCTTCGGACGCAAAGTCTGCGAAAGAAATCAACACGCACGAACACCCAGTAACTCGTTATTAAGCAGGGCTGGAAAAACCTAGTTTTTGAAGCATTTTAAGAAATAATTTAAATGGTTTTTAAGTTTTTAAGTTTTTAGAGGTTTTAGGCCCAGCGAACCATAAAAACCGGACACAAAACAAAGACCCAGAAAAACACGATAAGGATCCTATATGCACCATTCTCTCTGTGACATTACGATAGTTGGACTCAAAATCACAATTAGAATACAAAATTATAATAAGGCCTACGATCTGTAACTGAAACGACTTTAAACGCACTATGGTACGCCAATCGTGCAGTATTGTGGCTAAACGGTAAGTCTTAAGGGGTCGGCGACGGTACCGTCGGATAGGGCGCTGGCGACTTAGGGCGGCCAATAGTAAATAACGTCTTTTCAATAAAAGTTTTAAGTTATAAGTGGCCGTATCTCGAAAACGGTGGGCCAAGATTGCTATTAGTCACTAATAGAAAGTCTCATATTGGCTTTCAAATGGCATGAAAGTCATAGTTTTTGGGTAACGTTGAAGGTTAGTACTGCAACAGGGACTGTGTAGGCTGTAGCGCGTTTTCCTTTGCGATAGATGAACTTTTATAATCATGTTTAAATCACTAAAAACCCAAGTTGTTTGAACCTATTTCTCAGCTTTGTTACCAAGTGGTTTTACGCCGCCGACTATTGCGCCTACAGGAATGACGCATGCCACCATTTTAATACTGGAATTAGAATCTATATGTTTCTTCTCCCAGTATCAGTGTGTCGAGCTCGTGAAAGGTATTTTACGAAAATGTGCAATATGAATTGACTTTTGACATTGACATTAACATTGTCAGCATACACAACATAGTTTGTCGTAGAGTCTTTAGTTGTCATTTTTCCAACAATGTTTTTTGGTTCCAGTGTGTGCATTCAAAGTCAGTCAATGTTTTATACACTGTTTACACGATCAAGCAAACATCGAGCAATTATCGAGCAAACATCCAGCAAATGCATTTAAAATACACGTGCACCACGTGTGCTCTAATTGCTCGATGTTTGTTTCGTGTAGGCTATGCTTTATGGATGCTTCATATTTGCTTCATATTTGCTTGATATTTGCTCGACGTTTGCTGGATGTCTGCTTAATATTTGCCTGATGATTGCTTGATCCTGTAAACGGGGTATTAGTAGCGTGCATGAGCGTGACAGACAGACGGAAAAATTTGTCGCTATAGTCGACTGTCGCTATTTTAGCAGTGATGTAAACAAAAACATTTTAAAATACCGACATTAGGACTTTTTCTTAAGGCCAAAACCGTCAAATGTTTTAACGAAAAAATGTTAGCTGTTATAAAGCACGCGCGTGTAATGCAAACGTAGTGAATCTGTATTAACAACGTTGGATTTGTAGCAACTAAACCGAAGTTTCTAAAAGTAGGCCTAAATCAGTGGCAGTTATACCCCGTTTACACGACCAAGCAAATATCGAGCAAACGTCGGGCAAACATCGAGCCAGCTTCATCGTGTAAACGGGGTATAAATGTCAACGGTCAGCTTTCAGTTATGTTGCTGCATTTAGATAAAGTGAAATACGAGCTAGCAAACACAGTTGTAGTCTAATGTAGAAGTTGCATATTAGGATTCACAGTTTGACTATAGCCTAAAATGAAACGTTCGATAATGTTTCTGGTACTTTTGTTTTGTTCGTCCATGTATTTTTGTCACTCGTGACGAATAAAGATTTTCATTACAATATCGATAACAAACATTCGACGTAACTTCAAACCTTAATGTCGAAAAACATTTAACATTATATACGTTCAAGCAATCTATGAGCAACGACGTGTAAATTACTGGAGCACAAAGCGTCACGATGAACATTCTAATCCGCAAGAAATGTCCAAAATAACCTCATATTTGGAATTCCCGAGGCCACATTGCCTATTCACTATGCCACTTTGGTGAGGCTACGATGACGATTAAGGGTAGTTTGTAGATGAGCAACCATTGTTAAGCATTTTCAGTTGTAATTTTTCAGTCCGAAAATGGGCCTAAAATTTTCGGTTTTTGAAGGATTTAAGGGGGAAAATATGAAAGATAAATGTTGAGACCCCCTAGGAAATCAATCCCCACCGAAACACGTCGTCCAGTGCAAAGAATGCGGCGATACTCCCAAAATGTGTTCTCCAGAGCTTGGCAAGTAAAGTAAAAAAAGAATAAAAGAAAGAAAAAAGAAAAAAATAACCCGGTTGAACATTATATTTCACCCCTTTGCCCCGCCGACCATGCTGGGCCGATTTGTACCATTTTTGGCACGTAGGGCCAGACCGCCGACATAATCATCCAAGTCAAATTTTAAGTCGATTGATTCCGGGGTTTGGGGGCTACGGGTGCCCAAAATTTGGGGTTTCCCATTGACTCTGATAGTCGCCCTTACAACAGTGTTACGCACTACCCTGCTACACTGTGATTAACCACCGCCCATGGCGTGCGCCAGCCAGCCGCCAACTGTCTTGCTGTTGGTTTCAAATGCCGTGTTACTCACCCATGGGCACTAAACCCGGCCGCCGCGAAATATTATAGGCCTATACGGCTTGCAGGTTTTGCAGCTGGTTTTCAAAAGCGTTCGGCGACGCCGGCGTCATATCAGATGGAATCTCAGATGGCGATTTTAATCGCATATTGTATCGGTATGAAAAAAGACTATCAAACTATCAGACTATCAAACATTGTTGAATTTTGCAATTCTTGCTGGAAAATGGCAAAAAACGCTCCTTTTCATATAAAGTCACCTGTAAAAAAAGTTCGTGGTCGGGCCAAGGGGGGGCATCGCACCGCGCCCCCCCCCCCTTAAATACGCCACTGGATCAGTAGGCCTATGGTAAGCCTATTTACAATTGTTCGTTGCAGCTGACTTGTCGTGTAGTGACCACAAGCAAGTTTTTTTGTTGCTTGCTTGCATGTGGACTATTGCCGCACCGGGAATTCGTCCAATTCGCTCGGCAGTGTCAAGTAATGTAGTTCTACACGGGCCTAGTTAATGACCTTATTTCTGCTCTTGCAGCCCCACTACCGGAAATAGATCATGTGACGAAAACTGATACCGCCATTTTGTACTTCTACTATTTCTGCTCTTCTGGCCGCCAAGATTAGCTGCTATTGTGTTGACTTGCTTTTTACACGACGACGATGGTCAGCGCCGCCTGCGGGCTGTAGGCATTGTTCGGGAACGGCTTTTCTATGGCGAAATCAACACCTGCGGCCCTTTACAAGCGCCGCCACCAATAGATCACACAACTAACTTATGATACATTAACGAAGTGCGTAACACGAAGAAATACGTACAGCCTCATGTGCACCTATCGAACTCTTGAAAGTACAAAAATAGAAGAAACAAAAATAATAATTGTTAAGTTTCGGTTAAGCTTGTTATTAGTAGGAGGTAGCGCGAGTAATTTCCTGTATAACCACACAATTTTCCGTAGCGTGGTCTGTCTGTCTGTCTGTTTGTCGTCTGTCACACTCATGCATCGTGCTTAAACCATTTGACGGCTTTAGATGCCATTTCCACGTGCACTTCTTTGGTTCAATTGCACCGAAGAAAGAGACATCAGAGCTTCCAACTTTCCCGGCGAAAACAAAAGTCTGATAATATCATTAACTAACTGATACTTTATTTTTATAGCTAAGCTAAGTTGATTAAAAGCCTGCTTAATCTGCTATAGACACCTTACTCTAAAGGCGGCTAAACTCGGATTTTTTTTCAGGAAACGGGCCGAGCCAGACGATGCTGAGCAGGCTATGCCGAATAATTTAAAGCCTTATAGGGTGTTTACACGATCCAGCAAACGTCCAGCATTAGCACGTGTATTTTGAATGCATTTGCTGGAAGTTTGCTAGACGTTTGCTGGATCGTGTAAACACCCCATTAGAGCGAATAGGACTGGTCCACTGATGCTTAAAGTGTACCGAACATACAAATCACCCGGGCGACCTGTGACAAGATTTCGCATGCTGTCCGCAGACAGATAATGTCACGGGCCGCCGGCACAAGTAGAACTTAGAGGCAAATAAAATAGCGAGAACCGGCTTAGACTGTAGTGCTTTGTCGTTTGCAGGATTTCAGTCGTTAAAAAAGTGGGAGACCTAAAGTCCTGAACTCAGTGGCGTGAAAACGAAATTCAGCTTTAATTTTTTGCACGTTTTGCGTTTCGTTTTAAAAGCACAAAAATAGGACCAAATTGTGATTTTTTTTCGGTTAAAACAACTATTTTTAAAGTAAAACTACAAATCATCGTTGTACACAGAAAGACGAAACGCATATGATCCGGTAAGTAAGTAAATGAAAATGTGATCCTTCGTTTTTCGAACATGATTTCATTTGTTTCCTTTCCAATAAGGTTTTGCATGTTTTTCGTGTCTGTTTTTTGGCGCGTACGTTAGTATTAACGGATAACGCGCTACGCAAATTACTTAGCCTACTTAATACTTTTTAGTGAATAAAGATGATTATAAAATGGTAGGGCGTCCACTTTCTGGAAAAAGTGGGGATGAGCCTGACGGCGTGCCCGCTCTACCCGTCCAACAGTTCTGATCGCATGCGGTTTAGTCGTCGACTAGTTGGTGTGGTGTGAATGTGTCGCAGTGTGAATAAATAATGACTACGGTTGTTGCTGCTGCTGCTGCTGTTGTCTGTGACGTCATCAGCATCATCATCATCATCATTGCCGTAGTGCGAGTGTCGCCGTTAACTTCATTTAACAGTCGAATTGCCGACCGACTGACAGACGCGTAGGACACACAGACAGAGCAAGGAATCATTTGCCTATGTACTTAGCACACGGGGGCCCGATTCACAAAACATCTTAAGATAATCTTAAGACATTTTTTCACACACTTACGGCCGTCTTCGGACTATGAGCTAAGTCATGGCCGGAACGGTTACGATATCTTTGAAGATATTAAGACAAAATCTTATCATGCATGACTTTTGGCCTCTCGGAACGATTCGTAAGTTGTAAATTATATTATGAACATATGTTAAGACATCATACCTTTTGTTTCAGGATTCTTAAGGAGCTTAAGATAAATCTTATGACATCGTTTGTGAATCGGGCCCCAGGATTTCTAGGACAGAACAAGGATCAGTAGCAGCAGACTGATGTAAAGTTGAATGCACGACACGATACTAGTTACGTGGAAACGTACTAAAGCCCCCTCTGATAACCTCACTCCCAAAACACCCCCCAAGAAACACCCTCTCTGCGGACATAAATTTCCTTTTTACGTGCTGTTTTCGTTGCAAACTTAAAACGTTTTTACAACTTAGCTTTTAGACCATCTTAGCCTTCGCGCAGCATACAGTAGCTGTACTATTAATAAGTTATTTATGTTCGCCAGGTGGCAGCACTATTTTCGACAGCCGGTCAAATATTTAATAGACTATATGGCCGGTCAAATTTTGTCACCGGTCAAACGCGCTCGGGAATGACCGGTCAAATATTCGTCCCTGTGAGGGCTGGATGTTTGACCGGTCGCCGCCTTAAACAGTTTTAGCCGGTAAGTACAAGAGCCGAATGGTGCTTATAGGTAAAACTGTGTTCCTGCGGCGGTATATACGACGAGGACCTTTCGGGTGCTCGTCGTACCGCCGCAGAAATAGCGGCAGCCGAGCCGCTGACGACCTCAACCGTAGCAGGTACAGTATCACGAATCGCCAATCGGCTAACTGGCGCATCAAGCCTATAGCAAGCAGCCTGGTTATCACATATTACCAGTCGGCAAGTTGTGTGCTTGCCTGCAGGAACCGCGAATTTACCACTCATATTGTACTTTGAATTTTGATGTTTATTAATGTGACTAAATCTTTTAAAAGCGCTAACCTTAACCCAAACCCTAATAGTAATTCTAACCCTAATCCTACACCATAATATTCACGCAAATTTTAGTCAGCAGCGCCTACACTCTATTAATGTCATTCGTTAGGTGGCGACTGCGATTTTTCGTTTTCACCGGTCAGATAGCCTACAGGCTATTTGACCGGCTGCCGGTCAAATAGTCAGTGCGTATAATAAAGTTGTTTCGTTACGCCCCGTGTCAGCGAGACAGCTATCGTGATCGTCAGCTTGGTCAGTCAACATTTCTGATGCTCAGTTGATCAGTTAGTGTTAGTAACATAGGGTGGGCAGAAAAACAATTTATCCAAAGTACGTCAATTTATAACGTCATATAAACTGCAAAACAGCAGATATTTATACTGTTTAAAAAACTGTAACATTTGGTGTAATTATTACTTACTGTTTGAATGTGGTCATTTATTTAAAAAATTGTTATAATTTTTCGGAATTTTCGTGTTTCTTTACAGGTCGATTGAGAATCAAACAGCGTTTATCGTTAATAGCTAATCCAACCGCCGTGACGAAATTACTCTTTATTAACATTAAAAAAACAGAAGTCGTTTACATCGGCGGACAAAAAATTGATAATTACGTCATTTAATGAAAAAGACAGGTTTACGTGATTAAACAAAATTGCTAACATAATGCGTCTAAGAAAGGAAAAATTAAATAACAAAAGATGAAAGTTGTCAAATTTAGCGACGTCTTGAGTTGAACCAGTTGGAAAGTAAGGAAGTTGGAATTTTCGAACAAATTACTGCAAATATGCGACAGAGAAGATTATGCGTGCTGAAAATTTTAGTGTACTTTGTTCATGTAATTAAACGACGGCTTTTCAGTCGCAAGTTTTGCAGTTTTTAAAGGAAAATCTTTCGACAAAAGGAAAATTTTATGATAGTCCATTTGAAGAAGAGGCAATTTTTCCTGCTCGTGCAGTGTCGTTGTGGCCAGCTGCTCCCTAAATTTGGAGTTAATCAAAACTTGTGAAAAAATTTTCTATTTGTAGGAAAATTTTTGTCCAAAAATGCAAAATGTGGAACTTACACCCCCCCCTTTTCAACTGAGAAGCAAGATTAAAATTCTGAGCACCAATAATCTTTTTATCGGAAAAATTGCAGCTTTCTGTCAAAATTCTGTGAAAATTTTTTACAAAGTTTGTCCGAAAATTGCCACTTACTGTCCCATCTACTTTTAAAATTTACGTCATCGCTGGCAAATGGTATTTTTTCGACCCATCATGAGTGGCTATATGCAGTAGCCTGCCAGAAAGCGTTGCTCTCATTAGCGACTGGTCATCGGTGTGTTTGCTTGTACAGTCAACGCCTGCAGCCAGTGCCCGTGTGGTTGGGTGGTCGGGTGGTTGGTATTTAGATGATTCATATACTGTTTCCAGCGAAATAAACAAAACTAAAAAATATTGTAGCTCTACATAGATAACTTGGTTCTCGTCATTGGTCAGTTTGTCAAAAACTAAACCGTGTCAGTTCATTTCACTTCAGTGACGTCACTCTGACGTCGCGCCTTAATTTAACGCTGTGTCCCAAAAACGTTCCACTTTGTAAATTGTCCATATCTTCGCCATGTATCAACCGATTTTTAAAATTCTTTTACCGATGCATTCTGTAGACAACTAGCAATAAAGCGGTTATTGAATATTTTGCCACACGCTTATTGTGTCGCTACTTTACCTCGTGAAATATAAATGCAAGAAAAACTAACAATAATAGACAGTAAGCGTGTTGGTAAACAACACACTTTCGACCAAAAATGCTGTGAATGATCTGTACGATTCTAGACTTTGTCAGATCCGATTCTTTGGATATCTAGCGTGTTGAGCGATATGATTGTTTCTGATCTTTGTGGTTTAGCAAGCCTACCAGTTTATCCAAAGTGGTCACATGCTCTTCAATACGTGTACATGTATGCTTCAGTCTGCCAGTTTTATGCCTTTGATCGGTACCGCATGTTTACCAGATCTCTGTTAATAACATTCCCATTTTTCCCTGTTGCAGTTTATCTTCAAAAATTTTGCCAGTATTGTCCATAAACTGTATTTTTTAAAATCGGTACAAGTTTTTAATCAGAACCTTGATTCCATTGCTAAATTGCACATTACATTAGACTGGTATATCGTCACTGCATTAAAAATAATTATTTACAACAATATCGTTTGCTTTTGTTTACAAACATTTAAAAATGTTTGTAAAACTAAACATATTTTATAATGGTATAAAAATTGTGTAAAAATTGTTTTAGAAGATGATTATTTGCATACGTATTATAGTGATTTTAGTATTTTTTTAAAATTATGTTTTACATGGTAGTGTAGCGATACAGTTAAAGTGTGGTGGGATATGTAACAACTACGTTGTTGCAAATTGTTTACAGTATGTGTCAGTAAAAGACTTTTGAAAATCGGTTAATATTTGGCAAAGATATCAAAAAATGACAAAGTGGGACGTTTTTTGGGGACGCATGGTTAGTTTACTTTGCACTTCTGTATTCTGCACTTCTTCTTTTGTATTCACTGTAAAAGTTAACTATTGCTGCCCTGTGCTCCCCCCGCGTTTATTGTACGAATCGTTCTAATACCGCCATCAAATAGACTGCATGAATTGTCCCACAATCGGATGGTCATTTGTAGGCTTACGAATACCGTTGTTAGTTAGTTACTAATTAGTTTTCTTTGCACTTATTGCCTGCAAGAATCAACCATCGATAAAACAGTACTCGTGTCATTCACTTTTTCGTCCACATTGTGCCATCAAAGAGACTTCACGAATCGTCCCACAATCGGGTGGCTGGTTGTGTCGCTTGCCTGCTCGCTTGGAGTCTAGCTGTCCGTTGCATTATTCAGCTGTCGTCGAGGACAACAGGATCGCATCATGGACAGCTATGTATATGGTACCGTCGCTGATGCTCCGTGGTAACGCCGCTGATGAAAAAGGACTTTTTAGTACCCAAAACCAAGACTTTATATTGAGCCTTAGATACGTCTGTCGTCTCTTTGTCGTCGTCTGTCGTCTGTAATGCATGTATTGTGGCTAAACCGTACGTCGTAAAGGGTCGACGATGGTGCCGTTGGCTAGAGCGATGACCGATGACTGCCAATAATAATAATAATGTCTTTATCGGGAACCGTTTGGCCGCAATTTTAAGGCAAAGTTTGTGCTTGCAGTCATCATTCACGTGCACCGAATTAACGTATCGTGTCTTAGCATTCATTGTAGATCTCGATATGGCAGGGTCACTATAGCGCGTATGGAACTGTAGTTACTCTTAAAAATCGCTTTTTTCTGCGATTGGAAGTCGGACTCTGGCCTTCGGATACAATTACAGGCGGTACGGTCGGCCCACTTTAGCGACAGTTGGGCTTCTTGTTCTTCTTGGGGTACAATACTTTTTGTAAAAACGCCTGTCTCTGCAAGGCATGCATCTATCAGTCCCCTACCAAGGCGTCCCTCGAAACCGAATGTGAGGTCCATTAGTACAGCTAACCGATATCGTTATCATATCCTTGCAATGCATCCATTCACGTCGTCTTGTTCAACATGCGCATCGACACTGATTGCTGAGTTACCAACGGCACTATTTATAGCCTACAGGATGGGCCAGAAATATACTTTGCTGTAACGCTGTACGAAAGAAGATGCCGCATCATATGGACTTAGTTACGCGATATTGCCGAAAATTCCAGTCTCGCAAATTCTAGTCTCGCATTTTCAGCGTCCCCAACCGTTGGCCAAAAACCTTACTTTTTTACATTCGTCGAATAATTCTGAAAAAAATAATCACGCAAATATGTGGTTTCAAGCCATGTTAATTTATGTTAATGGCATGTTAATTTATGCAATTGTATTATTTACTACGCTTTTTTGCAAGTGCCCGGTTGTCCGAAATAATCCGCAGTCGGCCGTTTGTCTATAATTACTACTACGCTGTATAGGCCTAATTTTTTACTGAAACCCCAACTGTGATTTCTGAACTGAAAATTGTTACGCCGTTTATTCCAGATCTTGGAAAACGTTCGCATCACTTCTGTTTTTCACCCTTCTTGTTTTTTTACGCGCGAAAGCAGCTAGGCCTACTGCTTTCAGCTCGTCTTAGCCATCGCAATTCTGTCCGTCCGTCTGTCTGTCTGTCGCTCCGTACGTCTGTCCGTCCGACTGTCACACGAGTGGAACGAGATAGGGCCTAGGTTAGACTTTGGCGCCACGCTACTATATTCATGCGATCCAGATAGAGAAATTGGTATTTGTATATTAACTTAGCGTGAACACCTCAATTTTCGGCTAAACTACTGCTATAAGCTTTCGCGCGGCTCGTGAGCATTAGCTCAAATCTATTGTTAAGCTAGAAGCCCGAACTAGACACAGACGAACGGACGATCCACTACCGTGTAATTGTATATATCTGCTACAGCCAAAGCCGGAAATAGCTAGGACATCATTAAAAGTGCCACATGCTTCTCGGCGCCCATGGCTTTAGTAAGTGCATTCGCGTATATCTACATTTAACTTAACTGTCTGTTTCGGTAGGAACTAATGCTGCGTTTACACCATGTTTTCAAGGGCAACTGCATCAGCATCGTACTTAATGCATTAGTGATGCAATGATAGTCAGTAACTAATGCGACGTGATGTCTTCTTTTTCTGGCACCGGCGGTGTTTGACCGCTATTTGATCTTGAACAACAAGCAAACATTAACGGAAAACTAACATTATTTTGCAGATACTTGCTAAAAGAAAGGCAATAATTAGAAAGAGCGTATCTGTATTTGCTTTCTGTTTTCCGCTTTTCAGTTTTTCCCCAAATTTTAGCCATCATTATTTTTTTGCTTTTTAGTTTCTAGATTTTATGTGTGTTACAGTATAGTTGTACTCCAATTTCAGCATTTCACATTTCATTTTCATTAAAAAAATTTCATTTTTTTCTCAGTTTATGTGCTAGATTAAACCGACCGTTTGTTCTGTTAGTTTTTGAGCGCAAATTCATATTGTATCGTATACAGATCTGGCTATTGATTTTATGTAATTTAACCATTAATTATTTTTGGTTATACCTTTATGTTGCAGCTGCATTCGTTTGCCAACAATGTCATAGCTATAAACTTGCACATGTACAAAGTGGGCCAGAAAACGTGTCACTTTACTTTTGTCCATATCTTTGCCAATTATTGTCCAATTTTTAATTTTTTTACTGGCACACTCTGAAGACAATTTGCGATAATGGAATTATTATACATTTTACCGCACAGTGAATGCGTTTCTACACTACCATGTGAAATGTTAATGAAATATGCATACATAAGGATAATAATAAACTAACATTTTGATAAAATTAAAAAAAACACTTCAGACCAACATTGAAATGAATGATCTGTATGACACTAGACTGTGTGGGTATAACACGGTCTACTGTCATACGAATCATTCATCGCAATGTTGGTTTGAAGTGTTTTTTTATTTACTTAAATTTTTGTTATTATCGTTAGTTTTTGCTTACATTTATATTTCACAAGGTAGTGTAGAAATGCATTCACCATGTGGTGGGATATATAATAATCAAATTATTGCAAATTGTCTGCAGAGTGTACCAGTGAGAAAATTTTTAAAATGGTCAATAACTGGCGAAGATATGAACAAAAGTAAAGTGGCGCGTTTTTTGGCTCACGGTGTATATTTCTCTCTTTCTTGCTCCACGAGCTCAACGAGTGCATTTCGTTCTGTCTGTCGTCAATCTGAATATAGGGTGCCAATATCACTGCTGCACCAGCCCACTAGGTCGTTCGTCCATTGGTCTATGAACTTGCATATGCTACCATATTGCTGCTATACTGCCGCTGTCGTTGCTGACGGTGATAATGAGCTCCGTGGAGAGGCGAATAATTGGTTGGCCGCAGATGGCATAAGTCGTTAGCCGCCGCACACACATCATTAGGTCGGCTTCAGCGCTGACCAGAAACCAACCAGTCGGTTATAATTGAGACTGTGAATAATAACTATGTGCGCTAAGTGGTTAGTGTATCGTCGTCATCATCTTTTTAGGGCTTAACTGGCGAACTTTGTATTTGCCTTTCGAATTACCACTGGCACAGTCAGAAGGTCACATTTTAACGTCACACGAAGTAAAACTATAAAAGAGCTTGCTATTAAGTGACAGCCTGTGTTGTGATATGATAATGTGATTTGCCGTCATCAACATTATCAGTTTCTTCTTCTCCTGAGACTTAACTAATCAATATCGTATTTGCCCGCTGAAGTGCCTACCACATATCTACAACTGGCACAGTCAGAAGACAGCAGCTGTTCAAGGTCACTCAAGGTTATTAAGTCAATCATAATTATTGTTATGATATATTCTGTGAAATTCGCATGTGTGGTCTGCTATCATCATTATCATTATCTTGTGCCCCAATTTCGTTATTTTTTTCTCGGGGCCCATAAAGTACCAATGACACAGTCAGAAGATCGTACGACAAGACCACACAAGGTCAAGTTATAATGATTGAGTTGGTACTCGGTTATAATTGAGATCGTGGCTGTGCGGCACGTTAAGCCTCTGCTGCTGCAGCTGTGCATATGCTCGGCGTCGAAAGCCGGTGACGACTCGACCTTGTATAGAGGCTCGGCTGACTGGCAGTCGTCATCGGTGGCGTGTGAACAAATTCATGTCGCCCAGATGCGATCGACCATCACCGGCAAATGACGTCGTGCATGCGGCCTACGTGCGATGCCATGCCGCGGGAAGTAATTATCTTCGTGGTGTAATGGGATGGTGTTGACTTACGATCAAAATTGTAAACTGTGCTGAAGAAAGACCTTGAGTAAGATGACCTTGAGTGACTTTCCCATTTCACCTACTGACTGAGCCAGCTGGAGAGAGGTAGCCTACTTTAGACGGGAAATCAGACGCAGACCTGGCTTGGTGGTGGTGTAAGGTAACGGACTTGCGATAAATAGGTTGTGGGTTCGACTACCACCCGGTCGGGTCACTATCAAGTGGTTACTAGAACTTACTACTACAATAATAGGCGGACAAGTGAACCGTTCGGTAATAAACTTATAATAACCAACACCAAGGTCAACTCAGCCTTTCATCCTTTCGGAGTAGGTAAATCGAGTATCGGCCTGTCTGGCTGGGGTTAAGGCGCGACGCGTTTACTTGTGTCTGGTGGCAGATAACACTGTGTGATCCGATATGGCAGGTGACACTCCGTAGGTGTCTGATGGATTTCCTATTAAAAGCTGTACACCGTTTTTATATTCGACTTTAACTTTACTGGCCACTTATAGGGTGTTTACACCATCCAGCAAACGTCCAGCAAACTTCCAGCAGATGTATTCAAAATACACGTGAATTACTGGAAGTTTGCTGGAAGTTTGCTGGATCGTGTAAACACCCCATTAAACACACGTTACTTTCTTCCAGCAACACAAACGTGAAGTCTCAAAGTTCTCTTTGAGCCATAAATCCCACAGGGCGGCGCTAGTCGCCGTTTTCAGCTCTCAGCCAGACACCAGTTTACACTGCGACATCACGGATACAGGGATAGTGCATCGTGCGGTATGCTTGTTTACCCCCCAGCTTTCGCTGGTATTTACTGTGCTTACCCAAAGAGGGACGGCCAGGCTGAGTGAAAATTGCAAGACAATAAATGACTGAGTGACTGATTGATTGATTACCCGTAATAGTGTGACTTTGGCATTAGAGCTAATCCCTCCACTATGACGGTTCAGAAAAAAAGCCACTCTTGACTCGTTTCTGACGTAATCAATTGATCCTTTAAGTGGCTTCGAGGACAAATTGGCCAGCTGGTTGCCTCAGGCCATAGACTTTTAAAAATACCTCGAGCAAACTAATGATTTATATCATCAGCATTGCCTTCATCATCATCATCATTTTTAGTATCGTCTCTGTCTGCGTTTTAGCTAACGAACGTCAGATTTTCTAAAGTATCTCTCCCTATTTGGCAGTTAGTAGGTCAAATGGAAAGGACACTTAAAATCATTTTACTGCTTTTCGTTAGACCACGTTAAAAATTTCGAGTTGATTGATTGATCGGTTTTCAAAATTCGTTAGCCACATGAGTTAAATTTATTTGTCTTTCAAAAATGTTTATACTGTTTAAGCCTATTTAGAAATACTTGGTGTTGTTAGTGATCTGCGAGTCAAGCTCATTGTGATCCTTGATTACTTACATTCATACGGCAAAATTGTGTACAGTTTTTTACGATATGTAATTATACAAGTCCATTACAATTTGAAGTAGTGAATAAAGTTTGAGCATTACCTAATAGTTTTGAAGGCTTTTTAGCCGACCGTACTCAAGTAACGGTAGAGCTATTGGTACGAGTTGTCATCCGTTTATCGTCCTTTTGTCTGTCCGTCTGTAACGGATGTATTGTGGCTAAGTTTTAGGTGGTATAAAAAACTTTGTACGTGAATAATTGGCCATGTGTGTTATACTTTGGCATGACACTTTTTAGTCATTTAGTGCAAGGGGAACATTTTCAAATTGGGGGCTAAATAAAAAAGGGAGTAGAAAATTCAACAAAAAACTGGCCATATCTCAAAAAGGTGAGAGATATGGCCATGGTTAGGGCTATTATTAATCATTAATAGAAAGTGGCATACTTCCTTTCAGATAAATGAAAATCATCGACCTTAGATGACGTTGAAGGTCACTGACAACCTAGCGACAGCTGGGCTTTTTGTTTACGTTTGCATTGAGCGGACGTATAGACATAAAGGCTAATAAGCACATCTATATCCAGACACGAATCGTTTCCACGTATTAATGAGTTCTTCTAGCAACAGTCTCTCGTTTCAAGCATTCGCGGATATGAGGACAATCGCTGTAGGAACGCAAATTAATTCATGGCTGCCGGCGTTTCGCATCATTCCACACTATACGTTTTATATATGTAAAAAAACTAGAAACAATACATATTTAATATATGCAGTTCTGTCTTTCCGCTAGCATTTTACTGTCGTTCACGTATGTTATAACAAAGACAAAAATAATTCGGTAAAAGACAGAATCACTCTCCTCGTTCGCATTTATTTGCAAGGTATTTTCAATTTTCCGACAAACAACTGCACAATTCCAACAGAGTAGCTCCTGTGTGTGCAGAAAATTTTTCATTGCCCCTAAATTTTTGTACAATGACTGATTTCTAGCCCCATAATTTGTGTTTTGGCACATAAATCTTGATAACAAAATTTCCGATTGGCTGAAATTTAAGGGGGGGGTGAGCTGTTGTCTTTGTCACAACGCCATTGGTTATTAAAGAAGCAAGTGCAACAGTTACAGCGGCAGTTAAGTTCCAGGATAGAATAATTTTGCAATGCAAAGGCCAGAGCTGCATCTCAGCATGGTAGCTATTGTTATAACGCAATAATGATGCACGCATGCAAGCAAGCAGCGGTCTTTTCTTGCTCTGCAGCAGAAGCAGCATATAGTGATGCGCCGCATTCTGGTATCAATAATTACCGCGGTGTCATCTTTAATTTTAAAAAAATTAAAACAATTGCAACTAGGGACGCTCAGCACAAGTATTACTGTATAAAGTTTAAAAAAAAACTGAGAAGCCAATAGCGCTTACGACTGCCCAAAGTTCCCAAACGCGTAAAGTACACTGTGTCTCGAAAAACTGGGATCATGTTACACTTTTAAATAACGTCGACATTTATGGCTTGAAACCAGCAAATTTTTGCACGAAGAATCGTCATTTAGTCACAATTAATAACTTTGTGAGAAATTTTATGAACAGGATATAAACTGAGGTTTTTCTTGTAGCGTCCACTGCAAAAGCGTTTGCATATCAATGCTCCAACGAAACAATAAGTACGTCACAGTATTTTATTTTATTAAACATTATAACGTTACCAAACTGTTAACTAATGACATCTTAGTCGAAAATTATAATAAAATGTTTAATTTGCTTTTCTACGCAGACACAGGTCCGCAGACGTTTTCTCCATATGTGACAAATGTATTTATAGTATACGGTTGCAACCGTCTTTCTTAATATTTTTCTTAATATCAGTATTTATAATTCTGCACAGCTCTAATGTTAGCGTTCCTATATCGTTGCGTTGATGCGTACATAACTCGTTTCCAATAGGTCTCTATCGGCGCCAAACGGAGCCAATGCGCATGCTCTGGTGACCAAAGAAAAAGACCAGCAGCGAGAGAGAGAGCCATTTCTGCACTGATTCCGTTATACACGATCTCCGAGAGAATACGACGGCTTCTCGTACGCCGACAAACGTACAAAGCAATAGCTCAGCAGTGACTTGTGCGCACTATGGTCGGACGTGCTCGTCACACCGAAAATGTAACGCAGTTTGCTACTATTAGGCCTATAATTAATACCCCGTTTACACGATGAAGCTAGCATGAAGCAAACGTATTTAATATACACGTTCATGCAGCACGTGTACTCTAAGTTTGCTTCATATTCGCCTTATCATGCAAACGGGGTAAAACTCAATTAGGCCTACTTTTGTAATAGTTATCACTATCAATCAATGAATCAATAAATCAGTAAGTCATTTGAATCAGGACATATACGGTTGAAACGCAGTCAACACAGTAAAGATGTGTTTAAAGCAACAGAGGTGAAAAAACTGTAATAAAATAAAATGAAATAAACGCCGATTTTATTTTATTTTGTGTCGTCTCAGCTCAGTTCAGATCTGTCGTTTCGTACGCGCCTTAAGACCTATCCTAATTAAAAGCATAGCTAAAAATAATAACAAAAATAACTAATATACAGAACAAGACAGCGTCGAATATAATGTCTGTATTACAGTTGTAATAAACGTTTGCAAAAGTTTTATAAAATATTTTTTTATAAAAACGTATTTTTAACATTTTGTTTTTTTCTATTGTTTGTCACATCTGTATGTCAGAAAGTTCTCATATTTGTCTGCGGTGTCTATGCCAGACTGTTTATGCCCAATTTTATGAATAAATTTGACAATAATGATTATACGATATTAACAATCATAATCATAAGTATAATAATATTTTGTTCGTTCAACCTTTTTGTTTTTGACGCACAAAGTAAATAATACCAGTTAATAATAATAAAAACATTTATCCGTAACTTATATTTTCATCTAACGTTATTTTGTTGAAAAAACGATATTATTAAAAGTTCAATGTACTACGATGTGAATTGCAAAAGTAACCGGAAAAAAATTGCAGCCTTGCAGAAGCTATCGGGTTACACGAGCATTTTGATGGCTACCTTATTCAGAATAACATGTAACGAGATATGTCTATATATAGATTTATATGTGTGAGGGTTAAATTACATCCGTGGCTTATTTATATGTATCTACACTGTGTCTCAAAAAAAAGCATGTGACTACATTTTTTGCAATAACTGGAACAATGAATGTCCGATTATAATAATTTTTGGCACACTTATTAATGAGACTATATGTCATCGAATGGTGGTTTCATTTCCCACCTCATCTATTTAGTGCAACTGTCTTACCTTGGGAAATCACAGA
>Ga0209367_1004278_pt1 | contig 19655 bp, 11 predicted proteins | sample WorMetLIZISLAND2_FD_187412 | JGI IMG/M metagenome (GOLD analysis project Ga0209367, IMG submission 187412) | Marine gutless worms symbiont microbial communities from Max Planck institute for Marine Microbiology, Germany - Olavius geniculatus... ...
CGTAGAACTAGGTCACTGTGGAAAATGCAACTATAGTTTAAAACGCGTAGGTGAAATCTACATTACAATCTGACAAGCCCTTGGCGGAGGTGTGCGGGCTACGACTGCTTTTCTAGTCTTTCTATGTTTCTATCTTGCTTAAACTTTTATTAGGTAAGTTGACGCGAGTCGCGAACACTACTGGCATGTAGCGTATTTATTGCTAGTTAGGCCAATGGTACTATCTTTATAGGATACGGTGTATCAGCTATCCTCGGCTTATGACTTAACAAAATAGTTTTACTGCATGCAATAAAATTACAAATTACTACATTACAAAATAGCAATAAAACCTAGGCCTATATTATGCTAAAACCACAGTATCACTTACTAGAATACAGCGGCTTGTTATGTGGCCGCACTAGCAAGCGCATTACAACTCTTGCCGTCTGACTCATGTATACCCTTTATTTTGAGGGTTTAAGATCGTTTAAGGTCATCGATGTTGATAATCGTAAAAGCACTTTGCCAATGCTTGTTAGGATGAACCGTACTTTTGTGCTTATCCTTAACCGTTTTCACGTTAGACGAGCCACTAGCTGTAAAATAAAAACCTTTAAGGGGTACCTCTCTGCCACGCTGTCGTTTGAAGAAAACCCTCTCACCTAGAGACACCATTTTTTCCACAAAAATCTAGAGTTTTTGTGGCAGCCCACAATGATGATTAGCATGATACTAGCTTGCAGCGTTTTGATAGGGCTTAAAGATGTGACACAAGGACAGACAGACGGACAGACGCCTAGGCTCTGGCTACGAGGCACGAAGCATAGCTGTCGCACGTAAAAAAGGCGTAGAAAAAGACGTAGAAAAAAAACATATTTGGTTTGAACGTTTTTTAAAATCAATAGTAACCGGTGAACTTATTTTCAGCTTACAATGTAAAAGATCGAGCTTATTGAACGTTAAAATCTTTAAAGTATGACGTGCTTCCTCTCTTTCTACATTCGCAATAATCGTTTAACAGTTCCTTTCCGTTGCCAACTTATGACCTTTTTTTTCTCAATGTTTTGCTAGGCCTATCTCTAGTGTCCCGCCTTATCTTTAACGCTTCATATTCGGCGAGTTTCTCGCCGACGTTATTGAGCGTTTTTTCACATTTATTTACTTACTTATATACTTATGTCTAGTCGGAACGTGTTTGGCGTAAACACCCGCGAGTACTTCTGGTCGTGGTTGATAATGCGTGCCTTTATAAAGAAAGTTACTGCATATAGCTGTGCATATTGAAGTGTTAGCGATGTTTGTGGAACAGTGACCAACGCAGTCGTAATTATCATCATCAGCAGCAGCAGCAGCAGCAGCATCAGAAGCAGCAACATGGAAACAACGTTTTTGTCAGCGTCAATGTAGTGGCCAACGACAACGCAAAGCCTGAGCTCATGTACGCTCAGATCGAACCTGCCCAAGCGAACGTCACTCTACCGACAATGCACGAGAACGGCGCAGTCATCTACTCTAAGCTGCAAAAGGCCGTGGAGCCATCTACCGACTTCTGCCAGAACCTGTCGTGATAATGAGTGGAATAAATAAGTGTTGAACCAATTTATGCATCCAGGCAGTAACTTACGGTCGTCGACGGCGGCCTAGTAACGATAAAGATAGAAACGAAAACGACAACAATTAAAAAAACAAATCAGGACAAAAATCACACTGCGATAAAAGGAGGGGTAAACACACTTGCTGCCCGACAACTATAAGCCTAGCCCTGGAGAAAAAAATGATACCTTTTATCTTTTGGGTATAAATTATTTTTTGCTGAATTTCTGCCACTGTGGTGACCACGTAATAATCTTCAGGCAGCATGTTTCGGAATGTGCGAAACGTAATTAGCTGTATTATAGGGCCTTCTGTCGTAACTTCGTAAGCTAGAATGAATTATATCACCAGTGCAAATTTCAGCTGACTTTTACGGTTAACATGTCAAATATGGCAAGCTTGTTTTAAAGTGATTATTCGAAGTGACAATTTGAGAACATTATAAATAGGGCTTACGTCATGGTTGACCAAACATTGCAATTATTATCAATCTGTTTCTGATAAATAAATTTGTGCAACGGTTTCATTTGTTCTATAGCGTTAATTTTTATCGCTTATCTTTTGTTTGTTGCCGTCGTTTACTGCGCTGAACATTTTTTGACGCGCTACAGCATAGCTGTAGGCGTTTATGGTACGCCTGTCGTCTGTCTGTCTGTCTGTCCGACCGTCCCTAAGTCTGTAGGCCTATGTCACAGATTTATTTTGGCTAAGCGTTAGGTCTACCGTCTTAGGGAAAAACTTTTTACGCGAACAATACATCTTAATAATTCAGTAGTAGTTTATCTGAGTGCAAAACACTTTTAAGTAATCGGTCATTAAAGTTCAGAACGTTTGTGTAATTTGACCAGGCTTGCCGTGGATATAAATATCCATGAATATATCCTTAGATATATCCATGGATATTATGCTGGCGTACATGCTAATTAAATTGACTATTTGTGTGTTTTGTCTGTCTATAATATTTCCCTCCTGTCGTGTTTACTTCTCATTTTCTCGTTTTTTTTATTTTATTAAGTCAAATAAATAATCAGTGACATCAGCACGTCGTTATTTAGTTAGCTTAAATTAATTTATTAGCAGTAGAGCAGCGACAAACTTTTACGCGCAAAATCAGCTACTGCTTTCAGCGCGTCTTAGCCATCGCAATTCTGTCTGTCCGTCCGTCACACGAGTGGACTAGTCAAAAGCGGTGCAAGCGAGAATCACTAAAACTTCACCTTCGGCTACCTGGAAGACTCTAGTTTTAGGAACCGTAAAGCTTTTCCATAAATTCGGAGGGGGTCACCCCGAACGAGGGCGCTAAATAAGAGTGGGTAGAAAAAATTTGAGATTTTTGGCCAATATGTCTCTGTATCTCAGTAACGATGCGAAATAGGACCTTCTAATCACTAACAGGAAGTCGTACACTGACTTTCGATTGGCGCCGAATTCAATGACCTTGAATGACCTTTAACGCTAAAATAATGGGTTTTATGGATTTTTGGCAATTTCGGGCTGAGACACAAGTCTATATCTATAACGCCACGGAACTATTGTTATGCGATCCAGATAGAGAATCTATATTTTTTCGGCATTTTGGAAAGCCCTGGGGTAGGTCTACAACGTCCCAAAATTATGTGGCGATCCGCCATCAATAGGCGGAACAAAGCCTAGTAAAACATTTTTAAAGCAAAGTTTTAATAACTGCTTTAGGGTTTTAAAAATTAAAATGCCTGATATCTTGGAAATGGCTTGAATTTTGACGTGAAATTTTGCACACTCAACTGTTAGCCTCTGAGGTTTCTCCAGACATAAACTGTACTTTCTGGGCCACCCGTTGCATAAGTTAAGTGTCAAAAACCCTAAAATTTTCGATAGTGGGTAACTTCGGGGAGACCTAGCAAAAATTGTGTCGTTGAAGGTAGAAATTTTTTTTGCATTTTATACTACTGTATACAGCCTTGTCGATCGGTCCCTGTGGCAGGTTGCTCCAGTTAACCTTAAGCAATTCCTTGAGTTCGGCGCTTGTTTTCGGCTTTGATTTAAGCTTGCGGTAAGCCTCCAACACTGCACTGCGTGATAGTCCATTGGATTTATATTCGGCGAATTTGGAGGCCATTGGTTTTTTGTGATGATATCTGGACAGCTGGCCAGCAGCCAGTTCTGTGCGCTGCGCGGCGTTGCGCGCTGTGTGTGCTGACGCGCCGTCCTGCTGGAAGATGAATCCGGTAGGCAGCCAGCTGCTTTAAAGGAACGATAATTTAGTAATAATTTATAAACAATATAAGTTACTGTTTATTAAAACGTCACTGTGACGTCATCGGCAGTAACGTGTAACCCGTTTTTGAAAAGTAAATAGCATTTTTAGCTTGAACATTTTTGAATGCTGAAAAATCGGTAGACGGTCATGTTAAAAAGTCTATAACTTCGTCGTTTTTCAACAGAATCACATTTTCCTTAACGATTAAATGAAGACGGTTTCTCTAAATAAAGTAAAAGTTGATATTAAAATCCCAAACGGTTCCTGAGAAAACGGCGAAAAACTAGGGGTTTACTTTTTTGGCCACACCCTGTAGGCTCGAGCACGCCCGAGACTGCAGCAGACGACAAGTCAGGCCATATCTATTTTAGCTGCAGGCCGGCCGAGGCAAAGTGCGTTTAGCCAGGAAATTTCAGAGTCAAACTACCCGACGTCAACTACGTCGGTAGTAGTTAGTCGTCCGCTACGACAGTGTTTTGCATGCTGTCGGACGTAACTTGCTAGTTTAGAAGTACACTAAGTCTCAAAAAAACATCCCCGACATTTTCGACTGTAACTTGAAAACCAATTGTCAGATTTTAATAATTTTTGGTATGAATATTCCTGACACATTTTGCCGTCAAATGACCATTTAGTTTCCCACCTCACTTAACTTTTGTTTCTGCACTACTTGGGGAAATCACAACCAACGAAATATCATTTTTTTATCCAATGCGATATGATTGCTTAATTAACGTAACGCGTAAAAACACATTTTGGCACACTTTGGCTGACATTTCATCCAGTTGACCATTTTAACTGCCTGCAGTAAAATAGCTTGAAGTGTTGGCCCACTATGCAAACACAGGCAAGGATATGCTTTCTCCATTCATTGACAGCAGTGTCGATAATGTTCTGCTCCAGACCAGTTCAGGCTGTACCAGTCGCTTCTTGTCTTTACAAACATTCTTGAACTTCATCTGGTAGACACGGTGTTGAATGACAGTCAAATTTTGTAATAAACTGGCTCTCGGGGCCCCTGCAGATTAGGATAGAGAAAATTTTCGCCGTTTTTTCAATCACTTTAACACTTATTATGTTGGTTTGGTTTTCCCAGGTAGTGCAAAAGCAGACAATGGTTGAGGTGGAAACTAAAACACGTATTTAATAGTTAGTGGTGTCAGAAATATTTCTGGTGCAACACTAGCCCTTATTAGGCCTATGTTCCCACATTACGGACCTTGCTCGTCCGTTCGCCTGTTTCGTACAAACTTTTAATTTAACAACAAACAGGGTGTAGAAAAACCACACTTTGCGTAAACTTTCTCCGGCTTGCAGTGCAAAAAGTCAAAGATTAGGGTTGTGCTTAGAGTTATCTTTAGATCTGAATGGACGACCGCGTAACATGTCGTCACTGTGCCGTTACAGACTCGCGCAGATGGCGTAGCCTAATCTTAACCACACCGTGCGTCTGAAGACTCGGAGACTTTTCTCTTGGTGCTGTAAGAGCGTTTTAACCAACAAACAAGATTAGATCTAATAATGCAGCACAATGAACGCTGATTAAAAACAAGAAATTTGAGCTAATGCTCACGGGACGCGCGAAAGCTTATAGCAGTTTCTGCCCGCAGGCAGTCACCTATCGCAGTACTAACCGGACCCGGCGTAGAGTAACTTCGTTTCAGTCGAAACGCGTTACCAACTACGCCACGCCACGCCATCAACGCCAGTACCATGGCGCCACCTTGTGAATGATATAGACTTGTGTCGCAGCGCTTAATCGGCAAAAAATTCATTAAACCCTTTAGTCACGGTCATTGAATTCGGCGCCAATCGAGGGCCAGTATACGATTTCCTATTAGCGATTAATAGTAACCTAGGCCTTATCTCGCACCGTTATCGAGATACAGTGAGTTATTGACCAACAATCGCAAATTTTGACTACCACTCTCTCATTTAGGGCCCTCGTTCGGGGTGACCCCCTTCGAATTTATGGAAAAACTTTACGGTTTTTAAAACTAGAGTCTTCCAGGCAGCGACGGTGAAAATTTGGTGATCCTAGCTTGCACCGTTTTTTACTGATCCACCCGTGTGACGGACAGACAGACGGACGGACGGACGGACAGACAGAATTACGATGACTAAGACGCGCTGAAAACAGTAGCTGCTTTCGCGCGTAAAAACCGCAGTCACCTCTTTATCTCCGTCCCCGAAATGACCTATACCGAGTCCGTGTCGGGTGGTACGTTAAACCCTACTCACTCACTCACCACTTTACCCACTCACTCATTTAGTAGGCCTGGTCTACAGCACTGACTCTCTACACGGCTAGGCATAAAAACTATTATGCTTCCAATTGCCGCCCGTCTCTAAAATACTCCGTCCCTAAACCCCTAAAATATCAGTACCGCTTTTGTTCGTTTTCAAAGTTTCACTGAAACATACCGGTTTGCATCTGTTATGCTGCAGTGTTTTCGCTTTGGTTATCACAGTGTTGTGGTATGACACAGTGTGCTCTGAAATAAAAAATGACGCTCAATAAAAATATTTCCGCTTCTCCTACTTTTTTGCCAGAAAAGGAATTTTTGTAGGCAGAGAGCCGATCCAGTTGACGTCAAACGCTGTCGCCGGTATGGCATCGTGACGAGTTTGTCTGTCGGTTAATGAAGCTGTACGTCGCGCCCTGTTAGTGGTGTCTAATGTTTAATGTCCAGTCGTAGTATTTAATGTCCCGGATACACAGACCGGACCGGCCAGGCATTACTTGGATGCGACCGCGAGGCAGGTAAGTAAGTAAACTATCTAGGTACGCACCTAACCACCCAGGTCGATCGGCATCGCCTTTTGCCTTTTGTAGGGTGGTGGTAGATAAAATTAATGGAATTATCAATGTTCTGCAGGCTGAACGGTCTGATAAATAGCGATCGTAAATTCACTTTGGCTTGTCGCTTGGTTTATAGTGGTTGGCGGCCGCCTGGCGCCTTTCCACATTTATCAGATGAACCGCGCGAACTTCAAAGCACTATAATGACAGCATCGTAAGAATCGTCGTGGCTAATTTCGCCTATTATACCTCCGTTTACTACCGGAAGGCGGAGCCGGAAGAAATTACGTTTTATGATCGTAGGTCGCGCGTGCATTCCTTCCCAAAAAACCGTTGTGGTTTTGTTTTTTTTTAAAAAAGAACTCCGTGAAAATGGCTTTTTCTGATAATTTTTGCACGCAACATCGCAAACAAGCTTGTCGACCGTAGTTTTGCTCACTTAGCTTGAATACTGTTGTTACATTATTTTCACATATAAGTCGTATCTTATCCGTTTACAACAATGAATTCATACTAGTACGAGGGTCGTTCCATAAATAAGTTACAAAATGGCGCCATTCCATTAATTCTTAAACTAGGAAAAATTCGAAATATACTTTTTGTACGGAATTTAATTCTTAGTACTACATGTGGGTTTTGTTAAAATGACGTCACTGCGACGTAATTTATAAACATTAAAGAAGACGACGTTGCCACTGAAATTGTCCCGTAACGAACAAAATGCCATTTTGTTTTTTTTTTCTGGGCAAAATACTTAATACAACTCAGATTTATTTTGAAATGATCCAGTATATGGCGACAAGTGTTTTACAACGCAAACAGTATACTTTTGATGTAAAAAATGGTTGGTGGGCAGAAATTTGCATAAAATGTAAAGGTGCAATCAGTCGTTCGTCAGTGGCTGTGACAGCCATAGTTCGAGAAAACGTTTTTTTCGTTTTTTTTTGAAAATTTAAAAAAACGTGACTTTTTACGTTTTTTTAAATGACCTGTCAAAAAACAAAAAAACGTAATAATATCAATACAGCATAATTTTACCTGAATGTGCACAATTTTCCATATACGGTACACGTACTATTTAATACAATTACGGTATGCAGGCCTACAATTTTTAACGTCGATCCGTACTTTTCAGTCGATAGTCGCTGCATAATAGGCCTATGTAATGCTTTTTGCAACCTGACTTTTTTGGAAGACTTTTCGCTATTTTATATATAGGCAAGTTTTTTTTTATTTTTTACGTTTTTTAACGTTTTTTTGAAAATTAAAAAAACGTGACTTTTACGTTTTTTGAACGGCTTCACACGTTTTCTCGAACTATGGTGACAGCAGCTAGCATCGTTCTTTGCATCGGGCACGAAAATGCTTGTTGACAGATATGGGGCATTGTTTGAACAAACTCGGATGATATTAAATGTTTAAAAAAACGAAGCATTAACGTTTAGCGTATAAAGAGGTGACATTAACTTGTTGAGTTTGTTTACATTTTTTGCTCTTACGCTGTTTGTCACTTGTGAGTTCGATTCATTACTGGTGGAGAAAATAATACACAAACACACTGCGTTCTATTAGCTGATGACGTCACAATAATGACGTCATTATCCAAAAAATTTCCGCCTATGTTAAGAGTTAATTTTTCTACAAAACGTATATTTCGGATTTTTCTATTTTAAAAATTGATGAAATAGCACCATTTTGTAACTTGTTTATGGAACGACCCTCGTATAAGACAGAAAAATGCATTTTCCCGACAAACTGCTGCAAAGTTTTAGGAAAGACAATAATATGAGTGCTAAAAATTTTAATTTTGCCCATATGTTTTACGCGATACCGTCTTGGCAGATTGTTATCATACTTTTAACGGGATAAGTCAAAATAGGGCAAGCTTGAGAAGTTTTCGGATCAGAAGTTTAAAGCTTCTGTTCCGACATTTTAATGCTGGTTAATAAATTGGCTTTTTTGTTACATGTTATAGCTGACAATATCCATCAAAACAGTTGTTTTGAAATATAGTATAAATGGTAAAATAATAACGACACTTACAACGACAATAATGGCTGTGTGTATAATTGTTTACTACAGCAATACACAAGCTGACACCCTCGCGGTGAGCTGACGGAGACAATCTGTTAGAAAACATTATTTGGAAGCATGTCGGTCGAACGTAGGCCTACGACAGAAAGATGATGGATATCATTCACTGGATTAGTCACAATGTGGACTTAACAAGCACCAAACTGATTCTTCGGTTAAATAAAGTGCGTGTACATTCTTTCACAAATACAGCCTAACTCATATCACCAAATTGTGTACCACGAGATTAATTGACAATTTTTGTTGGCGAAATAATTTATGATGCCGCGTTTTGCTTTATTTTTGTACTCAGTGGATCGACTCCTGACCAAAAGATGTTGCTCTGTCGTTGCGGGCTTAACGCCGCACGCGAAAGACACCGTATTCCAAACACAGCATGAGACAATTAACGTTCTTGCGTAAAAGTCATCGAAATTGAATTCATACTTTGGCGACTATAAGCTACTGATACTGAAACACCAACCTCGTGGCTTTTGATCAGGTATTTTAGAACAACGAATTTGCGCAATAAAGAACAAGGAGCAGAGGGAAAAAAACTGTTCAGCGTGTCGAGAACGATCCTTTGAAGGACTGCACCCAACGACCTGAACTGACCTGTTCGTGACGAGGGCGGATAAAATAAGCCCATTACGAGTACTAAGAAGCATGAATACAGAAGCGATTAGGTTTATCACGAACATTAGCCTATATAATACAGAGTGCATGCATACGTATATTTACGACGGCATGATAGGCGTAGCGTTATAATAGGCTTAGCACTTCTACTGTGTGCATGCTAATATGCTGTTAGCATCAGCCATGGCATGTATTCTGTATGAGTAGCTGCTAACAGTCAAGAGGACATTAGTCAAAAGTCACATAACCCGCCATAGCTTCTCCGGTCACGGTTACTGGACCGTGTGATCACACATCTCGGTATTTCCTAGTGCAAATCGTTCAGTAGATCGGCTGCCGACTTCCGTTACTCTACGGTGATAGCCTGAGCTGCGAGCTGGAGAGATGTATTAGTTACTCTTCAGATGTTTCATTTTAAGAAAACAATGCCGAGTTTTAAACTAATTTGTTGCTTATTGGTAACAGGTACGTTCATATTCAAAGTGCAGTTTTATTAACAAACCGCTGACAACAAGAGAACGTAACTCTTACGACCGTTTTTGGCAATCTTAGAGCTGCATATATTGACAATAATTGATTGTAAAAGTATAAGACATTAGTAACAGTTTTAATCTTTTAACTTCCAGACAAAGTCACGCCAATAAAAGCATCGCATCATAAAGTGTATATTCAATGCCATTGTCACGATCATCTTAATCAGCTGTTTTTTTTTCAGGAAAAAAGTCAACATTTTGGTGTGTTCACAAAAACGGGTAAAACATTTAAAGTGTCTTAATGCATCTGTGGGCAATAACAAAAAATGCTAAATAATAATGCATTTAATCTTGGACTTGGCCTGTGTAATAACAACTATTAAAGTTATTTGGCAATAAACGGCACCGTTGCGGACTAGTTATTTTTTGAGAAAACGGAAGTTGCCTGGGATCGGCGAAGTATTACCGCTGCATGGGGCTTTGAAAGGTTTTTTTGTTATGTTACGTTCAAGCTTTTTACAAAATTACTTTGACACAAAAAATCATTAAAATTTATTCACATCGTTTAAAAACGACGAAAGGAAATGTCACATTTTAACATACGTTATAGCGTGTTCAGTGGTTTACGTGCGCAGGTTATGCAGCTACCACTTTCGTAGACGCAGTCCAGGTGTCCAAATGTTACCAAGTGAACAGTGAGAACTATTGTTTCTACAGCGATAGTTCAGTGTTGATGAGTTGGGATGAAGCAAGACAGTATTGCGCCACACTACAGGCAACGCTGCCGATCATTACGGATGAGGATGTTGACAACGTGTTTCAGCAGTTCGTAGTTAGTGACTCCTACAGCCTGATACAGAACCGATCTGTCTGGATTGCTGCTCACGCTCGTCCCGTTGACAACAGCGTCAGTTGGCACTGGATCGACGGTCAGCAGTCAGGTATTTTAATCTTAATGCGATCGTTTTGTAGGTACGTTTGAGTTTTTATGTCAGCTTAATAGGCCTGTTTTCATTACTGATACAATGCCATGTCGCATCAAATTGATATACGCATAGGCTATGCGCTCGGACTCGACGAAAAAACTCCCGGCCGCGATTTTTCACAAAGTCTTCACTAGCTTGTCTGAACATTGCAAATATCATGAGGTTTTTTTGTAATAACTGATTTTTTGTCCACCGTAATGATATGTTATTTCTGTTTGATACGCTATAATACGCTGTAACTGGAGATGACCGTGAATGGCTTTTTACATTCCCATTCCCTTCCATTCCCATAAAGTCAATTCCCACTCTTTCCCATTTCCATGCTCGAACAATCGTTTTATCGTTGAGGCGTAAACACTTTTTGGCCTATCAAAGACTCAAGCCAAACACACCATATCATACTGTACTGAGTGTGCTCTGCTTGTCGTTGAATCTAAAACTTGTCACGACAGTCATCATTACTGAACGTCACAAACTGCAGAAAATATATGCTGAAAGGTATTGGACGTTAACGAAAAACAGTATTTTTCTTTTTCTAGCCATAACATAAACGAAACACGGCATTCGCCAATGGAAATTTATTCCCATGTGAATAAAGGTCATTCACATTTTCATACAAGCTGTTTCCCATTTCTTCCCATTCCAATACCAAATTTTGTCATTAATTTCCATTTCCATGGTCATCTCTAGCTGTAGCGTTGCGGGTACATACGAGTATTTTTATATGATTGCGTTTAGCTTTCAATTCTTCTGACTTTCTGGACCACACAGAAAACAGCTGGGGTGCCAGTGTTGGTGTGTACGATGACGAGGTTACTCCTCACACAAACGACTGGACTGATGATCAGCACTACATCTGCCAGTACGACTGTGAGTAACATACACTGTCATAATGCAAAAGTTGGTCCCAACGTTTATACGCTTATTTATTACAGAATTTGTAACAATTCGTTAAAATACGTTAACCAGTTCGTCATCTAACGTTATCACGCGTACAGTGCACAGCTATGTACAATACGCCTCTTTGTTGGGTAAACCATATCGTCTAATTGCATGCTTAGTTCTGTTGCCCTTTGTGCGAAGTTATCATACAGTAGTAGGCTACTTATGTTTGTTGACTACAATGCGTGCAGCAACTGCTAGTAATTTACGCTGTAAACTGAGTATCATCATGAGTGTAAAGTTGCGACAGTTTAAAAGTTTTTTTTTCCGTTAATGCAAAATTTGTTCGACAAATAAAGATGCAATTTAGCAGGTATTTTGTGCGGTCCAGTGACATGTTGTGTTACATGAGAGTTTGTGACTTCAACGAAAAGAAAAATTAGGATTAAAGCGCCAGACAAAAATGAAAATAAAAGGCAAAGTTACAGTACATTCAATAGCGTTAGTTGCATTAGTCGCTACCAGAAATGCTTCACAATCGTAAGAGTGGCAGCTGATTTGCATGAGCTAATGATACCGCAGCACACTATGCGACCATCCATTACCCGCGTCAGCAAACAGTTAAACCCGCGGCGTGCATTTAGCAAAGTTGCCTGCAAACGAGCCGCAGTTTGAATCGATTTATAGATAACCTGAACGTTTCGAGTCGAAATCAACTACCAGACCGCGACACATACAGTGCACTTGCATGAAATTGCTTCTAATTTAAGAAAAAAAAGATAACGTATAATTCACTAAGTGGCAGCAGCAATCAACAATTTTGCCTTGACCAAATTTCTTTGGTTATTGCGTTGTGTGGTTTAGATGACAGTGGTACGGAATCGAGTGCCAGTTGTTCAGCGCGCTGGATCGTCCATCCCAACACTCACTCAGTCGGCGCCGATCGTGACTGGTCAGCTTCATCGCCTCAGCTATGTCTCGAGGCATGTATTTCTAACGCCAGCTGTGTGGCTGTGGACTGGGATGACAACAATGGTTGGGCTCGCGGATGCTGGATACACGACACGCAGAAGCAGCGTCAGCACTTCGCTGGTGCCACAGAGTTCGAAATCGTCAGAGACTGTTATTCGAAATCAAGTACGTTAGGACGTTGTCGCTTGTGTTCCAATTTTATCGATCGCAACAATGCTTTATTTTTACAGCGCGTCAGATATCGTCTCTGTTCATATTGTGAGTTTTACGGGGCTATACTAATCTGTTTTTGACGTTAACTTTGACCTCACCTATGCAAAATTAATGCTCTGCCTTAAATATCAAAAAAGTTTATTAAATTGGAATTTGGCGCTTTACGGAGCTGCCCGTCTCCCCGCGTGTCTGTGAAACTGTGCAATTGTGTGAAAACAACGCTTCGTAAAAACTCTATTTATTGGTGTTTTAATCATAATGTTAGTTGCATTTTGACAGACTGTAGCATACAATACCACTCTCGTTAGCCGTATAGTGCTATTTTTGTATAAACAGTATCCTACGTCACTACATCATCACTGCATCATGACTGTGTGTATATAATCTGCACGTCTGCTAAATTTTTGCTTTTTTGTACACGAATGTCTTACACAGATGCAAGCTGTAACGACGCCTTTGTAATCAACTCAACATGTTACAAGATTCACAAAGAGAGCGTTCCTTGGTTCACAGCAGTCAACAGATGTCTGTCTAACAACGCCACTCTAGCCGTCTTTGATGACAACGTTCGACAAAACATTCCCGGCTCTCTTTTGTCGAGGAGCGCTTGGATTGGCTTGCTGAAGTCATGGTGGACCTGGCCAAATTTGGGTTAGTAAATATTTAACTGTTGTGACCTTTATGCTCGTATTTAGGATGTTCCTGTATTTTTGCACAGAAGCAAGTTAAAGCATAGTCCTCATGTGCGACTGAATAGCAGCTCCGATACAACGATGACCCACATGCAATAAAATTTTGCACAATAGCGCAATTGTTTCTGGCCTGTAAAAGCGTGTTGCAAGATTTAACAGTTTATCTTTTCTGGTATGGGAGAGAAGTCTGTAGGTCGTGTTGCAAAATTTAAACTTATGCGACGCTTTAGGCCTACTTATCTATTGATTTCCGGAGCAGAAAATTTATATAAAAAAATTTACGTTTTGACCAAATGAAATTTACCGGTAATCAGGCTTACATTGAAACCTTAACTTGCACATGGGCTTATATTATATCATTTATGGATGGGCGTCTATTATTTTATAATTATTCTGCATTAATTAGCTGATAATTATGCATTGTTGCATCCGGTAGACGGTGCTGACGTGTTGTACAATAAGTTCGACGTTGGTTCGTCAACTCCGCCCAACAATCCTCCACAACATCCAAACTCAGACTACAGCTGTGTCGTTGCTGCAAATGGTCAGTGGAGAGTATCTCGCTGTACCGAGCTACACCGTGTTGTTTGCCAGTCAGACACGCTGCCAGGTATTATCACAACTTACTATTTTTGTACTTTCCTTCGCCGTTTCACGTACTAATTTTTTTAGTTTGTTTTGTATTTTTTGTTCTTAGTTAGCGGACAGCAATTCGTCCTAAAATACGTTATAACAACGTGGTTATTAGCTGCCGCGTCGAATACTGACCCTGTAGGATACACGATTGCAAAAGTTGCAGTGAGTTGCTAGCGAGCATCATCATCATCATCATTTTTATTCGAAGCACATACAAACAGCAGCAAGTTGACGCAGCAATACAGCTAAAAACAAGCAGACATCATCACTGCACTTACAATCGCCCCGATAATAAAACCAAACATAGCGTTCTTTATTCTGCATCGATAAAGTCGTTAAAAGTCTCGGAAGCAGCAACGACTGTTCGATCCTAAATTTCCGGGGGAAATCATAATTTATTTACATAACAACATGTACGACCGTCGATATCGTGTTATCCACTATTTAATCGGCTGCTTAACTGGCACACTGCAGAAATATCGACATCACAAACATCGACTACAACAACAACTACAACAACTGAAGTTGCAAAGTCATTTGCTGCCAGCACTACTGGCAGTACGGCGAAGTCAACGTCGACTCAGTTATTGTCTGCTGCACCACTTCGGCGACTAAGTCCCGGTTTTCTTTTATCTTTCTCATTTTACTCAGCTTTTGTTAGCTATTTATATCTTGTGCTTTAATATTTTTGTTTTTAGACAAAATCTCTTGCGCTCAAAATCGCTGAAGCGCAAGCGATTTCGCCTAAGCTATAGCTACTCATTTCTTCGTAGTTGTGGTCTGTCGTCTGTTTTTCGTCTGTCACATTAACGCGTTCTGCTTAAACCGTTCAACGTGTTTACATGCCATTTAGCAAGTACAGTTGTGGGGTTAAACGACACATTGCGTCAAATGGGAGTTTTTTGTTTTCCTACAAAAAATGGGTATTGAAGATTTCGGCACAAAACTGCACTTACCTACTTATGATTTACCAGTGGGAGCACCGATGAGCAATGTCCCATCTTACCAAATGATTTTCGACTTGTATATTTTTTTAACTTCTGGCATCTATTTTATTTTTTTTATTTTAGTTTAGCCAAAATAGTTTTTCATTTTTGTGAGTTAAACTTAGGCTATGTGCCAGATTAAACTTGCAGCTTGTCAGCCAGTTTTTCAGTGTGAAGTGTATTGCTATTCGTACTCGTAATAACAAATTTAACAGAACTCAAGCTTCAACTGCACAGCACAATTAACTTAGGCCTATTGAATTATGTAATAATTTTTGCAAGGTTTGTTTTGATTTTTGTGTCTTGTGATGAGTCATAATGTTTGTGTATTGCACGTAGACTATCCTCTACCTATTAATATGATTGTGGTTGGTGTTGTCGTCGCAATCATCATCATTGTCGTCGTTCTCGTCGTCGTTACAGTAAGATGTCGTCGTTCTCGCATATCCAGGTAAGATAAACAGTGGTACCTTTCTACTGCTTATACCTTGCGTTTTTATACTTATATAAAATACATAAAATGTTTTTACATCTATGATAAATAACTACACTAGGTTTCAAAAAACTGTCACACTTTGTCATTGTCCCTATCTTCACCGAATATAAACCTATTTTCAAAATTTGTTCACTGGTACACTTTGAGGACAATTTGCGATGAGGTATTTATTTAATATCGCACCGCAGCTTACCGTTTCTTTTTTCAACTTTTTGCCATTTCAGGTGTCTCGTTTCACATCAACATTTCAGATTCGGCGAGTTTCTTGCTGACGCTGTTGTGCGCCTTTTAAACTTATTCATTTATTCACTTATAAACTTATGTCTAGCCTAAACGTAAACACTAACCAACATCCGAGAACTCCTTCACGGACATAGTTCCTCTACTTTCTGTAGTTTAATAAAATGGGCAAGTAATTTAATCGCAGCCAGTAAATTACATATTTATAGATAAAGTTACTACAGACAACTATATATAGTGAACTGTTAGCAATGTTTGTGAAGCAGCGATCAACGCAAGCGTAATCATCATCATCATCATTATCAGCAGCAGCCGCAGCAGCCGCAGCAGCCTGAAAACAACGTTTGCGTCAACGTAAATGTAGTGGCTAATGACGGTGCAAAGCCTGAACTCATCTACGCTCAGATTGAGCCCGACCCTCAATCCAGCTGCAGTCAAAGTCAAGCCAAGGCCACTGCACCGAGCGTGAAGGAGAACGGCGCAGTCATTTACTCTGAGCTGCAGAAGAATGTGGAGCCATCTACCGACTTGCACGATAACGTTTCGTGATAATTTTACAAAAAAACTGTATTAAGTGAAGTGTGTGCTAGACCGTTGCCTGGAGTAGGATAAGCGAGTGTTAAACGAACTTGTGCACTCCAGGCAGTGGTTCAATGCCCTTATTTCGCGGTCGCCGACGGTCGATGGCACTGCTTTGTGTCGATGATGATAAAAACAAAAAAACGATAAAAATGAATCACAACAAACGATTACACAGCTATTAGCTTTGGAGAGAAAAATTGATAACCCCACTTTTTGAACAGTATAGTTATGCTTACGTCCCTGTTGAGTTTCTACTTCAGTGACGATTTGGGCAAAATGTTTCAGAATCTATTCGTGTATTCAGCTTCAGAGACTTCTGTCGAACGTAAACTGGAATCGAGTTTCTCACCAGCATAAGTTTAAGCTTATTTATAACTAATAAAATCACATAATTACAGACTTGCTTCAAAATGATCATTTGAATGATGATTTTAGAACATTGCCTAACGAGTAGGTTTACAACGTCGTCATTAACAAGCAGCCCAGCTGTCGCTAGGATAGCCGACCATACTGGTTGTCATTGACCTTCAAGGTTATCCAAGGTCAATGACTTTCATCTCATCAGAAAGAGCGTATGCGATTTTTGTTAATGATCAATAGCAACCTTGGCTCTATTTCTCGCTGTTTCTGAGATATGGCCACTTATAGCTGAAAATTTTTTTATTAAAACTTGCGGACAAACCGCTGCAAATAAAAACATAGTAACTATTGACAGTTTATAAAAAGTCGCAATTGCTCTATCCGATGGTACCATCGCCGACTTTTTATGATTTACCGTGGTGGCCATTATGCGACTTCCTATTATTGATCATTAGCAACTAAGGCCTTATCCCGCACCCTTTTAACAGAATACATCCGTGACTGACAGACGGACGACGACGACAGACGACAACCGTACCATAAGCTCAACCATTACTCAAGTACGGTCGGTTAAAATGCGTTGCATAATATTAATGTCAATCTGCATATGATAGTTTATGCACATTTGTAAAGCAGTGTTGTTTATTTTTTAACGTTAATTAGTATCGCCTATTTTTCTGTTCGTTGACGTTATTTATTGTGTTGATTTTTTGTGCCTGTCTGCGACTTTGCGTTTATTTTCTGTTTGCTATGATTCTGTCAATTGTAAATGCACTTGTTAGGTATCACAATCAGACAAAATCAAGACACTTTACGTTTGCGTGTATGTTGAAAAAATTAAATTACTAATCGTTTTATTGTTGCTTTAATAGGAAACTCTATCACTTTCAGCTATTCTGAATCTCCTAAATCTGTTAGGCTAATTAGTGAGGCAACTCCACTACATCTGATACAGCAATATTAAAATAAAAGTAACGACGTAAAAAATTCAAAGCTTATACTAACGCATTGTAGTTTAAAATAAATAATACCTTACACTGTTTAATGTAGGCCTACTTTTGGTTTCTAAGCCCATATACGTATATGTCGATATACGACATTAAACGATACAAAAATAGCATTAGGCAAAATGACATCGTTACATGCATTAGTCATTACTAATGCTTCGGCTACGTTTTACTTGTGACGACTTGACAAGGGAGCCGCATAAACGCAAAAACCATTAAACCCATTCTACAAATTATTACAACGTAGCCTATGTAATAGCCCACGCACGCTCGCAGCGCCAGTGTTGTAGACATAGAGGCCTGTAGGTCAAGCTTTGCCAAGCAGATATGGCAGGCCTATAGTTGGCGTCCATCGCGTTTTGAATGGGCTGTAGTATGAGTAGTTAGCTGTGGCCAAGATGACAATAGCCAGAATCACAGGTTTAATTTATTAGCCTGCGTTTGCTTTAATGGCCATGGTCGCTGGAGCGTACACCTATACAGTCAATGCCATTCTGCGTTAACAGTTTCCTGTACGTCACGAGTGATAGTGACATTTTAAGTATAGAACTATGTAAAAGTTATACTTTATAATAGATTTCATTTCGAGGCAGCAATGTTAATGTCAACGTATAGGTTAATTGGCTGCCTTATCTTAGCAGGTACGTCAATATTTTATATGTGGTGTCATCTACTGTGTGAACTGTACGAAGTCTTACATGACATCAGCCTACATAACAAGATTGGTTTCCTTAAAGTAACACCAGGAAGTAGCTTAAAAACTATAATTCTGTTCACGTTGTGAAATCTGTCTGTGAGTCAGCAATGGTACTGTTGGATATAATGCTGCATAGTTCCTGTTGGCTGCTTATAACTTTATACTTACGATTCCGCCATCTGTAGACCTATTTCAAAAGGGGCTGACTGCAATTTGCAATGCACATTTTGATTAAGAGATCTCTAGTATTTTATTTTCGTCGAGAATGCTTCTCTATTTAACACAATTTTGCTTGGGTCACTCAAGTTTTAAGTGCCCCTGTCGAATGGCGTCAATTTTCGTCGAACGACTTTAGCAGGATGTACGAGTGCGACAGATGGTCAGACAGACGGACAGACTACGCTCTCATAACATTAGTCACAATACTCGCCTAAGGCTATCGGTCAATTTCGTCTTTGCCACAGTTCGTCTTTAATTTACTCTCTTGTCTTACTTGTCTTACTTGTCTATAAACTGGCTTTTTGGTAAAGACTAGCTGTTTGGTGTTTTAGTTTTACACTATAAAAGTTGGATAAAAAGTGTTAGTACTATCCAAATAAGTTATGGCTGTATATATTATGTAACATAGCAATGCACGTTTTGAAAAATATTTTTTACACAACATTGTGTAGGTTATGTAAGTTTAACCGGCACCTTTGTCAACGCCTTTGAAGTGTCAAAATGTCACCAGTTGAACAATGAGAACTACTGTTTCTACAGCAATAGTTCAGTGTTGATGAGTTGGAATGAAGCAAGAGAGTTTTGTGCGAGAAGAAACTCAACGCTGCCGATCATTACGGATGAGGATGTTGACAACGTGTTTCAGCAGTTCATAGTTAGTGACTCGTACAGCCTGATTCAGAACCGATCTGTTTGGATTGCTGTTTACGCTCGTCCCGTCAACAACAGCGCCAGTTGGCACTGGATCGACCGAAAAAAGTCAGGTGATTACAGCCCAGTCAACCATAAAATAAGGGGCCATCGACGAGCCAACAGGCCTCAACGTACAGGGCCAATAAGGGCAGCCCACAGTGGCCCTGCATAGAAAACGCCAATTGGTCCGACATT
>Ga0209367_1004280_pt1 | contig 19649 bp, 21 predicted proteins | sample WorMetLIZISLAND2_FD_187412 | JGI IMG/M metagenome (GOLD analysis project Ga0209367, IMG submission 187412) | Marine gutless worms symbiont microbial communities from Max Planck institute for Marine Microbiology, Germany - Olavius geniculatus... ...
GTTAATGACAAATGGTATGTCGGTGAAGAAACTAATACTGTGAAAAAGATAGTTGGATACGACAGTAATGCATTATACTTGTGGTGCCTAGGTCAGGAAATGTTTTGTGGAAAACTACAGTTAATAGAAACAAATGATATAAAATATGTGCATGATAAAAACTTTTTTGGATTTTTAGAAGTTGATATTGAAGTTCCAAAACATTTATATAATTATTTTGGTGAATTACAACCTATAGTTAAAAACGTCGAATACGACGAAAATATATGTGGTAAATACACTATAAAATTGATAAAAAACTAGACAGAAAAGCACATAAAATTAAGAAATTAATCGCAACTATAAAGGGAGAAAAGATTTTGATTAAATAAATAAAGGATGTGTTGTTACTAAATTACATTCAGTTATCCCGGCAACTTCAAGAAGATGTTTTGAGGGATTCATGGATTGGGTATCGAATGAAAGACGTAAAGGTAATAAAGATACAAAAATATGCTATTATCGCTGAAGGTGCAAAAATAGTTGGTAATGCCGCATTTGGTCATACAATAATAAATAAATAAAAACATAGAAAAACCATTTAATGCGACGAGAATATGTTTAACATGTACAAAAATTTCCCAAGATGTTACGACGATAATGAATTCACTAACGGTGATTTGAAACTTCATGAAGCAGCACTAACAAAGAAATCACAAAAACAGAATATTCCATTAATGATTGAATGCAGCGTTTTTGATGATACAAAACTGAGAATGTTTCAGTTTTATTATGATTTTGTAGACAAATACGTTGATAGATCAAATTTTCAATATTTAGAAATGGACACTGATTCATCATACATGGCATTAACAGATAATTTTGAAAACTTAATAAAGCCTGAACTTAGAAAAGAGTACGAAAAAGAAAAATATAGTTGGTTTTGTCGAAAAGATAATAAAGAAGTAGCAGCATACGAAAAAAGAATACCTGGTAAAATAAAAATAGAATACGAAGGCGACGGTATGATTTGTTTGTGTAGCAAAAGCTACATAACATGGAAAAGTACTAAACGCAAATCAAGCTGCAAAGGTGCTCAAAAGTGTAGAAATAATTTTTAAGTAAAAAAAATATTATCAGTGTTTAATGAATAAAGAATGCCAGCCGGCAATAAATAAAGGTTTTAGACTCCCGGATAACCAAATGATGACATACGTTCAACATAAAATAGAGTTAACTCTAATTTATAATAAAAGAGTACTGCTTAATAAATTAAATATTGCGCCAATAGATATATAAAATACAAGACCATCGTTTAGCCGCTCACTGGGAAAAATACACACTGGGGAATTTCGTAGTGAGGAACTCCAAAAGTGGTACTACAAAGTCGACGTACTATACTACTAGAATGCATTGTTACAAGGCAAGATGTTTCGTTCTGAAACTATTAACAAAGTGGATACTCAGATGAAGCAGAATGTGAAAAAATCACAGGAAAACAGCAAATCATATAAAAAGAAATATGAAATAAGCTGTAGATATTGTGCTAAACGTAATGCAAAAGTGAGACAACAATGTCCTGCCCCCTTAAAATTTGGGAGGGCAAAAAACGTTCAAAAATCGGTGCGATTTACGACGACTTTCGAGTTTGAGCGCAAATATCTCTGGAACCGACGAAGATAGCGACAAAATCCAAACGGCGTTGGAGAGAGCGATCTTTTCGCCGTTGAACAAAAAAAATTGTGAAATTTCGTCTACTACGAACAAAGTTATAAGCGCGGATATTGACCTACGCTAAGTCGACAATGCGCGTTCGGCGTATGCCAATGCATTTGAGTTTGGGCCACGTGACTTTGATGCCGGGGAAATTTTATTCCCGCCCCCTAATTTTCCCCTTCAGTCGGACTTAGGGCGCCGGGCGGACTCACGTTGGGCTTTGTCCCAAATTTCTAGTTTTATATGTTTCTACAGATCAAAGGTACTTTCTGACATATTACACACTACTCTACTTTTCACAGGTAAGGTTTTTTTAGATTTTAAAACATATCGGATAATATTGATAAACTAGCATGTTGGCATTGCTGTCAATGCTAAAATTTATAATTGATTGCATTTTTTTGGTTCTCGTGTTTATTTGTTGTTTATTTAACAAGTTGTAGTTGCAGAGTAGTTGTACACTGTGTCTAAAAACGTCCCACTTTGTAACTGTCCATATCTTTAACAAATATTAACCAATTTTCGAAATTTTTTTTACTGGCACACTCTGTGGACAATTTGCAATAAGGCAGTTATTAAATATCCCACCATATCGTAATTGCGCCGCTACGCTACATTGTAAAATATAAATGCAAATATACTAGCAATACTAGGCAACAGGCGTGTTGGAGATGAAAGACACTTCAAACCAAAATTGCGACGAATGATGTGCACAATGCTACGCTGTTTTAGATCCGTCTTTGTGGATATTTAACATGTTGTTATACTGTGTTTTTTGTTACTGGCCTTCGTGGTTTAGCAAGGCTACCAGTTCATCCACAGTGGTCACGTTCTCTTCATGCATGCATGCTTCAATCTGCCGCTCTCATGCCTTTGTTTAGCGTTTTCTGTTGTCCAAATCTTTTATAGTAACGTGTCCTAGACCTTCCCTGTTTTTGTTTATTTTCAGAAATTTTGCTAGTATTTTTTGCGAACTGCATTTTTTCAACTCACACCAGTTTTAGTTAAAGCCTTGTCCCCATTGCTAAATGCACGTTACATTACCGGTGTATTGTCACTGCATGAAAAAATATTTTTTACAATAATATTATCTGCTTTTGTTTAGAAACACAAAAATGTATCAAAACTAAACATTACTAACTATTAATATGAAAATTGCTGAAAAATTGTTTTCAGAAAATAATGTTTGCATATGTATTACTAAGATTTTTACATTTTTAACAATTTAAGTTTCACATGGTAGTGTAGAGACGCAGTTAAGGTGTAATGGTTTGTTTAATAATAACACTACTGCTACTTGTCCACAAAGTTTGCCAGTGAAAAAAATTTGAAAATTGGTCAATATTTGACGAAGATGTAGACAATCACAAAGTGGGACATTTGTTCAGACACAGTGTAGTGGTTATTCTACTGTCCGATTTTATTCTGCTCCATATTACTTTCAACAACAATAAATCTGCAAATATTTATGTAAAAAAACTGTTCAGTTAATCTACAGTGCAAGGGTGACATCGTGGTTGTAGATATAAAACAGCACAAATCACAATATAAAAAAATTCAAACATTACCATTAAACAATGTCAGAAGAACTTTGCTGACTGTGTAATGGTTTTGTTCAAATTTTTAAATTGTAATTCGTGCTGTTTTATGCAAGGACATTACTTCAACAGCACTGAACAAAATATGTTGATGCAAACATACTACAAATTTTTAAATTCACTACAACCACGATGTCATCCTTACACTGTATATAAACTGAAGAGCTATTTCGGTCACTCCTTCGGTCTCCTCAATCTGGGGTGCGGCTGTAATATGCAGTTTTACCATTTTTTCAGTTGCTTTGTTACCTATTTTTGTCGGACTGATCGATTTCGAACCCACAGTCAGCTCGGCCGCCGAATTGGCAAACGGTAAGAGTGAGCATGCTGACCATGGTCCACCCACATTATATCCAAAAAATCTGAGTTTGGCATCCATTGTAAAAAGAACAAAAACTACACAGTCATCACAACAGCAGTTAGACAGCACCACCGTTTTCACATTAAAAAGTCAATGTAAAAAAACATATTTGCGTTGAAGTATAACGAAACAAATAACAATTGGCGTCATCGGTCATTATTAATTTTTTTTCCCTTAGTTGGTAAAATATTGCTATTGGTTTTCGACCTACGGCAATACTTTTCCAACCTCAGTGAAAAATGTAATAATCATCTCGACGCCAGGCATTATATGTACAGCAATAATGCCTTTTTCTAAGCTATGTCTAATGTTGTTTTAAAAAAAATTTCTGTTTTAGTTAACTGATATCATCTTATCGTAGAGCGTCGTAAACCAATACGTTTGCTTTAAACATTTATTACTAATGCTAAAAACGCAAAAAAACCCACTGTGCAGTTACCTCGGTTTTCGTCGTTTAGCGATTGTCGGCGTTTTTTTATCGCTGTTATAATTCTAGCCATATCAGATGCACGATGGTGTAATATGCTGTACCTATACGCTGACACAAGTCGTTCAAGTGGTTCGCGCACAAATGTAAATTTGTAGTATGTTTGCATCAACATATTTCGTTCAGTGCTGTTAAAGTAATGTCCTTGCTTTACAATTCTGTTTAAGTTTTTTGGTATAAGTATAGACTGAAGCTTTGGATTATTTCTGTAATTCGGGCTTCTGTTAGGTAAACCTTCGCCAGCCAGTTTAAGCAAAATATATCTCCAAGTGGTGCTTCCTGCCTTGGAAATGGCGCAGTATATACATTGTCGTTGCTTGTTGACAAACAAATGACTCCATTGCTGTTTCTGTTGGGTTTGTTTTTGTTTCAACTCTATACACTTGTTTTCCATTTGTTGCATGCGCCACATTTGTAAATCGACGCTCGTAAAATGAGAACGCTTCAAGTAAATAGAGGCTGCAATAAACAAAATGTTGCAGTAGATTAATGTGAAGTTGCTTTGTTTAATTAGATCGTGTAAATCGGTAGTTTTTGGCAGCGCGAAATATCCCCGGACAAGGCCATCTAAGGCTATTCCAGGAGGTCACAGTGTAGCAGGGTAGCGCGTAACACTGTTGTAAGGGTGACTGTCAAAGTCAATGGGAAACTCCAGATTTTGCGCGCCCGTAGTCTCCAAACCCCTAAATCAGTCGACTTAAAATTTAACTTAGATGATTATGTCGGCGGTCTGACACGACGTGCCAAAAATGGCAAAAATCGGCCCAGCGGGGTCGGCGGGGCAAAAGGGTGAAATATAATGTTCAACTGGGTTATTTTTTACTTTAGTTGCCAAGCTCTGGAAAACACATTTTTGGGAGTATCGCCGCATTCTTTGCACTGGATGACGTGTTTCGGTGGGGATTGATTTTATAGGGGGGTCTCAACATTTATCTTTCATACTTTTTCTTTTATATACCTCCAAAATAAAAATTTTAGGTTCATTCTTTGACTTTGAAAAATTACAACTGAAAATGCTTAACAATGGAGATGCTCATCTACAAACTACCCTAATCGTCATCGTAGCCTGATCAAAGTGGCATAGTGAATAAGCAATGTGGCCTCGGGAATTCCAAATATGCGGTTATTTTGGACCCCCTGCCTACAGGTCACGTGATGCGGCGCATGCGCAGTAAACTTTTGGCCTCTGACATGGGCAAATGCAAGTTTGAGGCTTTATATCTTCGTAACCGTGTAAGATAAACGCATGGTTACAATGGACCATTTATAGGATGTCACTTATCGCGAGTTAAATGGTCACGTGATTGGTTTGGTCGCATTATTGCTTTTTATTTACAAATTCACAATTTAATTTGCTAATAGAACAGCAAATATTAAATATGAAAATTTTACCAGTTTACATTACTGTGTAAGCGCGACCAAGTCACACATCCAAAACCGCAGAAAGCATTTTGCTAGGACACAAAGTGATAGACTGACAAACTGGCTGCCCTTACAAACCATGTGACTTGACCCCATTTAACCTTTTCCACTCCAGCTTTATCTCGCAAGCTAATAAACGTAGTCAATGCAAATGTGACACAAATATTTTCCAGCTGATTAAAGGTACTGCTGGTCTGTTGCTAAAAAAATCAAATTAGAATCTAATTTTCCAAAAGAGATTCAACTTTGTTTGTTTAAAAAAATCAAGTAACAACAAAAAATCTATTTAATTAATGTGCACAACGGTAGTTGCTTAAAGTGGAACAAAACCTCTTCCCGCTTTTAACAGCTGCTAGTGGCGAAATAGATGTCAACTGACTCAGTTGCTTGGCATATCTAAGCCAAAAGTGGGTTAAATACAGCTCAGCAGCCGTGACTGAGCAGTATTGCTATAACATGACCCAGTTTTCTTAAACAGAACATACTTAGCATTTTGTTCCAATTAGGAAAACTATAGCTGTCCCATTCCGCGCAATTTAAACACATTTCACAAATCATTGTGCAGCAGCACAGCCGTTGTTTACATCACATTAAACATTCAGCGTGCACATGATTAGCGGCTACGAAGTTACTTCACAAATACGGCGTGTGCCATCCTCACTACTGGTGCTGCAGTTAAGGTCGTAGGCCTATCAATCAAAAATTAGCAATCGTCATTAACTGCAAATCGAGTCGATAACACACACCATACTTATTTAAAATCAAAAGCGAAACCACCGTAAAGTACTAATTATTTTTCACTTTCAGTAAGCAGCTCATATATTTCGAGTAAGTAAAGTGTTCCAATCAAGAAACCGTTCCAATTCAGGCAACACTCCCTATTGGCTTACGGAATAATGCGGGGTGGAAAACGTTAAATGAAGTTACGTCACATGGTTTGTAAGGGCAGCCAGTTCGTCATTCTATTACTCTGTGTTCTAGCAAAATAATTTCTGCTGTTTTGGATGTGCGACTTGGTCGCCCTTACACAGTAATGTAAACTGGTAAGTTTTTTATATTAATTATATATAAGAGCAAAGTTATCATTTTATAGACGAGTACATCTACAGAAACTACAAAATTACTAGACTGCGTCATTCTAAAGAGGGTTTTTGATGGGGCCTATATAGATAAAAAGGGGCCTGGTCTTTTTTGGGAAAACACAAATAAATGACACATAAATTAAAAACAAACGATATAATGTGTGTTTTGAGGCTATTTCTGAAGGTTATATAAGAGCGTCGGAGTAATCGCAGGCGCGTGTTAGCGTAGCCCTGTGTTAATGACGACCAGCTAAGTCAATAGAGAATGGCAAAATTTGACTCCGCGCAAATCCGAAACACCTCAACCGATCGACACAAAATTTAAATTAAGTGATAACGACTACGAGACGACCCCCTGCGCAAAATGTAGTAAAAATCCGTCTATTGCTGGCTTTTCGGCAAACGGGTAAAATATAACGAAAATTTTTCTAGCGTATATATACTTTTTTGTTGACCGACTTACAGGTCAAACCGCCGGGCAAATTATCACGCGCGATGGCTCTGACAACGCGGCCTCACGCAAGAGTCAAGTCTTTTCGGAAACCGAAATTCGAAGTTAATAGCTAACTTCTGAAATATCCTCCTAGTCGAAAATTGGGCACAAAAACGGACTTAGAAATTTTTGGCCAAAACGCTTCTCTATAAAAATTTCACCTATAAACGGCCCCTAATCGTCATCGTAGGCGCATAAAAGTTGTATAGTGAATAAACAATATCGCTTCAGAAATTTTAAATATGTGGTCATTTTGGATCTCCTACCCACAGGTCACGTGACACGGAGCGTGCGCTGTGAAATCGTGGCCTTTATCATGGGCAAATGCAAATTTGAGGCTTTATATCTCCACAACGGTGCAAAATAGACGCATGGTTTTAATGGACCATCAATAGAAAACCACATATGCCGTGTCGAATGGTCACGTAACCGATGACGTCACGTAAGCCCAAAAAATCAAACTTGTGACCCCAAAATCTTTGAAGCTCCGTACCTCCGTATCCGTGCAAGATAGACGCATGGTTATCATTGACCACCAACAGGAAAGTGCCCACGCAGAGTTTGATGGTCACGTGATCGGTGACGTCACGTGACCCCAAAAGGTCAAGGTCGTGACCCCAATATCTTTGAAACACAATATTTTCGTAACGGTGCAAGATAGACGCATGGATCCAATAAACCACCAATAGGAAACCACATATGCCGAGTCCAATGGTCTCGTGAAGGATAACGTCACGTGACCCCAAAAGGTCAAACTTGTGACCTCAAAATCTTTGAAGCCCTGTATGTCCGCATCCGTGCAAGATAGACGCATGGTCGTCACTGACCACCAATAGGACAGTGCCCACGCAGAGTCCCATGGTCACGTGATCCATGACGTCACGTGACCTGAAAAGATCAAAGTCGTGACCCCAATATCTTTGGGTCCCCATATTTTTTTATCTTGCAACTGCAAGATAGATGCATGATTACAATGGACCACCAATATGAAACCTCATATGCCGAGTCCAATGGTCACGTGACCGATGACGTCACGTGAGGCCAAAAATTTTTGAAACCCCGTATCTAGGTATCCGTGCAAGATAGGCGCACGGTCATCACTGACAATCAATATATGTAAAAAAAACTTACCAGTTTACAAACGTGTGTAAGGACGATGTGATGATATCAGTCCTGTAAAACAGCAAAAAAATTGGGTAACCTTATATGGAGTTATGAATATGGCGTCCTTACAAGCTGACTTTAGTTGGTAATTACAAACATAGTCTAAAGCCTTCTTTATTTGATGTTATTTGTCGTATTAGGCTTACTTGTCCGATGGTTACCGATTTGGTCGAACTACCCAGAATGTGCACCTTAAAACAACAGATAGACCTAAGCGTATAATATAAACTTAGCTAATGTAAAATTCTGCGTAATGACGATATGGTGATCTTATAGAGCTGCTTTCACTTTGGACCGCTTGCTGCATCGGATGGTCATTGCCATAATAGGCTACTCAGGCTAAAATTGAGTCCACTAACAGTGAATGTAGGGTTAAGACGACAGCCGAATCATTAATGCATGCAGTTAGGGCTTATAAGTGGCAAGAACACCGATGAGATCACGTTCTTATTAGACATTAACACTGTCCAATCACTTTATTATCCGGCCATCTATCTGTGCATTTTACACGCGTTCATAACTTAAGCAATAAGGCATAAAAATCTAAGATTGATGTAAATGTTTTCCATGGCACAGTAGCTGCTACAGCATCTTTCAGCTTTAAAATGTCTAATGTTAAGGATAAAGTTGTGCTGTGCAGTTGGACAGTTTGTATGCATAGGCCTTTGAGTACGCGGTTAGCTAAATATTTTGTCGGCACTGTAATATTTTCGCTTCTTTGTCAGGTCTAGCATTAGCTAAGCCATATGCTAACAAAAAACATTTTTGTTAGCCTATAGCCAAATAAAGAAGGCTTCAGACTATGTTAGTGATTAAAAAACTGAAGTCAGCTTGTGAGGATGCCATATGCATAACCCCATCTACGATTACCCAAATAATTTTTGCTGTTTTTAAAGACTGATATCTTTACATCGTCCTTACACAGATTTGCAAACTGGTAAGTTTTTATATATATATTTGTTGTTTTATTGCCAATAGTCGGGAAATGAGCCTGACGCATGTAAAAAGCGCTATTGCAGGATCCGTATCTTTAGCTTTTACCTTTTTAAAGCTGAACACTAACAGTATATCGCCGGTCAGGTACAAAACGTTGGATGTGTCTACAACTGCTGCTGCTCCTACTACGCTGTTGTTCGTTATGCCCGGAAATCAAGGTTGGCTGTGGTAGACTTCGACTGACATCATCTAATTGCCAAACCCTCAACCCGCACCTTCGTCAGATGCAAGAATCTTTGTGATATTTGTTGTACAAGCCAAAGTATAGAACATTTTGTTTTAAATTTTGTTGTCATGGCAACAATGATCCGTTAGGGTAAAATTCAGTTAGCAGCATTTGATAGCCCATCTCCGAAAACTCTCCCACAGATGCAAAAAATATCGCAGATATTTCTTACACAAACCGAGTTATAGCCAACTTTGTCTTGAATTTTGCTGTCAGGGCAAATTCGGTTGGTCGGGGGAAAGTGCGATTGGGAGCATTCGATGGCTTATCCCCACAATCTTTTTACTGGCGCAAAAAATTTGCAGAAATCTCTTACACAAACCGAGCTATAGCCATTTTTGTCAAAAGTTTTGTTGCCATAGCAACGGGGTTCGGTCGTTGAAAAATGCAATTAACAGCATTCGATGGCCCATCCAGGAAAACCCGCAATAGACGCAAAAATTTTGCAAAAATTTTTTACGCAAGCCGAGTTATAACCAGTTTTTTTTTTCGTTTTGGCCGACTTCGAAAACCATATCCTAGAACCAAAAATAGAGACTATATCTTGCACACAACTAAAGTATAAAAATTTTTTAAATTTTCTCCATAGCCGCCATTGTAATTTTTTTCCATTTTTTTCGAGTAAATAAGTGAAAAATAAAATTTTTATTTTATAACAATAAAAAGGCATTTCCTTGCGCAGAACCGCGTCATTTGACGTATTAAGCGTTAAAATGGTCCAACGGACTCGCCTGTAGGCGAGTTGAAGTACCAAAAAATGTGTAGTAAATTTTAAATAGAAAAGGTGTATAATTTATCTCTATGCGGAAAAAACCCCTGGACAAATTGAGCCCATTTTCTGGCTGTTAGGGGTCCACGACGTAGTCACGCTATTTAAATTTGGTTGCAATCGGTTCGGGGTTTTTGGTTGACTGAGGGTTTGACTATTCCCATAGACTTTAAAGGTCGTCCTTACAACACTCACACTATCGTGTGACATGTGATAAAAAGTGTGCACGCCGAGTCCGTTTGTCACGTGATCTATGACGTCACGTGACCGCAAAAGGTCAAGGTCGTGACCTCGTGCATGGTTACAATGGACCACTAATACGAAACCACATAGGCCGAGTCCAATGATCACTTGACCGATGACGTCACGTGACAACAAAATGTGAAACTCGTGACCCCAAAATCTTTAAAGCCCCGTATCCCTGTGTCCATGCAAGATAAACGCATCGTCATCATTGACCACCAATAGAATAGTGCCCACGCCAACTTCGATGGTCGCGTGATCGATGACGTTACGTGATCCCTAAAGGTCAAGGTCGTGACCCCAATATTTTTGGGACTTTAAATTTTCATAACGGTACAAGATAGATGCATGGTTACAATGGACCACCAATACAAAACCACATATGCAAAGTCCAATGGTCACATTTCGAAGACGTCGCGTGACCCTAGAAAATCAAAATAGTGACTCCAAAATATATAAAATTCAGTGTTTTTATGGGCGCGGAAAGCAGATGGTTTATAGTTGACCATCAACATAAAAACTTTGTTATTGTAATAAAACAGCAAATATTTATTTTAGGAGCGCTATTAGCTACAATTAGGAAAGAATTAGCTAAACAAACAATTTTATTGACGACAAGCTTACGGCTTCGCTGCACCAAACTCTGACGTACTTTAACAATAAATCTGAAGTCCTACGACTTTTCTATAATCTTCTAGAACAACAATTTATGCAACAAGGTCGATGACGTCTACATAATCACACTTCCCGGATCTCTGAGTGGCTAGACTTCTAGGCTGTGCGCTAAGTAGGCGGATAACAACAAAACTTCTACAGCCGTGCTAAAACTGTCGTAGCGACAACATTTCCTGTTTTGGCGACACACCGGGCTTCTAGGCAGTTCCTAATTATAATAACCTGTAGCCTATGAGCTAACTTAGCCACCAAAGCCCAGGAGTAGGTTAGTAACTGCGCAATGGACGCAAAGTTTTCGAACTTGACATAAATGCGGCCGTCCGTGTGTTGTTTTCTTTTCAGAGCCACGTTTAGCCAAAATGTACTCAAGATAACCCCAAGTAGCGATTTAGCTGTCTTACATTCACCCCTACTTAAAAAATTTTCGTCCGCAAAAATGAAGTAAAATGGTAATGCTAAAAACCACTCTGTATCCAAGAAACGAGACTATGGACGATAAAAGTAATACACGAAAGTCATTGTCCAATTAATGTAAAAAAAAGTATTGTTCAGAAAATGTCTGCAATTAAAAAAATGAACTAAGTCGGTGCAGATAAAATAGTTCCAAAACGACGTTCAATTAAATTATACAGTAAACAGTTGCAGTTTGTTTGCCGGGATACAAGTGATGCCAAGGCATCAATAAAAAATAACAAAACGTAGTTACGGTGCGACGTCCGGAGTGGCGAAAATTAATGAATTGTCCTTGGTACGCCAACTGTCGACGCGAATCGAATAGCGAACTGTAATGTCAGTAGCAAAAGCGACGGCGTCGAACAGAGCGATGTAGGCGTACAGCTGCCATCTCCGTAGTCGACCGCGACCCGTGAACAACATCAGAACAACGACACTAACAAGCCACAAAGCTCCAAACACACAGTAGCTATGCTCTACAATGGTAAATACTAAACTATAATGATGTCTAATGATAATAATAATGAAGTAACATCGAAAGCAATGTCAACAAATCAACTATAACTAAACGATGGTCGTTAATACAGAGGGCTGCGACCATTTGTGCAAAAGCCTACCAAAGCGAACATATTTCACCTAAACTTTCTTCATGTTAGAACCGCATCGAAAAGCGATTGCCTATAGTCACAACGCACTGGAAAAAACGACAATCGAAATATGTATTATAGACTAAAAACACACCAAAAACAATATTTGTCCATTACACACATTAAATGTCATTAAAGTAGCTAGAAATAAACAATGAGTAAATATGTCAAAATTAAGCGATAACACATCTAATCCATTTTGTTTGATTTTTCTCTTGCCACCGAATATGTAAGTAAATCAAGCTGATTATAGTCAAAGCTAATTACAATAAAAGTCACACTCAGTATATAATGATAAGCAAAACAACAAAAAAATATATCAACCAAGCAAATATCATGTGTATTCGAACTTGAATCAACTACATAAATACAGCAACACAGTGGTTAAGGTTAACGAATTGTCATTGGTACGCCAGCAGCTGTTGACACCAATTGAACAACGCACAGTAATGTCATTAGTAAAAAGGAACAGCGTTAAACAGAATGAATTGGGCACACACCAGCCATATCCGTAGTGGACCGCGACCCGTGAACAACATTAGAACAACGGCACTAACAAGCCACAAAGCTCAAAAAAACACAGTAGCTATGTTCTACAACAACAAATGCTAAATTACAATGGCGTCTAATGATAATAATGATGAGACAACATCAAATGCAATAAGCATATCAATAAAGTCACTCCACTGCACTCATAACATTAAGTGTCATCTAATTAGCAAGAAGTAAATATTTCATAATCAAACAACAACAACGTCTAATTCATCTCGTCTGACTCATCAGTTATCATTAAGTACGCGTGCAAATCAAAGCTGATTATAGTCAAAGCTGATTAAAAGTAAAGCCACACTCAAATATATAATGTTACGCAAAACAACAAGAAAATCTATTAACTAAGCAAATATCATGCGTATTTGAACTCGAATTAATTACATAAACACAGAAAACATATCCAACTCTATTTAGAATAGGCTTTGAATCGTGAACTCATCAATCAAAAATCAAAATTTGCTCCCTGCCTCGCCTAAAGCGGGATATAAATTATGAGTTAAAACAGACATAGCCTCATTCCTCTGACCATACGATGGTGCAGCGTCTCAACGTCTAATAGGTAGGGACAGAATTGATTGTTTATCACCAATCTTCGTTACAAACAAGCACCGATAGGTTTGCGCAGTGCCTTACGCAAAAACTTAGCCTGAGTCCACGTTAATGGAACAGAATTTGGTAGCTGGTAGTTTTCATTAGTCATTACTGAGCTAATGCGAAGGTTTGGCCAAATGATGATTAAATTCGGTAGCAAATGACCAGAAACATGAAGTAAGTGAACGCATTTTGCAGCCCTGAACTCATAGTATCTAGGTGCAATTTGAAAGTTTTTACATGAATTTAAACTGATTGATTTTGATAACCAATGTGTGCATACAACTGAAACTCATAACGATGTTTTTTTCTAACAGCGACAAATTTTGAAAATTGTCACAAATGCAATGATGCACAGCAAAATAATGACAGAAATATTTAGCATTTAAAACTAAAGATAGAGTGGAAACTATTCACAGGAGTTGTTGAAGTAAATTAATTAAGAGCTGTCAGCAACGCATGTGCGCGACGAGGTAGTGTCAAGTTTGTGACAGTAGGTGTTAGAGCTCGTAATTTGTAACTGATTAACAGAGAAAATCCGAAACTCGCACCAGCAAGTAAACCTAAGAAAATTAAAATCCAAGAACGCCAACTGAACAATGGGAAAGACCACTCGTACGATCCACTTGAATAATCTTGCCAACCATAGAATGAGCTAACGACGGAAACGCTTGTTCGTCATGTTTGGTTAGATTTGCCAGTCGAACAAAGTCCAGTTGTGCGCTTTTGTCAATCTCCAATTCATGTGAGTAGTTGGCTTCAATAATTTTCAAACGAGGTGTTTTGATTTCTAAAGGGTTAGCTAATAAAATGTCTTCAAAAATGTCTGCCAACTGTGTTTTGTCAAAGAAATTCTGAAGAAAGGCTAAGTTTTAAGTATGAAGAACAGTTACGGTAGTTCGATCTTCATGACAATCCTCAATAAGAGCTGGGAGATAGAAATTAACAGATGTCAAAAAAACAACGGCATGGTATAGTGACTCTGCAAGAACCAATACAAGTTACGTATATTACGTATATTTTTTGTGCGTGCGTCGACCGAGTCCAAATTTTCAGCATTCGCAGCATGAAGTTGCCGGTCGCACTTAAGTCCCATCTCCACCTCTCGAGAAGGAACAAAATGTCTACTATACAACTTGTCACGGTCGTCATCACACAAGCGCAAACGATTCCCATAAATCAAAGACGAGTGCACTCTTTTAGTTTCGCAGTTCTGTAATTTATACGTCCTGTACTCAGGTTGGCATTTTAATATAAGAAAAGGACCTTGAAATTTTTTCAACACTTTATGTGTGTGCTTTGTTTTTTAACTTGGGTTGTTCCTGTAAATAAACTCGGTCTCCCACGCGAAAATTAAGAGACCTGACAACATATTTTGCGTCGTGGCTTTTAGTGGTCTGTTCTTCAGCTCGAATTAGATTTTGTCGAATTATTTCTTTCAATATTTTTAGTTGTGGCTCCATACGTTTGTAATAATTTTGATCATTCGTAGGAAGTGTCTGTGGCGGCAAAAGCATTTCATCCACCGGCAAACGAGGTCTCTGTCTAAAAAGTATTTCAAACGAAAATGACCAAGTTGTTTCGCAACTGAAGTCCGAAAAACATGGCTTATTGTAGACAGAAGGTCAGGCCAGTCAATCTCCGACCCACATCGTGTCATCAAGGCATTCAAAAGATTTTTATTATAAGATTCGCATCGCGAGTTCGACTGTGGGTGACGACTGGGCGTGTATACTTGAGTTACGTCTAATAACTTACACAAACTTCTTAATAGTTTCGACCTAAAGGCCGATCCTCTGTCGGATACTAAAGTCCTGCAACCATAAATCATGAAAACGTTATCGTAAAGCAACTTTGCACTCTCTTCAGCACACGTAGTCTTCGAAGGGAGAAGCAGAGACCAGAGTGATAGTGAATCTATGCACACAAGCACACAGTTATAACCTTTAGCTTTGCTTAACTGTAAGTAATCAATGTGCCAGCGTTTAAAGATCGTAGAGGGTGGGCTTAAGAATTTCAGAGGCGCTTCAAAAAACGCCACCTTTGCTTATTTGGCATTGCGTACAAGTCTTGCACCAATCAAAAACACCTAAGTATAAATTGGTCCAATAATACTTTTGTCTTAGACAATTGCGCAATTTTTCGGGGCCTACGTGACACAAATCGTCCTGATATAAACGTAGCAATAATTCACGTAGACTACGCGGCACTACGAGTTGTAGTGTCACCAACTCACCCGTACTGCACTTTCGCTGTCATTATCGTCATCATCTTCTACAGCTTGTTCTAAAGAGATTTCCCATATTTGATTCGACCCGTCTCCAACGTCGTCACAATCACTGTCTCTGTCAAAAATGACGTTAATATCCGTTATTACGTTATCTACAGCTTACAACGTCTGTGCCAACTGTAGGTAGCTTTATACGACTCAACCGATCAGCTACAACGACAGATTCCTTGAAGTCATGTTTACCACCCAACACATCCTCTGCCACGTCCATACCGGTTTTTAAAACATCCAAGGCCAGCGTCTTACCATGCGTCGTAAACAGTGGCACCACGAATCGTCAAAAGATATTACCCAAAACACTACCCAGTCCGTGTCCTCGCTGATATCTGCTACCAGCGAAAACCGGTATTTCCCCACCAACTTGGCGGGAGTAATAGTCTTCGTACATGTGACGATTGGCGTCGCAGCAGTAGGTTTTTCGCTTCATGACTCGTTCAACGTTTACGCAGCAAATGACGGTGGTAGTACTGTACACGCCTTTTTATAAGGCAAAATACGGGTGAATGAAACGACGGAATTCCAAGACTACCAGCGACTTGGTTTTTCCAGATCGAAAAGGTATGGGCTTTCCGGTGTCGTCCATGATGCTTATTTCCACGGTGTCAAAATTCTTTTTTGTAGCGGGACGTACAAGATGGGGTTGAAGATCTTGTGCACGATTCCGTACAGCCTCACAGGCTTGTTGACAATGCGAAGAAGCGGCGCCTTTGTGTCTCCGACGACCACATGTTCCAACAGATCGCAGTAAACGTACATGTTGTTAACATTGTCCAAAGACAACGAGTAGGGATAAGGTGCTGATTTGTCACTTGCATACCTTTCACCACCTTCGAAACCCAGCAGGTTAGCCAGATCTTCGCTGAAACGGACGGCAACGTCGCCGTACGTACCGACGGGATTTAACCGAATTATCATTTTATTAAGACGGGTCGAAAACCACACGTATCGAGACTCGTCAGACACTAAAGCTGTTTGCCTTCGTTGTTCTTCGTGCAGAGCGTCGATCAAGAGTTGAATTCTAGGGTAGTTCGCCGACGGCATCCGTATTTTACAATAATATTTTCTGTCGACATAAATGATGTAACAAACATCTACCATCGGCGACGTTAACCAAGTCCTTAGGAGTTGAAATCTCCAACAGGCCCACTTTCCAGTCACTTTTAAGTTCGATCATATTGGCGAGTTTCGTAGTGTAACAAGCCACCGTGTTTTCCGGATAGTATTCTGTTGGACGGTAAGATGAGACAGAACCGGCTCATTTCGACGTTATTTCGTTCACCCACAAGTTAAACTTGTTCGGGTAACCTTTCCACGACACGAGGTACTCTATCGTACCGCCTCGTTTCCGCGTCTTCAGTATGCGATCGACGTCGAAGTGCTCGTTGTCGGGTCGAACTTTAACACCTTCTGAATTTCGGGCTCGTAGAATCTACCTTTTATAAGCTCACCTCTCAGATCTCTCAGTTCGTACGTCACGGGTGTGGTCGGCAGACGCGATGCGATCTCGAAAATTTTTTGCGACCATTTACTTAGATATCTCTTGCGAAACGGTTGTCGTTGCATCGCTATGCGGACCCTGTTGCCGACACTGTACTTCCACTTGAACGTTTTCGGTTTCAGCGGATATAGACGAGCTCTTACTCGATCCTCGTTGTGCGATCCGACTTCTGCCGGAGCCATTCCTATGGATCGGTGATAGGTATTGTTGTACGAGTGCAATAGATCGTCCAGTACGTCGACGTACCGTCGCGTGTTGGCGTGGGTGAAATAGCGATACATCTTAGTCTTCAGAGTTCTGTTGAAACGCTCCACGACACTGGCTTTTAAGTCGTCGTTTTCGCTGGTGTAAAAATGTATACCGTGACTTTGCAACATGGACTGAAATGCGGCATTGAGACATTCTTTGCCTTTATCGCTCTGCACCATATTACATTTTCTGTCGGACAATATCTTTTCGAACGTGACGACGACGTCGCGAGCGGACTTTGTTCGGATGGAAACTGAATAAGCGCGTTTGCTGAACACGTCTATACAGGTGAGCAGATATCGCATACCGTCGTCAAAAGGAGAGAGGGCGGATAAGTCGACGAGATCGATCTGATATAGATCTGCTATGCCTTTCGAATACGTTTTACGTCGTGGAAATCGAATTGTTCTTGGTTTGTGTAGCGTGTACGCATCTTTCGATGACAGATATTTTTTCGTTTCTCGGTCGGAGCGAGCATCGTACCGTTTCAATATGCGCGCACCACCGAAACTACCAGGCGCGCGAGGATCGGTGTAGAAGACATCCAGGCTATTTTTGGTGCCCATATTGCGCCCATTGCAGTCTGACGGGATGCAGTCTGCTTTTACCTTTCTTCTTTTTGCGAGCCGGTTGTCTCGACGACCCGGGTGATTCCAACTGACGACGCGGAACCCGTTTCGGTGTGGATGGTTCCGGTTCGTTTATCCATCCAGTTGATTTTAACGGGTTTCGCAGGTTGTTTCTCTGACGGTATTCGATCGGCAATGTTCAGATATCGATGCAGCTCGGCAACGTATTCTCTGGCTTTACGATCATCATTTTAACGGGTTTCGCAGATTGTTTTTCTGACGGTATTCGATCGGCAATGTTCAGATATCGATGCAGCTCGGCAACGTATTCTCTGGCTTTACGATTACGGAGAGTGTTCGATAGACGAAGACTGTGATCGGTTTTTGCGATAGCGGTGGCGAGTCTCTGCAGTCGCTTGTACTCTCTATCGAATTCGTCGACGAGAACAAGCTTCTGCATCACTTCAGCAGAAGGCCGCCGAGCAGCGACAGCACGGGTGGTAGTAGAGCGCTGAGAAATCCACCTTTCTGCAGCACCTTGCGTTTCGCCCGCAACGAAGTTTTTCCCGAAGACAAAGCTCTTAGGTCGCATCGCTTGCGACGTAAGTTTTTCATCTGGCGATTCGTCAGCAATACATTTCCTTTTATAACATTTTTCGCGCATTCGCTCACGCAGCAAATGAACTCGTTGTCGCATTTGCGAACGTACTCTCGTCTAGCTTTTTCGCTCAGTCTTCGTACGCGCTTCAGTACGGGTAAGTACCTTCTCACGCGATCGCGCATTTCGGCACGTAAACGTAGTGAGTTTCGCCGAGAAACACGTTCGTTCGAAGACGCAGATCTTCGTCCTGCTTTGGTCGAAGGTCAACGAACAAATAACTGTACGGCTCATATGCTTCCACGGCAAATGCGAACTTGGTGGGACACATCTGTTGCGCCAGACTGCTAAATTGGCTGACGTCGCTTGGATTTTTGAACAGGATCATATAGTGGGCGTTGAGGCTTATGGTTCTGATGTATTTGTTTTTATGGAACAAATTCTGTACGAGGAATAAAACGCTAACCTTTCTGTGATGGGAACCTTTGGTAAAGAGGTCAGCGATAGATTCATTCGTTTCGTTCATGAGATCGTCGATCACAAGCAGAACGGGCTCGCTACCATCAAAATCCTCAAAGTCCGGCAAGCCGCGTCGAAATTCCACTTAAGGATAGTTGGCAAACAGCTTCTGGTATTCGCCGTAACAGTATACGATTCTGGATGGTGACGGCTGCACCATGACGTCTACATCGTCGATCAATTTAAACACGAACTTCGTTTTGCCCCATCCCGTGGGACCGGCCACCAGCGCCGTGAAGGGATGAAGGAGAAGCAGGGTCATGCCCTCGTCGTCGACGAAAGCCCAGAAATGAAGCTATAAGGGCACTCAATGTGGCAACGAACAGAGCTACGGTTGCGTATACTAAATCGTACAGCGACGATTCGTCGTATTTGATATCATCGTATGTTACCGTTATATTATCCATCATACAACTGACGTTCCTCACGATTGTCTCCCTTATTTATACCCCCTCCCCTTTCCCTACCCTGG
>Ga0209367_1004281_pt1 | contig 19649 bp, 7 predicted proteins | sample WorMetLIZISLAND2_FD_187412 | JGI IMG/M metagenome (GOLD analysis project Ga0209367, IMG submission 187412) | Marine gutless worms symbiont microbial communities from Max Planck institute for Marine Microbiology, Germany - Olavius geniculatus... ...
CATAAAAAAGTGGAACTGTTTTGTTTCTGTAATAACTTTGTCAAATATAAACGAAATTGGATAATATTTGGCATGTTTTAGCCTAGACATTTATTGACATGGGTGCATATTTATTTACTTATTTACGAAATCATTGTGGCTGGGAATTAGCTTACTGTTGACTGGGTAGCAGACGACGCTTTGATTTTGTAAAGATGCCAGTGCTTACTAAAGAAGATCGTATTTTGATCTCCGAACTTAACACGTTGAAGGGTTTTGGAGCCAAGAAACTAATTAATGAGTTTCCAAGCAAGGGATAGAAAGTATCGACAGTGAGCAACTTTCTTGACAAGCTGAAAAAAACAGGAACAATCGAACGGCGACCAGGAAGCGGACAATTGCGCACAGTCCGCACGGAGAGCAACGTCAATGCCGTCGATGAATTGGTGCTCAGTCAGGAAGATGCGCCACAAACACACCACACTTTTTGTCAAATCAGTAGAGCAACAGGTATCTCTCAAACCTCAGTGATGCGTATAATCCACAGCGATCTTCGACTGAAGTGTCTGAAAAAGCGTCGCGCGCAACAGCTCACTGCAGCTAATCGTCTGGCTCATTTGACTCGATCGAAGCAGCTGTTACGAAATTTCTCATCGGCAGAAGTTGATTTTATTTTCTTCTCGGACGAAAAAGTGTTCAGCGTCGCGCCTCCAGTTAAACTTGCAAAATGACAGGGTATACGCGCCAATCTCAGTCAAGAAGCGTGACATCACAACCAAAAAACTGCTTCGAACACGCTCGACGTTCTCGAAATCCATTATGGTTTCAGTTGCAGTGTCGAAGCTAGGCTTTACTGACCTGATCTTTGTCGAGCCTGGTGTGAAGGTAAATGGCGCTTACTATTGTGACGTATTGCTACAGAAAGAGATGTTACCAGCGATCCGCTCAATTGCAGGCGAAGTGTTCATCTTCCAGCAGGACAGCGCGCCGGCACATCGAGCACAAGACACAGTGGCCCTGCTTGCACACGAGACGCCCAGGTTCATCGGTCCAGATCTGTGGCCTCTCAACAGCCCAGATCTGAACCCTGTCGATTATAAAATCTGGGGTTACTTTCAGGAGCAGGTGTACAGGTATCCGACAGTTGATGTGACCGATCTGAAGCAGCGCTTGGTTGAAGTGTGGTCCACGATGAAACAGCGCATTATCGACGAGGCAGTGGACGAATGGCGAAAACGCCTGCGCTGCTGTGTGTCAGCTAAAGGGGGACACTTTGAACACAAGCTGTGACATTGTTTGATTGACGTTTGCAAGTGTGTTTACTTTTGAACATTTTGTCAATGAAAAAACTCTGCTTGCTAAGTTTCTGATGCTATGTACACGCACTATTTCATAGTGTATTGTTTTACTAGCGTATAATACAGAGCAGCAAATAAGTTTGACATGTGATTTGCACATAAGCTAGTTCAGGATTGTCTACGCTACACGTGTGCCAAATATTATCCAAGTTTGTTGATATTTGACAAAGTAATTACAAAAATAAAACGGTTCCACTTTTTATGGTTCACAGTGTACATACAACACAGTTACTTTTGCCTAAGGCGGGGTTTTTATCCAGCGCAACGTACGCAACAGAACGAATGCAACGCACATAGCGCGACGACCGTTTCTTTTTTTGCATTCTGGTCGTTGCGTCAGCTGCGTATATTACGTGCTTTCTTGCATGCATTGCGTTGCTACATTCCGCGAAAGGGATTATTTAGCAGCGATGATAAAAATAACGATGGTGACAACAGACAGTCGAAGACAGTTTTCTTTAGTAGCAGTCTTTTTTGTTCTTCTTAACTAACTTTTTCTCTAGGCCGCTGTAACTTTGCGTATTGTATACGCCGTGGCTTTATAAGACCTGTACTACGTACCTGGTGTTATTTATATATCTCTGCTATCCAACAAAGGAAATGATGTTGTTAGGTTGTGCTTATATCCGAGACAACTCAAAATAACCCTTGGTCTCTATCGCACCCGGGCTTGAGTCGGTACCGGCACGTGACAGACCCCAGGATAGACCGACAGACGGACAGAATTACGACAGCTAATACGCGTCAGCGCACAGTGCGTCGCGCGTAAAAACGATACGCTAGACGCTGAGCAGTGAGCGCGGTTGACGGATCGCAATCGATCAATCCGCAATGACCAAACCGATCCACTGCACACCACTCCTCTGGGTTGGGTTGGGTTGTCTATTAGCGGCTGTCATACGGCAATAGAGACGCGCTGATGGATGACGTCATGTGATACGATGTCATTGATTCAGACGCTGCACGACTGATACGGAAGCCCGACTCACGCGGCCCATCCATTGTTCATCCCACTCCCAGGTGTCACAGTTCAGCACTGATAATAAGCTATTCCGTTATGGCTAGGGTTGGGGGCAGGCACCCGTAGCCAAGCGCAAGAGGATGCGCATTTGTGACAGAACTATGCAGAAAATAGCACGGAATCAGAGTACAGTATAGCTGAACATGTCAGAGCGGTATTGTGGTCGAAACAATACACTGTGTCCCAAAAACGTCCCACTTTGTGATTGCCCATATCTTCGCTAAATATTAACCGATTTTCAAATTTTTTCACTGATGCATTCTGCGGACAATTAGCAATAAAGTAATTATTGAATATCCCACCACACATCAACTGTGTCGCTACACTACCTTGTGAAATATAAATGCAAGAAAAACTAACAGTAATAGACAGCAAGCGTGTTGGTAAACAAAATACATTTCCATCCAAAAATGCAGTGAATGATCTGTACGGTGCTACACTTTGTTAGATCTGTGTCTTTGGATATCTGGCGTATTGAACGATATGTTTGTTTCTGGCCTTTGTGGTTTAGCAAGCCTACCATTTCATCCACAGAGGTCACGTTCTTTTCAGCTCGTGTATGCTTCAGTCTGTTAGTCTAATGCCTTTGGTCGGTGCTGCATGTTTCTCAATTAGTCAAGAAGAAAATAAAGTCCGGCTTTTACTCGGCGATTACAAAAGTTTAATTTTCAGTTTTCGTTGGCATAAAATGCGCTTTCAAAAACTTTGCTATTTTAGTCTTTATCACACCAATGCTACGGAGGTTGTGAGTGCATGACGCGTGTCTCGAAACTCAATACCGTAATTCATCACAGCTTTTAATTAGGCGCGGCCAGTTTACTAAATAACGTTTCTAACAAACCTCTTCGTATGTCGGCGTTGGGTGTTTCTTTTGATAACTGCATGCCTTTTCCGACGCTAATAGAAAATGTCATGGCACTGGAGTCAAGCATAATATGTAATAGGTTTTGCTATAGCTCTCTATAAAATGTTCCTTAAAGGTGCTGTCAGTTGAACGTCACTCATAGCAGTTGGATTAACTCTAGGTCAGAGCACGTGTGTAGGGATAGACGTAATGCACTACTAATACTATCACGCGTTGACAGCAGCTGCGGGCAAGTTTCAGAACCGAATGACACGTAACTTTTAAATAAACTACGTGACCAAACACTCGGCGAAATGCTGGACGAGTTAATACACAACACTGCAGTAAGTTTGTTGAAGGTAGACCAAACGCAAGAAAAATGTTACAGAACAGCACGACCAGGAAAATAATGGCAATATTTCAGTTACAGGCCTAGCAGTGGAAGCAAACTCAACACGGAGTCACTTTGTGTGTAGGCTTATAATAAGTACTAGTATAGCTACTAAAAGCGATCGAGATCAATGCGTTCACTTAATTTCAGCTAAAAATAGCACTGAATATAAATTATATAATATTGGTTGTAATGATATATAATATAATTATTAATATTAATTAGTTAATCAACGATAATCATCGTATTAATCTAATTAACAATATAATTATTTGCTAACTATTCTTACACCCAAAAAAGTCCAGCGTAAATGTTCGTAAATTCTAAAAGTGGGTGCCTGTGGTTACTCCGGCTTTTATTTTAGTTCATTTCGTTTCTTTATATTTCATTGTAGTTTAATTCCGTCGCTTCGTACGCGCCTTAGCGTTGCACGCAACTTTAACTGTACTCTATTTCACGATATTGCAATTCTATTGCGTTTCTTTTATCATGGAACCGTCCGCACTTTGCTGAGAACAAAGATACTTACTTACGGAGGCTTACCTGGTAGTTTTGCATTGCGGCCGACGTACTAATACCAGATGATGGTTTTTAGCCGTCGAGTTGTGCCGCTGAAGCGTGTTGTTGCTGGTGACATAGAATCAGGCAGAAAGTCAGGAAAACTCCCAAGACGTGTCGCCGGTCCCTAGCTCCGTATGTCCGTCTGTCGACCGCGGTGCCTGCATGTGCTATAGCTAATGCTAAGCTCCATTCAGTGCTGCCACTAGCAGCACACGCTTGGTGGCGGCGTCACTTGCATACTAATGTAGCCTAGATCTGCTTGTCTCTCAGGCGGCATCTGAAAATAGTTTGCCAAATCAACCTCCACAATAGAGGACATCGACATCAGGCATATTTGTAAAAAACCGAAACTGGGGTGTGAGAAATTATTGGGGTGCCCTTTTCCCCCTTCCGTTCCGTTTCTTTCCGCTCTCCTTTAGTTACGGTATCCTTCTACTTTCTTTTTCCACTTTCCATTTCATTCCCCTTTTTTCCATTCTTGTATTAGATATCGCAATGCTTAAATGGATAAGCAAGCACGCAGTGCGAGTTTATACCACTACAGACAGTGCGGTATACTTAGACTATAAGTTAGCCTATAGACTACGGCGTCGTTCGCTTTATGACGTATGATTGCAGCTGATAATTGAAAAAAAGTTCCAGTGCAAGCTAGGTGTAGTTTAAAATTACGATACCGCACGGTCTGGAGTGGTATAAGCTCGTACTGCGTACTCGCTTAACCCCTCCAGCAGTGCGGTATCTAGTACATTTTATATTGGATCGCTGGACACTTTCAGGTCTAATATTGTTCAGATATACGACGAGAAACAATGTTATAATATATAACCTCGCGAAGCCCGTCTCATGACGTAAACCCACGCATGTTTCAACGCTATTCAATCAATCTAGCTGAGCAGCACCTTTTGTCAACAGCTAAACAATTAATTGAATGACCGCTGCTTACTGGCATCCAATTAAGAGTGGGATTTAGCGTCGCAGCTGAAATTTCCATAATTCGTCGCAAAAAGGCCGTTAATGGAAAGTTCTATAGAAGCAAGCGCTCGGAATGCACAAACTTTCGTCTGAAATATATGGGCTATTTTATCGCTGGCATTATACACAGCTGCCGTCTAGCGAATAACGCTAAAGTATTGTTTTATTCTGCTTAAGATGCATTGTCGGGGTAAAAATAGGCCTATCTGGCGTACCTGTTTATTTGCGTATGGCGGATCACATGTCGGCTCAGGCGCTGCAGGCGGTTCCTGTTTCAATTGCAATTAGACCTCCTAATTACTGTTTCCGTCACGGACGTCTTCGCTGGCCATGATAGGGGGCCTATCCTGTAGCCATGTCAGTTTGCTTGTGGTCGCTTATTACACACTCAAAACGAGTGGTTGCACGATCATGGCCATCTAAGAGGTTTTTGATGGAAACGGTCACTATTATGTTAAAGTGTAAATTTACCGTATATAATGTAGTAAGCTTACTTTGTGTAATTCTGCATAGTATTTAGCCGACCGTACTTAAATAACGGTCGAGCTTATGATGCGGTTGTCGTCTATCGTTGTCCGTCAATCCGTCCGTCCGTCTGTAACGGATGTATTGTGGCTAAACTGTCAGCGGAAATTAATAACTTTGTGTAGTAAACTTAAGCATGCAAAATTTCAGCGATTCAGTGCAAGAGAAACATTTTCAAATTCGGGGTTGAATTGATGGATGTATAAAAATGAGCGTTTTCCAACGGAAACTGGCCATATCTTGTAAACGGTGAGAGATACGGCCAAGGTTACTATTAATCATTAATAAAAAGTTGCATGTATACGCTTTTTAGATAAAATGAAAATCGCCGACTTTGAAATGACTTTGAAGTACGGTCGGCTATTTGCTTTTTAAATTTGTTATTGCTTTTTGATTTTTTAGCTCGTTTTATGTAGTCTGTGCTGCCTGTCGGGGTAATAAAATTTGATTAGTTGATTGACTGCTTGATTGATTAATAAGTCTCCCCCCCACTTCCGGACTATGTCTTCGACAGAATTTCTGTGCGTAGTGGGTGGTCATAAAAAGTGTTTTGCCATGGAGTGTCATAATTTTCACAGTCTGCAGGAATCTCTGGATGTCGGCGGCAAAATGACATTTCTACCCCTGCAGCCATTGTTGTATAGGCTGCAATCATATGCCGCACCGGTCGTAAATCGCATGACGTAGCAGGCTGCTTCTTCTGATTGCAAGTGGAGGTGAACATAAATAGGACGCAGCTTAGAGGCTTATGTCTGATGAAGTTTGCGTAGGCGGAATACAACTGCGAAGTGAGTTCTTGGCCGACCGTTGCGTCCAGCTTTGGCTACGATATGTCATCTGTCTGTCTGCCTGTCGTCTGTCTGGAGCGCATGCATTGTGGCTAAACCGTACTTCGTATAGGGGTCAGTGATGCCAAATTTCTACAGGCTGTCAGTAATAAACAGGTCTCTATCTGCAGCAATTTGGCCGCAATTTTGAATGCAATGTTGCTGCCTGCAACCATCACTCACGTGTGCCGAATTACCGTATCGTATCCTAGCGTTGATTGTAGCGTTTGATATAGCAGTGTCACCATAGCGTGTACGGTACTGCAGTCACTCTGGGAAGTCGCTTTCTTTCCGCGACCACCGAACACCTTCTTCGGATATTGGTTGTACGGTCGGCCAACTTTAGCAACACCCACAGGCTGCCCGTGGGAGCAGGTGGGGGACACGTACTTAAGGCCCAAGGACCCAAACGTTGCGGTCGGGATCCGTGACCTTACAACAGGGAAGGCGCTAGAGGGGGCTGACAGACAAACAAACGGACTTTCCGCCCATTATAGTAAGATATGACGTCATTCTTAACTCTGATCGTTTACATTCTTCCATAGCGGCGGAAACTGTGACATTATTTTCAACCAGCTCGAATCGCACGAAAAGCAGACGAAACGTGCAATTAAACTGCAAATTAATTAATTAATTATCTATTTTAGATGTGGCTGGTCAAACGGTCTCAGACCTGATACTTCTCACGCGAAACGGTGAAGTTGCCGACTTTCCGCGTGTCTTGTCACGAGTTTCTCGCGGGCGTCATACCCCATTTACACGATCGAGCAAACATCGAGCTGGCTCGTCCAGCTAGCATATAGCGAGCTCGTCGAGCCAGCTTGATCGTGTAAACGGGCTATCACTGGGAAAGTCGGCGTAATGGGAGGGAGTGAGTGAGTGAGCAGGGTTTAACGTTCCGCCCGACACAGTATAGGTCATTTCGGGGACGGCCTTTTCAGGCAGAATGCACACAAACACGTACTAAAGGAACGGTAGGCTAAATTTAACCTTTACAACAAATAAACAGAAAATTTAACCTTTAGGCCCTAAAGAAACAAAAGAACACGAGCTAAACGTAAAATTGTAAGAACTTCATTATGCGCGTGCTACGTAATTATCAATAATGGTAGTTCTGTTATCCTTCAAACAGTCATTAATTTCAGAATGTTGTCTATTGAGAAACAGGCGTAATGGAATTTGCGCTTTAAGTAGGCCTATATCTATAGCAGATTATTAAAACGTCAGACGTGCATGACACGTTGTTTGTAAAAGGGGCACACAGGTGTGTTTGCTCGAAATAATATTACTTCCGCAGGCTGCTATTAGCTTCACTCTGATTCAGCGGCGTCGTACGTCAAAAAAGTACGAGTCGCAGGAATTTTCTGACAAACATCGTAAATTTTCGTCCGAATTGCAACAGATACCTATAGCTGCCAATTTGCGACAGAGGACATTATGGGTGCTCCAAATTTTAATTTTGAGTTTAAATTTGGTACTTTTGGATAAAAAACTTTTCCCACAAAAACGATAGATTTCCAACAGCCCAAAATTTAGGTAGGGGAGCTGCTCTCAAGACCCCTTTCTCCTCATGCGCCACAGCACACCTAAGCGGCATCCGGACAGAAAGGCAGAGTATTTGCAGCGTACGTGTGAGAAAAAGAAATTAGCTCAAGCAGAATTCGTGAGAAAGTTGACACGGGAGCAGAGGCGTCGTATTTCACGATAATCATGAAAATAAACTATACCGATACATCATGTCTCGGAAAAACTCTGCAAAGTCATTCTTGTCACAATTACATCGAATTTCCGCCAATTTTGCTAACGTTTGGCACAAAGATGACGCGAATTATGTTAGGTGAAAATGACTGCATTGCACCTCGCATAATGTTAGTCTTTTTGCCATCTTTTTGCCGAAAATTATCAAAGTTAGTTGAAAATTCTCATAAACGTTTTAGCAGTAACGAAATCAGACCCACGCAGTGTTTTTTCTTGAGACACGGTGTGTAGTATAACATCTGGTGGAACTGTCATGTGCGACTGATGGATGCTGGGGGTTCGGAAGACTAGCCTACACGCGCGATTGATTAACTTAAAGCTCAACCTCCACGACTATACCATTTGTCGTGGACTTACAGTACTATGTATATTGTCGGATTCGTTGTGCAAGTTTACGAAAAGTCGAACTATGTGGAGTTTAGACTGACAGCGTCGTCGAAATTATCGTCGAATGCACGATCAATTAAGCCCAATTTTCACTACTATGACTTATTGCAGACTTGCTGTAAAACTTGTTGTGGACTTGTTGTAGAGACAGCAAGTTCACGACAAGTCGAACTCAGTGGAGTTTGGACTCTGGCAGCGTGCGCGATTGATTAAACCAATTTCAGAAAAGTCGCCAGATGAGCGATGCTGATTACAGAAATACGTCTCGACCAAGTCGACGTCTAATACACAGATCATTCGGACAGAGACGCGAAGAAACAGACGTCCGGCAAAGATCCATTGAATGGTGTCTCGTCCTGTCTCGTGACTCCCATCTCGTACTGCGGAGTATCGGTGACAGCCAAATGATCAGCCACCGTATATAGCGACTAATTTACGCGTGACTTCGTCAGTTAAAAAAACGTAAGCTACACCGCCGAGTTTGTGACGCAATATCGACCGACTTCCAGAATTATTTTGCTGCACATAAGTCTCCGCAAAACTTGCAGTAAACTAATTGCTATACGCAGTCCGCCACATCTGAAACTCGATCGTTGGCGCTATACTACCACGTAAAATAGGCTTAAATGTCAGAAACGCCGACGTGTAAAGACGCGTACAGACGGACGTAACTGAACTGACCTGAACTGAACTTGCCCATTGGGTCAGTTCAGCTCAATTTAGTTCAGTTATACCCCGTTTACACGATCAAGCTGACTCGGCGAGCTGGCTCGACGAGCTGCTATTATGTTAGCTGGAAAAGCCAGCTCGTTGTTTGCTCGATGCTTGCTCGATATCTGCTCGACGTTTGCTCGACGTTTGCTCGATAGTGTAAACGGGGTATTACGTTGCTCTGTACGCGCCTTTAGAGAAAGCCTAGGTTCTCCCATCGAAATGGGAAATTTGGTCGAAACCCCCAGCCAGAAATCGCACAGCAGCATATTGCAGCCACATCACGGTTACATATAATAGCTAAATGCTCAAGTACTATATAGACAGTCACAGTCATAGTCTTCGCCGAACCCGTTTGCTAGCCTAACTTTCAATTCTTCCAAAATAACAATGTTTTGTGCCTATTGACAAATTACTTTAGCAGTTGGTATTGATGGAAACAGTTTAATTTCTGACACACATGCCGTATAGGGCCGGTAGTTTGTTAGCGTTAGCGTCCGCATTGATCCTGGATTCCTGGTCTTAGCGGTCAACAGTCAACTGTCAACACTGTTCATTGTCACATTGAATAGCCCGGCTGTCCGCTCCGGAGTGTCTTTTGCTTTTCACGGGCTGACTGCTACTTCACCTAATTTAATTGAGACGCCCAAAATGTTGAGTAGGGTGAGAAATGGAAAAGGAATGCCCTTCTCTTCGGTCCACATAATTCAGGGGTCTGGAAAAGGGTTCTAAGCTCAACCACCGACGTCTGTGGTTAAATTGTAAATGCAAAAAATGGTTCTGGTAACTCACACTAGCATATTTAGGGCAGAACTCAAATTGTCGACGCAACTGCATGTTTAGTTTAGTCGCGTCAGCAGTTCTGTTCACATATGTCGCGACTCAACAGTCGTATCGGCGTCGTGGGTGTAAATTGGCCCTGTTCCCGAATTGGCTATGAGGCCTATTTTTGCAGAGATTTAAGTCTGCAATTATTGATCCCGATCGATGTTATTAGTTATGTTATGTTATTAGTTATGTTTCGGGGTTTGCTCGTTTCTGTGTTTGTTTGTCTGTCTTGGTTTTTATTAGCTCCATCTTTGAATAAATTTCGATGAAATTTTTGGAAGGGTGGGCCGAGGACCCGCATGAAAATGGTCGGCATAGAGATCTTAAATATTGCCTTCTGTGCCGCTTGCCGAATAAAACGCAGCAAGCTTCTGTAGGCCAGGCCATGCTGTATAGTTTGGTCTTCGGAGGCAGCAGTACGCTACCGTAGAGCCTATCGAGCTTATGGTACGATTGTCGTCCGTTTGCTACGAAAGTATTGTGGCTAAACGATGCGAGATAGGCCCTAGTTGCTATTGATCAGTGATCACTAATAGGAAGTCGGATATTGGCTTTCAAATAATATGAAAATCATTAACCTTGGATGACCTTGAAGAGTCATAACGCATAATGGTATGCCAATTGTGCGGTATTGTGGCTAAACTGTAAGCCGTAGGGAGTCGGCAATGGCATCATCGGATAGGGCGCTTGCGACTTCCTACATAGGCTCTCAATAGTAACCATGTTTTCATCTGCAGCGGTATGGCCGCAGTGACCATATCTCGGAAATGGTCAGTAATTGCCACTAATAGAAAATTGCATACGCCCTTTCAGGTGAAATAAAAATCACTGACCTTGGATGACCTTGTAGGTCACTGATAACCAGTACGGTAGGCTACCCTAGCGATAGCTGGGCTTCTTGTTGACTTTAAGCTATCGGCGGAGAAGTATTAGCGTACGTGCAATGTCGGAAAATACGACGTGTTTGATTAAAGAGCAATCGCATATTGAGCGTCGTTGGACGTGGTGGACCCATACACGCTTCAACGCTTGTCACTTAGCTTGGAATGTTTGATGCTGGCTTGCTAGGGGTCGCCAGCGGCGCTTAGTCGTGATGATATCACGTCGTTGTATCCAACGACCGTATAATTACCAGTAGTACAGTGCTCGAGCCGACCTTTCCCGGAGGCCAGAAATGGGCGACAGGCTTATGCGCCGAATTTTACGCGCGAAAGCAGCTACTGCTTTCAGCGCGTCTTAGCCATCGCAATTCTGTCCGTCCGTCCGTCTGTCTGTCTGTCTGTCTGTCTGTCACACGGGTGGATCAGGCAAAAACGATCCAAGCTAGGATCACCAAATTTTCACCGTCGGCTGCCTGGAAAACTCTAGTTTCAGGAACCGTAAAGCTTTTCCATAAATTCGAAAGGGGTCACCCCGAACGGGGGCGCTGAATGAGAGGAAGTGGATAAAATGTGCGATTGTTGGCCAATAAGTCGCTGTATCTCAGTAACGGTGCGAGATAAGGCCTAGGTTACTATTAATCACTAATAGAAGATGCTTTCGATTGGCGCCGAATTCAATGACCTTGAATGACCTTGAACGCCAAAATAGGGGGTTTTATGGATTTTTTGCGATTTTGCGCTGCGACACAAGGCTATATCATTCACAAGGTGGCGCCACGGTACTGGCGTTGGTGGCGTGGCGTAGTTGGTAACGCGTTTCGGCTGAAACGAAGTTACTCTACGCCGGGCTCGGTTAGTACTGCGATGGGTGACTGCCTGCGGGCAGGAAGTTGGGAACTGCTATAGGCTTTCGCGCGTCTTGTGAGCTGCGAGCATTAGCTCAATTAAAATTTCTGGTAAAACTCATTGTTGCAAGGGCGACCTTTCTTTCTTACTCTACCCACCTTTTCTCAATTCTTTTCCTCCGTTTTCTTTTTCCTACTCTTTTTTTCGTTTCGTTTTTTTTTCTCCCCGGAATCTAGATAGCCTACATGGATCTGGGGGACTGCCGCAAACTTTTCTAGACCAATAAAGTGCAAATGAGTCTTTGGGAAAAAGTACACTTTTAGTGAGCCTCGAAATGAACCAAACGTTGAAAATTTTTGTTATTTTTGAGCTGTAAACTATTTTCGTATTTGCACAGCGACAATAAACTGTTCAATCTGGATTTAAAAAGGGCGACTTGCATTAAGACTGAATCCAACGCCGAGATGTTCATTGTGCACGGTTGCAAAAAATTCTCAGAAATCAAACATCGCGAGGGGCCCCTCCCCAACCAATTTTAGCTATGAGGAGGGGAGCCGGGCAATAGCCCCCATCACTTTCATAAAGTTGACGCCTACTCGTATTTACGATAGTCGGTAAGGTGAAAACATCGCCATCTTTTATTCCGCATTTTTACGCGCATTAGTAGCTACTGTCCGTCTGTCCGTCTGTCTGTCTGTCCGTCACACGAGTGGATCAGTCAAAAACGGTGTCAAAACGGTGCAAGCTAGTTCACCAAATTTTCATCGTCGCTGTTGGGAAAACTCTAGTTTCAGAAACTATAAAGCTTTTCCATAAATTCGAAAGGGGTCACCCCGAACGAGGGCGCTAAATGAGAGGGGAGTAGGAAAAAATTTGCGATATCCAGCCGATACGGCGTTTGCTGAGCGAGACACGCCGCGCCCTGTGGTGAGTACGAGTAAAAGACTATAGACACTATAGTCGCGGGTCGACTGGCGCACTCTGGCGACTGACTTAGACTTTGTTTTACTGGGCTTTCAAACAAGTACCGCGGCTGTTGCGCGTTACCGTTTGCGTTAGCAGGGCTTTCCTTGTTTTACTGTAAAGTTCTGCAGCAGACGTAGAGACTCGAGTGCACGTTATGGCCAGTTCACACATACGATGCTCAACTGAGCAGTGCAATCGCGTACGTACGTTGGCGTCGTAGGTGTGAATTGATCATTATTCAAACGGTATATGACATTTTGGGTGACATTACATAAAGGATAGTGATTTGTAGCAAGAACCGGGTACCCGGAGCCGGTTCCAAAATTTATTACCCGCTTCCAAATCCGGAAAATTCATACCGGTTTTGGCATTCTTTGGACCTAATACTGACGAAACCAGTGGAGAATCGCAGTTCTTGTGACTTTTAGGCGATGAGTTCTACACTGCAAAGAAAATTCAGCTCCATGCCATTTCGTTGACGGATGTATTGTTTATACCGGTATTTGATACTATAAACAAATTATTGACATTTTATGTAAAAACCTAGCTTCACAACAATTATTCGATAATTGAGAGTATGCACGTATCATGGAAGTGTCGTTTTTTTCAGTTAGGGCTACTTGAAAGTTGAAACCGGGTCCGGGTACCCGGGTAATTGCAACCGGGTAATGCTGCAAATCACTAGTAAAGGAGTGACCATTTGGGTGGTTTTTTCCTTGTATCTTTCGTACTGAAGATAGGCATTAATCGAAACCGAATTCATGACAATGCTAATCGGTAGTTCAATTTGCTGTGCAGTCAAAACCGTTCTCAAAACACCAAATATTCCTAGAGTTTAAGTCTACAGCTCATAACTAATTAACAGCAGCAACATGAGCATAAAAGTGCCCCTATCCCTTCCCCTTCCCACAATCCTACCACCCAGAGGCCCGCATCCAAGGAACAATAGAAATCGCACGAAAGCAATCCGACTACTGTCCGTTATTTTGATCTCGACGTCGTTTGTGCAAAATAATGGCACCGCTGTTACACCGGCATGCCCCAGATCTAATTACTGTGAACGATATAGCCTACAAACACGCGCATAGGCATAACAAGATGTCAATCAATGTAATGCACGCATGTCTTAGAATCTATAAGAGGGTGAGCCAAAAAGCGACACCCGTTTTGGTATTTGAGTTCCTTAGCTCCATCGTTAAATGCATTATAATTGCGATTTTTTATACGACCGTACTTAGGCAGGAAGTGGCATATTGGCTTTCCAATCACATGAAAATCAACGACCTTAGATGACCTTAAAGGTCACTGACAACCAGTACGGTCTGCTGTCCTGCAACAGCTGGGCTTCTTGTTCTTCTTTCCTGATGTATCATTTTGTCCGACCTTTAGGTCGAGTCTTGGGTAGGATGCGTCGTCTGTCTGTCGCCTGTCGTCTATAACGCATGTATTGTGGTTAAACCGTACGTCATAGGGGTTACCGTTGGTTCCGTTGGATAAACAGAGACAAATTCCTATAAACCTTCAATAGTAGGCCTAAACATCGCAGCGAATTGACCGAAATTCTGAACGCAAAGTTGCTGCCTGCAGCCATCACCCACGTGCGTCAAATTACCGACTACTGTATCGTATCCGTGCGTTGATTGTAGCGTTCGATCGATATAGCAGCGTCACCATAGCATATGTATGTGACCCTGGGAATTAAATCGTTCTTTCCGTAATTCGTTTGCCCACCTTGGTGACAGCGTAGCTTCTTGTCGGTTTCGCGGCATAAAACACATACCCGCATACAAACTTTTGTTAAATCTATTCACCGACAAAAACGGTAACAGCAGAGAAACAGACGTGCTTCAATATTGTAGACCTATCCTACTTGGTTGAACATTTACGTAGGCCTACGTATGTCCCACAACTAGGCCTATTCTCAATACGCACCACTAGCTGTCTGCGACTGGCGTAGCTTGCCGTACGTTACATGCAGTGTTAAATGTTAATTAACATACCGCAGTGTAATTGATGGATGATGATGCAAACGCAGTGCAATATCGCTCGAGTCGCTCGAACGCCCATAGGCTTCATGAGCTATAGCCTAACGTGTCGCCGTGGATGACCCAGTGAAAAGAATTAAGGACTCGATCCTGAATCCTGTGGAATCTGCAGTTCTGTGCATTAAGCTTATGGGGTCGTATTATTTATGAATGCAATGCATGTGTTAGATACTTTTCTTGCGTTTATTACGTTTGTTACGTATTTTCCTGCTCGCATTGCGTACGTATTTTGCGTAGGGTGCTCGCGTGCAATGGAAACCCCGCAATTCGGTTACAGTTTGAAATATTTTTTTTGGTTTTTAAGAACGTTTTGTTTGACTTTAGTTTGTACTGTAGTGAACTAGCAATAACGACAAACGTTATGTGTCTCGATGAATCGTTTAATTATTTTCATCGATAATATCGTATGCGGTAACTATTCGATTAGCGTAATCGATTAGCGAAATCTATGGCGGGTGCAGCGGTTTTACTTTTTTTATTCTATGGTATTTATTTACTTTTCGCGTCGCCATATTTGTTTACATTTTGCGTTTGAAGTATTTTTGTACGATCTTGAGTATTTCAAATTGTTGCAGTGAAATATCTCGCGAAAGAACGAGACGTCACACTTGCTATTGTACGTAAGAGTGTCAGGTAAGTGCATATTTTAGCACATCGCCGAGCAGTAAACCATTTTTAGCAAACCCGCCACCGGTGTCGTGGGCTCAGCTTACCGCCGGGCTGAGTTTACCACAGAGTACTACTGCGCATGCGCGACCTACTTACATGTCAGATAGGTAAACGTGGCCCACGTAAGGTGGGCTCAGTTTACCAGGCGGGCTGACTTTACCACGAGACGAATTAATGGTATTGTCATTTATTTGGTAGAAAGCAGAAGACATTCAATAGTAGTTGCAACAGACACACAGTAAACACAAGGCTAGGTAGCTAGCACTTACGGTGACCCTTAATAAAACAGACAGTCTAAAACATACACATAAAACACACATTTGTGAAAATAACACATACAGCAGACTCGAGGCTGTAATCAGTCCACCATAAACTCTAGAGTCCAGATTAGTTTTCTTTTATTAGTCCGCCCGGAAACGATAGTTTTTGGGAGGGCTTATGTTTTGCTGGAATTTATTTTTCTTTTTTCCCCTCGCGTAATCTCCGAGCTCCGTGGGCCGATCGCCACAAAATTTTGCATGATGCTCGGAAGTATGTTTGATTTTATAATCCTGGTCTGAAATTTTGGGGGTGTCTCCCCAAAAAAATTTTATGGGCGCCAAAAACATGCAAAATTTGGCCCATTTTTGGTCGACTTCAAAGTTCGGTGGCAAGTATCTTCGGAACGGATGAAGATAAAGAAAATTTCGAAAAACATGATCTTGTCGTCAAGACAATAAAATACAATGAAGGCATCTGTTTCATTCTTAATTGGCCAAGGCATTGCGTGGCATTTCTTGTGGTAGCACAACCATACTCAGGTTTCACACTCAACCCCGTAAACTCAGCACATTGTGATAATTAAGTAGGTCGCCCATGTGCAGTAGTACTCTGTGTTTAACTCAGCCCGGTGGTAAACTGAGCCCATGACACCGGTCGTCTGCGATCACAGTAGTTAACGGACTTCAAGGCGTTTTGATAATATGATTTTATTTGAATTTTTGCGGAATGCGGAAAAAAATTTAAGGTGTAATTTGAGGAACGTTTCGCAGGTGAAATTCCGCAAAATAGAAATGTGTATTTGTTTTTCAAATGTGCTTTTCAAATTTCCGCAGTCTGCATTCCGCAAAGTACACCTTCCCCTTTTTTGATTATGTTGCTGCTATAACTTAGTTATAAACGCAAAATTAACTCTAAGAAATATTTGATGTTGTTTTGGCTAGAGCAGTGTTGACTACTATATATTCTGGTCAGCTGATATTTCAATCAATATGTCAATCTTTACTATGAAAAATTTGCTGCCCAAGGAACCACCCAAGGTGGTTCCTTTTAGATGACATAAAGCCATTCAATATATGTCATAAAATCTGCTTCATAAGTTCGGACTGTGCGCTGGAACAGAAATTAACTGCGGCTCCAATGGATAGGCTGAGCAAGCTCGCAAGATCAACATTTTCTGCATGACATCAGATTGTGTGTGCACTTGGTCAATAACACTATGCATTTGTAACTGGCAAGAGTTTGGATTGTTTGCTAGGGGATGGATGCTGTTTTACGACGGCTGAAGCTGAAGAAAGGGGCGTCACAAGACACTGTAGCTCGCAAGCGTCTTCAGCATGATCTGTTTGCATTTGATAAGGTAAGTGGCTCCTCACTGATTTATGGACATGCTACAAAATTTGGCAAACCTGCATTTTAGCCTTGTATGATCACGTAGTGTATATGCTATGAGCTGTCACTGTCAGATCGTGCATGTGGCAAGTTCATTGGAGTTCTCGTTATCTCATGTCTAAGTAGTGTATAATCCTAATCTTAGTTAATCCTAGTGTATACAGCTGTGAAGTGCACATAATAGTCTGCTGCTCACGTTTTCCAATAACCTACCTCACCCGTTGCATCACTAGTGCGGCCGGTGCGGTACACCACTTCACTGTCTGGCACTAATTAGCAACTTACCCACGGTCTCTTCCATTTGTTCAAAAATGTCAAGCCTCACCCTCCCCTCTCACTCATGGCATCCAGCGACGCAGACAATCTCAGCTTTGATCACAGTTGATAACACCTGCGGGTGGGTGCTGGTGGATAAGACTCCTGTTGTGGCTCGTTTGGTCTATTATTGCCCTATTGTTGCGGTTAACCAGACCGACACATTCAGGCTCGGTTCTGAAGGCAAGTCCGGTCCAACAGCTGACCGGTTAACTGTTAACAACCCTACTGCAAAGCGTTTCAAAGAAGACAATGGTGGTTGCTGAAACATTAATTAATACTCTTCAGTTTGTGAGTTTCAAACTTTCATTTTGTTATCATCTAGTTCATTCTTTTCGAAGCTGTTTGTGACAACCATTAACAATGTGCTTCATTTATTGGATTTATTTGGATATTTTTGTAAACTTAAACGTGTTTGTGTTTGTGTGTTGTTGTAGTGCATTGATCATGGATTCCCATACAAGCCAACTGCTCTGGCTTATGATCCATGTCTGAAACTGTTAGCCATTGCTACCAAGTTTGGTGGACTGCATATGTATCCTTTTCATCAAAGACAACCGTATTTTGAGTCCAGCTGAAAATATATAAGTACTTCTATGAATGTAGGAAATCTGTCTGAAAATTCAGTTTAAATTTTTGTGTTTTGCTTTTTATTTGTGAAAGATCTAGTTAATGCAGTTTGAATAGGTTTTGCAAAATAAGGTCCAACAAGCAAAACCTGAAAATGGTGGTTGTGTCATTGCCAAATGATTATTTATTAAAAGTTTGATGGATTTAGTCATTAGATTAATTACGTCGGTATCAGCAGTTAGGCATTGAAGGGTAAATTGACTTAATTAAATTTGATTAAGTTGAATTAAGTTCAGTTAAGTGAACATTAGGATTCACAGGGTAAAGCTGGTGTATTAGCCTTAACATACTATTTGTAGCTATGGACGGCCAGGGGTGCAGTTTAGTGCCCAGCATTCGGATGAATTGTCTGTGGCTCGTATATGCTTTCTTCCCGATCAGGTTTGTGTGTGTCCTGTCACTTTACTGAGATATTGTGCTTTTGTCATAATAAAGGTTAAAAAGGTTGTGCATAGCTCTTTATGGGGAACTGATATAAGAGCTGTTGAGTGTCACCTGCCATATGTGATCACATAGTGTTGTCTGTTGCTCGACACAGGTGAACATGCTATGTCATAACCCCAGCCAGTCAGGCAGGTACTTGATGTGCCTACCCCAGTGCGATGGAAGGCTGAGTTGACCTTGGTGTTGGTCTTCGTGTCCACAGACCGTTGCCTCTCCAACTAGTAACCACTTGATATTAACCCGACCGGGTGTCAAACTCACAGCCTATTGATTGCGAGTCCAGCAACATTTTATTATTACGCCACCAAGCCGCTCTGGGTGATCCAGGAAGTTACTATGCTAGCAGATAAGAGTGTAAACTGAAACTCGCTGTGTTTGCCGTGTGCCAGTGCTGTTCTCAGCGTAGTTCTCAGCGTAGTTCTAATAGCTGTGGTTGCTTCTCTGTTTTATGATATTACACTGTGTTCCAAGTAAGCATCCCCAACATTTTCGACTGTAACTTGAGAACCAGTTATCAAATTTTGGCAATTTCTGGTAAGAATATTTTTGACACAACTTGCCATCAAATAACCATTCACTTTTCCTCTTCACCCAACATTTGTTTCGGCATTACCTGGGGAAAACGCAACCAGCAAAATATCACTTTTATCCAATGCGATATGATTGCTTAATTAACGTAACATGTAAAAACACATCTTGCTCACATTTCTGACACTCTGGCTGACGATTCACTCAGTTGTCCATTTTTTACGCATGAAAGCAGAATGCTTCGCGCATCTTTGCCATAGTCTGGGCGTCTGTCCATCTGTTTGTCACACTCATGGACTGTATCAAAACGGTGCAAGCTAGGATCACGAAATCTTCACTGTGGGCTGCCTGCCCCAAGGTCTCTAGTTTATCGTGACAAAATTTCGTGCCACTGGGTGCAGGGGTTCCCTGGTTCTCGAACGAGGGCGTCAAAGAGGGGTACCCCCTAAAAAGACGTCATTTTGCCGTTATTGGCTCGAATAATGTGAAAACGGTTGCAGATAGGTACGTACA
>Ga0209367_1004282_pt1 | contig 19645 bp, 13 predicted proteins | sample WorMetLIZISLAND2_FD_187412 | JGI IMG/M metagenome (GOLD analysis project Ga0209367, IMG submission 187412) | Marine gutless worms symbiont microbial communities from Max Planck institute for Marine Microbiology, Germany - Olavius geniculatus... ...
CAGAAAGTGTAAATTTTTGAGTAAGTTTATCGTGTCAGATAATGTGTTGTGTAACGTGTTTAAGGATGTGGCAATGAAAGAACTGTTGGCTATTGAGAACAATGCCAGTTATTAGTTTGTTTTTTAGTTAAGTTGTTTATTTTTTCTATTATCTTGTATTTTGCTGTCAGTATTCTGACGAATAAAGTTGTATATATAATATTAGATTTTCCACTTTCATTCGACGTTTCTTCATTTTGGCATCTGGTTTAATTTTAGTGATGCAAATCAGCAGTTTGCGCAACCAAACAGAAAAGTCAAATACAAATGCATCGTTGTGCAAGAGACAAATAAGTGCACAGATTCGGACTCAGAATATACCAAAAAACAACGACACAAACAATTTCTAAAACATACCAAAACCAAAACTGTGCACTTTTTGTCACTTAATTTGCGGCAGTTTGCAGCAATCCGTAGCTGGATTGGCTCGCGACGGCTATAAGCGACCCTTATTGTGAGACAGCGTGTCTTTATCCGACTCTGTCTGTCCGTATTATGCACATTTAACCGTCGCAATTCGCGAGCCACGTCGCCTACCGGCTTGTTTAACAGAAAACGAGTAAAGAAAGGGTCAAAGAAGCGGAAGAGAAATGTATGGTAGAAAGGATAGGGTCGTCCGAGTGTTTTTGAAAAAAAACTTGGCGCCCCCGAGCGGAAAGTGGACGTCTGGCAGAGCGCAGTTGGACGTTGAGACAAATTCAATCGTGTGCTTCATTCTGAAGCGTTGCGCGTTAATTGCATTTGCGTCCGTCCGTCCGTCCGTCGTCTTTTATCGAATAACCGCCAGCAGGCGCCGGCGCCGCGAAATTCAGTCGAATCTAATCATCGGCGATGTTCTCTGTCTCTGCCGTTCGGTCCCGCCCCGTTTCGGCCCGGCTCCGCCCTCCCTCACCGCTTCCTTCTCCTCAAATTGCGCATTGTTAGCGCCTCCGCGCGGGAATCAAGTCCATTACGCGCCAGCTCTGCCGCCGGTAATCCCGCGGGGAGGGGCGGACAGATTATCACGGCCGGGTCAAATTCGTCGTGACACCCGTCGCCGCGCGGCGTCAGGAGTCACCTGCGACCACGGCCTCTGGCGTTACGTCACTGTGACGTCATCGCGGCGTTCCTAGCAACGACGCGTTACTATCGAATTACGAACCGCCCGCAAAATCCGCGGAAACCGGGTTACTTTTCTGCATCGTACCCAGTCGGAGTTAATTGAGTAGTATGATCGGTAAATGCAATAACACGATAATGACGATTTAATTTTATTACATAAATTCATTAGGTACTTGTCCATTAATTCACCCGCATCCGAATTATTATGCCTATTGTTAACGCTAACCCTAACCTTAACCATGATCCTAACCCTAAACCTAACCCTAACGATAACCCTGATCCTAACCCTAAACCTTACCCTATCCTATCTCTAACCTTAGCCCTAAACTTAACTCTAGCGGTTAATTCGGGTGCGGGTAAATTAACGGACAAGTACCGTTCATTATTCTATTAAATAAATATTTTTAAAAAGTCTGCGTTTGCTCCATAAAACGATCGCGCAACAGCGAACCTACAATACTTCTGTGCTGTTTGCGTTTAAACTGCAGATCGTCTTTGTTGAGAGTGTTTATTAAATTACAGTGACGTAACAGCCACAACAGACTCGTGAGACTTCGAGGAGAATTATGTTTTACTGATATATAAATTGTGCGAAAATGTTACGTATTATTGAACGACCTCGTAGTTACTACAGTTACCGGTATTCATGTGGAGAACACGCCATGGAACGCAGTAACGTAAGATAAAATTTGCTTGATTTTTTGCGCTCTTTTAAATGCGTAATTCATTTACAAAATACAACAATATAATTAAAATAAAATAAAAATTAGTGTAAGTTTGTTCCAGTAAGTAAACACTGTAGGTGAAAGTGTGAACGTTTCTAACACGGATTTAAATAAAATAATGAAGGAACGCGTTCCCTTTTAAGAAAAAAGTATCTTTACCAGGGCTGACAAATTGTTTCGAAAACAACTAAAGTTTTAGGTTTAAAACTTTTTTTAAAACTAAAGAAGTTGAAATTTTTAATTTTAAAAACTTTTTGTGTGCAATTTATAGTACAAATGAAAGGTAATTTCATACTTAATCGTAATTCTTCACTTCAGACATTAACAGTCACCGAACAAAAAAAACGATGCGACATGGAGAATTCTGCGTAAGATATTTTTCCTGGGTCTTACAATTTGTGTTCCGTCATTTTTGTACACTAAAATTTAAAAATCAACCTTTGAAACTTTTAAAAATATCGAAACCAGTTTAAAATCTAAAACCCTAGCTTTTCTAAAACCTAGGCTTTTCTAGTGCAGATTTTCTAGTTACATCATGCAGCAATGACGATCAGTTATAAAATTTTCTAACGAGATGGTGAAAGAGTCAGATGGCTAGCGTGTTGGAGGGAGGGGGTGAGAGGCGGGGAAGAGTTTGTGGCGTGTCGCTGACAGCAGCCTGCACTGCGGCAGCAGCAGCAGCGACACCGATGAACTGTAACTGATGACGACAAACGACGCCCTGAAGATAAAATCCGTCCCTATTTTCCCACCGCGCTCTACACCTGTGGCGTCTCCTTCCAGCACAGTGTACAGCATCATTCATAGCCTCCTGGGCCATTGGCTGCGACGCAGCGTGAAAGGGGACAATGATGATGAACTGTAACTGATGACGACGTATTGCAGCCGCTGCAGCCGCCTCGGCTGCGATTGCTTCGGCGTGTTCCCAGGCCCTGCGCCGTAGATCTTGAAGTTATCTGACTCGTCACAGTCCGGGGTGTAATCCGCGAGTGTACAACGACGCATAATACACCCTAGACCGTGTTGGATCATTGCTTCTACATTTCATCACTGTCTGGGGTGTACGAAGTGAGTTTAGTGAGGCCCCGATACACTATAGACCGTGTTGAAACACTATCTACATCTTATCACCGTCCGGGGTGTATTATGCAAGTGTAACGAGACAGAATACACCCTAAACCGTGTTGGAACACTCCCAGGCCCTGCGCCGTAGAGCTGCAACGCTGAGGGACCTCCGATGACGAATACAATCCCGTTCCGAAAGAAGAACTGAACTGTGGGCTAAGTTTACCAGCGCATACCCCTCCCCCTCACACTGTTTGTAACAGTGTAACAGCGGGCGAATTAAACACTAACTTCTTCGACTCATCATCATCATCGTCATCACCATGGAGTGTTCCCAGGCTCTACGCCGTAGTGCCGCTACGCTGAAGGAGCGTTGCTGGTGGAGGACGGTGCTTGGGGGCGATCTGTGTAGACTGGGGCCAGCAGCAGCTGGACAGATCGTCGACGTTAGAACCGATCCGACGCCAAGCGACGAGTGATGATGATGTCGGACTGGACCCGCGCAGAAGCGACATTCTAGCGGCGACGACGACGAATCTATGCGAAACAATGTAATATCGCAAATATAATTTATATAGATTATACAGCCGAACAGTAAATGCAGCTAAAAAGATGATGTGTCTGTTTGTCGTTATTTTTTGAAACTTTAATAGAATATTTATTTATAAGAGACTGATCTGATAATTAATCGAATTTGACTCACATCTGAGTAATTATGTAAGTAAAACGAAAGTTTATAATAACACATTCCGTTTAAAAGAAACAACTATAAAGCGCTGCATTTTCCTGTGTGACGTCATTTATCAAAATTGTAGAAATTAAAAAAAGATGACCATTCAATAGACCTAAACCAAAATAGTCAAGACGTAAAAATACAGTTACGTAGGCCTATAACAAAAGACGCTTGTAGCACAGTCAACACTATCTAACATTATGTAATGTACATGTATAATTGTTTTTTTCAGTCATTGTCGGACTAAAATGACACAGATTAACCCGGTCTTTTATTTTTTAGTGTAAATAAATTGAGTATACTGGCCTGTCTGCCTATATAAGAGCATGACTGCGAAAATGGCGGAAATTAAAGCACGGAGGAGCATTCATCTGTGTCGGGTGGCAAGCAGGCTTAACACTGTGTGATCCCATAATATACAAGTGACGTCTTCCATAGATCTGCTATTGATCCCCTTCACATAGTGAGCGATATACATTTTTTCTTTTCACAACATGTAATTCACAAGATGAAACTTACCTTTAAAGAATGTCGGAGAAGGGGACGACGAGCGTGTGTGGAGATACGGCAGGAACGAACTACTGCCGTTGCTCGCTGGACTAATGAACGAACGTTGACCCAAACTGTCACTGCACCCCAGACCGCTGCATGTTAACCCCAACTCGCCACAACCTTTCAGACCACCAGACCTAAAACACATTGAACCAGTTATAGTTCTTATACGTGTGCAGCGTTGAAAAGATAATTACCAGTAAAGGTGAACATAAATAAAACAAACTTCAGTTAGACTTCATCCATTTGCCGAGAAGCACTCCGTAGACGGATATGTACGAAATTCAGCACAGGAGGTCGCTTTGTGGACGGGAGCGACTGCGTCAAATATGTCGTCGATCGATGAAGGGGTTGCGGATCTGCGAGGGACTAAATTCTGGCCTTTTCCGACCCATTGTTATACCACGTTTCCTCATGCGAGAACCTTATCTGCATAAGCTTTATGTCATCAAAACCTACAGTCTCCGGTGAAAATTTTTGTCGCGGATAACGTGGAAGTGTTTTCATTCGTTTTCACACAGTTGTCTTTGAGAGCGAGACATAAAAATCTAGCCAAACGACTATAAAAACAGATTTAAGCATCAAATAATATTTGTTCAAGGTCAAGCTTTCACGGTCGCTGAAAAGCCGCTAAAGCACTTCATGACGCTGCATAATAATATTGGCTTCAACGCTAAAGGTTCCGAAGAAATAAAGATCGAAATTGCTAAAATTGCCAGTTTTAACTTTCCCACTGTTGTTTAACGTTTTTTTCTGCTGCAGAAACCTTATGCATATCCGCATGAAAGTAGAGTCCCTGGGCTACATTTCTGTCGTTGATAGTGTAGTTATCTAGTGTTTGAATTGTGAAAAATTAGCTGGGAGGTTGAACTTTTCGACGGTTGTAATCCGACCAAAATTTTGACCAAAATTGTATGTGGGGCCTATATAGTATATAGCTGACCCCCAGTACATAATTTGACAGTATGTTAGAACGGCTGAGGAAAAAGTTGGGAGTTCAACCCCCCAGCTTCCCCGGCAATTCAAACAGTGGTTCTATCTCTTTTTGACGCGTCTATGGCACGGTTGTCGTCTGTCTGTACGTCAGTCTGTCTATCTGTCTATTACAGATGTATTATGGCTAACTTTTAGGTCTTATTCGAAAACTTTTTACAAGAAAAATCTGTATATAAAAATATATATAAATGTATATAAAAATCTGCATACTGTATATGCTGTACCAAAAATTATTAAAATCTGATAATTGGTTTTCACGTTACAGTCGAAAATGTCGCCGACACTTTTTTGAGACACAGTGTACATATTCGTGAATGGTAGCAACACCCATACACCACGTTACACTCGCACGATACACCGTGTATAGACCGTCTTAAAACCTACACAAAGTCGCACGTAATTATAGGCCTACTTACAGCGAGTCGAATTGGTTGGTGGAGTGTAGCGAGGACCGCAAGCGTGTCATCGTCTCACAAACTTCTGACATCAACGTTGGAGGTCGAATCCGACTTCCACTCCCAGGGTTAACGGTGCTATCGGAGCCATCACCGGGGAAGCCGGCCGGTGGCGCCGGGCGTCCCTGCAGAACTGAGGTTGGTGGCGATACTGTGGGGTACGGACGGATAAAGCTGGAGGGTGACGCGAGTGTTAGTGGACCGCAGAAACTTCGACGTACGGCAGCGACATTCGAGTCATCGTCGACGACGCCCTGTAACACATCACCAGACGCAATATGTGCAGAGGAATTTAGGCTCGTTCAGCATGTTTGGCCAAACATGGGCCCGACAAAAAACCTTCACAGGCCAGACGATGTGACGAGCAGCGTGACATTTTTATTGGTCTGTGCCATTGCGGCGGCCTCAGTATACTGAGAAGTTTAAATTACATGACGATGTAGCCCAGGCGTACAACATTCGCTAGCTTATATATAACTTTCGCAGAGTTTGAATTGCCGGGGAGTTGGGGAGTTGAACGCCCAACTATTTTCTTAACCCCCTAACACACTGTCATATTATGTACAGGGGGAGGTCAGCTATATACTGTATAGCCTACATACGATTTACATCACAATTTTGTTCGGTCTCCGACCGTCGAAAAGTTCAACCCATCCCCAGCTAATTGTTCACAATTCAAACACTGGACTTTCGAATTCAAAAAGCCGTATCGCAAATCAGATAACAGCAGCAAAATTACTTAATTCACCGTAGACAGTGGTTTAAACGGACATTTTATTTCACGCTGGCTGACGGTGCATGGGCCACAGTGTCGTTTGGTCACGCACAACCACATTCGCTCTACTCGCGTAATATGTCTTAAACCGTGACGAAGCGTATAGCCTGCATTATACGCACGTCTATTTTCTGATGCAGTCCAATAGCGGAAGCGTTGACCGCGGTGATCGTCGGGTAACTGCTGTTGCTGCAGCTGTTTGGTGCCGTGCTGCAAGCACCATGACGGGACAGAATGAAGGACGGGCTTGCAGGTCCCACGGCAACTGGACTTGAACAGCTTCCGACAGAAGAAACCGAGCACTTAACCTCAGAGACGGCTGCACGCTGTCGGTCATTGTCCTTCCGGCAATCAACAGTGATCACATTGTTTTAACCGCCAAAATACTCCATACATCAATGCAGTGATGTTTCAATTAACGAAAATCAGTGCTATCCTGACAGAGGTGAGAGGCGGAAACAATTAAGCTTAACCTCCGTTAAATTTCAGTTTGTCAAATAATCTTAGCCTTTTCAATGATTTTTTTCCATCGAAAAATTTTCCTTTAAAAATGCTAAATCTGGGGTCAAAATCCTGTTTTGGACAAATGAAATTCTGAGAAGCCATCATCTTCTTCGTCAGAAATTTGCAGTTGTCCGTCGAAAAATTGCAACTTCGAGTAACATTCCCAGCCTTTTCAGCAAACTACGCCATTGATGAAAATCTGAAATATGAATTGAAGTAACGATTACTTTCAGAAGTAAAATACCGTAGGCCTATAGCCTATCACACATTGATGCATACTTTAAATAAAACAGAAATCAAACAGCAAGAATAAAATTTCATTATTTAGCCACAAAAACTGCAAAAGCAATCGTATTATTAACTGACTTCTATTTTCGTAAACCTTTATTTACAACGATAATTCAAATGTTATCAATCATTATATTAATTCGCGCACCTCTGCCGCAGCCCGGCTGTCGCTATAAACCGTCTCCGGTTGACACTGATCGCACCGTTTCTTTTCCGCTTCCGGCAGCGACTCGTCGCCCAGTATTTCCTCTTCCGGTCGGTCTGATTTTACTTCCGTATCCGGTGCGGAGGCTTCCTCGTTGTCACTGTCGTCTGGGGGCCCGCTGGCGCCGTCTAGCGGAGGAACCTGGAAACGTTCGCTCTTGCGCCATTTTGCTCTTCTGTTCTGGAACCAAACCTGCACGAAAAACAAAACAACAGAATGATTCTAACTAAAGTCACACCAAAAAATTTTTATTCCTGATTAAAGTCTCTTTAAAAATTGGCAGTGAAGATCTCATGATTATAGCCTGTGTCGCTTTGATACAATACAGCAGCGAGACGGACACTCGTACGGACAGACGACAGACAGACACACGGACGTCTCTGCCATAGCATATCATGTTGCTATGCTAATGTCTTGTAAAATTGCAGACCTGTAGCCAGATTTTTTAGCCACGGTTCAGCGAATTCCCCAAAGACAAATTATTTGTTTAGGTTGAATCTGCCAAGAAATCATCATCATCAGATGTTTTGGTGCGCGTTCTTAAGAAACGCTCCAAACGCGACGATAGTAGCAGACTAGCAGCAGCCAAAACAAATTTCCAATGGGTAGAGAAAAAAAGATCAGGGTTTGTATCCCCATCCCCTTACCAGGCCCTCCCTGTGTAATCCTCTCTTGCATAATCCCCTCTCGGACAAAACCTTGTTTTGGATAAATCCTTACAAATTTTGTCCAGGAGGATTATGTCAGCGGGAATTTTTGTCGACAGAAAGTTTGTTCTAAATGAGACCGAAATCAAAGAGGGAACATTCTGCCTGGGAGATTTGGTCCGTATCCGGTCCTATGAATCGCCAGTTCAGCTGTCTAATAACACAATTAGCTGATCGTCGACCGGCGTGTGGCAAGGTCAAGACTGACGTGTGCAGATGTGATATGATGTGCTGCCAGGGTCAAACAAGTCTTGGAGCGATGACCTGATGATGGGGCGCGTGCTGGTGACGCCTGGCGACTAGCGAGCGAACGACCGAAACTGGCTAGCCGCGTATGATTTAATGTGCCCTCAGACCATATTCGACACGATTCAGAGACCCCTGGTGGTGCTTACACCATGTCGTAGAGCGAAACCACCGGGCACTGATACAAGTGGCAGATATGCAGTAGACACCGCGAGTGACCCCTTTTTCGAAACAGGAAACGTGCCACTCTACTATTTTAATATGTCTAGAGTGGTATAGGATCGTACTGCGTACTCGATTAGCCACTCCGTAGTGTAGTATCTAGTACTAAAGGCGCATGCACAGCGACGAACTGAATTGAACTGACACGGTTTAGTATTTGACGAACTGACCAATGGGCAAGCAGGCTAGCCTGCTGGTCATTGGTTGACGCGTGCGTGACCGACGCTGTTAAACGGTGCCTACTGTAATGCCTTACTGCTTGCCCATTGGTCAGTTCGCTAAAAACTAAACGTTTCAGTTTAGTTCAGTTCAGTTCGCGCTGTACGCTTTAATCCTATATTTTGGTGGTTTGGTGGCTCAGCGGTTACGGCATTGAATACGAGATCGAAAGATCCACGGTTCAATTCCCAGCCGGTGCACTACCAACTAACAACTCTGGGCAAGTTGTTCACACTTATTTACCTGTGTAAGTGCAAGTGGTCTAGTGGCTGGTGTAGATTCGTAACGTTCAGCTTGCGGTTCGATTCTCACTGCCGGTCATTTGCAAGCAACCGTGAGCAAGTTGTTAACCTACTGTGTGCTCAGGCCAACTCAGCCTCCTACCCTACGTGGGACGGGAAATGAGTAGTAGCTTTCGGGCTCATGGTAAAGGCCGACTGTGACTGATTGGGGCAGTGGTATGTCTGCTACCTGCAAACCGCGGGTCCAATTGCTCGTTAACGCGGGCAATGGATGGCCGCACAGTGCGCTGTGGTATCATTAGTTCATTCAATCCGAGAATATCAAAGCGCTTCTGGCCACAAGTTTGTCTCATGTAAGAAGCGCTATAGCAAAGACTGGACTTTATCTTTACCTTTTACCCAGTTATCCCTGGGCCGCACTGGTTACCATAACATCATAAAAACCTTTGCCGCGCAGATCGCGACGCCACGCGACGACATCGTAATTAGCTTGCTTGCGCCTGCCCTCCCTGCCGGCAATCCAATCAATAATGGGCCGCTAAGTAGATTTCGAACTATGATAAATTGAATTTGCCGACGACGAGCGGAAGTTTGGACGAGCGCTTATCTGCCTCGACTCGGCTCGAGTCGGCTCTAAATGCCGACTAATTGCATTAGGTCTTCGCTCTCGCTCAGCAGCAATCCGGTTATAGCAGCGGACGCAAAAGTCGCCGGCGCCAGCCAGCGCACGGCGTCGCCTTCTTGAGGTTCTTCGCCTCCTCATCTCAACTGCTCCTAGGACAAAAACCGCCTTCCGACAAACCCCTGCTACCGCAACTCGCGCAAGCACACGTTTCATCAGTGGATGGATGTTTTCTCACGGGGATTTGTTTTACGGAGTTTTGTACATCTATATTTGGCCACAAAAATAGCAGTGAAAAACACTTACTAAACTCAGCTAAACATATTAACTAGAAATAACGAAAATGTTACACAAAATCACAATGTAAGTGTTACAGTAACGTCGTATCATTCAAATCCTTTTCGGCAGTTCTAAAAATAGGCTATATTGTTACTTGTTGTAATTGCTGCCATTTGTGTTTGGTGAATAAGATGTACTGTGTGTATATGAGAAGTTCTGGCTGTTGCTGAATTTCGCCAAAATGTTGTAATTTCGTTTCCGTTTCGCAATATAGTTTTTTTCCTAAAGGGTTCTTATCGTTTAAAATGTTTTTGTAATGAGAATTTTTTTCCGCAGGCGAGTTTTGTTGTTTGGGGTTACGTTTTAACGGAGTTTTTGGCATAAGGGTTTTGTCGCTTGGGCTTTGTCATGGCGTGTTTTTTGTCCTAAATAGTTTTGTCGCGAGGGGCTTTTTCCTAGGAGGGCTTTCTCGTCCGAAGTATTTTCAGTCTTCTGAACTGCCTCGACGGCATACTTCTTTCAGCGTAATGCGACGAAACTGCGTAACAATAATGCTTTTATCTGACTAATATTCTTTCTGTCGGTGCTAATCCTGTAATAATCCGCATTCGAACAGGCTTTGATGCCGTTATTATGGACTACAAAGGCAGCTGTTCTCGTGATCCTTTGATCCGATTTAAAATCAGCATTACAGAACACTTTATGCCATTTTTATTTGAGAGAAAAATAAAAAAAAACCAAAACATAATAGCCGAAAAACATTCTATAAACTTCGGAATAAAGAACGGCGCACATACAAGTAGCCAAAACCGAAAGTAAAGCAAAATCGTATGCGACTGTTTCACAGCAATTTTTCGTACTTGTTTTCGGACTTGAAGTAAAATATTTTTACGCCATGTATATTTCAAGTGTACCATGCACGTGAGTAAACTTGTAGGCCCTATATTGAATAAGTCTATATACTGTAAAAGAAAGACTGGGTGTAAAACCTGGACGCGTGCTTCGGTGAGGTTGATACGAATGGCGAGTTCTTCTCGCGTGAAGACGTCCGGATAATGAGTCTGCGAAAAAGCTTTCTCCAGTTCTTCCAACTGTTCACAGAATCGCAGCATGTGTAAGATTGCCTAACTGACTTTAACTAATCGAGAACAACGTTTATTATATACTACAAGGTGGGCCAAAAAGACTGTGTTTGAGCGCTGTAAGTGGTAGAATTGCGTGTCATATATACGTTAAAAGTTTCAGAATTTTGTGTAGAAAAGTGCAAAAGTGTGAAAAATGAGTTACATAATAGAGTTACGTTTACTGTCAAACAGTTCTTCAAAACAATCTTGTTTAGCCTTTACTAGTGTGAATAGAGGTTAATGTTAACGTTATACGCTATATAAATTTACGTTTTACTTATTTGCGTTACTAAAGCAAAAAGTTAAAATGTTAACAGTTAACCTGTTGCAGAGTGAAAGTTGTTCGGTTTCGTCGCTGTTTGCGTCTGGCGAATCCGTCATCGCTCAGATCAGCGTGAAGAGACAGACCGTATGACGTCAGCGACGACGCGTCTGCATGTACCAGCAATCACAACATTTATTTAACCAATTAACGCTCACGAGTTTATACCAGAAAACGGCGCAATGTGCATTACTATATCGTCAAAACCGTTAAAAATAAAAGGTAGGAAAATGAATTCAGAAATTATCATTCAAAACACACCTGTGGAATCGAAGAAAAACAACCAAAACAAGATAAAAGAAAACAGTTCGAACATATGGTTTTTCAAGGTTGCAGAGACCCAAAATAGCAAGTGACTCATTAGCTAAGTTTTCTTCGTTCTATAGTTTTTGTTATACTTTTCAAAATTTTATTCGACATTTGCTACCATCTCGTGGCAAATAAAATGTGCGTTGGCGACCGTTCTTGTTCGTTATCTGATCGTGTTTGTGAGCGAGCCTATAGAGAGACAAAAGACAGCTCCTAGTCACTTAGCGTGGGGTCGGCATGCGGAAAGCGCGTCGCTAATTTCTGCCGATTGGCAGCAGGCTGTCGACGCAGCAGCAGGCAGCCGTAGCGCGCGCCCCATCAGGTCAGCTACTGCTGCTGCACACTGCACAGATGGTTGTCGCCAGCCGCGTGGTTGTGTGACAGTGTGGGAACAGCGTTGCATCTCAACGAACAAATTTGAAGAAAAGGGGCGGAGAACGATGAGGTTTAACGATGAGGTTTATTTGGTGTCTCGACTTCCCACACTTTGCATACTGACAGTTCGCGCACCAACGCTTCAGGGAGTGCCGTTTATCTAAATGTGGTCTAATTATTGCGTTCGGTCCTGGTTGTTTCTTCGTGAACCTACGATTGCATACAGTGTCAATTACAGTGCTGCAACCTACTCATCGGCACAACCAGAATTTGTTTTATACTTCGGACACATTTTTCTCGCAGTTCTATCCGCTTTACTTAGCAACATATCGCATTAATTTCTGGCAAGAGAATGACTTGTTTCGTTGATGGACGTTGTAGCCGTTCAGTTTTACACGCATCTTTTTTTTAAAAACTTGGATGCAAATTGCATGCAGCTGCTAAAAGCCTTGAAACAAAAATTACACGCAAGTTTTGGTTTCAGACAGTATCGAATGGCTGCATGCAAGTTTTAATTCTACACGTTTTTGCAGTGTATAAAAGATGGCCGATTTTATCTTCGAGAATATAAAGTGTTCTATCTTAGACGACAAAATTTGACGAATTAATTGGACGACAGAGTCGGCCAATTTTTACATAAATGACTGCAGAATTTTGTTGGCCGATTTTATTGGCAGACAAAATCGGTCAACTTTGTCGATCGTCTGACATCCTTTTAAGGCTGATGACCAAAATTTCGCCAACTTTTTCACTCTAACCTTATATTCAGTTATGACTTCTTTAGACATGGATGTATATTTTGTACGCAATAATGTAACACGCTCTTGAATTAATCATCCGAGCGTTTTGCATTTCAGTTCGTCAGATCCCAGCATCAAAGAAAAAAGTCCCCGTCGTGTCACAGGTGTTTCTTAACGAGAAAAGAACGACAGCGGTTTTCCGGCGGCAGAGTGTTAATGTGATCTAATGGCCACAGGCCTGCTCCGCTCTGACCCGACTCGACCCGACCCGCCAGACCTAATGGGAGATGAACAGTTGAACACGCCCCGATAAGTACAACGGGAGGATGGCGTCAGAAGCGGGTGGGGAAGGCGGTCGCCAAGAGAGATGTCGCCGTCGGCGCAGCACACCTGCTGCAACGACGACAAATTCGCAGACAACGACAACGACAACTTGGCCATACTACGACAACCGAGAGACTGATTTGATTTCGACTCGGCGATTAATAGGCCTACTATGACTCCATGGCACGGCAAAAATCAGGTTATGTGGAAACAGCAGCTTTGCAATCTCAATTAGCGTATTCTGAATTTTTACGATTGTTTAGAATCAAAGCCAAATATACAACCCATTACGGTCCACGACTGCAAACAACAAATCTACACAAAACATGCACATAAAAGCAAGCAAAGCGAGACAATAAATATCACAAAATGCTTGGAAAAACACGTTATTTCTTATTGTATAATTATGTTGATTTGTTAGCAATATAATGGCGTACAAGTTACAGAGAAGCCAAGATTTGTATCACATTAGAGGTGTTTTGACTTTGGTGGTAATCCGCGTCAGCGTCTGGATTCAGATTATAAATTTGAAGAATTTTTTACCACTGCCACTAATGGAAAACCTTCCCGAATTTAGTGCTGTCACCTGGCGAACACGACGGAAAAAATGACAGCGATGATGGCAGAGGTTTGCGCTTTCCGAGTGCCCTTCTAGTATTCATATGGTACCATCATATCATGCGTGGTGAATAGAGTAGAATAATATATTATATACTGACATGGTGATGGGCAAAGCGGGAAGTCGACGGGAAGCCTCGGTGTTGGATGAATAGGCGGCGGACAGTGAAAACAGAACATTCTCGACGCCGCTTGACTGCCGAGGTCACTCCACGCGCTGACCTTGATCTTTTGTCCTTGACCTTTGACCTCTGGACAGGTAGAATTTCCAACAAGCTACGATCTAGGAAAAAACGTCAGTTTATTGGCCAACAGTGTGTTACAGCACATTATTTTTACGAGAATGCGCTATACAGATTTACTGTTGACTATGTCAATCGACAGTGACACAATAAACAGTCAGTTGTCACGGTTTTCATTTAGTTGTTTTGTTGTTTGATTGCGTGATGGTAGGCTTACAGTCTGTAGTGCGTGCGTGATGACGTAGGTGTTGCTACATGCATGCCAATATTGCTGTCATTTTTGGTGACTGAAAGATAAGCATTGTGTTAAGAAACGAAATCTCATTGTCTTCTGTGTGAAAAAATTGATTAACACAAAATTTTCAAAAAATGTTTAGGATAAATTACCGGTAAGTATTCTGCGGAGTAGACGCCAATTGAAAAAAAATATTGCCCATATAAAGCGTGTACAAAGCAACAGAAATAAAATAAACTCAACTGACCGTTCGCTCGCTTTGTATATACACGTACCGTGGGCCAATAAAAAACACGACACTTCACTTTTAATATATATCTTCACAAATTATTGGCCGATTTTCAAAATTCTTTCACCAACACACTTTGATGACAATTTGCTTTATTACGCTTGTTATATATCCCACCACACCGTAAATACGTCTCTACACTACCTTGTAAAATATAAAAAACTAATGATAATAACAAACATTTGGATAAAAGAAAAAAATCACACTTTAGACCAACATTGCAGTAGATGATCCATATGACAGTAGACTGTGTTAGACCCACACAGTCTAATGTCATACAGATCATTCACCGCAATGTTGGTCTGAAGTGTTTTTATTAATTGTAATAAAATGTTTATTTGCTATTGTCGATATATGTGCATATTTTATTTATATTTCACAAGGTAGTGTAGACACACATTTAAGTGTGGTGGGATGTATAATAATCGCATTATTGCAAATTGTCTGCAAAGTGCGCCAGTAAAAAAATTGAAAATTGGTCAACAATTGGCAAACATATGAACAAAAGTAAAGTGCCACGTTTTTATTGGCCCACCCTGTATATACTGAGTGGGCCAAAACGTGCCACTTTACTTTTGTTCATATCTTCAAATCAACCAATTTTTAAATTTTTTTCACTGATGCATTGTGTGAACAATTAGAATAAAGCGATTATTGAATATTTCACCACACGTTAACGTTGTCACTACACTACCTTGTGAAATACAAATAACAATAATAGACAGCAAGCGTTTTGATAAACAAAACACACTTCCGACCAAAAATGCAGTGAATGATGTGTACGATGTTACACTTTGTTTGATTTGTTTTCTTGGATATATGGCGTATTGAATGATATGTTTGTTTCTGGCCTTTGTGGTTTAGCAAGCCTACCATTTCATCCACAGTGATCACGTTCTCTTCAGTACGTGTATGTTTCAGTCTGTCGGTCTCATGACATTGGTCAGTGCTGCATGTTTCCAAAATCAGTCTAATTAACATTCCCACACTTTCCCTGTTGCAGTTGATCTTCAAAAATTCTGCCATTATTTTCCGATAACTGCATTTTTTGAACTGGTACAAGTTCTTAATCACAGCCTTGTCTCCACTGCTAAATGGCACATTACATCACCGGTATATCGTCAGTGCATTAAAAATTATGATTTATCTATGACAATATCATCTGCTTTTGTTTACAAACATCAGAAATGTACGTAAGACTAGACATAATTTTATTTTTGTATGAAAATTAGTGAAAAGTGTTTCAGAATATGATTTTTTGCATATGTATTATAGTGATTTCGGTGAGTTTTGAAAATTTATGTTTCACATGGTAGTGTAGCGACGCAGTTAAAGTGTGGTGGGAAATTTAACAACAGCTTTATTGCTAATTGTCCACGGTATGTGACAGTGAAAGAATTTTGGAAATCGGCAATAACTGGCAAAATAGACAAAAGTAAAGTGGCACATTTTATGGCCAACGGTGTAGAGAGTGGGCCAAAAAAGTAGCACTTTGCTTTTGTCCATGTCTTCGCCAATACATTATTGATCGATTTTCAAAATTCTTGCACTGGCCTGCGCCGTCTCTTTATGTTCGTTCGCCGGTGAACTTACCTTACCTAGTGCGCGATATCATACGAACGAAACACGTGACCACGCTGCAGAAGATCACAAAAGACGCGATGAATAATCTGAACAAAGCTTTGCTAGCTGCAGTGCGACGTCTGACGTCCCTATGACAGCGGATTATCCCAGCATGCAGTTAGACCACTACACCGACAGGCTGACTGGACAACAGCTGCGTTGACGACCAATGAGTTCTGTAGCTACTAGCCACGCCCCCGGTTGCTGCTGCTGCTGCTGCTCGGTTGCTAGTAGCAACCGCATCTCCGCTGAACGGATGACTACTACGACGGCGATCGCCGACGGTCGACTATCATGCGAAAGCGAATTTCTTCTCACTACCGTCTATTGGCCACCCATTTAGCAGTGTAGCCTAATACGACGCAACGTAACGCGGACAGCTAAAAGATCAGCGTTTACGTTATAATTATATTTCACCACAAATGTGTGTAATGTGTTTCTTTATGGCGTATTGTTTACTATGTTGCACTTACATTACCATAAGAAAAGTACTTATGACTTTTAGCCGAAGCCGGAAGTTCTTGTGACAGCGAGGAAGAAAACTTCAGATACTGAAACCATGGTCTTACGTGAAACGTCATCGCTCTAGCGCACATTCTGTTAGATTATATGGCTATGTAGCGCTTTATAATACCAGGTCTGGAAAAAGTTGTGAGCAAAAAAAAATCTGCGACTTCTCTGAAAACTTGGCCTTATTCCTGAAAATTTCCAGCAGATTTGAGCGATGAAATGCGACTAAAATTAATTACGATCATCGTCGCCATGGTTGCAGTCGTCGTTCTTGTCGTTTATACATAGGAAAGCCCAGCTGTCGCCAGGAAAGACGCGCGCCCCTACAGCCTATACAATTCCTGTTGCAGTACTGATCTTCAAGGTCATCCGAGGTCAATAATTGTTATCTCATCTGAAAGAGTGTATGCCACTTCCTATTAGTGATTTATAGTAACCTTGGTCCTATCTCTCGCCGTTTCCGAGATATGGCCAGTTCTCTGTTAAAACGCACATTTTTTCCTACCCTTTCCATTCAACCCCACATTTGAAAATGTTTCCCTTGCACTATATCCCCAAATTTTGTACGCAGAAAGCATCGAGAAAAGGCTAATTAGGCGTATAACAAGTTTCCCCTGCGATCCAATGCTTAGCCACAATACATCCGTGACAGACGGACAGATGACAGACAGACAGACGACAACCGTGTCACAGACGCTTACAGCATAGCTGTAGCGCGTCAAAAAATGAGCAAACATGTCTTACCGTTATATTATTTTGTTCAATCCCTGCACGGCAATCGACCACAGATTGGGAGAGTGACCGAGTGAGGGTTAATTTGGCTCCCAAATCATTGGAATGGCTGTCTGTTTTATATCATTTTGTGGAGAAATGAAGATAATAATGAGATAATGCTGTTGCAGTTAATACAATCACACATGGCGAGAGGGAGGAGGTACTGCTGTATGTCGTATGGGATTTTTTCTCGGACACTCCCATGGCGCGAAAGGAAGGAGAGGACAGACGGAAAGAGGTGTCGCCGTCGATAATTGGTCGACAGTTCGATCTAACGATCCACCACTCTATTCTCCACTCACTCTCTGATTCTCTCATCATTGGATCATCATCTGGTCGGTGGCGCCGCGCCGCGAACGGGCTCTGAACTAATCGTGTGAAGAACACTCGCCAGGGCGGGCGCCGCCCGCCGATACAATAGACGCAATGACGGGCCGAATAACTGGTAACTACTCGAGTGATAAATTACTCGACTGGCCCACCGGCTCAGCCCTGGAAGCAATGACGGGCTGCGGCGAGATAATCGAATAACGACGGACGACGCTGTCGCCGTGCGGTGTGCGGAGTCGTGCACAAATTCATCCGCCATCAATCCGCTATTTCATAATTCACATTAATAACCTTTAAGCTAAGGCCACCCGGCGAAGAGCGATAGCTTCGTAAGAGGCCTTGGTGCTTTATGCCTGAGGTTTTTCTTTGGTTTCCCTCTTTTTTCTCGCTCTTTGCAACGCAAGATCTCAAGAGTTTCCTCGGCCGATTGTCGTCAAACTTTGTAACGGTTTGTAACGGTTTGTAAGTTAGTAAGCTTGTCCCAAAATCTGCTAGATGCTTCTCCAAAAATTGAAACAATTTTTTCTTCTTACTTTTAGGCGAAGCTTACGGTTCTCTTTATAGCCAGAAGCTGGCTAACTGTCCTTTCTCCAAAACTCCCGACTTATGCTTCCGGCCTTCGGACGCGATTTTCGGCGGCCTTTTTGGCCTTGAGAAGAAAGTTGATGCACCCCACAAACTACACTTTTTAATTGTGACTAAACTACATGACGTAATCACGTGTGACGTCACATTCGTGGGTCGTGCATCCAGCACATGGAACAGACGACGAGCCAACGAAGGGGTCGACGAGGAGGAAGAAGTCGGACCCCCCTGGCGTGATGACGTCAGCAGTATCGGCGACACTGCGAATAGAAGTAAACTTTCAATGGTTTTGTCTTTTAAATATCAATAAAACTGACGTTGTTCTGTCTTCTGAATTTATACATCATTTTGTTTCATTTGATTTACAGTTACTACGTGTAAAATTTTAGACAAAACTAAAAAAATTACGTTAAATTATAGCTAAACTGTTACTTGTTTTGAGGTTCACTTTTTTATTGGAAAATCTAACTACTCTTATTAAATATTACTCATTTTTCACAACACTGAGTTGACCCTGGCGTTCAGTTGGTTGTATACATTACTGAGATAATTTACCAGTTTTCAGGGAGTCAGCCATCCACGTAGTAGTAACGACTTGATAACGACTGGACGGGGAGTGAAACCCCCGACCTCTCGATCGCATGTCCAACGTCTTAACCGTTAGTCTGAGTCTCCTGAGTGTTCTGGCTAATCAGCACATAAACACTGATCATGCCAAAACAGGTGCGTGTTTCGGTTATACGTGGGTTTCTGTAGGCCTACATGATGGATTACAGTGATGGCTTGGCTGAAGCTGACGCCTCGATTTCTTAGTAAAAAACACTGAGCTTTGCTTTTTGTTCGTATCGCCGACCGGGAGACAGATGCTGCGATAATTATTAGTACTTGATTTACCTGACTGGCTGTTGTGTTACAATGCCATGACGTCAGCTCAGATGAAGTAAGCCTAATTATGCAGCGTCTCAAAGTAGCCTGCAGTTTAGCTGCTTACATCAGTGTTTTTCAACCTTTTTGTTGCCGCGGAACCCTGAACAAGCGTGGAGGTCACTCACGGAACCCCATGCATTGATCCGTGCGTCCAGCGACGTATGCGAAGTTGAAGCTACAGGGTGTCTACGGACTCATTTCCCTAGCAGAGCAAAGCCCTTGTGAGGACGACAAAGCAAGTAAAGATGACCAATATTAAATTTGACCACATTAACAGGTAGCAGTACGTTATTGTATTTAACGTAACACGACGGGCGAGGCGGTCGTCGACGGCCTCTTAGCC
>Ga0209367_1004283_pt1 | contig 19644 bp, 10 predicted proteins | sample WorMetLIZISLAND2_FD_187412 | JGI IMG/M metagenome (GOLD analysis project Ga0209367, IMG submission 187412) | Marine gutless worms symbiont microbial communities from Max Planck institute for Marine Microbiology, Germany - Olavius geniculatus... ...
TTTGTCCGGGGGGCAGGTGTCCGGGGGGGCACCTGTCCTACAATCCATTTTAGCACAAACTGATCAAACGGGACTTTTGGGTAAACAAAAAATTTGAGCTAAGGCTCACGAGACGCGCGAAAGCCTATAGCATGCAGTTCCTGTTCGCAAACTGTCAGTCTATTTCCAGCTGTTTTCACGAAAGACTGGCCAACAATGGTAAAATAACGACTTTTACAGGGGGTACCGCTCTTTGATGCCCTCGTCCGCAGGTTTTCTTAAAACCTAGAAAATCGAGACTTGAACCGTCGAAATCTACGTTCAATTCTGAAAATTTTATATGCAGCTTCTTCATGTCTATCTCAGTTGGTTTAAGCGCAATTCGCTCTTGAAAAGTGTCTCGCAGCCCAAAATCGCCAAAAAATCCATAAAAACCCATATTTTACCGTTCAAGGTCATCCAAGGTCATTTAATTCGGTGACAATCGAGAGCCAGTGTACGACTTCCTATTAGTGATTAATAGTAACCTAGGCCCTATCACGCACCGTTATTGAAATACAGCGACTTATTGGCCAAAAATCGCAAATTTTTCCCACCCCCTTCTCATTTAGCGCCCTCGATCGGAGTGACCCCCTTCGAATTTATGGAAAAGCTTTACGGTTCCTGAAACTAGAGTCTTCCGGGCAGCCGAAGGTGAAAATTTGGTGATCCTAGCTTGCACCGTTTTTGACTGATCCACCCGTGTGACAGATGGACAGACAGACAGACGGACGGACGGACGGACGGACAGAATTGCGATGGCTAAGACGCGCTGAAAGCAGTAGCTGCTTGCGCGCGTAAAAACGCTTCAGAGACGAACGCGTCGCTACCAAGTATATATCACGACACAATCGTATATATAGCGACCGGCCGGCGGCGCAGAATGTAAACCTCCTTGAAGGCTTATACGGTCGGTCATGTGTGTCGTCATGGCGCCGCAGCGCTCTTGACGAAGATGACTCAGTCACTCAATGACTGCACGGGCGCTGCATGCAGGAAACTGAACAAAAGATTTACAACGTCCTAGCGACGACGAATTAAAAATGCGCCGTGGCGAGGCGTCGATACGGCGACTGTGGCTGTGGGTTAAAATAGACAGAGCGAGTAGCATGTAGTAGTCTGCCAGAACTCGACGTGTAGCCGCTAAACCCTACTCACTCACTCATTATATCCTGTCAGGCAGGCGCGTAATAAACTAATAAATCGTCATAAAGTAGGCTACAGATCAAAGTGCGATTATGCGATCACGCGCAATGCTTGGAGCTGACTGTAAATATGTCGCCAAAGCTATCCACTGCCTGGCGACCTGGATATAGGGCCTACAAGCGACGCACGCCAATCGAGGGCATTATCGAAGGCATTATCATCACGGTAATCGGGCGAGCGGTGCTAGTGTTAGCGCCAAAAGTCGCCGTATCGTCTGCCAGTGCCCGGCGCCGCGCATAGAACAGTCGTCTGCCTGTCTGCCCGTCTCAACTTCTGGCACCGCACAGTGCACATTGCTGAGTAATCGCATATAAAGGGATGATGTCTGTCGTCCGTCCAGGCACCGAGACCCAGACAAACAAGAAGCCCAGCTGTTGCTAAGATAGCCGACCGTACTGGTTGACAGTGACCTTCAAAGTCCACCAAGATCGATGATTTTCATCTCATCTGAAAGAGCGTATGCCACTTCCTATTAGTGATTAATAGTAACCTTGGCCCTTTATCTCACCGTTTTCAGAAAGGGCCACTTATAGCTAGCTTGAAACTTTCCATTAAAAACTGCGGCCAAACTGCTGCAGATGGAAAAATGGTTACTCTTGACAGCCTATAGGGAGTCGCCAGCGCCCTGTCCGATGGTACCATCGCCGACCCCCTACAACTTACCGTTCAGCCACAATACATCCGTGAAAAACGACTGACAGACGACAAACCGTACCATGAGCTTGATCGTTACGTAAGTAAGGTCGGCTAAAAAGTAGAGGAGCAGCAAAATGCTGTAGCCTATTGCACATCAATGCATGCAGACGACTAAAGCAGGTGCGAGAATATGAACCAAATTCGGGCGGATATTTTTTCTTTCCCTTTATTATTTCTCCCATCCTCCTTCAGGAGCTGCGGTCCTGCGAGAATGCGGGTGTTGTCTTCTTCCAGTATAGGTCCACCGGTCGCTAAACATTAGGGCCTAAATATTTTAATTAAGTGCGTTTTACTGTGCATTATCACGTTTTTGGGCATTCCAAAACAATTACTGAACCGATTTAATATATTTAACACATAATAAGTATTTGCTCCAAAAGGAGGACAAAACACAGTACATTCCCCTTAACATTATCGGCCTGTGTGGTTGGGGTTAAGGCGGGGCGGGTTCATCAATGTCGGGTGGCAGGTGATCTCACATGGCAGGTGACGCTCCGTAGCTATGCAACGGGTTTCACATAAAGAGCTATACACTTCAGAAAGTAGGATAAGGGCATGTTCCCTGTCTAACGTACGATGGACTCCCATGCAAGGGTCCGTCTGATGCGTCATCTGCAAGTTACGACTCAACCACCACCGACACGTATACGCGCGTATTCACGCAACCCGCGTGCAATAGGCTTATTATCAGCCCATACGAGACGGACAGACAGACTAGGCAAATCCAGGGCATCACCAGTCTAAATAATTCAGCACCGCAGACCGAACGACCGTGCCCTGGACCCGTCAAGTAGTCTACTAAACCGACTGCGAGTCAATGTCATCGCCCAACGAATTGTGACCAATAGAAACGGTTGTCTAATTAGCGCGCGAAGGCGACCGGCCGTGACCCATGCAGACCTTATCAGATAGCGAGGACGACGATTTACCGCCAGAGAACGTAGATGCCCTCGGGTCATGTGGAGGATATAGGCCTGACCCGTAGACGACGTACAACGCAGTAAAAAGCACTAAATCGACAACGAGAAGTTAACGAGCAATAAAGCCAGAGACGAGGCGTCAGGACCAGTGGCGTAGCGAGAAATGTGAATTAGGGGGACTCGCGCACCTTCCCCTTCTTTCCCCTTCCGTTTCCTTCGCTTCCTTTCTTCCCTCCCTTCTCCTATTCTCCCTTCCCTTTCTGTCCATTTATTTCCCTCACCTCTTATCTCCTCACTCCCGTTCTCTCCTTTCACTTCCTGTCTTATCCCCTCCCTTCATCCTTTTCCTTTCTTCCCCTATTCCTTTCCCCTCCCTCCATTTAAAAGCAGGACCCCTAAATTCTAGTTAAGACGTGCGAAGGAACGCTCTGAGCTCCCCCAGCGGTGTCTGCTTCTTGTCTACGCCACTGGCCATGTACGAAGTACGACGTACGTATTCGTCGTACTTCGCTCTGCACGTTACACGCACATGTTCATTGAACACAAAGGATGTCGTGATCGTTCGATGCAGAGCAAGGAAGCAATCATCATCCACATAGACTATGCGTCGTCCTAGATTAACTGTCGACGGCACAAACCATTCTCTATATAACCATTCTCTATTCTTTATATGGGCATATTCACATCAGTTAAAGACCATTCTTAGGATTTTTAACAAATAATACACATACCCAATGGGAGCGAGCGCCTGTATATAATAACAGTCTGCAGGGGCGGAGCCACCAGGGGGTCCAGCGGCAAAACCCCTAGTGACGATGACAGGGCAAAGCCCCCTGAAGTCGAAAATTAATCTGATGTCGAAAAACGTGCAACAAATATGCATGACAGCTGTGGGTTATATGCAAATATGATTGTAAATTCGATTTTTAAAAAGTTTTTTGTTTTTCGTTTCTATACGTTACAGAGCTACTATTTACATTACGGCAAATAAAAACATAGAATTACTAGCTATTACAAATTAGCTATTACAAATGCGCATCAGCTGTCACATAATTTGTCCACCATACACTCAATTATTTATTTTACAAAAACAATGTACTTCAATGGCAGCAAAGCGACAAAATACATAAATCAAGACGACACCGGATACTTAAGTCAAACTTGGACTGCAATTAGAATCCGTGATGAGCTTAGAGCACGGAAGAATATAATAAACGCATGCTTGCAGGGGTGCGTGACAAATATTAATGTTGACTGCAGTGACACGAGCGAGCGAACAAAAGTTGATCAGCAACAGTCATTAAATCATCCACAAATAAGGAATAATTACCACTTGCTGTCACGACTGCCATATATACGTACCATATCCGTACTAATCATCACTCGGGATAAACAGCAAGGTGGGCGTTTATTAGCGCTGTCGTACCTGTAGTAGGCCTATTAGTGCGGGTAATGAATATACGGTTCGCAGCTTAATCGTCCGTTCACGCAGCGGCGTTCGGCACTGCACTGTACGATGTCAAATTCAATTAATTGCCAGTTGAGAATCGCGCGAACAACGGCTGTTAAGGTGAATGGTCGGTCGTCACGAGCGAAACACATGTCGCCAAGCAAACGACAAATTAAACGTTGGTCTCTCGCCTATAACTTGTGCAAGCTCAATCATATAGAGTGAAATGCGATCTGTCAAATGCATGGTGGCGATTAAGAACCGAGTCGCAACAGACTGTGGTATATAACTGCGATGTGGTTGATTTCTAGGAAAGCACAACTAGCACTGATTAGGCCTATTTATACGCGACTGCTGATTAATGGTGATGCATTGTTTTCCAACTCACTGCAATGGTTTTGCTGGAAATACAGTAACCGGTAATTTGAAAATGACGGCAAATGTCAATAATGACCAAACTAGTACAACTACGCAAACGGCGAACGACGGGTAAACTGCAATATAGGCTACAGGCCTACACCTCTGTGTAGCTGCATGGCCAAGTTATATACGCCAGGTCCCCCGGAATTATTCCCGAAGTAAACACTGCCTATAGATGGCGCACACTTTTCCTCATATATCAAACCACTGAATAATCATTGACCAACGAAGAAAGTGCAATTAGCTACAAAAATCGTCCTTCTAGTGATGACCTATTGTGCGGACGTCCGCTTAAAGCTGTGCAATTCTAAGCCGAACCTTCACATTCAGCCTTTTTAAACTAAAAATGTCACGCCGACACTGGCGTAGCCATGAGGGCACTGGGGCAAATGCCCCTAGGAGCCTAAACAGTTATTCAAAATAGCGCTAAAAGTGCACCAAAAGACGTCATTTTCGACAGAAAATCCAAAAATTTTCTAGGGAGAGGCACAGCCTCCTCCCCAGACCCCTTCCCCGTGGGGAGGAGATACCCCTCCCCATACCCCTACTCCTCAAGTGCTCCCACTACAACTAGATTCTGGCTACGCCACTGCATGCCGATTCCTGCCTTGGAGAACGTTCGCGCTACTGTATACTTTTCTTCTTGCCTTTAGGTTTTAATTTTAAAACCAGACGCGAGGACGGACGGACACACAGACGAACGGACGGGCAAGACCCGTATTGCGGCTATTATGACGGCCGCAGCAGAATAATATCAGAAGAGCGAGCGAGCTGCGCTGACGTCGAATTTATCAACTGTCATGACTGACGTGTCGTCATTGATGACCGGGTTTATCCCGACTTCAAGCGGGTGACAGTTAACTGGGGTGGTCTGCGAGAGTGCGGGTGGAAAGCATTAATAAACTGCACGGCAGGCTTGACGTGTCCATGACAGAGAGATGTCAACAGCTGGTCCGTGATGGCGGCCCTTCGAAATGTCATCGCGAGCCGTCACACATGACGTCACTCACCGACGATGAAATCTCGCGCCAGATCTCGCGTGGTCTCGGCAAGAGACTTCACGTCACGCTCGCCTCGACAGAGGACCATCTGTTCGCGTGAAATTGCTGCCCCGCCGAACGCCCGTCGCTTTAATATGCTGCACGATGCGACGGCGCAAATGAGCGGGGAGTGGCGAAGGGACGGGACGAGGTTGATCGCGGGGAATGACGGGATGCAGAGGGCAGCGTTAGAAGGGAACAAAACAGTACTGATGAAAAGTGGAATAATTGCGCACTAATTACGGGCACGAGGGGACGGGGACACGCGGCGATCACGACGGCGCGGTGATTGGAATAACAAAGGATCACAGAGACAGACTGCATGGAATGGGGATAAGGATGAGACCAGAGATCCATCAGAGCAGCAGCAGCAGCAGGACTCAGAGCAGAGGCTGTTGCGTGGATACTTTCATCATGGGCGTAGCCGGAAATTAGAGTTGAGACCGCGGGGCGGACTAAAGGTCCGATGAACCAAAAAATTCATAGCCCAGCTTTCAAGAGTGGGGTGGGGGACTGCCGATAAGATTCTTCGTGAGGGGATTATTGCAAATGGGGCTCACTGTCTCCTCCCCGCCAGTTAAGAGGTATGGAAAAGCGAAGGAAGCTCCCTATAGAAGAGCCTGACCGTTCTGGGCCGAAAACAAATTTTTTGGCAGAGTAAACGTAAGTAAACGTTAATTTATATAGCGCACGTAACGTTAGAATTAACCTTTAATGCGCTAAATTTTTTGACATAAAAACCCTTAAAATGTACGCAGCGGGTGTCAATTTCGTTAGTTTTTCTGCACAAATTTGCAGACATGCACAACTGGAGATGGGGGGTCAGTCGCCCTTTACCGCCCTCCTTGGATACGCCACTGACTTTCATCTGGAGCGATCACCGCGTTGAAACGCCGCTTCACGAGTGCGCGAGCGCCGGACGCGCAGCCGTTTGATGCCAGGACCGGACACGACAGGACCGCGACACGACATCACGGAATCTGCTGGTCGTCCCGACGGATCCGCGACGAGTCTGCGACCGACTCGCGACGCACAAATCGACTGTCGTCGCGCTGCAGTCGCAGGGATGAATAACGATCTCTCGAGCCCGGATTAATTCGAACCGACATCAATCATCCGACAACACACGCGCGCTAAACAACCAAATTAAGCAGCGCCGAAAACGCAGCGCGCATTAATGAATCCGATCCGTGCGCCTCATCTAAATCATCAGCTATAACTACAGACTCTGCGATTACAGGCAGCTCTGTAATCAATTCAGCAAAAAACGCAAACTATTACAACTGTCACAGACATCAGGCAGCACGCTGTTGATTCATGTTTGCACGACCTCTTCTTAGTTCTAACTTCTACTAGGGATTTCTACCAAGCATGAAAAGATCTTTTGTTGTCTTAATTCACCACGGGCATGATTTGATAATTACAGCAAAAACAGAATAGATAATTTGTGTCCCGTACCAACAGTGAAACGCATTTACAAATCGGGCCGACACATTTACGAGAAAACTAGAACTATAATAAAACCAAAACATATCACATTTTTGGCTCATTACGTAATGACAGCTGCTTTTTAGCTTATCTACAGCCCAACCCACTTTCGCTCTTTAAACATGTGACTTTGTTTTAGTTCTTACGCGCGAAAGCAGCTACTGCTTTCAGCGCGTCTTAGCCATCGCAATTCTGTCCACCCGTCCGTCCGTCTGTTTGTCTGTCACACGAATGGATCAGTCAAAAACGGTGCAAGCTATGATCACCAAATCTTCACCGTTGGCTGCCGGGAAGACTCTAGTTTCAGGAACCGTAGTTTTCCCATAAATTCGAAGGGGGTCACCCCGAACGAGGGCGTTAAATGAGAAAGGGTAAGAAAAATTTGAGATTTTGGCCAATAAGTCGCTGTATCTCAATAACGGTGCGAGATAGGGTCTAGGTTACTACCAATCACTAATAAAAAGTCGTATACTGGCTCTCGATTGCCACCGAATTCAATGACCTTGGATGACCTTGAACGCTAAAATAGAGGTTTTTATAGATTTTTTGCCGATTTCGGGCTGCGAGACACATTTCAAGAGCGAATTGTGCTGAAAACAATTGAGATAGACATGGACAAGCTGCATATGAAATTTTCAACATTGAACGTAGATTTCGATGGCCCAAGTCTCGATTTTCTAGGTTCAAGGAAACCTGCGCACGAGGGCATCAAAAGCGGCACCCCCGTAAAAGTCGTTATTTTACCGTTGTTGATGATGATGATGATGATGATGAAGGACGAATTAACTTTAGCGTGGCGTTAAGTCCTAAGACTTAACGCCACGCTAAGTTGTTGGCCAGTAACTGCTATAGGCTTTCGCGCGTCTCGTAAACATTAGCTCAAATTTCTTGTAACTTTATCAGTCACCACAGATACAACATAATACATTAAATAATATACGATATATTTCCATACAGTAAAATGGAAATCGCATACGAGGAGCGTGTGCGTCGTTCTATAGCCCACGGCTATGCACGGTTCTGCAGACGAAGTGACAGCAATTGAAAACACATCGCGCGTAAAAGTGACACTCAAGAGAGCAAACAGTGCGTTTAAATTCCTCCAATTCAGTTTCATGGCTGCTGCCCGCCGTGATATCATTATCTCATCGGGGATGCTCCGGCCAACTGCCATCTACCTGATCGAGCTATGACAGACTGCACCACGCCCAGTAAACACCATATACTCCAGTTAGGGGCGTAACTTATACACCCCAGGTGACGCTCCGTAGCTCTGAGATGGGCTTTCCATTAAGGGCTCTATCACCACCACCCCACTGGCAGCTAAAAGCAGGATGCTTCCTGGAAAGTTGGGGGAGACGAATAGCAAATTAAAGAGGGGGATTTTTCCTGCTGGCAAATTGTTGGTTCAAATCCCTCAAAATGTTGAAATTTGTTGCCCCGAAATGCGTTGTGGAAACTCAAAATACGTTTATGGCCAGGGCTATGCCACGAACCCCGCTGGGGTAGCTTACAGCGCTCCCCCAGACTTTCCAGCTGTCCGGACGTTCGATTCGTTGCCCCGTTTCTCAAGGTCGTTTAAGTATAAAACGGTTTTCCATGAAAAGTCCAACTAAGTCAAAAAGTCGACCTATACAATTTTTGCACGAAGTTTTCATTTATCCGTGCAAATGGAGAGTTAAAACTCCACAAAGCCCGGATTAATGGGGTTGGGTGGCCGCGTACTGCGCTGCGGTATCATTAGCTCATGCCAATCAGCTGCCACTTCCGAGACTGTAAAAGCGCTTCTGATCTTGAGTTCGTCTCTTGTAAAAAAAATCCTGGGCTATGGCAAGTACCGGACTTAACCTTTACCTTTTGGTTCGACTTGGGGGAAAGTTGCATCCTGGCGCTGAGGGAAATGGACGCCCCCTACTGCAGTTGGATGCATGTTCTGTGCCCACTCGATAGACAAGTGGATGAAGACTGACTGACAGTGGCTGCGCCAATCAGTAATCAGGTCGAGATTTACTAGCGGCAATGATCCGAATCATGCAACACGATGAGCGGTAAGTGTCAAGTCTTCAAGCGGCACTTAAATCATCCAATTCAGAGAATGCACATTAGGCCTACACGCATCCTCACAGGCCACCGTCACGCCATTGCACGACGTTTTATTACCGCCCCATCACATGCTCAGGTCAATGGGTCAATCGGCAGCCAACTTCTGTCTTGGCACGCGCCAAGCCGTTAGCCGCAGGTGTCTGCCCGCACGCATGCACTCAAATACAGCACTATATCACGCTCGTAAAACCGTCAAAATACTCCATAAAATTTAACTCATATCACACCCAAGTAGATTCATCACTAAGTAATAACACGTAGCTTTCTATGTGCGGTTCGCGAAATTTCGAGCACCGCCGAATCCACGAAGTGAACGCGTTTATAGGCCTACATATAGTATTCATCAAAGGAAAACAAAAATAACCTTAACGTCACTCACTGCTATCCTTTGTGATGTGCTGCTAAGATTAATTAGACCTTCTATTCGAAGCTTATTAACTTGTTGCGGCTTGTTTTTTTTTGCCTACCGTTAACAATGATAATTTATTTCAATCACTCAAACCGGCAACGTGTCTCTGTCGACAGCGCCTCTTTGTATGACACACACGATGACGGTGGTTGTTCATTGTGACGTGAGGAGAGAAAAAAGCTGCGCGATTGACTGGCCGACCGTAGCGGAGCTTCAACACATGGCAACATGCATGAATGCGCTGTACGTTCACGTAACACCGAGATGCGCAAACACAAGCACGCTATCCGCACATCGATCAGATCACGACTATTTAAAGATTATAGAGCCGCTACCGATCAAACGAATTGTTCTGAGCTCTCACTGGCGCTGCAACCGGGCCGCCATACAGCTTATCGGATCGACATCAGCAGCAGCATCCTTCATCACACTATGAGCCGTGCACTGTGCGGTGTGTGAAACCCTCCCCCGGACATAACCCCCTAAGACAGAACCCTCCCTCTCTTATAACTGTTGGACAAAAGACCTGTAGATTATGATAAACGGTATAGCTTTAGTCTACCTGGAACACGTATTGCTGGTAAGGGGGGGGGAGTTCTGTCCTAGGAGGAGTTGTATCTTAGGGGAGGTTTCGTCCTACTCCCGTGGAAGAGGGGATTTCGTCCTAGGAGGTCATGTCCGGGGGGTTATGTCCGGACACCGCACAGAGTGCACCTGTGGTTAATTACCGTTAATTACAGCCTCTCAGCAGTGAAGCCTGGAAATCACGAGCACCGACCGCGAGTCGAGTATCAGTGAAACCGGACCTCACATCACACGCCATCCATGCGCTACCAAACTTCACAGTAGGCCTACAATGCGCTGCTCAACTGCGGTGGCGTATACAAAGGGGGGTTCAGGCGCTTAGGACAGGGCTCCAGATCCTTAACCGCCCAGCATAAGCGCAAGTATAAACTACATGCAGAAAATTTGGTCAGTTGATTCTCAGAAAAATAATTAAAATCGTCGCCACCAGAGCTTATATTTTAAAACTATAATATTGCACTAAATTTGACTTCGGCTAAAGCTCAGCCTCCGTCCCGGCCAGGCCCCGCAGGAGGAGTTCATCGCGCTCCAGACCCCCTAGCTGGATTTTAGGCGTACTACTTCTAACGGACAAAAAGTGGGGGTGAAGGAGAAAGGAAAAAAAGAGAAGGGGTGAAAGAACGGGAAGAGATGAAAATAAAGGAAATCAAGGCGACCCCAATTCACATTTCTGGATATACGCCACTGCTCGACTGAATTGCCGATGAGCGGGTAGACGGACGGAAGCGTTAAGTTACGTTACGCCGGGCATGTTCTATCAGCAACATTACAGTCGTGGTTACGCTGCCGCAGTAATTCATACCCTAATTATTGCACGCCGCCGCTCGTCTTTGTCGGTTCTACATCAATTAGACTGAAAACTATATGCTCATATCTTGCTGATAAACAAGCGGATCGAGTTGTTCGCGGTTAACTGTACGGTTTGGCGTTTCTTCTTCATCTGTCACGAGTCGTCAGTCCGTCTTGCAGACAGACAGACCGTAGACAGCTATACCGGGAAAGTGAACAATGGTCGCCCAACAGCGAATTTCAAGCATGCTGTGCCACGCCCCTCCCCCTACAACCAATCGTAGCAAAATTTTGTACGTCGGGTCGGGTGGTCGATATGTGATCACTGACGCCAATTTATCTGAAAATTAGTAAAGGGGCTGTTACTAACTAATTCGAGTTTTACCTCTCGTTTCAAAATCCGCGCATAGTATACGTCATCTACAGTTCTACGTCAGCAGGGTCATAATGCAGCAGAGGTCCCTGCGGCAGCAAATTAAATTCGCGCGGAGAAATTTCAAATTTATGTCCACGAACCATTTAATTATGAAAATTTACTTAGTTAAAAACTGGGTCCACTGCATGCACTCGCAATCATGCAAGATCAATACGGCTGTATATATATCTATTAAATAAATTCAATTAATTCATTATTTTTTCACTTTCTTGAAACAATCAACGTCGAAAATAGGATTGGCATTACATCGCGACACCGCAGTCTAACTACATTTTCGCAATGATTCAAATTTCAGTTCAAGAACGATTGCAGTTCTGGAGTAGAGATAAATATATATGAACAGCCTTCAAAGGAAACCCATAGCAGAGCTACGGAGCGTCACCTGCCATACACGGGATCACACATTGTTATTTGCTACCCGCGACACAAATGAACGCACCCTGTTATAACACCAGTCAGACATGGCAGTACTTCATTTACCTACCTCTCAGGGATGTAAGGCTGAGTAGAGTTGGGTGTTGGTTATAGGTGCGTAATCGACCGATGGCGACGCGATCGACCGATCAGCCGATGGCTCAGCGCTATCGCTCAACCGCACAGATCGGTCACCAGCACACAACATACAATATACCGAGATGGTGTACCCATTCTTAGACATTCGCCCATTTCGTGGGACGAAAAAAGCGTTACTACGCATACTGATTCGGTCAGTCCACCAGTCATCTAGACAGACCAAGCCTCCCACCCAATAAGCCCAATGTGACGCCACAAAGCTCACTCGAACTGAAGGAAACGAAATATATTTTGTCAGCGAGCAAAAAAAAAGAAAGCGCGGGAAACTCACGAGAGCGGGGATTCTCCGCCGAATGCGCTGAGCTCGGGTACGGCGGGCGTGTCGTCGGCATCGCGCGTGTCCGCTGCGGCGGTACGATCGATCGAGTGAAGCTGGTAGACGAAATGACGGAACACGCCGTCTGTTTGTGACGTCACGTTCTCCTCGGTGTCCGGCGTCAGCTGGTCCCCGGCCTCGGCGTCGGTTTTCAGTACCAGGTGAGGTGTGCGCGGCGGTTCGAACGGAGGGTCATCATCACTGCTTCCCCCACCACTGCCGGCTGATGCCTCTGCCCCTGCCATAATATCTCTATATCAACAGTGATTGTCTCTACACAGCGTTCGTCCGTCTCCGATAGGTTACCTGCTATAGGCCTAATTCAATGAAGAATCGCGATTACTCCCTTTCTCCCTACGCGCTCCCTCTGTCTCCGCGATATCTGCAACAGCAAACAAAAGCCACAACTAACGTCATCGTTTTTTACCCGACACGTGTGGCTTGATAGTTTAATGGTTAGCGTGTCGGACCGAATAATCGAAAGGACGGGGGTTCGAATTTGGGCCATTCCACTATTAGGTAAGCTAACAACCCTGGGCAAGCTGATCACACAAAACAGCCCGCCGGTGCGATGCCCCTGTTCGGGGGCTCTGCCGACTAAATATCCAAATCTAAATCTAAAAACGTACAATGCTTGGGGAATATCTTGTCTTAACTACTAATGCAGCCGCCAAATCAGGACTTCTTGAGAGCAAAATTCCAGTAGTAAAAGCAGAGCACACATCAGATTGAAAACTAAAAATATGTAGGCCTACAAATTTAAACGTCTTCGAACAAAGAGAAATACGCTGAAATGAAAAGCAGTTTTTGAAAAAATCAGTTAACCGAAAACAGCGAGGAATTCACTAGTCTGAATTCAATGTTGTCCGCCACTAAATTAGGGCCTAAATCTTTAAATAACTCGATGAGTCTTAATAGCTATTGAATCGCCAGGCACTGGTGAAGAAACAGAAGATGGTACAAAGCCTTCCTCATACAATCAACAGATAGGATACATCTGTAATCATCGTTCTCTCACGTCCGTGCCGTCAACGCATCACGGTCAGTGGTCAGTACAGTCAGCTGCGGTGTCAATAGTCAATTATCGCGTCAAGTTGGCGATCGCCGATCTCTACAATTTTGCACACATGCCCGGCACGGACGTCAGTCGAAACGTTATCGGTTAAATACACAAGCAGACTTTATAGCCGCAACTCTGCGCTGCGCCTATACTGTAGGTCCCAACTGTGCCTTTGTCATGAGCGACTATAGCGAGCGAGCGAGCGTCTGACTTTCTGTCCACTCGCTGTTTATTTATCCAATCCAGGCGCAGGCTGACGTCAGCTGACCACAAAGTCCCTGGCCGGTGTCGCATTAAAATGTCTCTCCCATGCAAAATCCGCCCGGGCAGAGATAATCACGGATTTGACATGTCTCCCTTATTAAAATAATGTCGGCCCCATAGAAAGTATCTCTCCATTATGGGATCGCCGGGCGGAGCGGATTTTTACCGGTAGATTCTCGGCCAGAGGAGACTTTTCTGGGGGGGGATCCTATAATGGGGCATCGGCAGCAGCAGCCGTAGCAGCAACTGCGGCCAGACGTCCAACCAATAACAAACACTGCAGGTAGTAGCTACAGTCAACTCCGCATAAGCTGATGATATTGACGACCTCACAAGGAGGAACGGTAACAGACAGACAGGGGCCTGGTACTGCTGTTGTCAGATACGCTTGACGACCAAAGTAAACAGCTGAAATTACTTTCTTGGTGGCCCGCCCTGGTCTGGCCGTCACAATGCCTGACTCAGCACATAACAGCAAGGCGGCTATATTACCTGCCGATCATTCAGCGCCCTGCGGCTTGCCCGTCACGAAAGGACGACTGAAAATGCACGACCTGGCAAATGCAGGACGGAGAAAATGACGGACCCAATCACAGCGGTTGGAAAACGCAGGACCAAATCGTTTTTCAAGTAGCCTAGATAATGTGTAAATTTCAACTCGTGTTGCATGTAGTTGAAACAAAATTATATTTAAAAGTCTGATATTTTACGCAGTGTTATGCTACATTTCAGTAGGCCTATAAGTATAGTTAAATTTTAACCTGAAGTGTTATCAAAAGTAGGCTACAGACGACACTGCTATAATTTGTACCGTAAGGCTTGCATCGCTTTTTAAAAATTTTTTAAATTTTATTCACACTATATATTCATAGCAAAGCTCTATTGTGGCGTAAGTTTCGTTGAATTTCTTCCAATGTGTATGTTTCTGTGACTAAACAATGTCATGTTCCTGATTTTTTGCAGCACAAAAGAACACAAAATATTTTTAATGCCGATTTAACTAGACCCAACGTCTGCCGTGCATAAATACGCTGGTAACTAGTCTGCAGTTTTTGTAACGGTTGACGACCGTCCATCATTTTCAGGTTCCGCAAATTCAGCGTTCCCGTCACGAGCGTGTCTAAACAGTCAGCGTCTAGACTGCCCTCGTCACTCTATTACGCGACCTCAACGTTCACCTAGAAGCCTGCGTAACGATACTAGTCTATAGTATACTATCATGGACACGTGGACGCGAGATCCGTGGGAACGGGTCAGTCCCGGCCCCGTGTCGTGTGTCGGACGGTCCACTGATGTAATCAAAACGGTGCCGAGTGATATGAACTACTTAGTGAGAAACCACCGGCGCACCACCGGTGTGGAATGACGAGCACCTGCTAATAACCGTGCCTGGAAATCGCCTGATCAACGGCCGGACAACGGCAATCGTCGATAGACGAACACCGGGCCTAGGCATAGATAGGTCTTTGTTGTCGCTATAGCGACCCACAGTCTGTAGGCTACCCTAGGAGCGTTGCCTAGCGGTCAAGATAACTACGGCTGGCCCAGGCACGCGGCGATTACACAACATCAGAATCAGATCTCTTACCTCTTTGCGTTACACGTGGCCACGACGGTCGTCACGACTAACAGTATCAAGAGCGAGTCTTCCAGTGTCGAATGCACTTTTCCAGTTGGCTGCAGCCGCTTATATAAGCATTACGGCGACTGCCGCTGCCAGCCATTGCTCGTGTCAGTGTCAGTCGGCCGGGCCCTCTATCTGTGTGTGGGCCGAGTGTCAGTCATTGCTCATTAGCATAGTCATGAGCGGGCGGGGCGTGCCGCACGTGCGTGCGTTCGGTGTCGTCTTCTCACGCGCACTTGTTGTTATCGGCCCGCCCGCACCAACAAATGACGTCAGTTCTATTATTAGCAATTTCTCGGCACGGTTGCAGCGGCTGCGTTCTGCCTTGCACGAATTAACGGCGCCTAGTGCGCACTGATAAAACACTGATTTCACTGCAATGTCGTAAGTAGGACCTACATAGCATGATTAAGTACATTTCATTAGATCTATAGGTAGGCTAATTAAATTTCAATGCCAACAGCCAAAAGTGTAATGAAAACGGTATGGTAACGACTAAAATTATTATGCCCACCTTTTAATCTCCCTTGAATAATTGAATAACCGTTTACCGTTACCATATGCATAGGTCTATACTTTGCATGCGTGTTTCTATATACAGGCCGATGCAAAAAAGTACTGACCAGTTTGCAAGCCTGTGTTAGCTTTGTGCGCGATATTAGGCTATGGGCTATGCGTTAGCACAAGTTGACGACGAAATAAAGATGTTCTACTCAGCTGGGCATACTCTATAGGCCTATGCATAGGACGGTTAATCTGCGTCTATGCTTTTGCCGCCCACCCACGCCTAGGACTATCGAGTTACATTTCATGCTCGTAGGCAAATGTCCCGTGGTGAGCATCTCGTCAATTGGTGAAAGATGGCGTCCCACGTGCAACTGTTCATCATCAAGTGCACCATTAACGTCCATCTCACCTGCAGCCGGGCATCACGCCATGCAGTCATGCAGGCGCCGTAGGCCTACCTACCTAGCTGGGCATAGACTATCAGTGGCGTAGACAAAGGGATAAAGGGGCCCGGGGCCCCTCCCCAATCATGGATATCAGGGATAACAGATATTGGGAACTCAGGAAAACAATTAGAATTATTGCCACCAGATCTCATACAATGCACCCGATTTGACTTCGGCTGCGCTGCATCGCACACTTCGTGTGGAGCTCGCAGCGCTTCTCCAGATCCCCAAGCCGGAATTTATGGTCTTACTTCTAACGGGACGAAGAAAAGGGAAAGTTGAGGTAAAGGCGAGAAAGAAAAGGGAAAGGAAAAAATGAACGAAAGGGGACGGAATTAGGGAACGGAAAGTAAGGGGAAAGGGAGGCGCCACTGAGTACTTACTTGGACAATGTCGACAGATACACGTGTTCAGCGTGACTGACGGCTTACAGCACTGTAATTAATCGTTCCGAACTTACTTCATCTGAACCCGCTCCGCTGAGATACTCCTATAGCTCGTAAAATATGACCGACTGTTCGTCCGACGTTGTTAATGGCGACCGCGTGTATAGGCTGATGTCAGTCGAGTATAGCCACTTCGCCGACCGACTAGAATGATGATCTATCTTGTCTGATTGCTTCCACTGAATTGCAGACAAATACGTCTAATTAATACAGCTAGGCACGCAATGGCTTTCTCCGCATTTCAAATCAAAAAATAAATAAGTTCGATACAGCAACTTCGAGTTACTGTAGGTAGTTGTATGTACAAGCTTACTGGCTTGTTAGCGTGAACACTGTCGTCGCCATGGGCACTGCATGGCCACGTGCCCCTCGACTTGCAACTGTTTATTTTTTGGGGTCACTTCAGACTTCAGCGCCACACAAACTCTGACATTGGACTCCATCTGGTTGCATATATGAACTATTTTGCATGTTCTGGGACATCAGTTCCGCAATAATACTGTCGCATATAGACCATAGGGGCTCATACTTCGTGACATATTTTCTGTTCCACTCTCAAACTTTTTTCGCTGATTCATGCCCCCTCCGCACCAAATTCTGGCGACGCCATGAGGCGCGGATTATTATGTGAGATCTGCAGTCAACAAGCTAAATATATTGTAATGTTTGACATGCAGAATAAATATACAGGCACTTTTTGAATAAAGTTTTTTTTTGCTTGTTGTGAACTTGTGAACGTCAAGTCGACAAAAAATGTCGAGCATTACTATCGCCGGCGCCGTGTATGTCGACTCGTTCACAAAATAATGCCCGATTCACTACGACGCGACTCGTCGTCGTGTAAGTGTGAATCGGGCACAACGTGCATTCATTCAATAGTTAAGACGTAAACAGGAGTGCCGTTTCTCCGTATAGTACAGGCGTGTAGCGCATTAGTCAGCATTACGCGCTTATAGTCCTTTAGTTATATACGTTCGCAGATTGAATGTGATCATACTGCACTTCCTGCAGACCGGATATATCTTCACGCTTGAACTACGCGTGCGCGCGTCATGGATTCGTCCGTCCGTCTTCGACAATAACAACAAAGACGACGGACGAATGAATGAATATTCATCGAGTCGTCGTTTCCTCGAACAGCGTGGCCGGTGTGGGCGTGGCCTGTGGTTGATTGACAGCAAGTACCTGCTGGTGTTGACGCGCTGCCGAGCTCTGACGAATCACGATAACTTCTGGGAACTGGCTGCGCGGAGAGCACGGTCCATAGTTGACGCCAGCTGTAACTGACGCACGTAGGCCTACGTCTATTGATTCCACGGACAACAACACGCTAGGCCTATAGCTGCAGCGACAGCGGCCGGTGTCACATTAAAATGTCTCCCCATGAATAATCTGCTGGCGCGGAAAGATAATCACGGATTTGATATGCCTCTCCTTAATATAAAATATCGCTGGGCCCATAAAAAGTCTCCCCATGGATATAGGATCACCTCCCAGAAAAATCTCCCGCGGCCGACAATTTACCGGCAAAAATCCGTCCCGCCCGGGCGGCCGCCGAGCGGGGCGGATTTTTGCCGGTAAATTGTCGGCCGAGGGAGACCTAAAATGTGACACCGGCAAACTGTGTCAGCAGTCATCAGCAGTTACAATTACAATCAGTGTTGATGCATCGATGATACACTCAATATAGAAACGACGTCGTTATACGTCTCACTACTGCGTGAGTGCGGACGTCAGAAACATATGTCACTTCGACACCAGGGAGGGACGTCACCATGCAGGGATGTCAAACGATTACTTGCTTCATGACACAAAGCACCGACAATACATTTATTCTTTATCTAGTATTGTGAATGATCCCTACGTTGCTAGAAGCATCTGGTTGTTACATGTTTTGAACTTCGCCTTTCCAAAAGACGACGGACAGGGCTAGTGTGAATGTGCACTGGTGACGGCTGCTCGGTTCAAGTGTACGAGGGAACGAAAGAACACTCATCATGCACTGATCGTTCGAATCCATTTATCAACGGCTAATTGATGATGATATCTGATTTGCACCAACACTACTAATCAGTCAAGCTTGCTTCCTGCAGCGCATGCCATTTATCTCCAGGACTCTGCATGCAACTGTCGACAAATGATAGCCATTAAACTTCAACGTAAACAAAGTACACTTCACGTATGCACGCAGCACTAAAAGACGATCTGCGTGCTAGAAATAGCCCAACGATGTCCCTGGTGACGACAGCTTCCTGTTGACTTAGTCGCTCGCAGTTTATCGATAGACTTAACTGGCAGTAACGTTATCACGCTATCGGTCGGCAGCTCGTTAAGCATCACTAAAACTGAACAATATCAACGTAGTTTAGCTGCTGCAGCAGCTGGTGCTGATGATGTTGCAGTGTTTTATCGGCCTAATAATGATGAAGAAGATGCAGATATAGGGCTTTTATATTCGACTTTATTTTGTCATTCAACGACAGCAAATAAAAACAAATCATCAACAAGCAGTTGTCATGAGATAAATTGTTGTATAGCCGATGCATTTGATATAGCTTCGAAGTATGAAAAAGTATAGACACTATAGTGAACATTCTGAAGTGACGTGAAAGGTAATCGAACACTTCGGACCTAACTTTTTTTGTTTTTGTTTTGTTTTGTTTTGGCTCTAGAAGTTTTCTGTAGCTGCCCCTACTATTTGGAACTCTCTTCCTTTTGACATCCGCAATAGCTGTTCATTAGCTTCCTTCCGTCGTAAACTCAAAACATTCTATTTTTCAACGTCTAGCCATCTTTAGTGGCCCGCCTCACTCCTTACCTCAGCGCCTCAGATTCAGTGAGTTTCTCG
>Ga0209367_1004285_pt1 | contig 19641 bp, 12 predicted proteins | sample WorMetLIZISLAND2_FD_187412 | JGI IMG/M metagenome (GOLD analysis project Ga0209367, IMG submission 187412) | Marine gutless worms symbiont microbial communities from Max Planck institute for Marine Microbiology, Germany - Olavius geniculatus... ...
GGTGTGGGACAACCCTGCAGGAGTTAAGCCACGCTGCCCTAGATAGGCAGCGGTGGGCAGCGATAGTAACAATGGCGTCAGACACCAACGGGCATTGAGCCCACGGTTGTCGATGATGATGATGACGGGTGGACCCTGGCTTTCAAGATTTGTCACTTAATGAAATGCATCTTCTGCTGTATTCTGTAACAGCTGCACAATGATACGCAAACACAGCGAGCCAAAAAAATTTTAAAATAACGTGAAATTATGCAACTTTTAGGAAAGTTTCTGGGCAAATTCCCATAACAAGTTGTTTTTCCTGACAGTTCTTCGACATTTCCCTGACTTCACCGATATCCCTGACATTTGCCTGAGATCTGTATAATTCCCTGACATTTACAGGTTTCCAGTCAAGAGGTCACCCTGATTTATGCAAATTAGGCAAAGAATACTCAAATGCGCTGCTAAGCGTTGCTGTCCTTTTTCTATACAGCATTCTGAAACTTTTGACGGATCACACGCTTTCTACCACTAACTATCGCTGCTAAATTATCAATGCTCAGATAGGTCTGGAATAGTTCTGTTTTTGGCCCACCCTGTACATGCAGCATCAGTCTTCAGTAGCCGACCCTCTACCACTCGCTGCTTTTGTTATATTATGTCAGCTTCTACTGCAAGGCCGTAGCCTGAATTTTGACCTTTCAATTCACTCACCCTTCCTTCTCTCCCTTCCATTCTATTTCTCTTTTTTCCTTTCCCTCGGGGTTGAAACACCAGGTAGACACCCAGAAAACCTGGTGGGATTTATTGGGTAAACCCAGCTAAAAACTGCGCTAAAACCTACCCAAATAAAACCCACCTAAACTTAAGTCCACTTTTAGTAATTTTCTTATTCCACTAGTAATGAAATATTCAATTATGGTCGTTTTTGAAACATCTAAACGTATGAATTTGTAAATTTCTGTACATTCTATGCTCTGGGGAGCAAATACAAACTAAGATGAATCCAGCAACAAACTTTTTGGCTAAGGTTTAAGTTGGGCCTTTTAATAAACCCAAAACCCAATATAAGACATCGGGTTTGGCTTTTCAACCTTGCTCTCCTTTCCCCTAACTTTTCCTACCCCACTGCTTTCTCCCTCCCAAAATTCAGCTAGGGAGTCTGGGTGAGTGGTGTAGGCTCCCCCAGCAGTCCCAGCCCTAAGAGCATTTTTGTGTATTTTGGTTCAAAGCATATTTCGTGACAACACTTTAGTCATTTGTGTGGAGTGCTGTGCAGATGACCGTTTTGTTGATCTGTCATGTGAAAAAACAATTTCCAACATTTCGGAGGAGTGTTGAACCCGTTAGCCCCCACATACACGTTAAATATGGCCCTGTTGTACTGTGTTGATATTTGGCCTTCTGTTCAGTAGCAGACATTTTCCAGACACGAACTCTTCTCAGTTACAGCTGTGATGTGATGTGATGTTTTGTTGTAAAAATGAGTGCATTCGTTGTGCTTAGTATGTGAACCGCTGACAGTATGACTTTGATTAATGTTATTACATGACTGACTGACTGGCGGCGTGTTGAAATTGGGCTATGCCTCGAGTACCCAAAGTTAGTGTAAGAATTAACCCCGTATCATATACTGTGATTGATTTCATCTGAAGTGCAGCTGTTGCTGCTGTGTGTGTCATGTTACAGGCCAGTGGCCAGTTCATAATTACTGAGCACGGCTCATGACAGTTCCTCATCTTACAGGGTGTCCTGGTTTTTAGAAACAAACTTAGTAACATTTCACAAAGTAGTGTATCATACAGACATCTGTCCTGCTACATCCATGTGTCCTATGGGGCACCGTATTCTTTCCTTCCTTCTTTTTCGTGTGATCTACTTTGTCATTCCCTTCTTTTTCGCCTCCTGCTCCCATTTCAGTAAAATTTTTAAAGCAAGCAAAAAGCCACCAGTATTTTTGCAGTGTTCAATAAAAATTTTAGGGGCAAAGATTTTTAGGGACAGATTGCAACTGAAAGCACAGGAATTTTTCACACACACCCCTTGTCCCTTCCTTGCTTTTTTCTTTTTGCTTCTTCTTTCTTCTTTCTTGCTATCCCTGAATACAGCAAGGGGACCTGGCTGTAAGCTCTACTTCAGTTGTTCCGGATGGCACCAAGGGATTTCGTGAAACTATGCATTTTTGTCACTTGCATAATGACACATTTGCATTTGTATTGTACAGTTTGGATATATAATACGGTACTGAGTTTTAAATTATGTTTGCGGGTGATGTACTGTGTAACAGCGTTTGCCAATTAAAACGTTGGTTACTGTATTATAGCCATAGTTATTATTACTTAACAGTTAAATAAAAAAAATTTGTGCGACATTATCAGCGTTACATTTATTAGCCTACATCAATTAATTCACAGTAAAATGAAAATGATGCAATGTAAAAGTGGGTTCATTATACTACTGTTGCAAAAACTTCATCAGCAATCGAACACCACAGGCCTTTTGTGGCCCACACAGCCTAAAGACCACCAGATTGCCAGATGGGGCGAAAAGCACCAGTTGGGCGACTTTTGGCAGCCATTGGCAACCTGAAATTCGACTTTGATGCCTTGCTTGCTACTTTTTGGGTGGAATTTTTGAATCACTGCTGCCGTTGGGCTACATATTAAAGATAAAAACTGGGCTAGTTTTTGCCACTGTTGATGTTGACATGACTTCCAAAAAAATCTGTCAACCCTGCAAGGCCACTGTGCAGTCACTTATGCAGAGAGAAAAGTGCGCAATGTGATACTTAGCAATGAATAAGTTCAGCTTCGGAGGAGATAGAAACCATAACAATTATGGCTGCTGCCCATTAAATTTTTGAAATAAACAATTAATTTCGAAAAAAATTAAAAGTAGTCTATTAAACTCTATTAATTTTTGAAAGAATGCAAAAACTGCACAATTCAACTACTGGTTATTGTTCTTTTAAGCAAAATCAACAAAGTGGTGACAATGCAGTAGCCGACACAAATTGTGTAGTCAAAGCTCACAAAAAGTAGACTGTTAAACTAATACTTTAAAAGTAAAAACCTTGACATGTCCTATGCGAATCAAAATTGGATTACAAATGTTGAGCATCAATCATTTCAGGTTGTTTGTGCAAAATTTTAATCGATTAATTAATGGTTAAATTCCGCAGTCCTAATAACAATACTACTGATATGCACTGTGTCTCAAAAAGAATCCCGACATAGGCCTGATCGATTATAACTTGAACAAGAACTGCAACAAATTACCACCAGGTTTTAATAATTTTTGGTCCAGATATTATGCACACAGATGGACATCACATGGTAGTGCAGAAGCAGGCATTAGGTGAGGTGGGAACTTAACGGTTAATTTTGATGACCAGTCGTGTCACTGCTAAAAATCCTTCAAAAGTTACAATCAATAATGTTGGGGATACTTTCTTCAGACACACTGTACATGTAATATTTTGTGACATAGCAAATGCAATGTAATATTGCATGCAATGCATGTAAATGCAATATAATACTATGTAACACACAACATGAGATTTTTTAAAATGCAACACCAATAATGGGCCTCGTACTCATCCTGAAATTCAAAGCTTGTTCTTAAATCTCCTAAAAAAGCAAATTTGTTGTTCTGAAAATCTTGCAAAATTAACAAAAAACAATTACCCAGTAGGCTAGCAATAATAACAGGACATGTACATCAACAAAGCATTGTATGTCTGAAAGAGCCTTGAAGTTGTCTCTAGTTAAAGAAGTATCTTTTTGTAAGTTCTTAACACTTCATTTTGTAAGCTCTACATACTGGAATGAAAAATTTACTGCATGATGTGGCGGGAGGAGGGGGCTGGGTGTCCTGAAAAAATGTTTACAGAGTGGAAGGACTACTAATATGTGCACCTAGTACTACATCACAGACACAGATAAAACATGCATGTAGATAATATTTGTGTATAGTGCAGCTATCATAAATATCGATCTAAGGTATGTCACTAGAACAACACTATAAATAATAGGATAAAAGTCTTCCTGCAAATATCTGTTAATATTCAGACAAATGAAGGATTTAAATACGGTTTATGCCAGTGCTGTATTAACAAGTTTTTGTCAGTTTTTGCAATTTTGAACTTTGATGTAAATTTTTTTACTGCATTTTCATACCAAACCAATGCAAAACAATACAATCCTTATGTTTTCATGTTACTTTGTCCACGGTCATTCTGCAACAAAGATATAATTCTGTTATGAATGATGAATTTTACTTCTGATATATTATAATGCAGTACAAATTTTGCACGTTAATTCACTTATGTTGCAAAAATTCAGACAATGAGTACTTTTGAGTATCTTTCAGACTATACAGTTTAAATCAAGTTTTTGCTGTTATAAACCACTTAGAGGAGTGGCAAAAACAGGTTTTTTGCCAACAAAAACCCAACCCTGTTTACAACACTCAGATGTTCACTGATCTGTGCTGTCAGCATACACAGCTACTGGCTACATTTACGGCTCCTTTAAAATACTGCGCATATCAGTCAGAACAGTGTCACGAAACTTTTCCTGCAGCTGCATCATGTAGTCCAGATGATCCTTGATCCTGAAGTGATGAATCGGCTGCTCCTTGAGGAAAACCAGCAGATTCTTGTCTTGCATCTGCTGCATAAGCTCATGCTGCAGATGACGCAGTATTGCAACACATGTGTAGACTTGGTAGTCGATGCCAAACACAAGACAAACCGTCATGTACTGACAGATCTGTGGCCAGTCAAGGTAGTTCCAGAAGCACTGGTTCAACCACTGCTGGCAAATCTGTGCAGAAGAACAACCGGACATACGGAAAGCAGAATGGATGTGGGGCAACTCCAGCTGAAGAATCAGTTCGACATCGTGGCAGGTGACTGAATAGAGCGGCAGTATGCCACTCAAGACGAATGAGCAAGGCAGCAGTTTCGAGCAGTGGGTTCTCTGAGTCCAAAGAAAGGCAGAGTCGAGCAGAGATGAGAAACTGGACAGAATCTTGTACGTTCTGTCCACGTTCCCAGAAGTCATCAGGAATATGGTTGCAAGAAACCAGTCAAATCCAACTTCGCTATGCTTGCAAACACACAGTTCATTGTCCGGGATGCTCAACTGCTGCTGCCTGAGACCATGGCAGCATTTCTTCAGAAGCCGACACAAGCATTCTCTGGCTTCGCTTTCCTTAGCTAGCAGCTTAAGGTAACAACCGTACCTAACTGCAATGGAAGCTCCTAATATCTGCAGTGGTGAAATATCCGCCATTTTCGTCACACTGCCATGTGACTCAGATAAAGGAATTCGTGGAAATACTATTTCTGTTGGATTCTGACATCGAACTTCAACTGCACATTCCATAAAACGCAAGCACATATCCAGGCTAAGGTCACTGGTTTGTCCAGTCAGCTCTAGTGCAAACAATTTGCATGACTTCTCCAACCATGACTGGTGCAGATCCAGACTGCTGAAAAGCTTTGCCAAATCTGAACCATCATCTTGAGAAAAACTGTGCACCTGATTAACCATGTACATACTCGGAACAGGATATTTGGAAAACAACTCATATGTAAATTCACGCCCCTCGTTCTCAAGAGTCCTCGGAGGCAAGTTTCTTTCAGATGGTCCTCCAACCAAGAAGGTTTTAACAAGAATGTAGTTTCTTTCCAAAGACAACATATCCAAAATTGTTCCGTGTCCTGGGTGAATGTTGTCCACTTGAGCCTGCAGCAGCATTTCCTGAAACTTGAACTTGTTCTGAAACAGCAGCATGGTGTCCAGGCAACTTGTCAGCACACTCAGAAGTCGAAGACCAAATATATGTGAATATTCGTAATTGAACAGTGATTGCATCTTGGCAGTGGTGTCAATGAATGTCATCCGGTCCAGCAAATCAATGACTGTAGTTGGACCATGCCGATGTGAGTAATCTTGCTTGCAAACTGGCATATCTTGCAGCCCAACTACTTCAAAGACAGATCTGAATGATGACAGAAGATTCACAATGTTCATGAATGGTTTTTTGGCAACTTTGTCAATAGGACTCACAGGCCAGAACCTTGGAACAGACGATGCACAGTCATCCAGTGTTTCCACAGCGTTCCATAGAGCTCGTATCAATGCACATGTAAACCCTGTTTTGTCCATAGCTGCAATCCCAGGAGCAGTAGCAGCTACCTGTGACATCATGTAACCGTAGCCAAACTTCTCACAACTGCTTACCTGAAGTTTTCGTTCATATCGTGAATACATGTAGGAGACACATTCGCACATCACACCCGTCTGCTGTAGCAAAAGCACTCCTTTAGGAGTAGCAGCAAAGTTCAGCAAATCATCTTGCAGCAAATCATCCCATGCATCAGTTTGAAGTGATTCACCTGCGGACCATTCAACTGATGGTGTAGGAGTAGCGCAGTCACCCTCCCTGTTGGCTACCTTCCATGCTGCTGTCAGAGAATGATGCAGTTTGTGCTGATACAGCTGCAACAAGCCTTCACACGTACTGTACAACTGACGGCATATGAACACAAGGCTCCCAACAACTTGTCTCGGTATGTTGTCCTCCTTCAATGCTTTCTGAGCAAATTCTGCTAGCACATGCACAGGTGACAAAGATGGTGAACTTAATGGTGACTGCCAATTACAACTTTCACCATAAAGCAATGCCCGTTGGCCACATCTTTTTGATGCAATGCTAGACAAGATTTCAGCTACATGAGCAAGCAGAATATCTGATACCTTGGTAGTACCAATATCCTTCGAGACGGTAATTGGAGTCATCAGCACGTGAATCAGGGTGTCTTTGCAAATGGTTTTGTTACATACATCTTCTGAAGTACACAGTTTCTTCATCATATCAATAATCAGTAAGCATGGGTTAAACTCATCACCCATTCTACAACGGTGATGATGGGGTCCCGAATCACGCGTCACAAACCGAAGAAGTGCTTCCAGCAACTGTGTCAAACTGACAGGCTCTGTGCCACTGCATTTGATGGGAAAGAACTTGCGTCCACGTTTGTAGACAATCAGTCGGCGAATGATGCACAAACAGTGCAAGAAATGTGCAAAGTTTACTTCACGCTCAGTGTAAATCAATCTTTTCTCTGCTGTACTTGGACTACCATCAACCTGGCTGGCTGGTATATCGAATGACAACACAAAGTTCAAACACGACAGCACAACACTGTTAACGAAATGCTGATATTCGTCAGCTTCAAGTATCTGCAACAGGGGTGATCTGCTGGAATGTCCATGCATGGTGTTATTAAACCATTTTGCTTTGCAGTCAACCAAAGCCATAAAATGAAGTGGAGTTAAACGTGATGTAAGATTTGCACATGCAGAATATTTTGCCAACAGCGATATTGTTGGTTTTAGTATCTTATCCAAACATCCTTCAGGGTAGCGTTGCCAGTAATGAGGGACCAGCTGCTGAAAAGAATTCAACAGTCGAAACGACCTCAACAACTTCTTGATGTAAGGCTGTGCGGTATCTAAGCCATCTTGAGCATTTGGATGCACATCTTCAAGTCGTTCTGATTTCCACTCACCATCCAGAAACTCTACTAGTGGAATGTAGAGCTCGCGACTACAAGCATTATTAGTACTCAAGCCACGAGCAATGAAGCGCAGACTTTGTGAGGAAAGATCTTCATCCTTATCAGCCAATGCACTAATCAGACTGACACGTATAACTGGCCAAACATCACAGTTCTGAATATCAAAGCTCGTAACTTGCAGCAACTCATTAATTGCATCTTTTCTTATACTGATATCGTTAATCTGTCGCAGATTATGTGCAACTTGTTTCTGCTGCTCAGAACTCATGAAGATTACTGCACTGTGATTTAATGAGTTGTCTCCGATAGAAGACTCAGCATCACTATAGACTGGTTCAGTGCCATAGCGACGATCATGGCTACAGAATTCTTTAGGCACTGCACCGCCAGTTGCAGCTGTCTCATCACCACTCACAAAAACTTCATTGTGGAAATTCTCAAGTATATGATTACATGCACCTGATACATTTTTACGAATTCGTTCTGACATGTCGACATATTCAGAAGAATTCAATACTCTGGCAGTAACGCTGGCGACGAGATTTTCATTTCTTGCTGTTGGGTTAGTGTGCTCACCACGATAACGTTCGATTTCGGCCTCAATCATAAGCCCAAGTACCTTCTCAATATCAGATCGCAGAGTTTTCACGAAGGCATACTTGTGAAAATCTTTATTATGTTCCTCCATGTGTAAGTAACCATTCTGGACCTCTTCGAGAGACTGTGCATCACGAATATACGAAGTACAGCCGACTATCAGCTGATTTATACTGTTAATCAAAGCCGTTTTCTCGTCCATTTCCGCCCGCAGTAATTACATATCGAAAAATACCTCAAAGTTAGTAACAAACAGCAACAGACGTCTGTGTGTAAGTCCAATACCGTTTCTCAAGTAACCAACGACGCCATTTGTAAACAATGCTGTTTGTAAACACACGCACTCTGGGAAAGCAGTAAGTAGGCTAACCCTGATCTTGAACACGAAGTGGATCTGGATCTGCTGGATATTGCGGCAATGGAAGTCAAAGTCGAAAACACAGAGTCGCTCAATAAAAACGGATAACGTTGGTAATTTGTAAAAAGTACTAAAGAATTTAGGTACTTGTCCGCTAATTCACCCGCACCCGAATTATTCTTGTTAAGGCTAACAGGGGCGTATTCAAGATTTCAAGTTAGGGCGGCGTGAAGTGAGGTGGTCTGGAGAACGGAAGTCCCCAGTAGGGTCCAGGAGCAAAGCCCCGGTAGGGAGTCTGGAGAACGACGAAGTCCCCCAGAAGGTGAAGCTTTTTTGCTTATAAGAGCATAATTTTAGAGCATGTTTTTTGCGTCTCAGCGTAACTAAAAATTTTTTTCTTCAGAGAGCAAATCCAGGGAGTTCTTTTTCCCTTTCCTTTCTTTTACCTTTTCCTCTCTTACTTTCCCCTCTCTTTTCCGTTTCTCCCTTCCCTTTGCACCTTCTCATTTCTTTTTCTCCTCTTTGCGGCCCTTTCCCTGTCTTTTCCCTCCTTCCATGAGTAAAGTAAGACCCCAAAATTTTTAGTTTGGGGATATGGGGGAGCACTATGAGCTCTCCTGTAGAGTCCCAGCTGAAATCAAATTTAGAGCATTATACTATAAGATCTAGTGGAAACAATTACAATTTTTTACAAAATAAACTGACCAAGTTTATAGTGCAGCTTAAATAGTGAAGTCAAACAAGGTCGGTGCACGGCGCCACAAATTTAAAAGTAAGTGCTATACAAGTAATCTGCGAGCGAAACGAGTAGAAAAAAAATTGAGATCTTGTACGCAGAATTGTCGAATTAACTGTGCCTTGCGTATTCCAAACAATCTGCACTAGGCCTGACCGCCTGATGCTGGGTTATACCTCCTCAAACAGTTCATTTATTTCGCCGCCTTCATATCACTGTACACTGTAGTTTTCGTTAGCCCAAAGTTTTTTTAGAAGCCTTAAACTACATTTCTGCGTGTGAAACTGTGAATAGCAATTACGGTTTAATCACAATTCACTTAGGCATGCGACTGTAAACGGTAGAATCGTAGGCCTACGTGTAGTTTGGACGTTAAGATCAATTTACTACCGGTAACGTTGGCTGCGCCGGAATTTCTGCCGGAGATTGATGAGACAACTCGATGCAGTCGGTGCGAGCTTCGCGGGAAATGCGCGTATCTATAGTGAATACTAATAGGCCTATCGTCAATGCAAGCACATTGCCTGATCACTATGTTGTGCTTTAGCGACAGGCCTGTCGTAGTTGTGAAACACGGAGGAAAATAGAGGACTGGTAAAAATGGTTAGTCTTCACAACATAACCGTAGCCTACTGTCGTAGTTAGTTAGGCCTAATTATGTAGCTAATTTTGCGTAAAACAAACTTGATTCGTTTTCGTAGCTTATTAGGCTTTTCAGTCGATTTAGCTGCTTTGAGTGAGCAGTTAAATGCAAGTCCAAACTTCAGTTCAGGACTCAGAAAGAATTTAATACGAACAAATTATTGTGATTCCTTTAGAATTTGACGCACGACAGCTATGCTAAGACGTAGAGGCGTCTGTTCGTCTGTCTGTTCGTTTGTCTGTAGGTTTTTACGTGCAAAAGCAGCTACTGCCTTCAGCTCGTCTTAGCCATCGCAATTCGGTCTGTCTGTCTGTCTGTCTGTCTGTCACACGGGTGGATCAGTCAAAAACGGTGCAAGCTAGGATCACCAAATCTTCACCATCAGCTGCCTGGAAGACTCTAGTTTTAAGAACCGTAAAGCTTTTCCATTAATTCAAAAAGGGTCACCCCGAACGAAGGCGCTAAATGAGAAGGGGTGGGCAAAATTTGCGATTTTTGGCCATTAAGTCGCGGTATCTCAGTAACGGTGCGAGATAGGGCCTAGGTTACTATTAATTACTAATAGGAAGTCGTACACTGGCTCTCGATTGGTGCCGAATTCAATGACCTTGTATGACCTTAAACGCTAAAATAGGGGGTTTTATGGATTTTTTGGCGATTTCGGGCTGCGACACAAGTCTATATCATTCACAGTGTGGCGCCACGCTATTATCGTTATGCGTTCTAAATAGAGAATTTGGTATTTGTATATTAACTTAGCGTGAACAACCCAATTTTCAGCTAAACTACTGAACCGGAACTGCTATAGGCTTTCGCGCGTCTCGTGAGCATTAGCTCAAATTTCTTGTTTACACTCTGCTGTCCTATCAAAACGGCGCAAGTTAAAATCATAAAATCTTAACCGGGGACGTGACAACATTTCGTGCCATCACTTGGTGAGGAGATTCATCTCGAACGAGGACATAAAAGAGAATTACCCTTAAGAAGTCGTTATTTTACCGCCATCGACTCGTCTAGCGTGAAAACGGTTGAAAACGGTTCGCATATTTTTGCTTATCATAACAAGCACTGCTGTCAAGCTATCCGACGGTATTAACATCAATTATTTTAAACAACCTTGAATCTTAAACATATAGGGGATTTTCAAAAATTTATGCGATCTTAAATATGCGACACACGTTTCAAAAGTAAATTGCGCCGAAATGGCTGAAGATCTGCCAAAACAAGCTGCATTATGAAATTGTCAACGTTAAACGTAGACTTTAGCGGTTTAAATTTTGGCCACTTAAGTTCAAGGATTCCTCTATGCGGGGGCGTCAAATGTGGGTACCTCTTCAAAACGTGTGATTTCTGTGCCAATATCCACCATTTTAGCGCAAAACGGTTGCAGATAGACTTGCTGCCTACCGTAACAAGCACTGCTGATGAACTTGAACGACCTTGAGATTTAAAAAGCGAGTTTCAGTAATCTTTCCCAATTTTAGGCTGCAATGCATATTTCAACGGCGAATTTTATCGAAATTACTAGAGACAGATCAGGACAACCTAGGCTACATACAATTTTTTATTATCTATGTATATATAGATTTTAACCGTCTCGATTTCGACCAGATTCATAGAGTTCTGCGTATGGAGATTTCAAATTTGGGTACTTTTTAAAAACGCATTATCATTTCATTGCACGTTGTACACTGATTCCCCAAGTGGCAGCACCGATGCCTTCGCGCGTCACGTGAACATTGCTCAAATTATTTCTACAAATGTTGCAGAATTTTAAGTTAATTTATTTGCACTAGGCTTAAAATTTCTACACCGCGTCTCATAAAAATATATCAGTTTCACATCGATTTGTGAAATAACGTTAGCAATGATGTAGTCCGATTGTAACCGACCGTACTAACGGTCGCGCCTATGGCACGATGCTTTGTCCGTCTGTTTGCTATCTGTCGTTTGTCATCTGTCTGTCTGTAACGTATGTAGGCCTACTGTGGCTAAACCGTACGACGCCCTGCAAAAAAACTATCCGCAGAAGGAAATAGAGTTGTTCGACCACTACACTGTGGTATCATTTCGGACTTTCTACGGCGAAACTGCATGTTGCCACGAAGTATTGTTGGCTTGAGAAAGATATGATGCGATAGGCTTATGATATATTAGTTAGGCCTAATATAATTTTGGTAGATGTGTGTTTGTAGTTATATTGCATGGTGTTTTTCTTGGCAATAGCAACAGCATTTGTCAGCAAAGAAGGTAACAGACATCATTTTTGCTGAAAGCTGCCACTTTTTTCAGTCCATGTACCGAGATCACTCATGGTTGACTTTTTTCGCCGTTGTTATAGTATAGGAAGTTTAAGTCTTGTACGATAGCAAAATAATTATCATTTATTTCCAAATTACTTTAATAGGTTTACAAGATGTTTTGAGGTAGGTGTGGTTTTGTGCGTTTGTCATGAATAACAATCAGGCCTACGTGAAGCTTAAAGTGGTTGTTTGTGTAGTGAAACATATTCATTTCATATAGCTTTTATGGTCGTCATAACAGTTTGGTAATAGTCCGAATTATTGTACACCATTTAATCCAAGTTCAAGATAATGTGTTAGCCAGTTACGTCAATGTCTACGCGATTGCGTTCGTGCTGGAGAATGACATTTTGAGCTTATGCTGCAATTTAGATGATGTGATGTGACATGTTTAATTTTCTGAGAGATAATAACTGTTAATCGTGCTTATCGCTATTCAGATAATCATTTTTAGCTGATACATGCGCTACCCAGTATGAATTCGTTGTTGCAAATGGCCAAATTGCGACTTTTGCATTTCACAAGTAGTGTAGCGACATTATTAAGGTGAGGTGGACAAAACTGAAGTTATTTACGTAAAGTTTTTTCACGATGTCGCGTGCCAAAAATTATTGAAATCAGCCACCGTTTCACAAACCTATTCAAAAAATAAAAGTGGCTTCACTTTAGCTGGCCCGCCCTGTAGGCATAAGCTTGTTTGGTTTTGCGGCGAAATTACGTTTAATATGCCTCTTAAACTTTAAAACCATCAAGAAAAATAATTAATGTTTGTTTGTTTAGATATCGTTGTCATTGAGACTCCTGCAGACGCAAGCAATATAACGTACATCGATGAGTATGGTGTTCACGCAGCTAGTGGAAACAATTTGCTCTTCAAAGTTCGCGCTAAATCGGACGCACATATTGCTTTGACGAGGTAGGCCTATTGCTTGCAATTTCAGCAGTTACGTTGTTCAGCAAATTGGACAAAAGTCTTATATATTTTACTTAATTTTTTAGTCACAGCTATCGCTACAGTAACATTTCACTAAAATTTTTTGTTTGTACGCTCATTGTTGCTTTTTAGCGAAAAATACAACGACAGTCTACCTATGTACGAAATTGTCATTGGAGGTTGGAACAATCAGCAATCGAGCATTCGCAAATGTGGCCAGGAACTGTGGGCAACGGCAACGAATCACACTCCGCTGTCAGAAACCGATTTCCAGTCGTTCTGGGTAACGTGGTTGACAAATTCGACACAAAACGGTCTGACGATTCGTGCTGGAATCGGCGTTGCTCAGTCCGTTAACGAGTTTTTGGTTTTGCACGACTCCGAACCGTGTACGGTCAATTACATCGGTATTTCCACCGGAGACGGCAACAGAGGAACATGGATCTTTTCAGTCGGTGAGCCAAAATTTTTTAATGACATACGAATTAGGGTCTATGTCACATCCACTGATAATTAAGCCTATGTTATGTCTATACTGCGAAGCTCAAAAAAATGGAAACGTCATTCTCTAGTTTACGTCTTTGCCGAATAAGACCGAATTCATTGCATGGCTGTGCACAACTAATATTTAATATACTATAAAGGTGTTTGTTCAGGCCCTACAACAACAATTTACTTTTTTCTCACGACTTCTTGATACTGTACTGGGCGACTTAAGCTACGTAACTGTATGATGCATCTGCAGTTCGTTCTGTTTCAAGGACGTACACAGCGACGTAACTGAAGTGTTTATTTTTTGGCAAACTGACCAAATGGTTGACGTGTACGTGAGCGTAGTCACGTAGGCCAGCGACGCCGTTACACGGTGCCTTTTGTAATGCATTACTGCTTGCTCATTGGTCAGTTTGTCAAACACTAAACCATGTCAGTTCAGTTCAGTTACATCGTTCTGTATGCGCTTTTGTGATGTCATGTCACATTTTGGTGCTACATTTTTTTGCTAGAATTTATTCTAACTGTGTTTTAGTGAACGGGGGGTGGTCGAGCTGGAGTGAATGGACACCGTGTTCAGTGAGTTGTGACGTAGGTCTACAAGCCCGTGACAGACTCTGCAACCGTCCGGCGCCGCATTACGGTCTGCCGTGTAACGGATCGGCGCGCCAAGTGCAGCCCTGTAATGAGCACACCTGTCCAGGTGGGATCACGATCATAAATGTAAAAAAACGTTTTTACGTTTTTTATTTTTGCCACGTTTTTAAACGGTTTTTTTTTAATTTTCTCAACCTTTTTTATTTAAAAAAAACGTTTATCAAAATTTGAAAAGTCTACCGAGAACGTCGAGAAGGGCTTTTAAAGTCACACAAACGAATTAATAGGCTATAGCAGTAGTAGTTTACTTACTTAGTCTAGTGATACGTGGTCTTATGACTACACGGTTGAATTGAAATTGAATAAAATTTTATCTCTTTCTTTAGTTCTAGCTGTAATGTAATTACAGCATTAGGTTTTAAACAAAAAGTCGAACAAATTAAGGCTAACATTTTTTATCAATTTTTTAAAACGTTTTTTAAATTTTTTTTCGGGAACGTTTTTTACATCTATGATCACGATCGATCGGCGACTTTGTATTCGTTCATTGCACTAATGTATCCTACTCAAGTACACGTCGGTTGAGTTGTTTTTCCGTGCACACGTTACATGCCAATATGTGTATTGTGTAGCTATCGAGTATCGAAACCTGCGTACCAGATAGGGTACGCCTGTCAGTCTTGATTGATACTGTAAACTCAAATGCGCTCGCGCATGCGCAACATTTCTTTGTACACGTGCCATTGATTCTGTAGCCCTACTAGATACCGCACTGATAGAGTGGGTAAGCGAGCTCGCAGTGCGAGCTTATACCACTCCAGACAGTGCGGTATCGTACTTAAACCACGCTTTAATTGCCCAGGCTACATCGTCGTTTGCTTTATGACGCACGACTGCAGCTCAAAATTGAGAAAAAAAGTACTAGTGTGTTTAAGTATTGTTATGTGATCCATTTGTACTGTTTGTGCAGGTTCTTAAATGCGAAACGGGCTCCTACGGCATGGTCAGCGGCGTCGTGGGTGGTCAGCGGCGTCGTCGGTTATAAAAGCATGCGGGGCAGGAAGTTGCAATTTTTCCGACATACGCTAAAATTCTCGACAAAAAGACGTGCTTAAAATTTCAATTTTGTTTTTAAATTTTTAAATTTCCCCAAAATGGCGTTTTCAGTCACAAATCTTGCATTTTGGACAAAAATTTTCCGACAGTTTTTCGACAGCCAAAACTTTAAGGTGAACAATAATAATGCCCAATTGCCTGCCCCTCCCTCTGCTACAACGTCACTGCTGAATGCTGAAGAACACGTGTGCAGGTGAGTGGTCGAATTGGTCCAACTGGAGCGCGTGCTCCGTGTCATGCGGAAGTGGAACTTCATCGAGGACTCGACACTGCTTACAGACAGCTGACAACAATAACTCGTGCGTCGGACCCACAAAGGAAATTCACGGATGTGTCGGATATCAGTGCACATGTAAGTCTTAAGCGGCGCGCTGAGCTTTCTAAGTTTCCACATCGGTCAAGACTAAATAATAGGCCTAATTATAAACTTGGTGGCGTGACGGTTAGAACGTTGGAGTCTTGGACTTACGACGAAGAAGTCACGGATTCGACTACTTGGACGGGTGACTATCTGCATGCAGGTAAATATATAACCGACCGCTGAAGTCAACTCAGCTTATCATCCCTTTGGAGTAATTTAATCGAGTACCGGCCTGTCTGGCTGGGGTTTAGCGGGGCGCGTTCACCTGTGTCAGATGAAAGGTAACACTTTGTGATCCCATACGACAGGTGACGCTCCGTGTCTTTGAGACGGATTTTCACCAACAGCTACATACACTCTCTGTTTAAAAACTAGACACTTTCTGATAGTATTTTGTTGGCTGTAGCGGAAGCGAGATGGTCGGAATGGCAGATGTGGAGCGCGTGCTCAAACAGTTGTGGTTCTGGGACAAGAAAGCGTCTGCGTATTTGCGAACATTCGCCGTCCGATGCAGACGTCAGGCACACGTGCAGCGGCTCGGAGCTCGAGTATGGAACGTGCTTTGTAAAACACTGCCCGGGTCAGCCACTCGTTCATTACCACATTTTCGCTTAAGCCTAGTTCCCACCCAACGCAACGCACGCAACGCAAGAATAGACATCGCTTTTATCCTTGCGTTTTGGCCGTTGCGTCACTTGCGTCGGCTGCGTTCTTTGCGTTCATTACGTTCGTTCCATGTCTTACTTGTGTGGGCCCCTACTTTCCTTGCGTCTTCTGCGTCTGTTGCGTCTTTGCCAGCGATCTTTGCTCGTCAGTTGCGTCAAAAAGTGCACAGGGCCTTGCGTTGCGTGCGGTGCATGCGTTGCTTCGGATGGAAACTGGGCTTTATTCTATCTGGTAATGTTTACTGTACTTTCTGTGCAAGTTAGTGTAAGCATTATTACGCAACGTTTTCTAATCATTGAGCTGCATATAGACACGATAAAAATTATACTTGATCAAGTATTATGGTTTTCACCATTAGATTAATGACGTCGAAGAATCCCGGTTTTACTTCCAATTTCGAGAAAGGTCACGAAAACGTGCTCACTGCCTTGAATTGCTGAATGGCTGAAAAAATGGCTGATGTTGCGTAATTTTTTTTAATTGAAAAAGTTTATTTTGCAAATTATTATTCACAACCGCTGTATCGTGGTGTATAGTGCTTCACGCGATTTGTGTATTTATTTGTTATGGATAAACAGTAGGCCTACACGGCTGATAGTGTTGACGTCTAGTAAACGGAGAGTGGTCAGAGTGGTCGTCTTGGTCGGAATGCACGCGCTCGTGCGGTGTCGGCAGCATGGAGCGGCATCGCACTTGCACCGACCCCACGCCGCAGTACGGCGGATTGGACTGTGTGGTTGGCGACGACGGATACGCTGCAGTGCAGAATCAGTCGTGCAATGAACATAACTGTTCAGGTCAGCGACGTCGATCCGTATTTTCCAACGAACAGCGGGAGCGGAATAAGGTTTTGGAATGGGGTAAGCGCAAACCCCTCCCCTGCCGACTACGGGTTCGTGGAACGTTGTAAGCTTAAGCGCTATATATCACTAGAAACTACAGTCCCTGGCGAACATTTAAAATGTTCTTGACAACATATAGTATTTAAGCTATTGGTATTTGCTTTCATATTATATTATAGCCTAGTTGTCCCTGAAAACTATGCAAAAATACAGTCAAATCGACGCAGAGAAGAAAAATTGTCACTGTTGTCGCTGTCGTCGTCGTCATCGCCATCGCCATCATCTAACAGTATCGTCGTTATTTTGCTGTGATGTTGTTTCAGTGGACGGCGGTTGGTCGCAGTGGGGTGAGTGGTCGGAATGTTCAACAACCTGTGATCTGGGTGTCAAGACTCGGCGTCGCACGTGCACGGATCCAGTGCCGCAGCAGAACGGTCAGCCGTGCAACGGTTCCGACGAAGACACCGCGCAGTGTATTCTCTCATACTGCCCTGGTATACATCAGTTTGAGTTTATCTTGATTGCTTTACGCTAGTTTACAGACGCCAGACTTTACACAGCTTCGCTTTGGTTTGTGCATGCGTTGACGACAATGGTTGATCGGGCAAGGTTGGCACTGCTCCCTCCCGGTCTTTCCTTTGGCATTAGGTTTTCTAGATACTGTTTCAAATTAGTATTCTTTCAGCTACGCTTACCAAAAAATTTCGTGTAATTTATCGCAATTCGACGGAGTTTGTAATAGAAAACAGGGTGCAATTTTTTCTGAAACATCGTATATACTCTAGACCGTGATAAAGCGTAAAACCTATCTCGTAACAGCAACGGGACGCCGGCCGGGCTTTCAGTGCAATACAGCTGATAAGTACGACGTGTTGGCAGAGTTGTTTCTTTGTTGACTACAGTGCCTCCTACTGGCGGCTGGTCTGGCTGGTCGCTGGAATTCTTGTGTTTGATGTCCTCCACGTTCCCACACTGGTGCCTCCATGTTTCTAGCCTGGTTCCTTCATGTGTCCAGGTTGGTTCTTCCGTGTCTCTAGTAGCCTGGTCCGGCTGGTCGCTGTGGTCGTCGTGCAGTCGCAGTTGTGGCGGAGGGTCTCAGGTTCGACGTAGAAGCTGCATAACAAACGCGCCTGATTGCGCCGCGTTGAGCAGGCCGACGTCAGACGATGACGTCTCGGCCTCACTGCAGAACCGATCATGCAACACACAAGCATGCCCAGGTATGACCTATTCCACGTTGTGCACAACCACGAAGAACAGCGTGCCAAACTGTGACGTTTTGTTTCTCGTAAAAACAGAAATACTGTTACAGTCGACACTATCATCCTGTGACGTGTAGGCTACACATTTGCCTTAACTTATAGGCCGACTGTCTTAACCACCACCCGGTACCAGTAGCCTAACTGAATAACGAGTCTCAGACTTAAATCTTCTTTAACTGCGGTGTTTAGTTGGCGCTGTTTTGTATTTCGATGCCTGCGGCGCCTGGACCTATGTGTTTTGTCCTTTTTGGAACATTTTTACCGGCACCCATGCCTGCCTGGGTAATGGGTACCTTAGTCGGTGACGTTAGCGACAGTCATTGCAAAAAGTGCAATGCTAAGAAAAATGACGGCATTCTGAGTTTTAGAACGTTGTACTTTTACGTTTTGCTCACTACTTACTTACTTGCAGCGGAGCTGTCAAGCTGTCAGGGTATATAGATATTTATTTATATACCCTGAAGCTGTGAGGGTTAGAAACGCGAAGGCCGTTGAAAATGTTTGTTGGTAAGTTGCTGCTATCGCAATATAGAGTGAGAGACTAAGCTTAGCTGTAAGTTTGTCTGCTGTATTTCAGTGAACGGTTCGTGGGGACCTTGGAGCCAGTGGAGCAGCTGCAGTCGAACTTGTAACATCGGTCAGCGACGTCGCGTTCGGCAGTGCGACTCGCCGGCTCCGAGCAACGGTGGATTGCACTGTAACAGCTCGGGAGACAGCGGCGTAGACGTGGTCAACTGTAAGATGGACGACTGTCCAGACAGACCGTCGTGGAGCGAGTGGGGTCCGTGGTCCGCCTGTTCGGTGACGTGCGACAACGGCACCTCGACACGCACTAGAACCTGTCAGAACAGTGCACTGCTTTCAGACTGCGACGGCTTTAACAAACAGACGACGCAGTGCTACGTCGTCGCTTGTCCAGGTTTGCTCGTCAAATTTCACCGCGTTTTTTGCAAACACGGGAAATGTCGCAAAAAACCAAGCATAACTTGATTTGAATATGAAGAAAAGTATTAATTTTTATTCCAAAAGATACGTTTTGGCATATAATTCTACACTGTGTCTCAAAAAAAAGCATGTGACTACATTTTTTGCAATAACTTGAACAATGAATGTCCGATTATAATAATTTTTGGCACACTTATTAATGAGACTATATGTCAT
>Ga0209367_1004286_pt1 | contig 19640 bp, 8 predicted proteins | sample WorMetLIZISLAND2_FD_187412 | JGI IMG/M metagenome (GOLD analysis project Ga0209367, IMG submission 187412) | Marine gutless worms symbiont microbial communities from Max Planck institute for Marine Microbiology, Germany - Olavius geniculatus... ...
GAGGCTGCGCAAGTCTTTATCATTCACAAGGAGGCGCCACCGTCGCCAACGCCACACGCGCCTATGGCCGATGTGTATTAGGGTCCCGATGGGCCGAGTCCAAGTGATATGCAATTTTCGAAACTAACTACTGAACTGGAAATGCTATAGGCTTTCGCGCGTCTCGTGAGCTTTGCTGAAATATCTTGTTGTATCTCAAGTGTTGTGTGGAAGTTTGCGACGGTTCAGCATAGCTCGAACACGACAACTTTAGTACAGGGGTAAGGAGATTATCTACCGATTACATGTGAGGTAGGCCTTTTTACTGTGCTTTCATAAAGTTGTTAAAACATGAAACAACAGTGAATTGGAATATTCTTAACAGGGAAATGGTTCTCGCAAATATATTTGTGCGTGTACGTGTTATATTGCACTTTCTCTTTCTAATTTGGCCTATCACATTCACGGTCCGTCAAAATCCACCTTCGCGATTTGGTCCGCCAAAATCCAGTCCTGCAAATTCAGTCACCCCGTCTGTGCGTCTTGCGGCTGGTTTGATTGGCAACACGACGGGCGGCGGCGTGGCACAGGGGGCATATGTTACAGTGTGGCGAACTGGCAGTGATTTACCAGCTGTTTATACCGACGGACAGACAGACGCACCAGGCTGCTACTGTCTTATCACCTGCAGGCCAGCGGCCATGGTTTATATTGTTCTCCGTCCGTCCGGCCGGCCGGCCAGCTTGCCCGCCCGTCCTCCAGTGAGCGTCAGAAATCCCGGACAAAAGGCCACGAAACTGGTTTATTTTGTTATGTGTAGGCTAACTCGCCAAATTATTAAATCCAATTCCCATGACTTCTATGCAAGAACATTGTCTCGTGGTGTATCCAAGTCTTTTGCATGCGACGTTAAGCCGGCGGCGACGATAGCGCAGCATCTTTTGATGACTCTCTCCACTGAGTACCGAAAAATACAGCAAAATGGGCTTAATAAAATACAGCAACAAAAAATGTCGATTCATCTTATAGTACATAGTTTGACGGCTTGAGTTATGTTTTCGAAAGGATGTGCACTTTATTTGGAGGAAGAATTCGACTAAAAAACCAGCTTGGTGGCCTTTTGTCTGTACATCTTATACGCCACATGGCCATGAAACTGACGTTCGCTGTACGGACTAAAGGCCACCGGACAAGAGGCCAGCAAGCTGGTTTTTTTCAGTGGAATTCTTCTTCCAAATAAAGTGCACATTCTTTCGATAAAGGCTGTAAGCCTACGTTACAGGATTGAAAAAACGATTGTGCGAAGCATAGCAGCACATGTGGTGATACGGTTCAGTATCGACGGTATTTTGCTCGCGCGAGTTCGTCACAAAAGTCTTTAGCTTGCCAGTAGTCAGTGATGTGACCTTCAGCTCCGACGTCAAACTATGCCACGCTGATGGTCGAGCGGCCGAGAAACTTTGTGTACTGAAGCTCACAGTTCTTGTTCTCGGTGTGACGAAATCACCGAGATCAGCAGACCGCAGATGTCGACGGGTTGCGATTGCCGTTACAGGAGTGAGCGAGCGATGCGAACCATGTGACGTTGTCGCATTTCCACAGAATTTAGGCCTACGCACTGGTTATATGCAAGCACATTCCGATTACGGACGTGGTGACAGAGTGTCTTAGCTGAGTGCCTGTTGTGGCTATAGTGGTGGGGTGGTGGTGAGTTGATGGCTTTCCTCACCCAGCCACTCACGTAGCTTGGCGACTGTTTTGCGCCGCCCGCTCGGGCCCAAGGTGGCGTGCTTCTTCCGGGCAGACGGGCGGTCGAGGCCAGTGGTCGTGGATGACTGACTGATAATAGATTGGTTGGTGGTCACATTATATTTCTCTGTCGCCAGTGCCCTATATGTCCCCTAGCCCAGATGTCTGTGTTTTTCGACGTTTTCATATTTTAGAAAATGGGCAAATTGCTGCTGCCATTGAACTCCAGAAGCTAAAAGTGTTTCAGCTTCAGGGTGGGAGGGGGCTTGGCGAAGATCCCCTGGCCAGCCCCTCAACCCTACTAGGGGAGCTCAGCCCCCAAAGTCCGGTTGTACACTCAGGGTTCCTACAGGTCAGGGGAAACTGGAAAAAGTCAGGCAATTTATGTTGTCAGGGAAAGGTTAGGGAAAAGTATTATTTTTGAAAAGTCAGGGAAAATGATCTTGGATCACGCAGACTGCGATTTTTTGTGTCTCCAAATATTAAAAAGCAGGCATATTTGCAGCTTCGGTTGAACGTCCAAAAGCTATAAGTGTTCATCTTCAGGGCACTTTGCCCCCCCCCCCGACCTTCCCACTAGGGCCTCTGTCGTTTGCATATTGCTCCATTAGTACTGTTTCATTACTTTCTTATATAGTGTACCATTTCTGACTTTTGTGCGATATGGTTATTGCTTCGATACGGTCAGGAAAATGGTCATTTCATGACTGGAAAAGTCGGTGAATTTTGCTATGGAAGACCTGTCGGAACCTTATACACTGTGCTGGGCGCGCTCGCGTGCTGCCACTGCCTTTTGCCACATCCTAAATATCCAGTCTGTCGCTTATGTCCAACTGACGATCGATCAAGCACTTCTAGCAATGGCTAATGGGTCGAGCCTTAAACCAGTGATTTTCAACCGGGGTTCCGCGGAACCCTAGGGTTCCGCGGGCATCTGCTAAGGGTTCCGCAGCTGGTCAGCAAAAATAACCTAGCGTGTGAAATTACGTCAAACCAAGCCATAGAAGTACTACACAACAATTGCTTAGTTCCAAATTAGCGCTTCTAGCCGTATATACTTTTGCAATTCTTGTTGTTAACAATATTAGAGTATTTGCATTGATCAATAAACACTAACGTATTAGTGCTAGTGTTAATAAATCGTGTGTCCATTTATTGAAAGATTTTTATTGCTTGCAAAATTCTGCTTGAAAAATATTAAGAGCTTCGCCCATCAGCGCAACTGACTGGGAGGCTCGGACTCCCTGAATTGTCTGTGGACCTAAAAACGTAAAGGAATCCAGTGACAATTTTTGCGCCGTTGGTGATCGCCTCATAAGGTGTTGTTGGTTACGCATGAAATAAAATTGCTAAATAATATTACACTAATACGGTGAAATTGAACAAGTCTTTTACCTGCTGCTTTATCGGCAGCGTTTGAGGGTTTTATTCCAGGCTCCCGCAGGTTTTCTGCCTCTTTGACTCTGCTGGGGACATCGGTCTCTAGACATCCTGAAAATTGAACCTCACCTACGTCGCTGGACTTACGGATCATTGGATAAATGCATGGGGTTCCGTGAGTGATTGTCACACTTACATAGGGTTCCGCTGCAGCAAAAAGGTTGAAAAACACTGCCTTGGACACTGAAATATGCATCACTGCTGTGGTCTACCTAATGTTTTGGCTGTGTGTTGGTGGTTGTAGGATACAGAAGGAGCTTGCCGACATAACGCTGGACCCGCCGCCAAACTGCAGGTGGGCTGTCTACATGCTTCTTGCCGTCTTGGGTCTTTGTACACCGTCTATAGATACTAACAGTCATTTAATTTAATAAAAACTAACGGTAAAATTTTCAGATCATTTCAACTCAGCCTAACTATTTTTCTCGGGTAGGTGAATCCAATGCTGTCCTGCCTGTCTGGGTCAAGTTGGGGTGCATTGACCTGTGTAACACTGTGTCATCCCGTTTAGTAGATGATGTTCTGTAACCATAAGATGGGTTTTCCTTTGATGAGTTCTAGGCACCCTTCAACGTTTAACTCTTTGTGCAGTGAAAGATACACGTTGAGTGACTGATAACATGAATCGTATTCTTGAATGCATGCATCGCTTTGCACTGTACACGTTACTGTATCTACTTAGGTGCATATACTGGCTGGCCAGAAAAGTGTCGTTATACTAAACTGTTATATTAGTAAAGCTGTTGTTACATGAATAATCATTCTGGCAATCAAGGCTTTGTGTTTTTGTGCATCTAGTGCTGGGCCAAAAGGTGACAATTTGTTTGAATGGGTGTCAACCATTCTTGGACCGCCCGGCTCTGTTTATGAGGGTGGAGTCTTCTTTCTCGATATACACTTTACGCCTGAATATCCATTCAAACCGCCAAAGGTGAGTGAAGGGAATTTATGTGCTGCAGAAGGTGGTGAATTAAAAACATATCCAGCAGTGCCTGCTTTGTCGCTCAAGTCTTTATGACATGCGGTCACTATATAAGTTTGGAAGCTAATATAGGTTAACTGTTATTTGAAGTGAATTGTGTTTGGTGACATGGTGATTGTGATGTGGTGACAATGTATACAATTTTTTTCTTTTACCTCTTGGTCATTCTGCATTCTGCAACTTTAATGCTTACTTATGCTTTGTAACCTGTTTGAGGAGATATGTTATTGACCATATATTGAATTACTTAAATATTCAACTAACTGCACATATAATCAAAAATAATAGTGTACTAAATGTGTGCCTTATGGTCATTATCATAATATAAGTAATAACTTTCTATAGCAGGCTTTATGAAGGAAACAAAGTGAAAATTGGAATATATTTCATTGTTCATTATTGGCTGAGTAATTTGCTTTTCATTGTGACAGGGTCTGAATATTTTCTTATAACAGCCATCTAGTAATCAGTTTATACTCAAGGTGTGAGTTAGTTAGCTGGCATTGGCATTTACAAAAAAAAGTGAAGGTTATTTTTGAGTCTGACCAATGTGACCATGTCCAAGATAAATAAATAAGCTGAACGATTTTTGATGAAATTTTTTTGGACTGGTTGCACATAGCCCAAGGAGGAATTGTTCATATTTTGGAGGTGATCTGGAGTCGCATGGATATTGGAGCATCACTAGGTGGCAGCAGTGTTCTCAGAGGAGGTTTAAGATCTGCGATCACTGCTAGTATGTTGATATTGCTGCTTGGAATAAGGTAGCTGAATGTCAGAACATGTTTCATTGCTCCTTGTTACTCATTTATGCAATTTTGCAATTTAGGCCAAGAAGTATCTAGAGTTGTATTTGTGACGGTGTTATGGTAGGTGACGTTCCGGACGCGGATCTACCACTGCAACATCAACAGTCAGGGAGCAATCTGCCTCGACATTCTCAAAGACAATTGGTCACCAGCTCTGACCATCGCCAAAGTCTTACTGTCCATCTGTTCACTGTTGACCGACTGCAACCCACGAGATCCGCTCGTCGGTGGCATAGCACAGCAGTACCTCTCAAACCGCGTTGAACATGACAGAATTGCGCGACAGTGGACAAAACGATATGCCACATAGAACTTGTAATATACCGTTCATTCTTGGACTCTGTCAACGATCATATTACGTGTTGCATAAAAAGAATTTTCGGTTTTCAATTTTGATGGAAAGTGGATTCTGTTTACTGATGGTATTTTGAGTTTGTGGCCTCTAGGTTCCACAGTTAAGACAAACTCTGTGTTTTTAATTGCGGTATAGTTCTGAAAATTGACATCTGAACATTTCTGTGGTGATATGTGGGCTGAAACATACAGTTAATCATTGTGATGTGTTTAAAGTTTATTGGCATTTGTTTGGCTGTAGTAGAGTTATATGCTGGGTTTGTTATTTTCAACTTTTGTTTAGAGATGACTGTGCATTACAGAAATAAGTTTTGATCAGGACATTTGTTGGTCATTTTAGTAAAATGTAACAGAATTCCATCTTATTTTGAGCCATGGCATTGTTTATTGTTACTGAAACCACTCTTGTAGGTGATAATAATATTATGCATATCTGTCAGCCAGTGTTTGTCTGTGTTTCAGATGTCTGTCTGATTGATGATTACATCTATAGGCCAAGTGTAATGTGGTGTGATATCATATGTGGCAAGTTGTCAGTGCACAGGTTTTAGCTAGAGCTGGATCTAATATTTGCCGGTGATCTCAGTTTTACAGTGACTGCTGGATTTGATCCTGAATGCTTATATACAGAAACTACATTATTGCATAATTGCTCTGATAGTTAAGTCTTTTTGCAGTACTTGGGATTTTTTGGCACATGCAAGCCCGTTCTATAGGTATACAAAATGCCACTAGTGCAGTATATTTACTTATGCAGAGAGCCATTGGTATTATATTCTAAAGGTTTGCTGTCAGGATTTTTATGATTGTATGCTAATTGTAAGTGATGAAGACTTCATTGTATTATACTTCATAACTTTCAGCTATTTAATTATAAAGATGGAGGGAATCCTTACGTAATGTGTATGCACGTGCACTGATGTTAAGTTCGAAACTTGCATTCAGAACATGCTGGTTCTTATGAATTGCATCAGTTTGCAAGTTGAGTTGTAAATTGAGCGAACTGAACCATTATAACAGTATGTCTCTACTTGGTGTGGCATAATAAGTAGATTTCCTCAGGTTTTTTTGCTTTTGAACAAGTAGATAGAAATTGTAAAATTTAGCAGAGATGTCTGTTAGACTATGGTGTTATAAGCATCTAGAACATTCTTCAAAGTGTCTGCCTTTCACTTAAACACACGTGAAGACGTGTGCCACTGCCTGACTGCTGTATCGGTAATGTCCTGATCCATTTTGTCTAAAGCTGTCACTGAAGGCATCAAGTAATGAGGGTAAATTTTATCACATCACATATGCAGCATTATCTCGTAGGCTGCTCAGTCACGCAAATTTTTTGGACGAAAACTGATAGAATTTAACATATAACAAAGTTCTGCCATTTGGTGTTAGCCTAGGGGCTGGTAATTATGCCACACCTTGTAGAATGTTGTAGACTGCAACATGTGCATTGTTCTGTTTTGTGCAATGTTATCTGTTTGCGTTTGACCACTGAGTTGTTTGTGCTGGATAAATGCTTGCTAGCTGTTCGCAGTTGCTGCAGTTCGATTTTTGCAACAATTGTGTTACTCTTGACATATATAGTTTGTAAGTGTAAGACAGTCAACGAGATGTACGTTTAATTTATATTGGTTTGTAATGGCGTGTCCAGGAGTTGCTGTATGATATATCAAGATTTTGTGCCATAATGGCCATCTATAATAGTATTTCGGTTTGTGGCAGCCATTCTCTATAGCACAGCCTTTCTCCATAAGTTAATTGTGTTAGTTGGCTTTCTGTCACTAGTATACGATATATGAAAGGAGTGATTTTGCTGCTTGGTGATAAACAAATTGGCATTTGAGTTTGACTGTGTTGCTCATATTGGCTAGCATCAGTGTTTGACCAACGCAATATCCTGTTTACTGCATGCATATGCATGACGGTGCTGGTGCTTGAAAAGTGGAACTTACGTGCTTTATGTGGTTAGCCAGCTAGTTTTGGAGATGATGGACTCGATCATAGCAGTGAATTTTGGTCGCGTGAGAAAACTTAACACAGTGTGTGTAACATGACCACCCTTCTCTGCAAGGATTGCAGCTTATCATGTCCGAAACTGTCCATTTCCCCAGTTCGTGTGAAGCACGTCGGTTCCAATTATTATGCACCACCGTGTATGTAGTCAGTCAAGATTGTCATGCATTGACATTTTGGTTGTAGTTTGGTCGTTTTTACTCTGTATAGTCACGAATATTAATGGGTAAGATGATGAAAGTAGTGGACAATTGGTGCCAGAGTGCATTCAGATCAGTCATTTATTGGGTCGATCAACCAAAGTAGTAGTGTCATATGAACGGTTACTGTAGTCAGGGGTGTCATGAATGAGGGAGTTGAGGTGGGGGCAAATGCCCTCTAAATTTTTTTGCTGTTAGAAAATTTTCTCTGTGTTTGAGAATTTTCATCCAAAAATGCAAAATTTGGGGCTGAAAACCTCCACTACAAAACTGTGAGGGGCCATACTCTTCTCTGTCTGAAGTTTGCAGCTGTATGTTGGAATTTCATCAGGAAATTGCAACTTCCTTCCTGGCCTACTTTTTCATCTCTCAATGCCGCTGACTGTAGTTTGATAGACTTCAATGAGGTGAGTCCCTGCGAGTTGCAGCACTGCATACTTTCACTGTTTCAGGTGTAGCTGTCTATACATGGGGGTTCTGAGAAGGCTCTTTGGCAGAATCCCCAGCGGGGTTCAGGGGATTCGGTGGGAGCCAAAAGTAGCTGAATATTTTTAAAGCTTTGTAACGTAGAGCAGTATTAGTGTTTTTCGGTGATAAAAGCCAAAAAGTTAATTGTAATAATTGCATTTGTGATAATACCGGGTATCTCAATGCTGTTATAATTCTTCATATTCAGCAGTTGACTACATTTGCAGCCCTTTGTCATAAGTTGACCATGCTGATTAACAGTATTTTCAGGTTTGCATAAATAGATTTCTTCTGGTTCTTACAGACATGCAATACAATGCCAAAGGTCATCCACAGTACAAAGTCGTCAAGTTATCACACCATGTTGCATGTGCTATTTGGCATTAGTGATTGATATGTTGACAATAACATTATGTGATATGTCTGTATGTTATTTCAGGTCGCCATATTTTATTTACGCAGTGCGCTATAGTGATTGCAAAATGTTTGACACTTTTTGTTTTGGTAAGGTACAACTTCTGTTATGAAAAGCAGTAAGTACATTAGTGAGAGCATCTAATTTAGCACATTGTTTGATTACGGAGTTTCAGTTTCCATTCCTGATTAAGTTTATTGTTTTTAGTTTTCACTCTCAGTGACTTGTTGTGAAGAAAGTGGCAGAAAATATATGATTATATGAAGGAAATTGAGTGAAGCTGTAGTCGCACTGTATTTGAAATACATATAACTTTGAGGTGCATTGCAGAGTTGCGTTTTTGTTGATTTGCTGTTATGGAAAGTGTTTGGCCTCAGCGGACTTGTCTGTCCATTGCAGTATATTATATCTGTATATGTTTCATTAAACTTAATATACATGTCTGCAGTCTCTAGATTTCATTCTTCATCACGTTATAGACTTGTATATTGAATTATTTATAAGAAAGTAATTTTTATTATTTTAATAATGACACATTATTGCTAGATTACACAGCAATGTGTAATGTACAAATAACCTAAACCAGTGGCGTAGCCAAAAATTTTAATTGGGGAGCCTCATCTCTCTTACCCTCCTCTTCCTTTCATCTGTCTCCTCCCTTTTTCTCCTTTTTTACCCCTTGCTCTCTTTTCCTGTCCTCTTTTTCCTCACCTCTTTTCCCTTAGAAGTAGGACACTAAAATCCAGTTAGGTCTAGTGGAATTCTGTGACCCCCCAGCGGGTTCTGGGGCCGAAATCTAATTTGATGCATTTTAGCCTTAAAAGATATCTGGCGGCAACAATTTTAATTATTTTTTCCAAGAATAAACTGACCAAATTGGCAAATTTAGTGCAGTTTTAATGTATGCTTATGTTTTGTCTGAAGGATTGTGGGGGGAGGGCTCACCCTTTGTCTGTCTTGTCTATATGCCACTGTACCAAACACAGTGCAGGTAAGATAGGAAATGAGCAGGTACACATTGGAAGTTCAGTTCAGTTCAACTTCTTCATCTCTTTATAGACACTCCAGCAACAAATTGAGTGTTCAGGAAGTGTAAACTACCCATAGTCCAGTGTACTGTGTATAGCGCACATGGCACCGATCAGGGGTAAATTGATAACGTACCAGAAGTGGACAATTAGCACGAAAAACTCATTTGTAGAATTAAAATGTTTTAGATAGCCCAAATTTCAGGTTTTTGATTTTTTTATTTGTTGTTTAAATGACAGATGACATTTAAATTAATTAAATATTTTTTGACTTGTTTTATTTTTTAAACGATTGTGTGTCTTGTTTTCTTTGTACACTAAAACCGAAAACTGTAAGAAAAACTTCCCTAAAAACTGGGTTCTCCAGCTACTATCTTTCTTGTGTGACGAAGCAGCTCTAGGTAGAGAGGTACACAGAAATGCAAGACGAACTAAAAAAACAACTGTTTTTCGTATTTTCGGGACTAGAACATGCTGGCAAAAAAAGGACCTTGGTCGCTGTCCAACACCAGAGAAATGCATATGTATTTCTGTGTCCATAACTGCGCAGCATTTCTCAGCAGGCGCATGCTAGTTTCTGTCGCACATGTAGACACCTTAGGAAACGGGTTAGATCGTCACACGGGTGGCGCCACATTCACGTAGTGCCACCTGGTGAATGAAGTAGAGTCTGTAGAATTTGCAATTTAGTAATTTCTTTGCATAGCAGCAGTTAATTAAAATTTCGCATTGTGGTAATTAAGTATTGGTAGCATTTTAATTTTACTAGTAAAGTTCAGAAAACAAACGTTGCGTGTTAATGTTGTACGACAGCATGATCACTGTATTTAGATGATGACATTATTTGTCAGTGCGTAAGAAAATGCAGATTCAAAATTACTACGTTTGTTTTGGAAAGAGCATAAATTTAAAAATAAAAAATATGTACCAAAAAAACAAAATTTGCAAAATGCACCGGCACAACATTTCAGGCTATTTATAACGGCAAAGCTAGATATTAATTAACATGTGGCTCGTTGGTCTAGGGGTATGATTCTCGCTTAGGGTGCGAGAGGTCCCGGGTTCAAATCCCGGACGAGCCCAATTTTGCAAATTTATGGCTCGTGCTGAAATGTTACTTTTCTTCCTCTTGTTTCTGACATGTTATTTCCAAAGATGTCTCATATAATCACAACACCTAACGAGTGTTAAGAATTTCATCAGATGATTCACAAACATTATATTTCTGTAGGGTAGTTTTCTTAAGCAGTTCTGCATTTCAGATGCATGCTTTATGTCAAATGTAAAGGTAAAGGTAATGGCCAACACTTGCTATAGCACTTCTTAACGTTGCTCAGAAGTGCTTTACTTTACAATCTCGGAAGTGGCCGCTGATCAGCATGAGCTGATACCGCAGCGCAATAAGCGGTCGTCCATTGTCCGCGTTAACGAACAACTGGACCCGCAGTTTGCAGCTAGCAGACATACCACCGCCCAATCAGCCACTGGACTTCATCCCATAGCCTGTAAGCCACTACTCATTTCCCGTCCCACGGAGGGTAGGAGGCTGAGTTGGCCTGAGCACACCGTAGGTTAGCAACTTGCTCAAGGTTGTTTGCAAATGACGGCAGTGAGAATCGAACCGCAACCTGAAAGTTAGGAGTCGACACTAACCACTAGACATTTGCACCTACACAGGCAAGTAGGTGTGAACAACTTGCCCAAGGCTGTTACTTAGTAGCACATCGGCTGGGCATTCAGCCGTGGACCTTTCGGTCGCGTATCCAACGCCCTAACCACTGAGCCACCAAGCCACTATGTGAACTACATGTGGTACAAAACGTAGTCTCATGGTTCAATGGGATATTATAAATAACCTATTGATATTACAGGAACTAGGAAATGTTAGACTCTCAGACCCTGCTAAAGAACCCCACCACTGTTGTTGGCCTTCAACCTCCATTTCCAGCCCTTTGGTACTCAGGGACACATGTGAGTCTGTCAGTTTCCCTCCAGACAAAACTTCCCCCTCCCCAAGTTAATTTGAATCTGGATTCTTGTACATAACTAGGCCTACACAAAAGAGATAGCCATTATATTGACAAATCCAAATCTACACTGTATTACTGACGCTAAACCATGAGTTAAGAACCATAAAAAAATTTATTCACAGACCAAGAACAACAGTACTGTACTATGTATGTATGTCATGCTGCCAACATAGCAACATAGTGCATGCAAAACTAGTTCCTCAATATTTCCAACAACTCATGATATGAAAATTTAAAAAAACTATAGTTGCTGAACATGCACAGACAGACAGATGAGCACAACAAATGCTAACAGCACAAAATTAAGACAACAGCATTCTCAGTCATAAATATGGTGATGCACAGCAGAAATAATGCATAACATCCATGAAAGCTTGCTATGTGAAAAGCCCATACACAATCTGTGGCTTAAACACAAGAAATTTGAGCTAATGCTCACGAGACACTTGAAAGCCTATAGCAGTTCCGGTTAAGTAGTTTAGCTGAAAATTGGGGTGTTCACACTAAGTTAATATACAAATACCAAATTCTCTATCTGAATCGCATAACAATAGTTCCATGGCGCCACCTTGTGAATGACACAGACTTGTGTCGCAGCCCGAAATCGCCAAAAAATCCATAAAACCCCCTATTTTGGCATTCAAAGTCATTCAAGGTCACTGAATTCGGCGCCAATCGAAAGCCAGTGTACGACTTCCTATTAGTGATTAATAGTAACCTAGGCCCTATCTCACACCGACTTATTGGCCAAAAATCGCAAATTTTGCCCACCCCCTCTCATTTATCACCCTCGTTCGAGGTGACCCCCTTCAAATTTATGGAAAAGCTTTACGGTTCCTGAAACTAGAGTCTTTCAGGCAGCTGATGGTGAAAATTTGGTGATTCTAGCTTGTACCGCTTTTGACTGATTTGCGCGTAAAAACCAGTCTGAGATCCTATTCCCATTCTTTTACTTTTGATAACATCAAAAAAATGCAAAATGTGCTCATAATCATTCTAGTTTAGGTACTTCTTCTTCATTGTGATACGATTGTGACGTCTGAGATTGCCTATTGTCAATCATTCAGAGATGAACAATTTGAAAACAAGATTGTTATCGATATATTGTATCGTATCATCGAAAAAAATACAGAATTTTTTTATATATTGCTATATTGTAAGCCAGAAGTTTATATTTTTATTACTGCATTACCAATATAACGAGAATAAATGGAGAAAATGACAAACTAACCGAAGCAAACTAACTATAGTGTCGCAATTTAACGACACCTATGACACTCTATAGTTAATTTTCAAGTTCACTAGCACATTTTATTACGTGCGAAAGCAGCTACAGTCTACGGCTTTATAGCCGTTACTTGTAACCTTGTGGTTACATTTGGGGACGTGCATCGGGCCGAACTGATACGGCCTCAGCGCTGGGCAGGTGTAAGAGCCTGCCCACCACGAAGGCAAGGCAAGGTACATAAAATTATAACTTTATAACTCTATGAGAAGCACTGAACTGTTAGAAACACATTGCTATAATGAAAAATGACATATGCAAACAGACACCAAGCAATACTGCAATATACACACAATCAAAGGGCAAAACATAAAAATTACACAATGTAAAAAAAATGTCACAATGACATGTCATAAACACACTGACTTAACTATAAAACACACCAGTTCATCGAGCTAACATTTACAAGTAGCCTGTATATTGTTGGCAACTGGTGTCAATGCCTACATGGGCAAGGAGAGAAACTTGCTAACTAATAATCATGCAAAAGACCAAAAATGGTAAACCATCTCAGTCTGATATGAAAATGCCTGGTAACCACCAATAAACTGACAGTAAAAATATATAATGGTAAACATTTTTATCTTTAACCAAGAGTGAAAGGGAATGACAGAAAGAGCAAAACATTTTTCTCAACCTTCACCCAACTGGGTTCTACACTGTGTCTGGGGAAAAGCACAACCCTCTAAACAAAACACCATGGGCCTAACATGCACTGCATAAAATTAAACAACTATATACACCATGTCCCAAAATTAGCGACACCCCTACAGATAAGTTGGTGTAAAATCGTTAATACCTGGCAAATTTTTACAAAATGTAAAACACTTGTGGAGACAATCATTCTGAACTAGTCTTTAAAGTTTGGGCTAAGTCTTAGGCGGGTACACCACAGCTTGATCGTCCTGTCAATAACAATAATGGCTAATGTAAACAAACTCTGATGTCATAATGACAGTAAGGTGTGAATGTTGCAATAAGTGTGATGGTAAGTAATGCTACGATAGTGCAGTGTACAATATTTTGACAAACTGAATTAAGTGTGATTGAAGCTAGGGGTGTCGCTAATTTTGGGACACAGTGTACAATGGCTTACACTAACTTACACACTGTGTAAAAATACAATGAAATACGTATGGTGATATATTTTTATCTCTAATACTACTTAATATGCAAGGATGAACTCATCTGCAGCACTTGAAATACCGAACTTCAATATTCTGTTCATAAAAATTGATACCCCAGTCTCAAACAGACAGGCCAATTGATGTAGAATTTTAAATTAACAATGCAGGCACAGGAGGCATTTAGCTATAAAAATGGAATACTTCTCAATGAAATCTTGGGGTGTTGAAACACTGAATACACACCTATCAAAAAACCACCTTCTTTGATTCAAGTGTAATATACATAAATCTTTTGATTTTTTGGATCAAACTGCTAAACAGCAGTGAATTCTAGTCAATAAAAGTACTGACAATAAAAGTATTGCTAAATGAGCAATTAATTGGTAATCTGTGACGTAATATCTTGCCCATGTGCCAATTTCTGTTCAACACTAATCAACAATGGCCTACTGTAATCACATAGACGTAGTTACTTATGCCCAATGGCTGCTAGTCACAGCTACTTCAGCTGTAGACCTATATGTTAACTAACTCAACCGGGTTTCAGTCCTGTGCATATTTCACTAGTTACAAGCTACTGATTCTCTTATGCAACGTTTCACAACAAGGCGTACAATATACTGGGGCGGTATGCATAACAACGTCATAGATTAGTTTGGACGTAAGACCTATGTCGCGACTAACTACTTCCAAACTAAAAAGTTACGTCCGACAGCAAGAAAAACGCTGTTGTAGCTAGCGACTAGCTAGTCACAACGTAGTTGATGTCAGGTAGTTTGACTCTGGAATTTAATGGCATAAACGTGCCCGGCCTCGCTCAGCGCACAGCTAAAAATAGACATAGGCAAACTTGTCATCTGCAGCAATCTCGGGTGTGCTTGGGCCTAATTACCGCTCCATGGCCTCGGTAAGAATGCGCAACGCAAATAAATGAAATATATCGAACGCTAAATGTTTTATTCAGCAACTTTAAATACTGGAATTAGTTACAATAGCGTAAATGACTCGCCAGAAATTAACTACAACGCATGACTTGATTGCAGTGCTCCTTAGCGACGTTAGTTACTTTACATTGATAACGACCGACTAAATATTTACGACAGGTCGATGGAGCGACTAGCGTTAGTTTGGACATAGGCGCCTGATTACCGTAGTGCTACGACATCATTATGCATACGGCCCCTGGTGTCAAATTAGTTACAACAATGGATGAATTACAGTGCATTGGACTGAGCAATGCCTACAATTAACCAGATTAAATCAGTAACTAATTTAGATGTAATAAAAACTTTTTTGTGGATTTCTTGAGGTGCACATAGAGTGATGTAACTGAATCAAACACTGAATTGACATGGTTTAGTTTTTGATGAACTGACCAATGGGCAAGCAGTAATGCATTACAGTAGGCACCATCTAATGGCATCAGTGGCCTGTGTGACAGCACTCATGTACACGTTAACCAATGTCCAATGGGCTCACCCTGCTTGCTCATTGGTCAGTTCATCAAAAAGTAAACCGTGACAGTTCAGTTCAGTTACTTCGTTCTGTATGCACATGTATTTGCCATGTTATAAAAATCTGGAACTTCAAAATGATACAAAATGCAATTGCTACCAGCACTACAAAAAGCAGAATGAAATACACAGCTGTACAACACGAAAAGCACAAATGCAATAATTTACAAACAAGTAATGTACACAGAATATTGAGTGACATTAATACTGTGATCAGTAGCGCAGTTAATGACAGTTATTAACGACAGTCAGGTACACCAATTGTCATATTGCACTGGGCTGGGATTGACGACAGATAACAACACAGCAGAATCGCTGCCACGATAGCAGAGTCTTCCCAGACCAGATCCAGAAGCCTGACATGATTCCAACGATCAGTGCCATCAAGTACTTGATCATGAACACTGCAAAGTCCGGCACAGAGTTGGACCGAGAACTGGCAACACCAGCGTACGTGGAATACCAGTCGTCTGACCAGTGCATGCGCAGAGACTGTTCGTAGAAGTAGCATGCAATTACGACGCTGGCTGGCACCATGTACAGCACACTGTAGATGCCAATGCGAACCATTAGACGCTCCAGTTTGTCGACGCGCGTGCCGTCATGTTTCATTGCCGTTCGGATACGGCACAGAGCCACAAACCCGGCTAGCAGGAAGCAAGTGCCGACTCCGAGATAGACGCAGAGCGGCACCAGGACAAGGGCACGCAGCCACAGGATGTCACTGCCACCGGCCACGCATACACCAGCCAGTGGGTCACCATCAATCTGACCGAATGCAAGCAGCATGATGGTTTTGACTGCTGGGATTGTCCATGCAACCAGGTGGAAATAGTGTGCATTGCGTTCAATTGCTTCATTACCCCACTTCATTCCAGCCGAGAGGAACCACGTAACAGTCAGAACCAACCACCACAACCAGCTTGCCATGCTGAAGAAGTACAACATCATGAAGACAATGGTGCACCCTTCCTTCTGTGTCCTCTGAGTGACCACCAGCCTGGACTTGACTGAGTCCAACTCAGCCATCTCATCCTCAGAGGCCGATGGTGGAAACGGATCTGAACACGCAATCTCATTGCCAATGGCAAAGCCAACTATGTAGGCAATGGCAACAATGCAGTAGCAGCCAGATATGAAAATGATTGGCCGCTGCGGATAGCGAAAGCGTGACATATCGATGAGAAATGTAGCAACGGTGAACAGTGACGAAACCAGGCAAACTATAGCCGTAATGCCAATCATGTATCGAGCAAACTGGCGGTGCTCTTCTCGAAAGAAAGCATCATCACTGATGTTGCATGGCATCCCACAGTTGGGTATCTCATTGTGCCCTACAAATATGCGATACTTGAGGCTAGGAGAGACACGGAATGCTTTTGGGCACTCCAGGCCTGCTGGTGTTGTCCTATAAGTATCTGCATCTACAACATTCAACAGCAATTAAACTAATAAGAAACATGTTAACATAAAGGCACAAAACAAAATCCATTTAGAGAAACTCAAAGCAATTGACCTTTTTGATTTAAAAATGAAATCAGTTTATCTTTGTCCCACGTTGCTTCAAAGCACTACTGCCACAAATTAGGTGAAAATGGACTTAATGCATGCAATGAATATCACAATGCAACATCATTTTAAAAAGCAAGCACAGAAGCATGGACATGCAGACTTGCAGATCAAGAACTGATAACATTAAGACATAATTTGGTCGGCATAACCTAACATAGGCAGTTGAATAAAAATGTCAGACAACTGGTGCTCAACTTTCCAATAGCACTGCAGTCTCTACAATACACCATTATCTCACAACTTTTTTGCCATATTATGTCCTTATTAGAGCTGCAGAAATTAATGATTAATCATGTGATTAACTGTTAACAATTATTAATGTCTAATAAAAGTTTAATCACATAACTCAAAAGTGTTCATTGAACTGATTTAGCAGATTAACAAGTGAAACTTGCACCAAATTATAAGATTTCAGAAGCAAAATTCACCAGTTATAACACAACTGAGCTTTTGCTGCAAAATGATCAACAATTACATTTTTTTTCATAAAATTCTACACAACGAAGTTCAAAGTGGCAGAAACTGGCAACTGCATTGGTTTTAATTGCCTATTCCATGCTTTAAACCACCTTTGGCAGAAACCTGCCGGCCCTGAATATATTTCATATTTCACATATTTCTTTTGCTTCTATTATTAAATCAGAACAACATACTAAGCACAGCAGAAAATCAACAACTTGAGCTTTTTATAGTTTATGTAATTTAAATATGAAAGTAAACCGAGTTATGAAGCAACTCATCACCTTTACGTGGGGTCACTGGATCAGGTGGTAAATCTTCTTCAGTGCGATTTTCACCAACACATAAACCGTCTGTTGGAAACTTGTTGCAGTCAAGATTCTCAGGCCACTGAAAGCCGAACCTGTTCATAAGATCCTCACATCCACGCCGTGCCTGGATGCACAGCCGTCGGCATGGTGGTATTGGCTGTTCAAGCACTGTGCACACAGGTGCATACATCGTGCACAGGAAAAACTTCAGGTATGGACTGCAGTTCACCTACAATGTAAAACACTCACTCAGTCTCACTGTGACAAACTGATGTAAAGTTGCTATTAGTCAGGAAAAATGTGCACAATAATAATGTCAGTTGTTCAAGTAATGCTGGTTAAATCTAGCTGATATGGTGGGGTGGTGACAATGATTATACAAATTCAAAAATTAGCATAAATGATCAAAAACTGACACTTGTTAAGACACCAACAAAAATGCAAGTTTAACCAGTATGAATAAGTAACTGATAGCAACTATGCATAATTTGCACAAAAGTTATTAGCTTATTACAGTATATTTCATACTTTATACACTGTCTATTCTGCATACCGATATTCATATTTTGCATCTTACATGCATCCCACAAATGAGGCTTGTACTACATGCCATTACCTTGACGAGTGGGTAAAACTGATGCACTTCAAGGCCAGCATCGTCTTGTTTTCGATGATTCAGCAGATTCGGCATGATCGTCATGTTGTACTGAATGTCCTTGCACAGTGGAATGGTGATCGGCTCACAGCGACCATGAGAAAACATATCGTTATGACTCGATGCCAAGTATTCACCGCCTCTACCCGCAAAAGCCAACCCAATCGCCATCAATGACAATAATGAACCACTCAGCAGCACCATTCTGCAAGTTTTTGAATCCCTCAGACCATGCGTGTTGCTGTCAACATGTCATTCACTGGCGGTTGCATAATCTGTCAAGAACAACCTGCGGTTATTAGCACAAATATACACAGAACTCATTTACACTCTGAATTCATATGGTTGCGCCATTTTCCCATCAGCAATATGACTTCTGAACAATATACCATCACAGACGTCTGTTTAGTGAGTTTGGCATCCGCGCTTAGCATTCGCAGATTTTATCCGCCTTTTACCCGTTGCCACATCCGCACATCCGCTTATTACCCATAGCCGAATAGAGTCTGCACTCTGCCTCCCGGAATCAGCTAGGCACATGGGGCGAATCAGACAAATGGCAAAAAAAGCGAACATAATTCGTGTAAAAAATCAACAAACATCATCGACACCAACATTTTATGCAATTAGTCCGACTTTATTTTATGTTGCGAGCAACTAAACAATAATTAAACAAAATTCATCAAAATGTCGACCAAATGCCAAAACATAAAATATTTAAATGTAATAAATTATGCACAAGTATGCATAAGTAGCGTGTATCACTAGCAAAGAACGGAGCGAAGCATCCCGGATCCCGGGATTAAAAATTCAATCCAGGGATTGCAATCACTACTCCTCACCGCTCCGTTTTTCCTCAGCATTGTTAGCTCCGCGTTTAGCTTTTTTCTGACACCCATTCGTTCCACCATGCATTGACGAATGACGATATTGAGCACCAGCTTGCTTCCGGTTTTGCTGTTGTCAGGTGGTTGGTAATGTAAACTAACTTAAACTGCATTTCTTTGAACCAATGCATATTATTTTCTAGGCAGTTGTACAAACAGCCTGAATGCTTATAAGGCTGTGAAGCGAAATACACATGTAATAATACACAGCAGCGCGATCCGTATCTGACCAGTGGTGTTATTTCAGTGCATTTGGGGGGGGGTTCACTCAGTGGCGTCATTTCACTAAATCCTTGGGGGGGTCCACTCTCTCCCACTTCCTTTCCCCCTCCCTCCACTTTTTTCTTTTTTTCTCCCTTCCGC
>Ga0209367_1004287_pt1 | contig 19637 bp, 20 predicted proteins | sample WorMetLIZISLAND2_FD_187412 | JGI IMG/M metagenome (GOLD analysis project Ga0209367, IMG submission 187412) | Marine gutless worms symbiont microbial communities from Max Planck institute for Marine Microbiology, Germany - Olavius geniculatus... ...
GCGCAAAAGAGCGGATAATCACTCTGAATTTGGCTTCCGAAAGGTGTGAACGCCTGAAATACCTGTTTTTCCCTTGCATAACATAACCTTAGCATGCTCTCGCAGTGGCTAAAGTTATCTAGACCCTTTCTTAAATAACAATTATAATATTCTGTTAATCTTTGAAATCCTGTTAATCCTGTACTATTCGAAGACAAGCCGGGAGGTTAGAGTTCCCAGGTGAAACGGGGCACTAAAGCACGAGCGACGGCGGCCCATGTCGTGCACGCGGTGCGCGACCAGGGACGATCCCTCGACGACGCTTTGGCGAGTCTAGAAAACCTGGACGATCCGCGTGACCGCTCCCTGGTCCGGGAGCTCTGTTATGGGGTCCTGCGCACCCTGCCGCGCCAGGAGGCCCTGGCCGGTGCCTTGCTGCACCGGCCGTTCAAACGCGCGGACCGGGAGCTGGAGGCCCTGATCCTGGTCGGCCTGTACCAACTGACGGATACCCGTATTCCTCCCCACGCCGCGGTGGCGGCAACCGTGGATGCGGCCCGCGCTATGGGTAGGACCTGGGCGCCGGCCTTGGTCAATGCCCTGCTCCGTCGCTTTCAGCGCGAACGTGCGCAGTTGCTCGATCCACCCGATCCGTCCCCCGAGGTCCGTTGGCTGTTCCCACGCTGGCTCCTGGAGCAACTCCGGACGGCCTGGCCGCGGCACTGGCGAGGAATCGTCACCGCCGGCAATGCCCGGCCCCCCATGACCCTGCGCGTGAACCGTCTCCGGACCACGCGCGCCCACTATGCACGGCAGCTCGGCAACGTCGGCCTGACGGCCCGCCCGAGCCGGGACACCAGCCACGGACTCACGCTGGATCGGCCGGTGCCCACCGCCGAGCTACCGGGTTTCGCGGAGGGTCTGGTCTCGGTCCAGGACGCCGGCGCCCAGCTCGCGGCGGAGCTGCTGGACGCCCGGCCGGGAGAGCGGGTACTCGACGCCTGTGCCGCCCCAGGCGGCAAGAGCACCCATATCCTGGAGCACGCGGGAGGGAAGCTGGAGCTTACGGCCCTGGATATCGATCCGGTCCGTCTCGAACGGGTGCGGGCCAACCTGCGTCGGCTCGCCCTCTCGGCCCGGATCGTCCAGGGCGACGCCACGGCCCCGGACGGTGATTGGGCGCAAACCCGCTACCACCGCATCCTCCTGGATGCGCCCTGCTCCGCTACCGGGGTCATCCGCCGCCACCCGGACATCAAATGGCTCCGCAGGGAGGGCGATATCGAGGCGCTGCGCGACCTGCAGGCCCGCATGCTGGATACCCTGTGGCCCCTGCTGGTCCCCGGCGGCACGCTGCTTTATGCTACCTGTTCGCTCCTGCCGGCGGAGAACGAGGCGCAGATCCGGGCCTTTCTCGGGCGTCGCGATGACGTGCGCGCCCGCCCACTGGAAAAGGCGTGGGGAATAGCTCGCCCCTGCGGGCGTCAAACCCTACCCCAGGAGGACGGCCCTGACGGCTTCTACTACGCGGTGCTGGAGAAATCCGGCTGATGCAGAGCACGCAACGCTATTTCATACCTCCAGCGAGGCTCGGCCTCGGACCGGCGAGTGCCCAGCTCGAGCTGCGTCGCAATACCCCAATAGTACAGGATTGACAGGATGTTCAGGATTAACAGGATTTTTGTATTTCCTGAATTTCCGACGTCCGATTACGCCCTGACCAAACCGGCAACCCCCCCTCACAACAAAAAATCCTGTTAATCCTGAACATCCTGTCAATCCTGTACTATTAGTCGGTGGGACCAGGCTTCGCCTTAAGCCCACGAGGCGTGAATTTTTCGAGCAGTGCACACAAAACGTAACTCTTTTGTAAAGATGCGGGTCCGTCAAAGAATCCCGGCGCTGCTTATCTTGTGGGCGGTGACCATGGTCTCCCCGGCCGCGACGGAGTTCACCGTCACCGCGGTGCAGACCAGGAACGATGAGGGGATGCTGGTCATGGCGACCGATATCGACTACGGCTTCAGTGCGGAGGCTTTGGAGGCCCTGGACAACGGCGTTCCCCTGACGCTCGAGGTCCACATCCGACTACGGGGGGTCGATGATTGGGTATGGGACCGGAGCCTGATCGACCAACGGTTGCGTTACCTCATCCGCTACAAGCCCTTGTCCGAGCGCTACCTGGTATCCTCACTTCCGAGTGACGGTGACACGGGCCTCGATTATGTGACCCGGGACGCGGCCATCGCCGCCCTGGGCAGGATCGACGGCCTGCAGCTGGTGTCCAGGGAACGGCTGCGTAAGGCAGGGGGGACATTCAAGCTCTGGGTCAAGGCCTTTCTGAACGTCGAGGAGCTCCCCCTCCCCTTGCGGCCCATCGCTTACCTTTTTCCCGCCTGGAAGCTCTCCAGCGGTTGGACGCAATGGCCCCTGCAACCCTGAAACGCCTGCGTTATCCGGGCATGGTCCCGGTCGCGGCCCTGCTGATCGTCCTGTTCATCGCGCTGGACCTCATGAGCGGCGCGGTCCAAAACTCCGAAACCCTGAGCCGCGCCTTCCTGCCCCTGCTCTCCCTGGTGCTCCTGGGGCTCCTGATCCTGGCGGTGATGGTGGTCGTCAATCTGGTCAAGCTGGTGCGCCGCTACCGCCGCCAGGCCGCCGGCTCGAGTCTGACCAGCCGCATTCTGGTCCGCTTCGTGCTGCTCTCCCTGCTGCCGGTGGGTGTGGTCTACTACTATTCGCTCGGCTTCCTGCTGCACGGGATCGACAACTGGTTCGACGTGGAGATCGACCAGGCCATGGAGGATGCGATCAAGCTCAACCAGGCTTCCCTCGACCTCAATCAGCGGTTGTTGCTCAAGTACTCCCAACAGCTACTCGCGGGTATCGAGGACAGCTCCGCGACGGCCTTGGCGCTGAGCCTGGAGGGGCTCAGACGCCAGGCCGGGGCGCTGGAGGCATTGATCCTCGGTCCCGGCGGACAGGTCTACGGCTATGCCAATGAGGACCCTACGCAATTGGTCCCGGATCAGCCGCGGCGGGAAGTCCTGCAGCGGGTGCGTACCGGCGCCGACTATGTGGGGCTGGAGACCCGAGACGGCGGTGATCTGGTGGTCCGGGTCCTGGTGGCGGATCCTATCACCCGCTCGCGCGGACTCCAGATCGTCTTTCCCACCTCCGAACATATCAGCGGGCTCTCGCAACGCCTGGAAACCGCCTACAACCGCTATGCCGAGCTCGCTTATCTGCGCTGGTCCCTGAAGCTCAGCTTCTCCGTCACCCTGTCGCTGGTGTTGGGCTTCGGTCTGATGGCGGCCCTGATCGCCGCCTTCCATACCGCCCGGCGCCTGGTGACGCCGGTGGCGGACATCGCCCGCGGTACCCAGGCCGTGGCCGCGGGTGACTATGAGCAGCAGCTCCCGGTGCCGCGTCACGATGACGAGCTCGCCCTCCTGGTGACCTCGTTCAACGCCATGACCCAGCGCATCGCCCAGGCCCGCGACACCGCGGACCGCAGCCAGCGGGCGGTCGAGGCCCAACGGGCCTATCTGGAGACGGTGCTCGGCAGGCTATCCTCCGGGGTCGTCTCCATCGACCCCACCCAGCGGCTGCGCACCGCCAACTCCGCCGCATCCCACATCCTGGGCCTGTCCCCCGACGCGATGCAGGAGCAGGACCTGGCCGGGCTCGTCCGGCGGCGTCCGCAGATCGCGCCTTGGGTGGAGACGGTGCAGGAGCACCTGGACGACCCCAGGGAGTGGCGGACCGAGCTGACGCTCTTCGGCGGCGAGGGCCGCCAGGTGCTCTTGTGCCGGGGCAGTCCCCTGTTGCGCCCGGACGGCGATGAGTATGGGCATGTGGTGGTCTTCGACGACATCACGGCCCTGATCACGGCCCAGCGCGATGCCGCCTGGGGCGAGGTGGCCCGCCGCCTGGCCCATGAGATCAAAAATCCGCTGACCCCCATCCAGCTCTCCGCCGAACGCCTGCGCCACAAGCTGTTACCCAAGCTCCGGGACCGGGACGCGGGCATTCTTGACCGCTCCACCCACACCATCGTGGCCCAGGTAGAGGCCATGAAGGAGATGGTCAACGACTTCTCCAGCTATGCCCGCAAGCCCGAGATGGAGGCCGAGCCCCTGTGCCTGGACACCCTCGTCTCGGAGGTCATGGACCTCTACCGCGACGCCGGCTCCGGTAGCCGCCTGGCGCTGAGACCGCAGGCATCGGGCGCCCGGATCATGGGCGATCCGCGGCGCCTGCGCCAGGTCATCCATAACCTGGTGAAGAATGCCCAGGAGGCCGTGGACGGCCGCACCGAACCCCGCATCCTGGTCGCCACGTCCCAGGTCGAGCACGCCGAACAGCGCTACGTCGAATTACAGGTCCGGGACAACGGAGGAGGCATCGACGAGGCCCTGCTCGGCACCCTCTTCGATCCCTATGTCACCACCAAGGCGAAAGGGACCGGCCTGGGACTGGCCATCGTCAAGAAGATTATCGAAGAGCACGGCGGTATTATCCGAGTGGAGAACCTGGACGGCGGGGCACGTCTCACGGCACGGCTTCCCATATGGCAGGGCGAGGCCGACCGCTCCTGTCCGCCGGATGCCGCGGATGCCGGCGACGCCTGACCGGTAGGGCGAGCGGTAGAAAATGGCCTGCCGATCTTGATGTATGAAAGTAAAATCATAGCGTTATTCGCAATCCTGGATTTCAGCTCACGGATTCGGGTTAAATTCGGCTCGTCAATCATGGTCTTCACTAACGCCGGAGTTATGTAGTGCCTATCTACGATCTGGACTTCGACGCGACTTTCAGATACCAACCGCACTTGGTCGAGGTGTCTACCCTTTCAGTCGAACAGGTATGGAACATGGTAGCTCAAGCACCGCCTGAGACAGGTGAAATACCGCCGAGGACAGGTTTCAACAAAAAGTGGCAAGACGGCCTCGAGAGGGCAGTCGGAAATCCCAAGTGGGATGCTTACGACTGTGAAATCCGAACAGCGGTCGCCGAGCTCAACCGGCATCTGAGCGACACTGCCGGCTATCGACCGTTGGACCGGCAGCTCATCAAGGCAATGCTCTGGACGGAAACGGGTGCTGAAGCGGCTGAATGGAAAGTCAAACCAATGCGGATCGGGGTAGCAGAGGATCCCGGTCTTGAGTCTCTCCTATCCGGGAACGAAGGTGGCGACCTGATCCTACCGCCGACCTGGAAAGGACAGCTGACCATGGAATCGGCGAGAACCGTTCCGGCTCACAATATTCGGGCCGGAATCGGTTATTTACTGATGCGCATGGCTAGATTCAGACACGAGAGCGTGCTTGCCGCCGATACCGAACCTTACGAGGTCACGGTCAAGACCGGGGACAGCCTGGATAAGATCGCCCAGGCTCAAGGCAGCACGTTGGAGGTACTGAAGAGTTTGAACCCTACCGCCGGCGTGCTTCATCCCGGCCAGGTCCTGAAGTGTCAGAAGGCCTCGATTCAGCGTGTCATTACGGGCTGGCGCCCCATCACAACGGCATCAATCGCAGAGCGTTACAATGGCAATCGCGATCCGAACTATGCAAGAAAGCTCGACTATGCGCTGTCATTGGTGCGTAAGGGGAAGTAAAGGAACCTAGAGCAGCGGAGCGCAAAACCTGAAACCACCTTCTCGGGACCGGAATGGAGCCGGTCTCGCGCAGAGGCGCAGAGGCGCAGAGAATGATGGAGAAGGTTCTCAACTTCGGTCCGGAAAATATGCGTTCACCCCACATCCTGGTAGTAGACGACGAGCCGGATATCCGAACCCTGGTTCAGGAGATCCTGGAAGACGAAGACTACGCCGTTATCTGCGCCGAAAACGGCGAGATGGCGCGCCATGCCCTGCGCGACCGCCGGCCCGATCTCATACTGCTCGATATCTGGATGCCGGATCACGACGGCATCAGCCTCCTCAAGGAGTGGGCGCAGGACGATGGTCTGCCCTGCCCGGTGATTATGATGTCCGGTCACGGCACGGTGGAGACCGCGGTCGAGGCCACCCGCCTCGGCGCTTACGACTTTCTGGAAAAACCCCTGTCCATGGCCAAGCTCCTGCTGACGGTGGAACGTGCCCTGGAGGCGGACAAGCTGCGGAAGGAGTACGCGGGCCTGCAGCGACGCACCACCGTCACCCACGAGCCGGTGGGTCGCAGCACCGCCATGCAACGGCTGCGCGAGCAGGTCAGGCGCATCGCGCAACACGATACCTGGGTGCTGATCACCGGCGAGGCGGGCAGCGGACGCGAGACCTTCGCTCGCTATCTCCATGCCCACAGTACGCGCAGAGAGCGCCCCTTCGTGGCCCTGGGAGTCTCCGCCATCGCCCGCAACAACGCCGCGCGGGAGCTGTTCGGGACCGAGGAGAACGGACGCATCCACTACGGCAGCCTGGAGCAAGCCGCCGGCGGCACCCTGCTGCTCGAAGAGGTGGCGGACATGGACCGACAGGTCCAGGGCCAGCTGCTGGGGGCCCTGGATACCGGCTCCTTCCTCCGCGTCGGGGGCTCCGAGCCGGTGCGCATCGACGTCCGCATCGTCGCCGCCACCCGGCACGAGCTGGAGAAAGAGGTGCGCGGCGGGCGCTTTCGCGAGGACCTCTTCTACCATCTGAACGTGGTGCCCCTGCACATCTTGCCGCTGCGTGAGCACAACGGAGACGTCCCGGAGCTGCTGAGCTACTACGTGGACTATTTCGCCACCCACGAGAAGCTGCCCTATCGCCGGTTCGGCGTCGGGGCCCAGAATTTCATGCGCAACTACGGCTGGCCCGGCAACGTGCGCGAGCTCAAGAACCTGGTGCAGCGGGTGTTGATCCTGGGGGCCGGGGATGAAATCACCCAGGACGAAGTCGAGGTCGCGCTCGGATCGACCCCGGCCGTTCCCCCCGGGCCGGCGGAGGATACGGCCACCTTCGAGCAGCCGTTGCGGCAGGCACGCGAACAGTTCGAGAAGAGCTATCTGGAATACCAGATGGCAAAGCACGGCGGTAATGTCAGCAAGCTGGCCAAGGAGGCGGGCATGGAACGCACGCACCTGTACCGGAAGCTGCGCTCGCTGGGGATCGGGATCAAAGAGCGGCGGTAGGTCGGCCGGCAATTACCGGCCGGTGGGCAGGTCGAGCAAAACCGGGAGCGCCGCTATCCTGGCGGCAAATAGAAGCCGGCTGCAACTCATTCGTCAAAAAACAATTTGTACGCGCCTGTCCTCCTGACGATCGGTCCGGGCATGTCCCCAGCGGACAAATCGTTTATGCTTTCACTTTCCAAACCCGATTTTTCCGCGCTATGCCTACTCAGACCGCTACAACCGACAGCTTCACCGTAGCCGGCGAGACCTACAGCTCGCGCCTGTTGGTCGGAACCGGCAAGTACAAGGACATGGACGAGACGCGCCGCGCCGTCGAGGCCAGCGGTGCCGAGATCGTCACCATCGCCGTCCGCCGCACCAATATCGGCCAGACCCCCGGCGAGCCGAACATCCTCGAGGTGCTACCGCCGGAGCGTTATACCATCCTGCCGAACACCGCCGGCTGCTTCGACGCCGAGACGGCGATACGCACCTGCCGCCTGGCCCGAGAGCTGCTGGATGGCCACAACCTGTGCAAGCTGGAGGTGCTGGGAGACGAAAAGACCCTGTTCCCGGATATGGTCGCCACCCTCCAGGCCGCGGAAGTACTGGTCAAGGACGGCTTCGACGTCATGGTCTATACCAACGATGACCCCATTATGGCCAAACGCCTGGAGGAGTCGGGCTGCGTGGCCGTAATGCCGCTCGCCGCCCCCATCGGCTCCGGGCTGGGAATCCGCAATCGGCTCAATATCCTGACCATTGTGGAGAACGCCCAGGTACCCATCCTGGTGGACGCGGGCGTGGGGACGGCCTCGGACGCCGCGGTGGCCATGGAGCTAGGCTGCGACGGCGTGCTCATGAATACGGCCATCGCCGCCGCCAGGGATCCGGTGCTGATGGCCAGTGCCATGCGCAAGGCTATCGAGGCCGGACGCGAGGCCTTCCTGGCCGGGCGCATGACGGCGAAACGCTTCGCCTCCGCCTCATCGCCGCTGGAAGGACTGTTCTTCTGACTCGACGGACCGCGGGAGCGACGGAACGGACCTTTTGGGCGTTGCGTCCTTCCATGCCCCGGTCAGGGTCTTGTCGCATCACCAATGCCGGTGGTGGACTGGACAGGAAACCATGCGACAGTGCCCCACACTCCAGGCGGCAGTCAGGTAGGTCGGGTTAGGCGCGCTTGAAGAAGCGAGGAAGAACGCTATGGAGGGGCGCGCCCTAGCCCGACAGGAAAATAAAGGGACCTATATACCTAGCCAGCCGAAGCCCCAACCCGGAAACCGTAGAGCCCCCACTTTGTCATACCGGCAGGGACATGCCCCGCACCTATCGTCAGTAGGTTTGGTGGCTCCAGGGTACGCCTGGATCCCGCCGGCGATAGGTGCGGGGCAGGGATGGCAAAAAATAGTGGGGGTTCAAATCATCAGGTCGCACAATCGAGCCACTTTAAATTTAACCACTACCGGCGGCGTGAAGGAGTCCCTGCCTCGGTGGCGCCCTATCCGCAGCTTCGTGCTGCGACAAGGGCGCCTCACGCCGGCCCAGGCGCGTGCCTGCAGCCGGCTTTGGCCCTGCTTCGGGATCACTTGGAATCCGGGCGAACGCCTTGACCTCCCGACGCTGTTCGGCAACTCGAACCCGGTCTATCTGGAGATCGGCTTCGGCAACGGCGAGTCCCTGGCCGAGCTGGCGTCGCGTCATCCGCAACGCAGCTACCTCGGCATCGAGGTCCACCGTCCGGGCGTGGGGCACCTGCTGCTCGAGATCGAAAGGCGCGGGCTTGCCAATCTGCGCGTCTGCCGTCACGACGCCGTGGAAGTCCTGGAGCAGGGCCTCCCACAGGCCAGCCTGGCCGGCGTTTATCTCTTTTTCCCGGACCCCTGGCCCAAGCAGCGGCACCACAAGCGGCGTATCCTCAAGTCCCGGCTCGTGGCCTCCCTGGCCCGGGTCATCCGGCCCGGCGGCATATTCCACGCTGCTACCGATTGGGAGCCCTACGCGCGGCAGATGCTCGAGCTGCTCACCGACGCGGACGACCTGTTCGTGAACCTTGCCGGTCCCGGAGCCTTCCATCCGCGGCCGCAAACACGGCCCCTGACCAGATTCGAGCAACGCGGAGCGCGCCTTGGGCACCAGGTGCGGGACCTGATCTTTCGCCGCCGCTAACCCGCAATGCCGCCGGGGACCGCGGAGCCGAGCGGGTAGAGGAAAAATATCAACAGAAAGCGAAGAAGGTAAACCCAACAAACCTCAGGCCGTCGAGTCGCACAGAGTTCCAAGCTATCCGCTACCTCGGCAGAACCGCCTGTTTACGGCCGAACGGCCTTTTCGAGCTCATCGAACAGCTCATCAGGACGGGCAAAGCGAACGCTGCTTTTGGCACGGGCCTCTTCCATCGCGGCACGTGTTTCCGTGTTCGGTACCCGGAGCGCAAACGAAATCTGCTGCTCCGTAGCGATGCGCGTCAAAAAGACGCGCACGGCATCGGAGATAGACAATCCCATGGCCTTCAGGGTATCGGAAGCCTGTTTCCTGACCTGTTTTCTACTCGGAGGATCATCGTGATCGTGGTCATGACAGTTTCCTGTCTGCACGAGATACACCGCTCATCGAAACAGGCAAGGGACGAATCGGACCGGCCCCCGGATTCCGTCACCCTTTGGCGGAGGTTACTCGCGGATCATTCCGGAGTAGGCGGGGGCGCCGGGGTGGATTGGGCCGGGGCCTGTTGGACGCCATAGTGGCCGCCGTAACCATAAGGGGCGTAGGGCGCGCCGTAACCATAGGGGCCACCCCAACCATAGGGTCCACCCCCCCAACCGTAGGGATTCCCCCAACCATAGGGTCCACCCCCCCAGCCATAGGGACCACCACCGTACCGATGGGGGCCGTAGTCGTCGTAGTAATCATCGTTGCCGCCGAAGAAATCATCCATCATGCCGAAAAAGGCGGATGCCGGCTGGGTAAAGAGGGCGGCGCCGGCGGTGATAAGAGCGGCGGCGAGCTTATGCGTGTCTTTCATTGGCAAGTGTCTCCTGGTCTCGATTTTGGCCTGAACCTAAGAGTCTGTCCGGCATACGGCTGCTCGACCGCGGGAGCGAGGAGGTACGGAAGCGAGCGGGCCGGTCAGGTTTCGCTTGCTCTCGTTGAGCAGGCTTGCTATTGCCTCGAGCGAGCGAAAAATCTATCTTGAACTCCTCGCTCCCTCGCTACGAACACATAAGCCGGACAGGCTCTCAAGAATGCGGCGTTCGACCTGAAAAATTCAAGCGCTTCATTATAGGCACGAAACCCGGTGTTTCTGAAGATGGGCTGCTGCAGGGAGGCTACGGTTCCCGGCCATGGAAGTGTTGGCCTGCCTGCCGTAGGCAGATCACGCCGGAGCCTGGGGGCCGGAAGTAAGCAGCTGTTTGGTTGAAACGGATCTGGTGGAAGCGTCCGAAGTCAAGGTCGTTTTTTCGATCTTTCTGAATCTCGACAGCCCCCGGAGATGTGGCAGATTCTACGCCGGAACCCAAGGGCCTTCGGGGCCGCCCTGTTGCTGCACCTGATCCTGGCGGCGCTCACTCTGGTGGGTGTGGATTGGTTGGCTACCTTCGATGATGTACAGACCGAGCCGCGGGTCATACAGGCCACCATCGTCAGCGCTGAGGCCGTAGAGGCGGAGGTCGCGGCCCGACGCCGGGCGGAGGCCAAACGTAGAGCCGCAGAGGAGGCCCGGCAGCGGGCGGAAGCCCAACGTAAGGCTAGGGAAGCCGCCCAGCGCCGAGCGGAGGCCAAACGCAAAGCCGAGGAGGAGGCTCGGCAGCGGGCGGAAGCCCAACGTAAGGCCAGGGCAGCCGCCCAGCGCCAGGCGGAGGCTAGGCGTAAGGCCGAGGAAAGGGCTCGACAGCAGGCCGAGGCCGAACGCAAGGCGGCCGAAGCGGCGCAGCAACGGGCCGAAGCGGAAGCCCGACGGGCACGGGAGGCGGATCTGCTGGCGGCCTTGGATGCGGAACAGACGGCCGCCGGCGAGTTGAGCCTCTACACGAATGCGATTCGGGAGCACATCCGCCGGAGCTGGGTCCGTCAGCCGGGCATGGGGCGAGACCTCTCGTGTCTGGTGGAGGTCAGACTCATCCCGGGCGGGGAAGTAGTTCCCGCCGGTGTGCGTGTGATCCGCAGCAGCGGTAACCCGGCCTTCGATCGATCCGTGGTGGCCGCTGTCTACAAGGCCTCTCCCCTGCCCGTACCCTCCGGGCAGCTGTTCGGGCAATTCAGGAATCTGAGGTTGGACTTCAAGCCTTGACGAGAGAAATCCCAGGGCAAGCGCTATCTGCCGCCAGGATGGCGACACCCCCCGGCGGTGTGCCCGATCTCCGCAGCTCGTCGGGAGGCGGCATGTACCGACCCCTCGAACTCCGAAATCGGCTTGGTGACACACAATATCTCGACCGGGAAGTCGACGTGGTTTGAAAAAAGCTCCGTCGGCTTGGCATCATAGATCGCCCAGCCTCGGTCTTTGAAGTAACCGCGAGGCTTCTCGGGATAGGACGACACTTCCGCCCAGATCAGATCGAAACCGGCATCGATCACGTCATCGAGGAAGCGTTGCAGCAGCTCCGTTCCAATGCCCCGGCCACGGAAATCCTTGTGGACCTGGAAGTGCCAGTGCACGCCCGATTGCGGATGGACCGGACGTTCGCTCTCCCCTTTGAAAATCACATGGGTTGCAAATGAACGGCTGGACTGGTCGAAGAATGTCCACGGCATGGTCAAGGATGCGGCGAGAGAGACGACCTGCCTGCGCACCATCCGGTACTGGAGGTCGTCGAATTGCGGCCCCCCCGTAGAGCCGGTGAGATAACCGACCAGATGTCCACTGGCCTTGTGAATGGCAACGTGGATATTCTCCTGCTGGTATTTGATGTAGGGAGCGAGAACGACGTCGGAGAACCACTGCTTACAGGGGCAGATGACATCGAATGGCTCGCCGAGAAAGGCATTGTTGAACACGAGGTCGCCCATCCGGGATTCATCTTCGTCGTCCGGAGAAAAACGGCGAAACAGAATCTCTTCGGAATTCGACAATTCGGATTCATGCCCCTTATCGGCCCGGTGTGTTGTGTATCCGAATGCTTGCGAAGACATGTCGACCTACTGCTTATCGCCTTGATGAGAACCTTGTAAAATCCCTGCCATGGAATTTCTCAACTACGAGAATGCGCTTCTAAATTCGCTTCATTTTCAATTGGTTACCCGATTGAAAATGGTGAAATACCCTGCCCCTGCCCGGGCATCCTGCAGTTATCGAGGTATCCTGAGGTGGACGTTCGATCGCGGACAGCGCGAAAGAAAAGAAAATAAATTTATCGGTATATTAGCACATGCTGAATTAGTGGTCAAGTTTTCTTACCCCCGGGAAGGGCAGATACCGAATTTTTAAAACCAATGATTTCAAGTTCTTGTAAGCTAAACATGGTAACGAAGTCGAATTTATAATCTAGGTTTATAAACGAGGTTTATTGCCCCCCCCCCCTTTGCCCTCTCGTCTCCGGTTAAGGTAGCCGACCTGGGGTTTGTGACCCAGGCACATCTCCCTGATCGTATCCATCATTCGTATTATTCTGCCCGTACTCCTCACCGCACGGGTAAGCCGCCATGATCTCGAGGCCGGATTTCAAGGCGTATCTGGTAAAAACCTGCTTCAATCTTCTCGGCAGACTGGGCAGTCCCCTGCTCAATTTGGGTCTGACCCGGAACCTGGATGTAGTTTCCGATCTCCGCTACGGGTCCGAAACCGCCCAGCGTCTGGACATATTCAGACCCGAATCCACCACTCCCGGCGATCTGCCCCTGCTCGTTTACTTCCACGGCGGCGGATGGATCAGCGCCGATAAAAAAATCTACGCGGGGATTGCCGCAACCTTCTCGCGCAACGGGTTTCTCACCTTCAATGTCAATTACCGACTGGCGCCGCAAAGCAGATTTCCCGCACCGTTGCAGGATGCCGTCCGCGTCATGGACTGGATCCACCGCAATGCCGGGCACTATGGCGGCGATCGCTCGGCGATTGTGCTGGCCGGTGATTCCGCCGGTGCCCAGATCGCCGCATGGTATGCGAGTGCCCTGCATAACAACGATCTGTTTCGTCAGATCGGAAGTCAGGGCCCGGTAAATAAAGTGTCCGTGAAAGGGCTGCTGCTCTTCTACGGCGTGTACGATTTCGACACCGTACCGGATGCACGGTTCCCTTTTATAAAGCTATTCGCGCGCAGCTTTTTGGGTGACAATCCGCGAAGCTATGCGGAAAACTCGAAGTTGGCATCGCCCATCAGACAGATTTCCCGGGACCTGCCGCCGGTCTGGCTGTGTGCGGGGAGGAGGGACGGTCTGTTCGCCCAGTCGCAGGCCTATGCGCGCGCGCTCGAACGCCAGGGCGTGCGCTGTCGGACGCTCTTTTTCTCGGAGGATGCCCGAGCGCATCACGGATTTCTCTTCTTCAGGTGGCTCAAATCATCGAAGGCCGCGGTTGCGACCGCCCGGGAATTTCTTCGGAATGACGCCGCGATAGATTGCTAGTAGTCCAGCCATGCAATCGCAAATATCAACCGCCCCCAAGATCGGCTTATCAGCTCATGGGGGGGAGGCCGGGGAGAGTCCGCCGTGCGGATCGCTCCCGGTTCAGAACGCGTTTCCGGGTTTGCGTCCGAGCTTCTTGAGGATGATGGCCAGGGGGCAGAACCCGGTGAAGGCGGACTGGAGGAGGTTGAAGCCCACGAATGCGGTGAGCCAGAGCCAATAGGGACTGACGTAGTGGGCCAAGCCGAGAGAGAGCAGGATGGCGGTACCGGCAAAGGCCAGAACGATGCGCTCGATAGTCATGATGGCAATCCCCTGTTCTTGATGAAAACGATAGGCAAGTTCCATGATCTTAAGTCGTCCTGTTTTCTTTTCAAGTCGAGGAATCGGAATCACTGGTCCGGCGGGGCCGATTCCAGCAACCAGCCGCCGTCGCATCCGGGCCGGTGGGCATGTCCGCTGATGGCCCGCCGCCAGCGCTGCGCCCCCGGTCGGTCCCGGAAGAGGCCGAGGATGTGGCGGGTCATGGCATTCAACGGCACCCCAGCCGCCAGTTCCCGCTCCAGATAGGCAACATATGCCGTCAGGACCTGGCGGCGACCGGGCGGGGAGTGATGGTCGCCGAAGAGTTCGGAATCCGCCGCCGCGAGCAGCCAGGGATCCTGGTAGGCCGCGCGGCCGATCATGACCCCATCCAGGCCCTGCAGCAGGGACCGGACCTGGGCCAGGATGGTGACGCCGCCGTTGATGACGATGGGTAGATCGGGGAAGTCGCCCTTGAGGCGCTGCACCACCTCGTAGCGCAGGGGTGGAATCTCCCGGTTCTCCTTGGGACTCAACCCCTTCAGCCAGGCCTTGCGGGCGTGGACGATCACGGCATCGCAGCCGGCCGCCGCCAGTACGCCGACCAGGTCGCAGAGCTCCTGATAACTGTCCCGCTCGTCGATGCCGATGCGGGTTTTGACCGTCACCGGCACGGACACCGCACCCTTCATGGCCGCGATACAGTCGGCGACCAATCCCGGCTCGGCCATCAGACAGGCCCCGAAACGTCCGGATTGCACCTGGTCGGAAGGACAGCCCAGGTTCATATCGATCTCATCGAAGCCCGTTTCCTCACCCATGCGGGCACAGGCGGCCATCGCCTTCGGATCACTGCCCCCGAGCTGGAGCGCCACCGGATGCTCCGCGGGATCGAAGCGCAGGAAACGACCGCGATCCCCGTGGAGCAGGGCGCCGGTGGTTACCATCTCGGTGTAGAGTAGGGTATGCCGACTGATCAGGCGCAGGAAGTATCTGCAGTGGCGGTCGGTCCGGTCCAGCATGGGCGCGACACTGAGGCGGCGGTCCGGACCGGATCGGAATGCGGAATTTTTCATAGGTCCGTTATGGATTCCAGCCCCTGTTCGTGGCTCGTACCTCTCTCCAATGGTACAGGATTGGCAGGGTTTTCAGGATTGTGCAGCGGAAGTTCAGGACAACAAGAAACAACAAGAAAAAATCCTGTTAATCCTGTCCTATTAGGTGCTGTTGACATTTAACACAAACCGACTGTTGTCACGTGTTTAAACGCCCGCAATATGTCATCGGTGCAGGATGAGAGCCGAATCCCCCAAAGCCCCTCTCCCTGGAGGGAGAGGGGTTGGGGAGAGGGTGATTCAATCAATCGGTTGTGAATGTCAACACAACCTGGAATGGTACGACGAGCGTTCAGACGAAGCCGCAATCGGACGGCAATCCGGAAATCATAAGTCGCCTGTCGATTCCCGGAGAACCTGTTGTCGTCATCGCGTCTTGGGCTAAGATGCGACCTGGCTTGCGAGACCAGGCTTTTTTCCATGCTCACCCGGCTGCGTGTCAACGGATTCAAGAACCTGATCGGGGTCGATCTCCACTTCGGCCCCTTTACCTGCATTGCCGGGGCCAATGCCGTGGGTAAGTCGAACCTGTTCGACGTCATCCTGTTCCTCGAGGCCCTGATGGATGCGCCGATCATGGATGCGGCGATGGCCGTCCGCGGAGAGGAAGGATCGGTCTCCGACATTCGACACCTGTTCACCCAGATGGACAAAGATATCTGCCTGCCCATTAAGATCGAGGCGGAGATGCTGGTACCCCATAAGAGCAGCGACGATCTCGACCAGCCGGCGGAGGCCAGGACGACCTTCCTCGTCTACCGTATTGAGCTCCGATATCGCCCACCGACAGGAGCCGTTTCGAGACCCCGTATCGAGTTGGTCGAAGAGACCCTCGATTACGTTAAAAAGGGCGAAGCCCTTGCCCACCTGCCCTTCAGGCATTCGCGGGCCTGGCGTGACTCGGTAGTCAAGGGACGGCGCACGAGTCCCTACATCTCGACCGAGACCCATGAAGATCGGGGCCATGCTCGAGTTGCTCCGCGACATCGCCGTCGACCCGGAGCTAGCCGACGACGACAACCCCTTGCGTCAGGTCATCATCAATACGCACTCCCCGGTCGTAGTCGGCCAGGTCCCGGACGACACCCTGGTGTTCGCGGTGCCGGAGCAACGGGTGGTCGAGGGTAGCCTTATAAAAGGGGTATCCTTTCACAGCCTATCCGAGACTTGGCGAGTGAAAACAAGGCCCAAGGACGTCATCGCCAAAGGCAAGGCACTCGCATTTCTGCAACCGATCGCCGAGAAGGGCGACCCGAAGCGTAAGGGGGCCGACCGGCGCGTGATGGATCACGAGGACCTTCAGCTAAGGCTGGAGTTGTAACGGGCGGCCATGAATCGACTCGACTTCACACTGCACGGATGGCAGCTCGGACGCTGTCTTGCTATACCCGATCACCTGGATACTCCGACAACATTTCCCTTTTGCGGTCAACGGGACCTGGGCCGACCTACGCCGCTTGCCGAGTCCACCCAAGGATCTGCGTGGCCGCATCGACGCGGCACTGGATCTCTATCCGTGCGATCTACTCTTCATCCATCGAGATGCGGAAGGAGTACCCCTGGATCAGCGCGTTGCCGAAATCGAGGATGCCGTGGTCGGGCTTCCGGCCCCGCGGGTCCCGGTGGTTCCGGTCCGCATGCAGGAGGCCTGGCTCCTGATCGACGAGCCGGCCCTGCGGCGTGCGGCCGGCAATCCCCATGGCGGGGTGAGTCTTGCAATGCCGGCCATTTTTCATTATCAAACCCGTAGGGTGGGCTGTGCCCACCAAATGTGTCTGGATGGTGGGCACAGCCCACCCTACGAGATCTATGCAAAATATAAAGAAACGGGGTGCTAGGGAGCGTTCTCGATTGAGCCAATTGCGACTGATTTGCGTTGATTCGCGTTCATCTGCGGCAAACAAGAATTCCCACTGGCGGAACCATGCCGATGTTATCGGTATTTTGGCACTGCCGTACTGGAGGAGAAAACAATGACGGAGATCGGAATCGCGGTCACCGGGGCCGGGGGGCGGATGGGACGTGCCCTGATCCGGGCGGTTACCGAGGCGGAGGGCCTGACCCTCGGCGTCGCCACCGAGCAGCCGGGCAGCAGCCTGCTGGGGGCGGATGCCGGTGAGCTGGCGGGGATAGGGCGCCTCGGCGTAGCGGTCCGTTCGGACCTGGAATCCGCGCTCGATGATTTCGAGGTGCTCATCGACTTCACGACCCCCACTGCTACCCTACATCATCTCGACCTGTGCCGTCGCGCCGGGAAGCGGATGGTCATCGGGACCACGGGGTTTGCTCCCGATCAACGCGCGCTCATTGCCGAAGCGGGGACCGAGATCGGCATCGTCTGTGCTCCCAACATGAGCGTCGGCGTCAACCTGTGCCTAAAGCTGCTGGACGTAGCCGCTCGGGTGCTGGGGGACGAAGTCGATATCGAGATCATCGAGGCCCATCACCGCCATAAGGTGGATGCCCCGTCCGGGACCGCGATCCGTATGGGCGAGGTCATCGCCCACGCCCTGGGCAGGGATCTGCGGCAGGTCGCCGTCTACGGCCGGGAGGGACACACCGGGGCGCGGGACCCCAAGACCATCGGCTTCGAGACCATCCGCGCCGGCGATGTAGTCGGCGAGCATACGGTCTGGCTCGCCGCGGAGGGAGAACGGGTGGAGATCGCCCACAAGGCCTCCAGCCGTATGACCTTCGCCGGCGGGGCGACGCGGGCGGCGCGCTGGATCGCCGACAAACAACAAGGGCTCTATGACATGCAGGACGTGCTCGGACTGCGTGAGCGTTGAGCCGGGAGCGCAGGCGTAACCCCTCGCTTGCCTGCAACATCCTTGAAAATCCCCGTAATCCGTGGATAAGGAGCGCCCCTACAAAAAATCTTCGCGCCTTTTGCGCCTTTTGCGTCTTTTACGCCTTTTGCACCTTTGCGGTTCCGTCGCCCGCGAGGACCTCCGACAATGAGCTGGACCGAGCTGGCGGCCTATTTGGGCACCGGTATGTTTGCCGGGTTGATAGCCGGACTGCTGGGGGTAGGCGGCGGTGTCGTCGTGGTGCCCGCGCTGGTCTGGCTCTTCTCCGAGGCGGGGTTCGCCGCGGATTGGAGCTTCCACCTCGCCGTGGGGACTTCTCTGGCAACCCTCATCGGAACCGGCAGCGCATCGGCCTATTCGCACCACAGGCGCGGTGCCGTGCGCTGGGATCTGGTCCGCATCCTGGCGCCCTGGCTGGTTATCGGCGCCTGGATCGGCGCGGTCATCGCCGGATTATTGGACGCGACCTGGCTCCGGCGCATCTTCGGGCTTTTTCAGCTCTATGTGGGCCTGAACATGCTGTTCAAGCGCGCCCGGGGGGAAGCCCGTAAGCTGCCGGGCCGGCCGGCGATGGGTCTGGTCGCTACCGGAATCGGCTCCTTTTCGGCGCTGTTGGGCATCGCCGGCGGGACCCTTACGGTGCCTTTTCTGACCCGCTCGGGCCTGGATATACGCCGAGCAGTCGCGACTGCCGCCGCGTGTGGGCCATCCATCGCCCTGGCCGGGGTCCTGGGGTTCGTGGTGGTGGGTTGGGGACATGAGGGGCTACCCCCCGGCAGCACGGGTTTCGTGTACTGGCCGGCCGTAATCGGCATCCTGCTTGCCGGCATGCCGTCCGCCCCCATCGGGGCGCGCCTGGCCCATACCCTTCCGCTGCCGGTGCTCAAGCGGATCTTCGCCGTGCTGGTGCTGGTGGTGGCGGCAAAGCTGCTGTCGGGATGACGGAACGGCGAAGAGCTTCCAGCTCGGGGATGCGGCGGTTCAGGCATTGCTTGGTCAACACCCCGATCGTATCGCTTTATACACGCTTACCCTGCCAGTTCCGCCCATTGGAGAGCAGACGGAACAGGTGAAAAAAGCCCCACAGGCCGAGATACCCCAAAACGGCCCCGAGAATGGCGGAACGGCTATCGGTATTTCGGCACTGTTGTACTCGATTGATCGACACGATCCGGGATATCACATTCTTCGGCTCGAACTCCGCCGGAATCAGGAGTCCGCCAGCTGTGCCCTGCGTTCCGGCAGGTCTTCCGCCTTCCACAGCGTCCGCAAGGGGTTGCGCTCTTCAGGGTCGTAGTAGCTCAAACAGCTTGAACCATCACCACCGGCGTCAAACGTACCATCAGGATAAAGGGTAACCCATCCGTTCCGGGTCGGAGCGAAGGTCCAAAGGACGTCTCCCTCTTTGGTATCCCATAGCCGGACCGTTCCTTCGTCGGAAGCGGTCAATATTTGATTGCCGTCAGTGGGGTCGAAGACCGCCGTGCGGACATTACTCCAGTGACCCCTTTGGCGTTTTTCACGCTTGAATTCTTCTTTCAGACTCCTGCTCTCCTTATTCCACAGCCTGACCGTTCCGTCATCACAGGCGGTAAGTATCCAGGGTTTCTGCGGATGAAATGCGGCCGATCGCACGAGTATAGTGGACCCCGAATATCGGACCAGTGGCTAAGTTAAAGTTGAAGGCCATCTAAGCAAAGGAGACACGAGGGATGGCAAGCAAGAGAAGAGGGCACGCCCCGGAGTTCAAGGCCAAGGTGGCCTT
>Ga0209367_1004288_pt1 | contig 19637 bp, 5 predicted proteins | sample WorMetLIZISLAND2_FD_187412 | JGI IMG/M metagenome (GOLD analysis project Ga0209367, IMG submission 187412) | Marine gutless worms symbiont microbial communities from Max Planck institute for Marine Microbiology, Germany - Olavius geniculatus... ...
GTTCTGTCCTAGGTGGGTTGTGACCTAGGGGGGTTTCGTCCTACCCCTGTCGAAGAGGGGGGTTTCGTCCTAGGGGGTTGTGTCCGGGGGGTTATGTCCGGACACCGCTGAAAGTCCCGTCACATCTTAAATGTGTTGTGAAATACAGTCAGCTTTTTAATACTGAACGTTATGTCGTAACTCATTCCTAAAGCTAAGACAATTTCACAAAGTTCTATAGCAACACGTTTGAGTTGTTATTGGATGTTTTCATATCACCTAATTGCAGATTTACTACGGAGTATATCGGCGAAAGGATTTTGAAAATAGGTAACTAGTTGCTTTAATTACGACAGAAACTTTGGTTGGGGCTTGCTTTTATTGGGCCACTCTGTAGAAGCATCTATATTCTGTACGTCACTTGTGCTATGGTCCACTCCACGAAATGTTGGTGTTACTCGTCCGTTGATTGTTGCCCTGGCCGCTGTCTGCCTAATGCGTCAGATCCTAACACTCGTAGGTAACCGTTTCTGGTGGAGTTTTGCTTTGTTTGAGACCCGTGCCATTTTATGTACTTTTAGTAGGAAAAATACAAGGAAATACCAGATTTTGTGTATTTTATGCTGCTCAACATTTTCACGTCAAGTTCCTGTGTGTAACTCAAAGAGGCAGCGTCGTGGTTCTTCTCGCAAACTAGGCTGCAAGTAAGATTCAGATTGTCGTTGCTGGAGCGGCTCTGAAAGTCGGAATACTATCATTTAGACAGCCTTGCAGCACGAATATTTCCAAAAATGTTGACGCCTGAGCTCTCTTGTGGACTACGCAGTACGCAGACGTCTTGGTCTGTCTGCCTAATATCGCGCCTACCTGTGTTGAAGCTAAAAAACAATCGCGTTCACACCGAAATTCAACTAATTCGTATGTTAGGGAAATTGAGGGAATGCGATATGGAAGTCTGTTTCATCTCATGTAAAATATTTGACCATGTGTGCAGATTTAGTCTGTTCTCAAAAGCACTCGTTTGATCGTTGTCGTGCGGAAAGTGGTTGTGGTATAGGGCTTTGTAGCCCGAGTCGACGTTCATGTAACAACTGGTCGCCCACTCGTGTCGTTGGATGCTGTGAAAGAAGCGAAACACCGGTCGGTTTGTATGCTGTGAAGTCGTTTGCTGCTTGCGTGCTGAGTGTTAATTTCAATCAAACGTAGGCAGCGTGCGGATGCAGCGGCGGCGTCAAAGTCGACACCTGTAGTGTATTTGCGATGCATGCACGCAAATGCTTCAGTAGCAACTGCACATCATTCGCTCAGTCCGACCTGACATCAGACCGAAGCGTCATACAATACGATAAAGATTTGCGCAAGTCTTGAAAGCTGACAGATAATCTGGCACATGAACTAAGAGAACTGAAATGTTATAAATGGAAATGGCATCCCTCATAGAAAAATCCCATGAAAATCCCATTTAATAATTCATGAGTTTTCCATGAGTTTTTGCCCATATGAATTTTACATGGGTTTTCCATGGGAAACTCATGGAATAATCATTCCATGGAATCACCATGGAAAATTCAAATGGGTAAAAACTCGTGGAAAACTCATGAACTTTGACGGTGAATTTTCCATGAAATTAGAGAACAAAACTAATGATATTAGAGCATTCAGCTATTTCATGGAAAGGCACTTGAAACCCATGAAGTCCATGTTATGTCCATGGATTTTATGGGAAAATTCACGGTGTCTATATCATTTCCATGAATTTCATGGGCAAACTTCACGGAGTCCATATGATTTCCATGGATTCGGGCCATGGGTACACTGATGGAGTCTACGTCATTTCCGTGGAGTTCCATGAACTTTCATAAGAAACCTGTGGACGACCCATGGGTTCATATTTACTTTGTAACTTGCGTCAACCAATTTCATGGGTAACCCATGGTTTTCCCATGAGTCCATGTTTCTTCCATGGGATTCCATGAGTTTCCCATGAGTTACTCATGGGTTTTTTCTATGAGGGATGATAGAAACTGAAACAACAGTACGATTATATAATGTAAAATATGTGCAAAGAAACTGCCTGAGATGAGAAAAAAATGCAACAGATAACTATAACTTCATCACGAGAATGTTGTTCAAAGACCGCTGTTAATTACTCTAAGTTGGCTTGGTTTTTAATAGTCTCATTCGTGTTATTGTGTATCTCAGTCTAACCTCTCACTCTTGTTTTATGTAAGCTAATCTATAATCTTGTATAATTTTAATTTGCAGTTTGTCAAACTTGTGTAGTAAACGAACATGATTCTCGACAGAACTCGGCTGTTGTTTAATAGCCACCACTTTTATAGTATTTTTTATTAAATTGAAAACTTGTTCATTTTTTGTTGTCTAATGTACACAAATCGGTTATTATGGATGCGCTTCCGCAACCTTGCGTGGTAAAAATTGCACAGAGCAGGTCATAAATAGCATCAAATATATATCGGTAATACGATCCTATAAGCTATAGGGTTAAGCAATGCAGTCGTAAATTTCTCACGGCAGCCTTAAGTGAACCGGTACACGCGTTAATCGCCATAACTGCATTAAAGTATCGCGACGATGTTCATCAATAATCCATGATATATCAGCTTCCGGGCTTTTAGCGATTGTCTCCTTGTACCTGATGATTTAGTCATTATCAGCAGCATCTACATAAACCCAAACTCCACTTGGGCTTACTGGATTTGTGGCGAATTTTGTCGTACAACATCATAGTCTACAGTAAATCCACAAGTTTCACAGCCCGGGGCGATGGCCTACTGTCGACAAGCCTAATGCTGTGGAAAACTAGAGCTTAAGCGTCGTTCGTCGTTCATTGCCTTCCTCCATAAGAAGGATTGGCGGCGTTTAGTACCATCTCCAACAATCACAATCTTCGCTGCTGCAGCCACTTCATTGATTTCGTGATGTCATCTGTCCAACGTCGGCGTTGTCGACCACGATTTACACATTCTTGAACCATTTGCTTCTCCAGACTTTCCTATTTTCGTGTAGTATGGCCATAAAATCCCAATTTCAATGACTTCGCACGGTCCAAAAGTTCTCTGTCAACTGTTAATTCGCATTCATTCGTCTTGTGTTGTGTACACGGAATTCTTCTGTCTTCGATAGCACCACATTTCAAAAGCTTCGATATATTTCTCTTCTTTACTGCGAAGGGTCCAGCCTAAGTATTCACAATCGCAAACATCGGCAAACGAGGATTGTCTCTCTAACACAATGTCATGTCACCGCAGTAAGCAAGTAGTCAGGTATTTATAGGCAACGTGTATACATACAGGGTGCGGCACAAAAAGTAGGTAATGAGTGTGTGAAATTTTGCGTCAAAATTGCAAGCGGCTGCCCAGTAAATGGCAAACAACTTTAGGGGATTATTGTTTAACCGCACCCGGTAGAGCGTTAACTGGAAATTGTGAACTAACTTCGAACGCGATCAGTGTGCTTGTAGAAAGAGGAGCGAAAATGTTTAGAGATGTATTGACTGGTACTAGGTCAAGTGGTCACGATTTGTTTGTAATTGACTACCTTATAATAATACGCAAAACAGAAAAATCCCCGTACTGCCACCATGGCTGATTGCAGCAGCCACCCACGCTGATGTGCGTGTGTGCCAGTGCGCCACTGACGCAGTCTCCGCAGCAGTAATTCTAAGCACCTGGTCGTCCGCAGCGAAACAAAACAGCAGCGCCGCTAGAAGTGCACAGTTGATGATGACAACGAGGCGCCTTACGTTCGTTCAACGGCGACCTCTGCTGCCGCATTCAGTCCATCATCTCTCAAGGTAGGCGGTGATGTATCTTGCTGTTGAATCGACTATTAGATCATGTTCTGAAACGCGATTTGAGCCAGTGTCAGCGTGTTTCATCGTCAAACGCGGAGATTCTGCTTCCAAGTACGATAAAAAGTACAACTAAAATCTCATGCGAATCGCACGCAATTTTGTTTTAAGCGGTACTTACATGTGCGGTAAGACTAAAAGAAAAGTAAAAACAAATTAAAACAGATTTGCATGCAGTTTTTGGTCTGGTTTTAGTTCAACTTAGGTCTATGATGAGCAGCGACTTTGTGATTGGTGTCGACAAAATTAATAAGTTATTGAACAGTGCGAAACGAATTAGATCTATATGACACAGTGTTTTGCTGAAAGAAAAAATAAAGATTTTTATGCAGCCACAATCGTTCGTCGAAGCGACAATTTCAGCGACAGTGATTTGGAAATCATTTAATGGCGCTCTTTTACATTTAAGCCAAATTTAAACCCCCCTTTGAAAAAAAATGTAAGGGGAACTTAGGTCCCCGGTGGGGGTGCGCAAATCGTGGCAAATTCTGTCGCCATTAAATGATTTCTAAATTACTTTCGCTCAAATTACTGTCGCTTTGACAGTGCAAATGCTGCATGAAAATCTTTATTTTTTTTCTTTTAGCAAAACACTTTGTGTCATATAGATCTTTTTCTAATCCGTTTCGTCGATCAATGTCATCAGGGCGGGACTTTCAGAATAAGTCCGTATTGACTTAACACTGTTCCGCGACACTGTAGGCCTGCACTGTTATACAGTCGGTTTATCCAGTACTTTTGTGACCACACAAGAACCATGCAGGCGTATGACTCTCCGCTGCATCGCTCAGCTTGCAAATGAATTCAACTAACCGTTACGCATACACAATTACAGTCTGTGCCGGGTTTTAGGCGGGGTAAACCAGGTGCCAAAGTCGTGTCGACGAACACGTCTTCAGATAAGATATTTTGATAGGCCTACAACAAGAAATTTGAGCTAATGCTCACAAGACGCGCGAAGGCCTATAGCAGTTTCTGCTCGCAAACTGTCGGTCTATCTCCAGCCATTTCGTCGCAACATTTACATGGGTAAAGCTTTTTGATGCCCTCGTGCAAGGGTTTCCTTGAACCTAAAAAATCGAGACTTGGACCGTCGAAATCTACGTTCAGTGCTGAAAATTTCATGTGCAGCTTGTCCATGTCTATCTTGATTGGTTTCGGCGCAATTTGTTCTTAAAATGTGTCTCGCAGCCCAAAATCGCCAAAAAATCCATAAAAACCCTATTTTAGCGTTCAAGGTCATCCAAGGTCATTGAATTTGGCGGCAATCGAGAGCCAGTCTAGGACTTCCTATTAGTGATTGATAGTAACTTACAGCGACTTATTTGCTAAAAATCCTTTTTAGTAACTTACAGCGATTTATTTGCTAAAAATCTTTTCCACCCCTCTTCTCATTTAGCGCTCTCGTTCGGGCTGACCCCCTTCGAATTTATGAAAAAGCTTTAGAGTTCCTGAAACTTGAGTTTTCCAGGTAGTCGACGGTGAAGATTTGATAATCCTAGCTTCCACCGTTTTCGACTGATCCACCAGTGTGACGGACGGACAGACAGACGGACGGACAGAATTGCGATGGATAAGACGCGCTGAAAGCAGTAGCTGCTTTCGCGCGTAAAAACGAACAAGAGGCATTTACACTTTCCAACGCTATATACTATCATTTTTATCTCATCGTACGCTAATGTTAGCAAATCTAGGCCGACAAGACACATCGCCATAGCCTAATAATTTAACACGGCCAAGCAGAGTTTCAATATTGACACTTTATTTGTCGTTTGTTCAAAATTCACGTTTCGATGTAAATCGTAGACGAGTGTAAACAAAAATAATCCTAATACCCCGTTTACACGAGGAAGCATACTATGAAGCAAACATGGAGCGAACGTATTCAAAATGCACGTGCACAATAATAGGCTCCACATACTAGAGAGTGTTATTGATGGGCATGTAAAATGACGTGTTTTGTTGAATTCTGCAAAGAAGTGTGTACACATAACCGTTGAAGACAAGAAATTTGAGCTAATGCTCACGAGACGCGCGAAAGCCTATAGCAGTTACGGTTCAGTAGTTTAGCTAAAAAGTGGGGTGTTCACGCTAAGTTAATATATAAATACCAAATTCTTTATCTGGATCGCATAACGATAGTTCCGTACGTGGCGTCACCTTGTGAATGATATAGACTTGTGTCGCAGCCCAAAATCGCCAAAAATCCATAAAACCCTCTATTTTGGCGTTCAAGGTCATTCAAGGTCATTGAATTCGGCGCCAGTCGAGACCCAGTGTATGACTTCCTATTAGTGATTAATAGTAACCTAGGCCCTATCTCGCACCGTTACTGAGATACAACGACTTATTTGTCAAAAATCGCAAATTTTGCCCACCCCCTCTTATTTAGCGCCCTTGTTCGGGGTGAACCTTTTAGAATTTATAAAAAGCTTTACGGTTCCTGAAACTAGAGTCTTCCGGGCAGCCGACGGTGAAGATTTGGTGATTCTAGTTTGCACCGTTTTGACTGATCCACCCGTGTGACAGACGGACAGACAGACGGACAGAATTGCGATGGCTAAGACGCGCTGAAAGCAGTAGCTGCTTTCACTCGTAAAAATCGCAAGAGTCAAGTCCACTGTCCATGGCTGAAGCATGATAGCCATCGAACCATCCACACAACAATGCCTATAATGGTCTGAAGACTCTGAACGCCAAGTTGAAGGCTTAACGTCGTCAGGCACCGGTGTCACATCGTATGGTTATTATTGACGCATCTAAAGCTGCCATCAATGTCGCCGCGTGAGTTAGTGCAGTGGCTTAGCAGACCGCAGCACACGGCACAGACATGAACGACTTAGCACTGCGTACACAGTACACTAGCGTTACAGTAGCGCAGAGCAATTATGTGGTTGCGCCCACGTTGGCTTGGCATCTGCTCATTGTCGCAGACCGGGTCTGCGGTGAATAATTTAGCACAAGCACCGAGCTAGCCATGATCGCAGAGCTGTCCATACCGACTTGACCACGAATGGACTAAGGTTACCACTCAGCTTCGAAGTTTGCTACTGCTTCGCGTTGTAAATTGCAATGCACGGCGCTGTTTGATGCGACAAATTTTCTGTTTGATGGCGGTTAAGTACTTCTGCAATTTGTAGCCAAATACTAATGCCCCAACCCACAGGCTGGAATGAAGTTTCTGCGAAACACCAGGAGAAAGTAGCCGACCGTACTTAAGTAACAATCGAGTTATTGGCATGGTTAGCACATCCCGTGTCCGTCAATGATATTGTGGCTAAACGGTAAGTCGTAGGGGGAAGCTTGGCAATGGTACCATCGAATAGGGCACTGGCGACTTTTTATAGGCTGTCAATAGTAACCATGTCTCTATCTGCAGCGGTTTGGCCGCAATTTTCAGTGAAAAGTTTCAAGCTATAAGTGGCAATATCTCGGAAACGGTGAAAGATAAGGCCAAGGTTACTATTAATCACTAATATGTAAAAGCATACGCCCTCTCAGATGAGATGAAAAGCATCGACATTGGATGACCTTTAAAATCACTTTGTCACTGACAACTCGTACGGTCGGCTATCTTAGCGACAGCTGGGCTTCTTGTTACAAACGTATAACAAAGTAGTGTGTCGTCTTCCAGAGACGGTGTAAGATGGACTGAATCATAGATGTAAAAACGTTTTTTTACACTTTTGCCACTTTTTAAACGTTTTTAACTTTTCATATTTTTTCAACGGTTTTTTATTTTTATAAAAAAAGTTCATTATAATTTAAAATTCCCATCAAGAACGTCGAGAAACACTTTTAAAGCAACTGAAACGAATTAATAAGCGATCGTGGTGGTAGTTTACTTACTTAGTTTTATGACCACACAAATTAAATAAAAATTCTCTTTCTTTGTCTAGTTCTAGCTATGCTGCACTTACATTATTAGGTTTTTAGTAAAAAGTTGAATAAATTAGGGCTAACGTTTTCTCAACTTTTTTAAACGTTTATTTATTTCTGCCACGTTTTTTTAACGTTTTAAAAATTTTTTGGAACGTTTTTTTTACATCTATGGACTAAATTATCCACTGCATTCTCGAGGACTTGAGGTCTACGCCTTTCCCGCCTCGTTAGGCAAAGCCTCAGAGTATAAGAACGTACGTCATTAAAGAGGCAAAGACATTTCACACAATCGTATATAGTACATGTATGCAGTTCAGTTTTAGGCTGCGCGAGATGTGATCTGAACGATTTGATATGATTGATATGACTGTTTATATTTAGCCTAGTTTCCGTTTCTTGCTTGTTGTCTGTTTTTGATTGTTTTTCGCTGTTATTGAATGACGAATAAAGTTGAATATATTACTTTTACTGTACAAATTTATAACGCACTGCATATGCAAGGCAAAAGGGCGACTTTTGTCATCTTGGGGGCATGGCCCTTTTGCTCCCCCTAAATTCGCTTATGGCGGCGGTAACTTTCACACCCACCTTGTAGCGCGAGCTTCTTAGCACGTGATTTATCCGCTGATTGAACGTGTGAACGTCAAAGCCGCTGCCAAAAGCTCTTCATCAAAATGATGCTCTTAAGTCCGCCAGTCGTTATGAAGCGGCTCTCGGTCGTCTTTGCATGAACTTAAGAACTCTTCCTCAGTCACCTGCGTCTTCGTCCTCGATTGATGCAGCCGAGTTGGTCGTTTTGGCACGTGTAAACCTCATGGAGACAAACCCCGCGACAAAAATCTCTAACTCCCTGAGACGAATCCCTTCTGCGACGAACTCCTCTTCTTTATGTCACTTCGAATGTTAAGTGCCTTTAACTCGAGTTTAACTTGAGGTTTAGCCAAAGCTGTCAATTAATGGATTCGTCAATTAAGAAAGTAGGGGACAAGAAATTGTAATTTTTCGACAGAGGAGATTATGGACGCTCCAAAGTTTAATCGTGCCGCTCAATTTCCCCCAAAATGTAGAATTTTTAGCCCCACTTTTTGTATTTTTTGCAAGAAAATTAACCGACAGAAAAAAAAACAATTTCCGACAGGCAGGCTCAAATTTAGGGGAATGGACAATTAAAATCTGCCCTTCCCGGCTTGCCACGACGCCATTGCTTCCAATAAATGCACAAAACGTTAGTTTATACTTCTGTTAACGGCAATATTAAAGAACTCGCACATCGAAAGCAGCAAAAATCACAAAAGTTCACTTTGCCCGCATCACACTGACTGTGTGTCAATGTGCTGCTGAATAATATCAACTGTTCGTGTTTATGATGTTTATGGGCCTTGTTGCCTGATACAAATAAATAATAAATAAATAAAGTTAAACCCGAGCGTCACTGGTTGCATAAAGTGGCATTCACGTCATACGGCGAGGACAGGAATTGGCGACGAATGCAGCAGACGAGACATGGGCCTGTGCGCTGTGCAGCGTACGGCCATAGGCCTACTTCCTGTCCGGCGCAATCTGACATTAGCAGCGCACACTGAGTGAACGAACACACAAGTCACATCTCATATCCGTCGTTGCCTTCGTACTGCGCTTCGTTATTAGCCTATTCGTCAAACCAACATTAGGGTATACGCACACTTACAGCCTGCACGCCTTTCACGTTCCATAGCTTAGCAACTCAACTAGCTAGGCCTATTGAATAAGTCGCTTAGTTTTTGTTTGTTGCTGTGTTATATTTGCTCGTTTTGACACTTGGTCATTTTAATCACTTTTGCTAAAGATCCAAAGGGACAAATTTTTAAAGCCAGAAACGTGCTACGACTACATTGAACGGAATAGTCTATATACGCAAACAGAATCGTACAGAAGCACATACAACAAGTAATTTGAGCAAAGCTCACGTGATGCGCGATAACAGCGGTCCTGCCACTTTGGCAGTTAGTGTAGGCCTATATCAATAAGATATTAATCAAATCAAATTAATTAAATTAAAGATATAAATTATATATTTATAAATTAAATAAATAAATATTGCATCTTGAGAGAATACTTAAATTTGAGGCGTCCGTACGAAAGACTCTGATCCTTGAATTTAAGACATCGAAACTTAAATTCTTAAAAATGTACGTTATATGCTAAAACTGTCATAGGCCTACACAAGTTGTCCAGGTCCATCTCCAGCGATTTCAACGCAATTCACTCTTAAAATGGGTGTTGCAGCCGGAAATCGCAAAAAAAATTCACCAAAAACCCTTATTTTAGAGGTTTAAGGTCATTCAAGGGCATCGACGTTGACACCGATTAAAAGCTTGTCACTATTGCTTGTTATGATAAGCAGCATATCTCTGCATATGTGCAACCGTTTTTACGCTACACGAGATAATTGCGGTAAAATAACCACTTTTTAGGGGGGGTAGTTGTTTTTGACGTCCGCATGCACCGGTTTCCTTAAAACTAGGGGATCGGGACTTAGACTGCTGAAATCAACGTTTAATGCTGAACATTTCATGTGCAAGTTGTCTTGGTCTATCTCTAACCATTTCGTTGCAATTCAGTGTTGAAATGTGCGCTGCATCTAAAATTGCAAAAAATTTACTAAAAAAACCTCTTTGGGGGTTCAGGGTCGTTCAAAGTCATCGATGTTGATAAATCTAAAAAGCCTGTCACCAGTGCTTGTTGTGATAAGCAGCATGTCTGTACCTATCTGCAACAGTTTTCACACTTTACGAGCCAATATGGGCAAAACAACGTCTTTTTAGGGGCACCCCTTTTTGATGCCGTCGTTCGAGGGGAACCCCTGCACCCAGAAGCACAAAATTTTGTCACGAAAAACAGAGACCTTGTTGCAGCCCATGGTGAAGATTTCGCGATTCTAGCTTGCACCATTTTGACACAATACAACAGTGTGATAGACAGACAGACGGACGGATGGACGGACACCCAGGCCATGGCTAAGACGCGCGAAGCATTCTGCCATCGCGAGTAAAAAGCGACGAATCGTATCGGAAATTTGCTGGAATAGGCCCTAAAACCAAACGGTTTTTGTCGCTTCTGTTGGTTTCTGATGTCGCAAAACAGTACAGTTGCGTCCAAGATCGTTCAAAAGTTCTAGCGCAAATGAGGTTGGACTGTGAGAGGGTCCAGGTTATTAATCGCGACAAAGGAATTAATTTAAACTGTTAATTATCTTTGCCATTGTAACGAAGTGAACATTGGAGGAGATTATGAGATTGGTCGATTTTTCCGTCGTTCTGTGTGTCCGTCGTTTTGTTTGTCTGTCTGTCTGTCTGTGTACAGTACACGAATACACAACCGGCAGGAACGGTGGCGCCCTCCTGTGAAAACTTCTACATTGGCGGAGCTATGCACTCTCACGAGCGCCTTCTAGTTATATTTTGTTGCGACACATACAAAAAATTTAGAAAACGGAAATGAATTGGACAAAGTGCTGGAACACAATAGCGCACTGAGAGATATTATCGAGAGAAGATTGCTGAGAACAAAATTTAAAAAGACTGTGTGCCAAGCTAAAAAGAAGCAACTCATGCGAACGGACGAGACGTAAGACGGGAGATTAGAATGGAATCAGGGTGTATGTGGTTCTTCTTCTTTTTAGCTGGATGAGTTACCTTTTGTTTAATGTGAGCTGTCTTGCCGTTTAATGCTAACTTGTTTTAAATTCTGCACATTTACAGTGCAGTCGTCGATCGGCGGCCGTGATGTTTCGTGTTTCTATGGCAACGGGAGCTCCAATATCAGCAACAACAACAACGACGACGACGACGTCGACTACTACTACTACGTTCATTCTGTCACCGCAGCATCGCACAATTCCAGTAATCAAGATGTCCCAGGTAACTAAACCGACTGCTTTTATAACATGTAAATCGGCCACATGAAAGCAACACTACGTTATACTAAGTCGACATATATAGGCCTAGTTGTGGTGCAGCACAATATATGTCTATATACACAGAAAACGCAAGCAGATAATATAAAAAGTCCATCAAATAAGTTACCAAGATAGCATGAAAAGTCTTTGAAGTATTTAAAATATTGTAACGCAACACAACAACTTTTTTCCTGAGCTATAAAATAAGTACTTACATATCCCACTGGCCTTTTGTCCGGTGGCATGTTATTCGTACACTCTATACTACAGCTAACAACTGAGCTGATGCGTTTGACCCAAACTCCACTACTTTAATTTCTGTGGACTTCTCAGACAACAAGGTGTACAACAAACTGTAGACTACAACACGTTGACATAACAACATGTTGTGGGTTAGTTGTAGGCTTCCGACAGTTTATGAGCTTGTTGGTTTTAAGCCTACAACTTTTTGTAGACTTGCTGCAGATTTTCCATCAATTGCAAATCTGTCGCACAGATTGCTATAGGGCCTGTGTCTTACAAAAATTGTACAACAAATCGAAGCGAGTGGAGTTTGACCTACTGCGTCATCGTGTATACACGGAATCCCGTGTAATCAGAACATCATTTTCACCTCTTATCATCTCTGTCGCTGCGCCGTCTGTTCCGTTCCTGTCCTGAGGCATCAGATAGCTGATAGCCCCCGTGTTTTACAAAGCTCAGCCATACCGCAAACTCGTAATGAAATCCCCTAATGATGCCGTTATTTCAGACGTGCTCTAGCACAACGTCGTACAGAGATTGTACGGTTTTAATGCCAATTACGTGTTTTGTGTGATAATTACACGCAAGTCTACCTCTGCCTGCCTCAGATATACACTGGCCGTTGGCGGAGACTGTGTAGCCTCTACAAGTCTACAACCATAATGCTAGTAACTTGCCATCTCCCTGATGGTTAAATTCAAATACTGCTACTCAGCTCGCCTGCTGCTAGAAGTAGCTACTAATTCTAATACCGTGTTGATATTTTCGTAAATGACGCGTTGACGGACGAAATCACAACGCTTTTTTCACGTCTCTCGGAGACAGAATCATTACGTTGGCGGATATCACGAACACCACTAAGGCATAGGCTCCCTACAACAGCGAATTGACAGCTTCTTAACTTACTATTTTTGTAAAATTATTATAATTTATCAAAATGTTTCTGAATGATATTAAAGTCTCATAATCGGAGGAGTTGAGCGCACTAGAGATGTTGATCGTTGATGCTGCTATCAGCTAGTGGCGTCCAGTAGCGTCATTTCACTAAATTCTTGGGGGTCCACTCTCTCCCCCTTCCTTCCCCCCTCCCTCTTCTCCTTTCCTTCTCCTTCCCTTTTCGCTCCCCCTTTCCCCTTCCCTCCTTTCCTCTTTCCTGCCTTCCCTTCCCCTTAGAAGTAGGCCCCCTTTAAATCTAGCTAGGGGGTCTGGGGGAGCACTGTAAGCTCCCCCAGCGGGGCCTGGGGCGGAGCCGCAGCCGAAATCGAATTTGATGCATTTTCAGCCTTAAAATGTGACATCTCGTGGCAACAATTTGAGTGACTTTCCTGAGAATCAGTTGACCAAATTTCGTGCAGTTTACACAGTAAATGTATATAGCAGTCATTAACAGACCAATGAATCTAACACTTCTCCACTCTAACAACCTTGCGTGTTCTATAACACACTTGAACTGACAAAATTATACTCAACTGATCAGTCCGACTGCTAGGATAATAAATGTTTCTTTACTAGCGTACGCATACATATGTACACAATTATGCTTATTACGCATATTATGCTTAGTTTATGTGTTCATCATCATCATCATATATTCGTTTAATGACAGTTGACATACGCAACTTCTATCAACGCAGTCATCTAATGTCAAAAAACAAGCAAACATTTAAAATCCAGTAATCAACCAAAGTCTATTGCAGGCACATATATCTCATCAGAAAACTAATGTAACACAGCAAAAAAACTACAAAATGCAATAATGTGAACACCATCATAGTAATCAGATCATAATGTTGTTTAAAATCTACTTCAAACTGTAATATTGAATAGTTCTGGAATAGTTCGTATGTGTCGTAGGCCTATTGTTATTGCAGCGGTAATGCAGTTGACATTTTAGCTGTTTCACGTTTCATCAAAGGTACAATTTATAGAGAAAAAAACTGAAATCGTAAATCCTTGGGGGGTCCGTAGACCCCCACCCCTCCTAAATGACGCCCCTGGTGGCGTCGTCGTTTACAGTCTTTATAAGTGCTTGTGTCCATGTATGTTGTACAAACTTATAATTCTGTTAATTAAAGCGGCTTTTATTTTATTGTGTGCTAATTAAGTCGTTAGAAAGTTTATTGCAGACAACAGATAGCCGTGTGTAACAAATTGGAGCATCTGCGTTTAACACGGTAGTGCTGACGCAAAGTGGGTCACTGTGGGTGATCAAAAATAAGTACACGTCACATAATCTTATTGACTTCGCCATTTTTTGCGAAAAATTATCTAAGTCCGCGGGAATTTGACACATTTTTGACAGAAATAATTGTGCACAGTTTTTTTGGAATACGGTGTATATGTGGCCATACAGGCACCTGTTGATCATCAGCTGGGAGGTACCGAGGCTGGCAAATGGTCACCATGGCAACCGTCGGTCATCATGATAGTGTCTGGAGTCAGTGTAGGTCTCTTCGTCGCCCTGTGTGTCGTTGTCGCCGTCTGTAAATGTTACGTCGACCGAACTCTGATACCGGCCAGAACCTCCTTCAAGAGGTAAGTGACCCGACCTTCAACCAATTTCAGAAATTAACTTCAACTAGTGAGTTAATTTCGAACAATTTTTGTAGTTTGTTAGGAGATTTCACCTACTGGTAGGCCCTTAACTGATTGTTGATAATTTTTCATAAATTAAAGCAAAATCGAAAAAAATGTACTGATGCAATTCATACGTGGTGTAGTCGTACAGATTTCTAGCATTAGGCTACATGCCTGGATTATAAAATTTTAACGTTAACGGTTAATCAAAGTTCAGTTTTTTTAAAATTTACATTTGTCTTTGATTCAAATTGTGTTTAAACTAGTAACTTGACAAATAAAGGCACCATGAAACTTTTCATAGAAAAACATGTACCGGTTGTCAACAAGATACTGCATTTTGTTCGGTGAGACATTTTATTTTTTTCATCAGTAGGTATCAATTGTGCTCGTGGCCCCACCGCGGGGGGTCTGTTGACGAGTTTGACAGGTGCCCCGCCCACTTTCAGTACACCCTGGTACCTTTACATGTGTCCGGCTATAGTACACCTTGGTAACCTTAACCCTAAATTGCACTATAGTAGGGCATCTAGGGTTAAATTAGGCCTTTTATTGACTGCTCTCTCAACCTTAGCTTTTAATAATTAATTAAGTATGCTAATTAACCTATTTAAATAGCTAATTAAATTATTTTTCTAATGTACCCTAACATTCTTCTAGTTGGGGTTTATACATACGTCCAACACGTCTTACGCGACCGTCAACAACCCTCGTTACCTACCAATTACTGCGTAGCAGGGGGTAATTACGCGGCTCTCCCGCTGTGGAGCCACGACCACAGTTGATACCTACTGTCATCCTGTGCAGTCGGTTTATTCGTCATTATTGTCTATATTAGCTGGATTCAGAAGAAGCGGCATAAGTATAAGTTGCTTACTTATTGAGTCCTGCTGATCCGTATGGACAGTATAACCCGTGGCGGATAAATTTTTTTTTGCTCGACGCGAAGGAAGGAGTCAGTCGGGACTTATGGCATCGGGGACCGTCAGACTCTGTAATGGGCCAGACGCTAGTTAAGAGATAATGAGCGGGCGCTAGTTCGCAACAATTCGTGTAAGGCTGCAGTGCGTCGCTCGTCGTTTAATAATGCAGCGGCACATAATACGTAGCGAGCTGGGCATAACCTGCGTGTTTTGTCAAAACTCCCCACGACAAAATCTTCCCGCGACAAAAAACCCTCCACTAGTAAAACGCGCTGTTCCAAAAACAGATTAGGATAGCATGTTGCTAAAACCTGCTTTTTAGTCGCCTTAACACTTTGTAATCTTATGACGCATATCGTACGTAAGATGTGCATTCAGTAAAAAACATAACGTTGTCGTTTTGTTCGATCTGATTTTCTTTTTAAATGGAATTTATTACAAACTAAAAACTTAGCTTACACAGGCGACGCGCGTTTCCAGTCGAGCGACGGACTTTGCATACATTTCCAATCTAATGTAATCTTATTGCATTTTCGGTTTAATAATTATTAATTTGCGCAATGCTTCTCGGGCAAAAGAAAAAAAATATTGTGTAAAAAAGTATTTATATTTCCATTGAATTTAGTTTTCTGATATCTCATGATACTCGTGACGAAAGATATGGATATATGGCATAAGAGGGAGATTCGTCGTAGAAGGCGGGGTTCGTTGTAGTTGGTGTGTTTGTCTTAAGAAGGTTTTCTGGTGGGGAGTTTTGTGTGTACGCCGGGGTCTCACACCTGCCCTGGCGTAGGAAGCCAGCGATCAGTAAAGAGATCGTTTGTTCAACGACTGAGCGAGCCATCGCCGTTCGCTGCAGCATCTGCCGTTGATACTGCCAAATGCTGCATCTGAAGCCAATAAGCCATATAAATTAATTATTTACAACCTTTATTTACTAATCTGTTGGCGATTCAGCAACAGTTGCAGCCTTCCTCGGAACGATTTTCGTTGGCCGCTGGATATCGTTGCATGCGACGATCAGTTTTTCACAGATCTGAGGAAGTTGGTAGGACCCCTGGTCTTGGTTGATCAACTTCCTTGTTCCAAAAAAAACAACAGTAATTGTCGAAGCGGCAGTAAATTATTAAATAAAGGTTTCACTTTAGGCTAATGCATTTCTAAGCTTATAGCTTGTTAGATAGTGCCTTAATTTATGAGATAACATAAGATGCGTGTGTTTGGAGCCATATGGCGGGAAAAGATTCAGAAGGACACGAGGACTTTATGCCATCTGGTAAAAACCCACGTCTAGTTGGTGCGTGCATACTCCACTGGCGGCGCTATGTTTGTACGTGTGATTTAAGGACGGCCAAGTTCTGCTGGTCGAGATCGCGAGCTCAACGCTGTCTTGGTCACTACGTGAACTTGGACTGTTCATCGGGCGTGGACGAACAGTCTTCATCAACACGCTGTGCTGCTGCTGCTGCCGGGCGCACCTGCTCCAGTGCTGTCAGCGTCAGCGCCGCCCAGTCGCTTCAGCGGCATGCTTCGTCGACGTCATTCGACACAGAATCACCCATCACTGAGTACCAGTACTTGTACGTGCGTGCTCGATGTATGCGTTCTGTTGCCATCGTCATCATCTTCAGCGTCCTTGTCGTTTATTACTGTGCATAAGTCTCTATAATAACGTACACAAAAAGATGCATAATGCAGCTAAAAATAGAAGAATAGGTAGTGTTGTCTAAAGGGTTGTCTCTGTAGCTCCTCTGGTAACCCGTTTCAGAGCTACGGAGCGTCACCTGCCATAGAAGATCACACAGTATTACCTGCCTTCCGACACAGTTGAACGCGCCCCGCCTTAACGCCAGCAAGATACGGTACTCAATTTACCTCTACCTTATGAAATACTGACTTGATTTTGGTGGTTGGTTATATAAGCTTTACCTGTTTGCAGACAGTCACCCATCCAGGTAGTAACCACTTGATACTTTGATAGCGACTCGACATGTAGTCGAACCCCCGACCGCTTGATCCGTTATATCCCGTTTACACGATGAAGCTGGCTCGACGAGCTTGCTGGTCCAGCTAACATATATAATTGCTTGATGTTTGCTTGATGATTGCTTCGTGTAGGCTATGTTTTATGCATGCTTCGTATTTGCTTGACGTGTGCTCGACGTTTGTTCGATGTTTGCTCGATGTTTGCTCAATCGTGTAAACGGGGTATAACGTCTTAACCGTTACGCCACCAAACCATCTAAGTTCTAAAATTAAATAAAAACACCGAGCTGTCTAAAATAAATCATAAAGTGAAACCTAACGTACAAGAAAACTAATAACCAGGAAGCCGCGTAATGGCAGTGTTCACTGTTTGCGTTATCTTTGACATCGTACTGTAAGTTTTTCATATTTTACGATAAAATGTTAAATGTTTCTTTACTACCGTACGATAAGTCACAGCGTGACTGGACTTGTCCATTTGTCAGTCTTTTTTAAAAAAAAATTTGGTGTTACCTTGCACATACAGTTTTATACATTATTGTGATGTGAGTGTAGCCTATTTATTCATTTAGTTAGGCCTAAAACTTAGTTTTAAGTTATAATTAATTTAGTTTACACTTGTGTGTATGCGTGCCGTTTCTGTTATTTTTATTGTCGGTTTTCTTCTTATATCAACTTGTGTAGATCATTGGTTGTAAATATACCAACAGATTTCCAGTTGCGGACTGGATGCAGTACGTCTATCGCCGGCCATTGTTGTCACGATGGTAGCAGCTAATTGACAGATCTGCTGTTAGCAGTTTGGACATTGTTGCTATCCTAGGTGATGCGGTGATGTGATAATGTGTGGATACCTGTAGGTCGGCTGCTGCTGCTGCTGCTGCGGCTGCTGATGTTAGCGATTGCGATTCCGTCCAAGTCAACAATGAGATTGACGAAGCCGTCGCCCAGTATAGAGATAAGCAACGAGGTTTGGAGCAGCTGTACCAGCTTCTATTGGAGTCGTGCATATAAAACGCGAATTTACGCTTTGCGTTAATAGTTTTTGTTGTCGATGCTTTATAGCGATTAAATATCCTGCACTTTTCGCACTAGTTTAATTCATGTAATCATTTAGTGCAAATATTGTTGTGACAGGAAACGGCCTCTTGCACACTGACGTGCCATTAAGAAACATAATGTTTAACACACGCGCCCCTGTAGGCTTCCTGTGTTCAAATATGACAGTCGACCGGAATCTGATCCGGACTGTTGAGAGGTGAATAATGAATTGTGCTGTTTCCTGCTGCGGCAGCTGTCCTGTCTTCTTAGCACGGTGAGCAGGTGCTACCAGGTACGCTTTTCTGTCCGGTGCCCGCAAAGAGCATATATACCAGTCTCTGTCGTTTATTATTCAATTTTATTTGACGATTCTCCGAATTATTGACAACACGTGACAATGCGTAGAATCAAATAACATGAGGCGAACAAGTGTGAGTTTTAGCTAACGGAAAGCACCTTTCAGTGCACAGTTAACACCGGCGATAAACTTCAACTCAAATGATTATCAGAAACAGTCTGACATCTCAGCAACGTGTCAAGCGGTCTCTCACTCTGGCGTTTCAATGCTTGGAAATTGTTTTCTGAACTTGCTGACACTGTATCCGTTCAACAGATAAAAATTACCGTTGGCTAAAAATTTGATTTTTTTTCAATCAACATTAGCGTTCAGGCAACGTTCGTTTCTATCATTCGATGTTAATTCGACAGCTTCGCAGCGGTTCTTCTTAATAGCAACTCGTTTTTACTTTCGTCGCGGTGCATGCCTGGTGCTCTCGCTTACCGGTAGTCAAAGTCACACACAATCACAGGCAAAGTTGCCATAGTGCCCTTACAACACTGAAAACCAGCACTTGACGGTAAATAACTAGGCTTAAGACACGCATCTGTCAGTTACAGTGCATTTATTTCGTCGATGAGCTTTACGCGAGCCTGACTTTTGATCTATACCGTGAGTTACAAGTTGCGTGGGATGAACAAGCAGAAAAGATAAATGTTACGCCTTGCCTCTTATTGAACCGGCTCTTACTGAGAGGTCGCTTAAATGTCATACAACGAGTCCTGATTACTTTATTTAGTTCAGACTGAGGCTATTTTCATTTTCTATTATTGATGCACGAATAGGTCCCCACTAACGTTGTAATGCATCTATGTCTTGGCATTAGTATGTAAAGATGGCACTATAAATTTACATGTT
>Ga0209367_1004289_pt1 | contig 19636 bp, 12 predicted proteins | sample WorMetLIZISLAND2_FD_187412 | JGI IMG/M metagenome (GOLD analysis project Ga0209367, IMG submission 187412) | Marine gutless worms symbiont microbial communities from Max Planck institute for Marine Microbiology, Germany - Olavius geniculatus... ...
AACTACCAGTGATTCAATTTTTGGGGTGATCCAGCAGGAATCCTGGATTCTGGATCACTTTGAAATTTTCGTTACCATTGCGTTAAAGGGGGCATAAGGGAACCGCTGGCAAAGCGAAGATGGTGACGTCACCTGGCGAATAACATTGCCTTGGCGGAGGTACCTGCGGGCTATGACTGCTTTCTAGTTTATTAATGTTGCTGTCAATGGCCATACCTCAGCAACGTACAGGAGAGTTGGAAAAATTATTGCTCATATAACCTTTTCTTAACTCTCAGGCTAATGTTGTCGTTTTTCCAGATGTTTTGTTCAAAAAATATTTTTTAAACAAGTGACATAGCATGTCATAAACACATATCATGGGATTGGGAAATGAGTTCTATGTTATGTGCTTTGGGGTAAAGGCCTAGTGTGGCTGATTTGGGTGGCGGTAGTCTGTTAGGTGCAAACCATGTGTCCAGTTGTTCACTGATGCGGGCAGTCTGTGGCATCATGGTGCTTTGTGGTATCTTAAGCTTTTGCCAATCAGCTGCCACTTCCAAGATTGTTAAGCACTTTTGGTCACGAGTCTGATTCATGTAAGAAGCTCTGTAGCAAGTGCTAGGTCTTTCACCTATCCTTTATTATCATGTCGTGTACTTTGTAGCAATTGTTAGATTTTTAACTTCAATCTGTTTCCTTATTTATTACATGTGTTTTTTGGGCTCGCTGAAAACGTGAGACTGGAAAACACGGAACTGGAAAACCCGGCACCAAATCACATGGGTGGAAAACGCGGGACCGGAAAACGGGGGAACCTCAAAGTTATGGAAAGCCGTCGCTGTAGAAAATGTGCAACATAGTTAGGCCTACTGAAAGGTTCTGACGAGTCGTCTCACATCAAAGCACATCAGAGCGGTAGGGCTTTCTAGGTAGCAACATGAGCAGATTCTATTCACGCTTGCCAACGGCTACGTATTATGCCATCCGCAGTTGAGCTGGCAATTTCATAGGCCAAATACCGTTGAGTGAGCTTCAAACAAGGAGTTAAATAGCTAAAACCACTGCTCACGATCGGCATTGCTTTGTTCATTTGTCTTTGATAGCTTCAACTCAAACCTATCCCGCCCTACCCGTAGTACCCTATATAAGGACTGCAGAAAACCGGCAATTTGGAAACGTATTGTGTCGCCAGACGTTCACTTTGTATTAGGTTTCAACAAATTCGTAATGGAGAATATAGGTACTAGGGAGTACACTGTGCTACTGAAAGGAAGCGGTTTTGTCTATGCTATGTTATTTCAATAAATTGCAAAAATTGTCCCATTGGCTGTCCATACAATTTGTTCCTTCATTTATCACCCCTGCGAGTTGGTGCTGGGTTTTCCAGTTCCGTGTTTTCCACCCCTGTATTTTTGTCGGTGCCGGGTTTTCCAGTCTTGCGTTTTCAGTCATAGCATATTTTCAGGCATAGCATATTTTGTGTGTATGTTTGTGTGTTTTGTTTCTTGTAGCTATCTGAGTGCAATCGGCGACGTTGATATTGAATTGTCGATATCTACAAAGAGCCTTGATGTCAATTGTTTTTTTTCTGTAAAACTTTTTGAAATATATGATTTAAAATACAAATTTATGTCAACTTTAAACATTTTTGGAGAGGTTATTGACTTTTTGTGACTTGTTCAATTGGCTCATTTTTATCTTCGTCGAGGATGTTATGTTATTGGGTTTGTCCATTTGTATGCAAGATAACTTTAATCATTTCACTTCTACATGAGAGATACAGAAATCTGTCTGTCTCTTTGTCACATTCATGCTTTTTGCTTAAACAATTTGATGGATGTAGATACCATTTGGCAGACACGCTTGCAGGGTCCATTGACACACTGTGTCACATGAGATCTATGAACCCGAGGAAGGGGAAATTTTGGTCAAACTTCTTCGGCCATATCTTGCAATTGCCTGCTTGTGATTTACCAAGTGGTAGCACTAATCAGTGAATGATTTGGTGTTTTATTGAATTACTTTGGTTTTTTGCTATGTTTTCAGCATAGTCCTGTTGATTGCTGGTTGTAGATGGATGTAGCCACGGCTTGGAATCTAGTCCATCAACAGCCGATCATCATTCTCCTACATCTCTCATTCACCTACTACCGCGCAGCTCAAGGTCTGTCTGATAAGTTCAACATTTTCGTGCTTTGTCTGTTTTTGAATAAAAACCTCTATTCATCATGTAATGGTAGGAACATGTACGTTTCACAAGGTAGTGTAGTGATGCGTTTAAAGTGTAGTGACCGCTTTGTGATTATTTTATTGCATATTTTCCAGAGAGAGTGGAAGAATTTTGAAAATCAGTCAATATTTGGTGAGGCTGTGAAATGGAATTATGTCCCACTTTTTTGTCGTTCAGTCTCAGACTTTGGATTTTTCAACATTGTGACCTTGTGTCACATTGAATGTGGCAATTGTGCAAAATTTGCCAAACGTGATTCCTTGAACTTTAGTCATGTTTCAGTGGTTAGAACGTCGGACTTTTGACAAGGTCGTAGATTCGATTCCAAGCTGGATCACTTTCAAGTATCAAGTGAAAACTCGGGCTGTCTCTGTCACCAAGCAGTACGATTTCGTACCAGCCAGCTGAACGGCAGTGATGCTCCGCAGCTGGGAAGGTAACCATAGGTCTGGTGTCACACTGGCCATGTGTCTCTGTGGGCTCAGTGGCCTAGAAAGGGAGGCAAGCCTCCACTTACATTTAGGATGGGGCATGGCACCCTTTAGGTTCTATCTTCAGCTTTGACATGTTCACAATTAAAAGTTAAAGTTAAAGGTGTCAATTTGTATAGCACATCTCGCGTACAACGCCTCTAATGCGCTTTTCGTCACTAACCTGAGCTGCCAGCTGCACGGCCACCACGTGCAGCCTGCAGACACAGGCTAACGCAGCGGCCAGCCAGGCAGCCCCAGTCAGCCGTACTAAGGTCACCACCTTCCGTAATCCATATAAATGAGTTACTGCTTGTTTTATCGTCCCACGGAGGGTAGAAGGCTGAGTCAACCTAATTGACCTGTGTTGTGTTTCAGAACCAACAGTGGAAGTGTTCCAGTACAATCTGGAAGGCAGTAGGGTGAAGAGCAGTGTTCACAAACAGATGGAGAAGTTTGTAGCTTTTTCTGCTGTTGCTGTATTCTTATTGATAATTTCACTTTTTAGCACTGCTCTGTAGTTCTGAATGCAGTCAGGTTGCATTGGTTGATTGTGAACAAGGGAAAGTAACTTCTTATTCTAGCAGCGCACGTTTAATTTTCAACCGTTGCCAACCAACCGGGCTTTCCCAGTTGTCGACCCACGGATGTACATTGATCTGCCGGACGACTGACGACTGCCAAGTCATTTTGTCTACTTTTTTTCACTGACTCAAAATGCATCTTTTCACGAAATTTTTTTCTCGAGTCCTAACTATATCCTCGACTGGACTCTGTTCAACATCTCTGGGTGGAGCTTGCAGTAGTTCTTATTACCGAAGCCACTTTAAAATTTCTGATTGGTTGGTTGAGCTGGTCGGTTAATGTCAAACTCCACTAGATGGATGAACACACAACATGTTGTACAACTAGTTGGCAACATGTTGTAGAGTTGTTGTCCACTCATTCGTTGGTGGCGATACCAGCAACGGATGAGTCACGAACAAGTTGTAGATGTTGTACAACATTTTGTTTACACGAGTCATAGTGGATAAAATGGAGGACGAAGGGGTCTAGCACATTTTATTCTGGCATGTTGAGTATTAGCGAGCTGCTTAGCTACACTGCACAGAAGCAAAAACACGTCATTCTGTCTGGATGCATGGCTGCCTCAAAGAACACAACAGAAACGTATAACTACATGTAGGTCATCCCATATTTACCAGCACTTTTCCGCCCAAAGACATCACAATTTCTTGGTTTTCTCCGTAGCACTGAGTTTAGTATTACACAGTTCTGGTCATTATAAAATACATTTATCATGTTTTTGTTAGAAAACTAAACACTGTCATCTGCTTCTCATGTTTACATCAGTTGCGTCACTGATCACGTAGTCGAACGCATCGTTCCTATTGGTCGTTCCTATTGAATTTTGTACAACGTGTCGTACAAATTGTTGGTATCAAACTTCACTACGTGAACATTGTTGGCAATATGTTGAGCTCTGGCACTGTCCGAGCCCAACATCTCGACATGTCAGGATGTTGGGAGTGGCAAAATGTTGTACCGAATTGTTGTACGACAAGTTGGCAACATGTTGTAGAATTGTTGGTGTCTCATCTGTGGGTGATGTTGTACAACATTTTGTGCGTTTGCCCATGTAGTGGAGTTTGACACTTAGTCGTCAGTTAGTTGGTTGGTTGGTCGATCGATCAGTCGATTCCTCAATCGACTGATTGCTAAGTATTTTAGCAAGTTGTAAGTAAAGACTTTTAGTAAGTTTTATTTTAGTAAGTTATTTTAGTAAGTTGTAAGTTGTAGTAAGTTGCTAAGTATTGTTTTGTGTTTGTTCCATAGAATTATGGAGCGATTCATTGCAGACAATTGGAACCAACCACTAGGTGAACGACGTTCAGCAGCTGGTGATTCTACAGCAGAGTTTGGCTGGTTAATATTTTACGTGTGTAATTCGTATTTTATTTTGCCATGCCATTTAACGGACAGTTTGTACTAAGGGTCTCAAACCTGGGAGGAAGAGGAGTTCGGGGCTTCAGGTCCACTACGCAGTATTTAGATATATCACGTTGTGTGTGGCCAAGGCAGCCCGGATCAATATCTCAGTCTCTTTACTTAAGATGATCATATTAGCTGAAAAGCAGAAAATTGGCCAAACATTTTCTCGCTTGCAGGTTGGATTATCATCCTACTGGACTTAAATGCACCAAATTTATTTTCAGTTGGCCCCACCCTGAACTACACTCTGGTGGAGCATTGTAAGCTCTGTTAGCTGGACCCTGGATCAGGATGGGTGTAATTCGTATTTCAAACCTATTTGAAACCTTCCCAATTCCCCATCTCTCTCAGTGCCTATGGCGTCTCATTCTTGGTCATCGACCTATGGGTCCCCACAGTATTGGAGACTGATCAATGCCACTGATTTGCATCGTATTTTAACAAATTATGGACGGATTTTAGTAACATTTACGGAGGGTGGAGATTTGGTCTAAGAAACAGCCACTCTGATTTTGATGGCGGCCATCTGGTTTAGCATCCAGATCTGGGATTTTTAAATACAAGTCTAAATTTAGATCCAGGAATTTTTTGGCTAACTTTTGGGCTATATTTTGGGCTATATTTTTGGAGATGTTGGGTGAGTCTCGATGAATAGTTAATTACGTTTGTTGCGCATGTATTTGTGTAGTGGCAGCTGTGTGTTCTGGGCGAAGGTTTGAGATTTCACGTCGTTTTTTGTTATTACTGACATTGTCATTGTGATTATGTTGTCTTTAGGACGAACATGTTGAATCAGTTTAAGAAATACACATCAGGACCACCGCAGTTGACGCCAACGTTTACTAATACAGATGTTACACAAGTATTGCAGCTTGGCTACAGCAAACCTGTTGCCACCTTTGCTCTGGAGGCCTGTAATGGTGATGTGCCCAAGGCATGTGAGATGCTCGTAGAATATGGGTTAGTGTCTGTTGTCACTCTTCTGCTTTAGAATGACTGATGCTTCTTAAAATAAGCCAAACATTCGAAATATAGTTAGGATCTAGTTGTGAAATCCGCAGATAGCTTACGTTTAAGCTAAGTTAAGCTCAAGCTAAGCAACAGTCGGCCAGCACTTGGTGTAAACAAGGTTCATACAGACCCTGGATAGTCCTGGAATTAACATGTTGAGTTTTCCAGGCCCGGAAAGTCGATGAAAAGGGCATAGGTCCTGGACAACTCTGAAAAAGTCCTGGAATTGTGAAGTAGTGGTTTCTGAAATTTGACTTTCTGAGGTTTTCAGCATTTGCAAAATGCAGAGAATAAGGCAATTTTGCCGCTTCATCGGACGTCAAAAAACAACATTGGTCTCGTGCAACCAAGCCAACCATGTTTGTGAACATATGTATCCTGGAAAGTTATTTGTGAGTTTTGGAAAGCCCTGGAATTTGGTCCTTACAGGTCCTGTAAAGTCTTAGAAAACAGTGTTTTGATGTCTGTACTAACGCTGTATAGCTGAGATTGAACTCTGCATAAAAACATCGGGACATTGAAACCAATACTAACGATCCCGGACATGAACAATACTTTAATGAATCTGATGCACACAGCAGTAGAATCATTTAGCGTTTTTTGCATGCAGTAAGCTTCGGGTTTAAAATGAGAACGGGATGTACCACATGAAGATCAGCTACAGCTGGCAGACTTGAGACAAACAAGAAATCTGAGCTAATGCTCATGAGACGCGCGAGAGCTTACTGCAGTTCCTGTTCGCAGCTAGTATCAGTTTATCTCCATCCATTTCGTCGCACTTCACTCTTCTGCAGCCAAAAATCGCACAAAATCACAAAAATCCTGTATTTTTTAGGTTCAAGGTCATGCAAGGTCATCGATGTTGATACCATTAACAAGCTCGTCACCATTGCTTGTTATGGTAATATAGCCAAATTTTGCCCAAAAAACCAGGTCATTCAACGCCATCTTACCTTAGGTTACCGCTAAGATATGGTACCCTCAACTTTAAACCTTCCTATAAAATCTAAGTTCCATTTTGTTAATTCTAACACCTATTCTTGAAAATACTCAGTCCTTTCTTATTTCAGTAGCCGTCAACTTCATAGTAATAGGTGTGGTAGTTATCAAGATATAGCCAAAAAGGAACTTTAACCTTTTCTTATCCCCTTTTCTATAACTACAGCGAGGCCCCCAATTATGTAATGGTGCCCCCGTAATCGATCGCCGATGATTGATGTCATATTTTTTCATTAAGTTTCCATAAAAACTATATATGACCATAATCTCTATTTGCCGCATTAACGAGTGGGGTATTTGGTATTTCTTGCCATTCGTTCTAATTTACGTACTTTGACGAAATGTGCTTCGTTTTTACAATATTTTTCCGAAAGCGGCCACACACCTTTTTAACCTACTTAGTCAAAATTCGCATTTTCCACTAAGTCTGAATACGTGAGTGTGGTACCTTTCAAAAGCGTATTGGATAAGGATTCCAGCAGTCCAAATTGTTTCCAAATTCGTTCAGTAGTTTAGTTAAAAATGGGGTGTTAACGCTAAGTTAATATACAAATACCAAAATCTCCAATCTCAATCACATAACGAGTTATTTGCATGGCGACGTCTTTCGAATGCCGTAGACTTGTAGCTTACACCAGGTGTACCAGTCAGGCTTGCGTTTGCCCATCTTTCTCCCCCTTATTTGGGGGGACCCCCTCACCCAATGGCATGAAATTTTGTTGCAAAATACTAGAGACTCTCAGCTGTCATATGGTGAAAACCCAAAGTCTCTATCTTACCTGATCTTGAAACGGTACCGGGTCGTGACACCAGGACAGACAATCTCATGAAGCTTGAGGCTCAGCACTGAGCTGGTGCGCGTATTATAACTGGTTGCACCAAGTCTACTTCAGTCGTGGCCTTCATGAGAGAATCAAATTTACTATCGCTTGCAGATCAAGCTAAGATCGCTACGGCCAGACTGCATGAGAGAGCTCTTCGTCATTGCCAGGACACTTCCATCTCACAGGCCGCCAGACGATCGGTGGAAATCTTACAAAGAGGCGACCCAGGACGACGCACAAGGTCTCAAGCCCAATGCCCAAGAAAGTCCAGTTGGTGCGAGACAGCGGAGGATATTGCAAGGCGAGCTGACATTGACACTGCTGCAGTAGAACTTTCCACATTGAGCCCACCACCATGGATTGATCTGTCCAACATCCATTTCGGGCTCGAAGTGGAAGATCACCAGCTCAACATGGCTCTACCATCGGCCCGGATCATAGCTGCAACTCGGACACTTACCACCCTCCTCCCAGCGGACATTCACTTGTAAACAGACGGGTCGGTGTCTGCAAACGGTGTTGGTGAGGCTGGCTTTGCCATCTTTGTTTAATGTACTCCCCGGGTGACTGATGCCTGTCCTGCAGGTCATGGAGTATTCGAGCTTAGGGCCGAGGCCATGGCCTGTTTCGCTAGTCTACAGGCAGTTCTCACCTTGCATGACTACAGTGCTCATCAGGGCATCAGTGTCCTTACTGACTCCAAGTCGTTAATCCAACGCCTTGCTCAAGTTCCAGCTTGGCGGACAGACACCACATTCAGGTCCATCTGGACGGTTCTCGCAACTGTTGGTTCGTCAAACTTAGTCAATGTCTAGTGGATTCCTGGACACGTGGGCCTGGAAGGTAACACAGAAGCTGACCTTGAAGCCAAGAGAGGCACCACATTGCCACAGTCTTCGGCTCCTATGGATCTCAATTCAGCCTGCGCGGTGGTCAAACGGCATCAACAGAGTGTCGCTGACAACAGGTATCTTAGCGACCCACATGCAAGAATCCATAGGGTTCTCGCCAGCAGTGTTAATCAGTTTTAACGCTGGCAACGTGACTGGACCAGAGACCAGTGCGTGATGGTGGCTCAGCTACGCACAGGTCATTCTCCGTTGCTGGCATGATACTTTCACCGGATCAGGCGCTGGGACTCCGCCACCTGTCCACACTGCAACGGCGCTGACGAGACGGCAGAACAACTGGTGCTACAGTGCCCTGCTCATGGCCAGGCCTGGAGGGACGTCTGGCCAGGATAAAAATTCACCGCAGACCCTCGACGCCTATGGGACTTCCTCGAATGGATTGGGGCGATGACCCGCCCCGGACTGGGAATGAGAGAGAGAGACAGGACAGACAGACAGACAGACAGAAGGACGGACGGACGGACAGAATTACCATAGCTAATATGTACTATAGCTAGCTGTGCTAGCTCTCGTGCGTGAAAATGTGAGATCGAGATTAGGACCAAAACTAAAATTTCTAGAAGCCCACCACCATGGAACAAAGTAAAAAAGGTATGGTGGTGTCGTTCTGGTAGAAGCTGGGTGTCTTGTTAGAAGCTGGGTCTTTAGTACAAACAAGCCTAGGTTCTAGGTCCATTGGTTTAATAAAAGAGGTTTAGTGGTATTTTGTAGCATGCCTCGTGTAGCTTTGTATGCATGTAAGTATCTTTATTTGCCAGCAAGCCTAAGTAGCACATCAGTAGCACAGTGTGTGGCCCAAAAGAAAGAGCCGAAGGGCATCGCTAACTGCCCATGAAACAAAAAAATTAAAACATTACAGCACAGTAATACAAACGTGAATGAATCTGGCTACTCCTGATTTATGCAGAAAAACCGACATTTGCTTTTTCTGATTGCTTTGCTGCTGATTGTGTACTGCTGATTTTAGCAGTGATTTGGAAGGTTCTGGGGAGGAGGAATGGTGGGATGAAGAAGTCTGGCAAGATGATGTTGAGACGTTACATTTCCAGCGGTTGGAAAAACTGGATACGGATTACAAGCGAGTTGTTCCACTGAAGGCTTTAACAACAGAGAAAGACGTCCCCCCGTCAACACATGGCTTCCTTGTACAGGTGATCAGAGTAGAGTAAAACTTTCTTTTTCATTTCTGATGTTCACCTAGTTAAACTGTTAGCATTAAAAGAGCAAAGATCAATGCTGACAAGAAGCTCAGTTGCTACTTAAAGAACAGAGTATTAGTTTTGTGCTTCCATCGCATCATAATACTACTGTCTGGTATTTGACGTTTCAGTTTAGTTTAATCTTAAAAATCTCAAGAAAATCATAAACGTCTAACGTACATGTTTACTTGCGGTTAGCAGATCACATGCTGGTTGGTCAGGCATGTTTGGTGGTCAGATTTCTAACCGCAAACTTGAGACCTGATTTACTGTTGATGCCTCAATTGCTCGGAAACTGGACAGAAAACTGTAGTGAATTGTAAACTGATTGTATTTATGTATCTCATTTACTTTAATGTGGCTTGGTAGTCAGATGTTAGCCTGTGATTGCAAGGTCTCTGGTTTAACTCCCGGCTGTTTTGTTGCCATTTAACAACCCTGGGCAAGTTGTTCACACTCGTGTGCCTCTATCTCCAAGCAGTTTTTGTAATTTGGCCTAATCGCTGGGAAAGTAATGACAGTATGTCGGAGAAGTCTTAACTCTGCCATTACAGCTGAGCTGTATTTGCACTCACTGCTAGCTCAGGGCCTTCAAAACAGAGACAAACACTGTCTCCAGGGTCACAGAGCTGTAAGAGGGCGTTGTTAACCATGGACATTTATCCTTTCATTTTCCATGCACATTGTAATATAGATAGCTCATATCATTTTATTTTGTTGCTGTTTATGTTGGTGCAGTCGATGCAGTATGCAGCACAGCGTCTGGACACACTTAATGAGTTCTGTGTGGTCTGCGATGAGCGACATCTCTTTGAAAACTCATCCATGCTCAAAGTCTGTAGCTTTATCACTTCTTACAGTTATCTGCATTATTACTTTGATGTGTTTAAATGTTCTAAGGTTTTAACATTTTAAGTGTTCACGGTGTGTTTTAAATTAGGTCTGTAAATTGCAGTAAACTATTTCTGACTATTGCTAACATCATGAATAGAGTTTTAAACTGTGATGACTGCTTCTTCTTCTTCTTTTCTGGCAAGCATTTAACATTTAACCTTTTTTACTTATCATCATCATCATCATCATTTCTGGCAAGCACCACTAAGAGTGCGTAGTGCCGAACGTGGACATCAGTCTCCAGAGCGGACGGTTCTGAGCCAGGTCAACTGCGTCATCCATATTGAGGTCGCTGGATTTCAGATCCTGCTGAATGGTTTTCATCCATGTAGTACGAGGACGTCCCAGTGGTCTCCTCCAGTTTCCTGCGGGGGAAGCTGTTATGATCTGTTTTGCATCTGTTTCATCAGGCATTCGTGCAATGTGTCCGAACAGGGACAGGCGCCTTGACTGGACTATTGCTGAGAGATGGGGTTGCTTGGTTAACCTTCTGACTTCGTCGTTGCACACATGTTGTTGCCAATTGATTCCTAGCAGCATTCTCAGACACCACTGATCAAGTGCATCAATCCTGCGCACATCATTCTTAGTAACTGCTTAACACTCAGAACCATAGAGGACTGCTTGGGGACAAAAAATGTGATCGTGGCCTTGGCTTCAAAGATTTCATTTCTGGCCTTTGTCTTGAAGACCACTTATCTTGGCCTTTAGTTGCATGTAATGAATGTGCCGTGTGCGATGGCTTTTTGATATTTGTATGATATATCCAGTGAAACATTGAAACTATGCTTGTCTGAGCATTTTTATAGTTTATTATGGTTTAAATAAGATTATGTTACCTTTTGATGTGCACCAGATTTGGCCTTGGCCTTGAATATCACTGGACTTGGCCTTGAAAATGCTGACCTTAAACCCATCCCTGGTTGAAATATGCTAATATTTTTATATACTGTGCTATTCTACAAGGTGCTGTATTATTCAGAGATACACTTGTGTTGGTTTGAATGCGTTGGCTAATCTGCAGAAAATTATCACGTTACTGACACAGTCATAAACCCAGAAGTAGGCTTTCATTGCTTTTCACTCGTCAGCCCTCCATTACTTGTGCAGCCACAGAGCTTTTATTTAGAGCTGTCAAATTAACGCATTAATTAACGCATTACTGTGCTAATATATTAACCCGCGTTAAAAAAATTAACGCGCGTTAAAATAATTAACGCACATACATAAATTTATGTTAATTTACTGAATTCCGTGAAGCAAAAGTTCCAATATTCCGATAAACTGAGGTTATTTGACAATCGAATGAATTCAAGTAACTAAACTGTAGTTGCCATTCTATCGCTACTGTATTAAATAATTATTCTGACGACAGGCTAATAGATTTCTATGCTAGCTATGACGGCAGGTATTGTTGATTATACGTTTAACATGTGTTTTTAACTTTCTATATTCTATCGGCGGGGCCCCCCAAATGTTGTGGGACCCTCCCTCTCGACGGGCCTGGGTGCGTTAATAACGCGTTAATTAATGTGTTGAAAAAAATTAATGCAGTGCGTTAATGCATTAAAAAAAATTAATGCTTTGACAGCTCTACTTTTATTATGACGCTTGGTTACACTGCTGTGAGTTGTGTGAGTTAGTTTGATTATCTATGCTGGGGCAAAGGGGATTGAGCTTATGAGTTTGCAAATTTTTGTCAGCTGGATTTTCTAGAAAGGATTTTGATGAAATTCTGTGTTGAAGTCGGCCATAGTCTAATAAGAAAGTGTTTAGATTTGGTGGCGATTTGGATTTTTTTGTGGATTCTGAGTCACTGTCCAGGATTCTGTACTTGTTGGGAGCTGGTGGAGGGGGGGGGTCACCGCCCCAATATGCTCTTGGAAGCTTTAGAGGCGTCGTGAATTTGGTCATGAATATGCCTCCCGGCCAATCGTTCCTATTTCCTTGATCATGGGCTGGTCAGTAAAACACCAGATGCTCCACCGTTTCGTCTTTGTTGTTGCAGTATGGGCAGGTGGCCGAGTCTTGGCGTTCAATGCTCTGGAGGTAGCAACAGGAGCGTAGTTGTGCCACCGTAATGCGCTGGTCTCTGACCAATCACGTTGCCAGCGCTGTTAACTATGTTCCCCACCAGTGAACACTCTGTGGACTCTGGCATTTGGATCACTGAGTTGTTGGTCACCAGCAATACCCTGTTGATGCCGTTGAAGAGCCACGCAAGCGGAAGTGAAGTCCATAGATACGGTTGACTGTGGAAGCATGCTCCTTCGCTTGGCTTTTTGGTAGGCTGCTGTATTTCCTTTAACACTTTTTCTGTGCTATTCTGATGCTGCTGAATATCTTATGTTCTGATGTGTTGCAGCCAGTGGTCTGTGCACGGGACTTATGTGTCTTTGCATTCCAAACTCTCGGAGTGATGGGCGATGCAGCTGATGAAGTGGCCACTGTAGCTGAGGTCAGCTTGTAGTAGTAGTTGTTGTAGTGGTAGTGGTAGTGATGGGTGACACAGCTGATGAATAGTAATAATAATACTCTCGTAGTAGTAATAATAAGGGAACATTTAAACAGCGCACTATCATTTTGAGAACTCTTTAGTCTGTTCGATGCACTGTCAATCATAACAGAAAGGATTTAAGAGAACGTTTGAAGGTGTCCAGGTTAAGTTTTTTGTTTTTAAGGTGCACTGGAAGACCATTTCATGCTGACGGGCCAGTGAAGAAGAATGCCCTTCTGCCAGCTGTTGTAAGTCTGTAATGTAGAATAACGAATTGTTCATCGACAACTGACTGCAGATGACAATGGCCAGCCACTTTCAAGATTGGCTGGCACATCTCCAACAGGTACAGTGGTCCCATTCCATGCAGACATCGTGCAGTTTGTCAGTCACCACTTTCGGCGTGCCAGCCAGCAGACCATTGCAATAGTCTGTATGACTCGTGACAAATGCATGTACTAGCGGTGCCACAGACTCATCGTCAAGTGATCGTCGAACTGATGCAGCTGGAAGAAGCACTTAGAGCTGACGGCAGTAACGTGCTTGTTCAGACTCAGATCTGGCGTGACGACCACTCCAAGAACTCGCACAGCATTGGCAACGTCGATCATCTCGTTCCCAGGTGTCAGTCTGCATGCGCTGTCTGGCAGCCAGTGCCCATCCACTACCATTTCGTTTTCTCTATGTTAAGTTTGATACGGTTGGTGGACATCCAGTGGCTGATTGCTGTCACACAGCGCTCAAGCGTCGCAACTGATAGATTTGCATTATCAGTTCTACAGCTGGGATATAACCGATTGTCATCAGCATAGGCATGTAGCGTAACACCAAATCTTGCAGCTAGCTCGGCCAAGTCTGCTGTGCACAGTGGGAACAACAACAGACCCTAGAGGCACAGAACACAACACGTGTATGACTTGAGACATCTCGCTGTCGACGACCACGCAGTGTGTTCTGTCAGACAGGTAAGACTTGAACCACGCCAGAGCACTGCCACTGATCAGTAGCAGCGCATGATCCACCATGTCAAATGCCACCTTCAGGTTTAGGAGACAAAGAAGCCGACACTTGTCTATGGTCCTTGGCCTGCTGAAGACCACTGAATAGCTTCAACAGCACCGTCTCCGTGCTGTGGTGCTGCCTGTATATGCTGACAAGTGAATGGGCATCATGCTGTTGGCTGTCAGGAATCCTTGCAGCTGCATCTGCACCACTCTGTCCAGCAATTTCAAGTATGGTAAATTAGATGGTAGATACCGGCCTGTAATTCTTTAGCTGATCCTTATCTATGCTATTTTTGGAGCAGTGGAAGGACAATGGCATGCTTGAATTTGGCCGGGAAACAGCCAGTCACCGAAGACTCGTTAAGAAGCCGCACGATAAATGGCGGCGGCAACTGCCAACCAAACTTCTTCAGCCACGTTGGTGCTGGATCAGACCGACATGTCTTGTTGCAGGCAGACTGGATTAACTTATAGACGTCATCAACTGTCACAGGGTTCCACATGTTCAGCGTGTGCGTGGCAGTGAGCGGTACGTTGTGCATTGGTATGGTGGAGTGCAGGTTGATGCACACACTTCTATTTTGTCGTCAAAGATTCTGGCGAATTTCTCACCATTGTTGACCTCACCATCGACATTTTTGCTGTGCTGGTCTTTTTACCCATTACACCTGACAGTGTGTGCCAGAGCTTCTGACAAGTGCCTTTGTTATTGCAACACTGTAAATTTGATTTTAATGTAACCAGCCCAAAACAGCAATTTGAACGGCATCAACAATGCACACATGCGTTTAAGTGCACATACATGAAGTGGCCACTGCAGCTAAGGTGGGTTTGTTTGTAGTAGTAGTTGTGGTAGTAGTAGTCATTGTTTTTACTGCCAGTGGCCATGTTATGTGATCTGTGCCGTTTATTTATCTATTTATTTATCCTTTGGTTTGTCAGCAGGATTGTAGAAAAGTTAGTGATGGATTTGGCTTGAATTTCACGGAAAGTTAGACTTGGTCCAGCTTAGAACGATTTTGGTAGTGATCGAGATCGGCATTATTATTCAGGACCAGATTTTTGGATTTTTTACCATGGCGAGATAGGACAAAAAAGTCTGTTAGCAGGATTACGGAAAAGTTTAAGACGGATTTAAGACAGCTAAAGTGACATTTTTCAGACAGTTTTTTGGCTGACCATGAAATCTGGGTGGTTTTACAGCTAATGCTGTAAATTTGGTTTAGCGCTTAAATTTGGCGGTTTGGAGGTCTAATAGCAGCAGTAGTAATAGGCACATCTGAGTGAATGATTAGGGTTGGTAATTATTAAAATTTTAATAGTTGTTTGCAGAACTTAATGCTCAATCAATTGTGGGTTTCAATTTAAAACTAATCACAAGACGGAGATGATCATTTATTTTTTAACAGTATGTTTAGCTGAACTAGTGACTTGTTTATTCACCATTTAGCAACTTGCCTGTAATGGAAATTTATTGGTTAAATTTGTCTTAATCATTGAGAATTGTTAGATTCCGTGGACCAGGATATCAACTTTCGGCGGACGCACTTTTGGACGTGCTAGTCTATCTACTCCACAGTGTGGCGTGAGTCTCACGTGCATTTTTGTGCCGGTTACATCAATAACAAGTTTACAGTGTTGCGACGGATAGATCTACAATGGTTTTGAGGTTACCTACGATTAGTCCTATGTACTTTTTTGCATGGATTTGCAGTGTTTTATGCTGATTTCAAGCTTTTACAATGCCGTGTTGACGTACATGGCCATGTTGGACTTTGAACCTGCTAGCCGTTCTCGCTGGTCACAGCTTTGCTGACTCCATTGCTGAGGAGCTGCGTGCACTACAGCTTCATGACGTCATGCCACGCATGCAAGCGAAGAAGGCTATTTTTAACCTTCATTTGTGGTGGCCAGTTTGCCAGCGGCTGCTGCAACAACGACTACACTCCAGTGGGTTTCCCACTTTCCATCCATCGATGCTGATGCTGTCATGCTTACTTCATCAGTCATCTCGACGTTCTTTGACGAACTGTTCTCTCGGCTTGAACAGATCTGTTTACGCACGTGCTTGTTCGTGATCTGCAGTGACCTGAACATTTATTCGATGAGCTCAACAACTCATGCACGATGAGACTAACTGAGCTGCTCCAGTCGTTTGACTGCACTCAACATGTGGACGAGCCAACCCACAAGGACGGTCACTTCTTTGATCTTGTCGTTACATGGCGTGAGACTGCAGTCATTGGCGTACATGTCGGTGATCGACTGTTTGGCCATGCACTTATCACTGCTACACTGTATACGTGGACGATGTGCAGAAACTGGCACAATTTGTCACTGACCGAGTTCGAGAACGATCCGACGGCATCCAGATTGTGTAACGATCTTTCGTCACTGGATGGAATGTCTGCTGATGAACCGACAGATCTCTGCGGAGAAGAGATGACGTCAGTCTTGGACAAGCACTGCCCAGTCACGCAGGTGCGCCATAGACTGGGAGAGATGACTCCATGGTTTGATTTAGACTGCCGTGCTAGCCACAGGCGTTCTCGGCAGCTTGTGAGACACTATCGATGAACTCGTTCCAGCGCTGATAAGCTTGTCTGGGAAGATCAGCTGAAGGAAATGCGGTCATTTTACGAAGACAAGCACCGGAAATACTAGAAAGGAAAGATCGCTGTTAACATAGGCGTCTCTCAGAAACTCTGGCGTTCACTGCCTGGTGTTATGAGTGAAAAGACCAGCAGGCATGTCGGCGGTGAGGCCACTTGCTGTTCCTCGTTACAGACTCGCGACTGCTGGCAGAAGGGCATTCTCCTTTACTGACTCGTCATCATGGGACAGTCTCCTTGCGTACCCGAAAGATGAAATATTTAACCTGGACTTTTTAAAGCGTTTTTAAAAATCTTTTTCATTTGATATGTATTAACAGTGCATCCAGCATACTAGAGATTTTTCGAAATGATAGTGTCCTCTGTAAGTGTTTACTTATTATTATTGTTGTTATTATTATCTAGTCGCAACACTCTTCCAAACAATCTTAATTGCACCACACTCCTTGTCCATTTTAGGCGTCGTTTTAGGTGGCGTTTAAAACACTTTTACTTTTCATTCTACAAGCACACCAAGCATTTTGAGGTTTTTTATAGTTTCTATATTTAATGTGCTATATGAATTATGTACTTCTGTAATTAAATAAATATCAACTAAAAAGGTAAAGGGTTTAAGACTACAAATAGCTGTTTATGGGAAACACATCATGGAGCTAGTGAGCGCCACCTGCCATAGAGGATCACACAGTGTTTTTAGTTACCTAACACATGTGAACGCACCTTGTTTCTACCCCAGCCAGACCGGCTGGTGCTTGATTTGCCTGCTCTAGAGGGGATTGTGTGAATCTCCATTTTGATTGCATAATGACATACAAGGGGCGTTCAAGAAGTTTTGCAAGTCAATATGTTAGACTAAAAAACTTTTTACAATTTATACACCAATAAAATGCAAGTTTCTCCAAAACACGTATGAGCCTGAAGCTTATATGACGTCGTTGTAATGTTTGACGTCATAGACCGTTAAACAGGAACGATTTGGAGTGCCAGCACATAAAACTGAGCACAATCAGCATAAAATTGGGCTCGCTGCTGCATGGCATTTCTTTAGTCTACCGCCAGATTTTTCAACACGAGGCCCTGGGACATGTGATTTTGTGACAGCCCTAACAAGTACGTTCGTGAATTTCTCATTTGCGGTTGTAAATATTCAGTAGCCAAAATCTGTGCCAGTTGTGAAAAAACTATACGTACTAGAAAAATTTGTAAGAAGTTTACAACTCGATAGGCCCCCGTATGAGACTAACAAACTTTTTAAAATTTATAAGCCATTAAAAGTTATATTTCTTCCATACTCGTATGGGCTTAAAGCGGATATGATGTCATTGAAATTTATGACACCATTAAGCATTCAGATACGATTTGAAATGCTAACGCAAGCAGCACAAATATATGCACGACAATTCTTTAGTCTGCTGTCTGCAGCCAGATTTATGAACGTGAGACCCGGGGATATGTGATTTTGTGGAAGCTCTGACGAATGCAGTCGTGAATTTTTTATATGCAATATAAATCTTAGTGGCCGAAATCTACGCTGACCATTAATAAGAAATTCTCTGTTAATTATGATTTGACGTTATCCGTAAAATTTTATTGAAAAAGTTAACAGTTAGTAATATCCGTCGTCTTTGTGGTAGGTTAAGCAATTTTTACAATGTACAACCTGGGGAGCCCTGACCATACCACCTGGGATAAGCCTGGGAGCGAGCCCTGAACATCTCCCCTAAATCTGGCAGTGACTAGCACTGCAGTCCAATCCCAAAGTTAAAATTACCCAGCAAGCTGTTCGCAACTCTGGCTTCACACTATAAGACCACCCTACATATAGCAGTGATTTGACTTACTGTAATTATAATCCTTTTATAAATTTGAAAAATTTTCTCCATGGTGTTCGCTATCAAAACAATGAACGCCTCAAGTCTGTGGTAGAAGCCTGCCTGGAGGAACCAATATAAAACGCCTTATGACGTCATAAGTTACAATGATGTAATATTCGCTTTAAGCTCATGATTTTCAAAGAAATGTGCATTTTATTGATGTATAGATATTGAAAAGTTTTTCAGTCTAACATATCGACCTGCAAAACTTTTTGAACGCCTCTCGTAATAGTTTGGCTGTTGCTGATATTGTCGTGGACAGGTGGTTGATTTGCTGGTTGCCATGGCGAAGGCAGCGGTTCAGTCTAGTCGTAATAAAGTCATTTTTGAGCCGTATCCAAGCGTCGTCGATCCTAAGGACAAGTCAAAGCTGGCGTTTACACCTGATGTGCGTTTGCTCGGTTTTCTGAAGTTCTCACTTTGCCGAGTTGAATCTGCATTTTTCGCTGAGTGTTTTTAGTTGAACTGTTGCAGTTTTGGTGTCGTCATATGGAAGTGAGCGGGTGGTATGGTCTAGTGGTTAGTACGCTATCTTGATCAATGATTAAGACTCTATGCCAGGCTTGGACAGGTGATAAAAATTTTTGTGGTCAGATAAATCATCTCGGCATATAACCAACCACGCAGGTCGACTAAGCCCTGTCCCTTATGCGGGATGGTACAAGTAATTTGAGCAAAGCTCACGTGATGCATGATAGCAGCGGTCCTACCACCTCGGCAGTCAGTGTACAGCAATAAGATATCAATGCTTCTTGAAAGAGTACTTAAATTTGAGGCCTCTGTGTGGAAGACTCCTTGAATTTAAGAGATCAAAACTTAGATTCTCAAAAATGTACGTTCTGTGCTAAAATGTCATACGCAGGATGTCCAGGTCCATCTCCAGCCATTTTGGCGCAATTCATTCTTAAAATGTGTGTCGCAGCCGAAAATCGTAAAAAAATAACTAAAAACCCCTATTTTGGGGTTCAAGGTCATTCAAGGTCACCGACGTTGACACCAATAAAAAGCTTGTCACTATGGTAGTTTTTTACCAACCCAACCAACGTTATTGAAGCACTGGAAGAACAGGAAAGCAGGCACGGGTGGAATGCAAGGTATGGGGGACATTTTTGCTTTTGTTTTACTCTATATATATAT
>Ga0209367_1004290_pt1 | contig 19635 bp, 11 predicted proteins | sample WorMetLIZISLAND2_FD_187412 | JGI IMG/M metagenome (GOLD analysis project Ga0209367, IMG submission 187412) | Marine gutless worms symbiont microbial communities from Max Planck institute for Marine Microbiology, Germany - Olavius geniculatus... ...
CCGAACGAAATCGTGATGTAAATGGTATGTATATAGTATATAGCGGATCCCCCTGTACATAATTTGACAGCGTGTTAGGGGGGTTGAGAAAACAGTTGGGGTTCAATCCTCCAACCCCCCGGCAATTCAAACACTGGCCATTGGTCAGTGGCGTCGCCGGCTTCGATGCGTCGTTCAGCATCAAGGCGGACACATTGAAAATTTGATGTGAAAACTGTAAAGATGTGATTTTTAGACAATAACTGAGACAACAAGCGCGTTGTTTCTGTTGTTAATTTCTTAAAATATGTTGTTACAAAAGTCGTCTTGTTTTTAATTGTTATTTTTAAGACACTGACATTTCACAAGGTAGTGTAGTGACAGTGACACATTTAGGATGTGATGGGATCTATAGTGAGAGTTTTATTGTAAATTGTTTCCTGATTCTGACAGTGAAATAATTTTGAAAATCGGTTAATATTTGGTGAAGTTATGAGGTATACAAAAATGGTGCCATTTTTGGCCCACCTTGTAAGTTACTCTTACGCAGTCAAACAGACTAAAGTCGCATAAATAAACCACCAACTACACGTAGGTATTATCATGTTTAGTCTATACACAATGCTCGTTACAGTTGTTGAGCGTAGGCAGTGGCAGTGATTAGCTAGCTATTTGTACTATACGACATACCATCAGTTAAGTTATTAAGCAACAATAATTAAGCACTTGTACAGTAATTAGTCTACATGTACACGAGGTCGCGGGAAAAAACCTGCAGAATCGGTCGACGAATACCTACAACATACAGCACGAACCAACACGAAACTGGCCGCGATTTTTAGTTACATCGCGCGCATCGAACGGTCGCAAATTGTGATTTTTTGTATTTGCAGACATTAGGTAGGCCTTATTATTCGTCTATCGTCAAGGCCCAAAAAGCGAATGTTTTTCACTCTAGCCGTACACAATCTTTTTTCGCGGGGTTAGGCTTTCGGGCCTGAACTGTATATTGTAGCCATTTCAGATTTTATTAAAATACTTAACGTTTGGCGACGTGCAAAAGCCTGTGTCGCAAGTCAATTTGCGAGTCAACAACAGACGTCTCGAATTTCTATTACGCACTGGCCTTGTGAAAATCATTTCCTTTATCCAGGTTAAAAATAATATTTTAACTCATAAGTAGTTAGCCTAACTGTTGAAATTTGAAGTCCTGGCAGCCAGACACGACACGGCGAAGTTGCATTCAAAGCGTTCGTACACTCGTAATTCTGATAATGAATGTGCATAATTACCGCGTATCAACGGATCACACTGACACTTATCTAGAATCCACTGCACCAGTGGCGTCGCGATAGGGAGAGGCGGGGTAAGGAGGCAATTCCCCCTGTCCCGCCTGCCCCTTAAATTTTGGCTGTCGAAAAACTGTCGAAAAATCTTGATGGACAATCGTTGTTCAAAAGTGCAAAATTTTGGACTAATCTACCACTTTGGGAAAAATTAGAGCAAAATCGAAATTTCGAGCACACATAATCTCCGATGACAGAAATTTGCAACTGTTTGTCGCAATTTGCAGTGCGTGTCGGAACATTGCAAATTCCTGCCTCGCGAGTTTTTTTAACGCAGGACGCCGCTGTAGGCTAACTGCACCGATCCTTTGTTCAAACACGCGCACGCGACACGCCGGATTATCTCACAGTAACCTATTTCACCGACCCGTTCGACGCTCATTACGTTAGGCACAGAATCGCAACGTTATGCCGTGGCTACACGTACCGATTTCCTCGTCTGAGGTGTTGCCCGACGTCGCCGAGCCTTCCGAGGTTTAAAACCTCGGACGAGGAAACGGGTGCGTGTAGCCACGACATTAGACAGTAATTAAGGTACACCATGAACGATCACACACTAATAAAAAAAAACAAAACGTCGACTTAAATACACGCACAGTTTGTTCAATCTAAAATGTGCATGTAAAAAATTATGATAGCACACGTATTATGCTAAGATTACGTTTATTAAAGTTACACAAATTACACATAATAGATCGTGTTTCACTTCGTAAACACAGAATAGAAACGTCGTCACAAATATGCAGGACGATCCAAAAAAACCCACCGAGTTTTATTCGCAACTGCATCAAACAGGACCTACTAATCAATTTCAACACACTGAGCAGTAGGCCTAAATGCTCCATAAGTTGATCTTGATCATTACACTTTTAATGTTTCTGCATGCTACACCAGTGCGTAAAAGTCAGCTATTAAACGTTTATAGGCCTATTCACAAGAAAGCTTTTCTGGAGGGGTGCTATCTCTAGCGATCACTCTTACTAATTACTGCTGTGTCTGTGAAATAACTTCGAAAATTTTAATATTCTGGCGAAAAAATGAAGGTGTGAAATTTGGTGGCTTATTAGGCTATGGAACAGAGCCATTGAAAAATTCCTAATTTATTACTGCCATTGTCATTCGCTACATTTTTTGAATCGTGCACTGCATTCTTTACTCGTTAGTCGTCTTATCAATTCAATATTACACATGAATGCGGTGACACACGCTAACAAGGCAGAATAGAGCTCTATACTGTTGACGATTCTAATTATAAAACACTCGACCGTAAAGAACAAACTCCATTTGCTTTACAACAAATCGAACTAACAACAGTTCGAGCGTAAACGCCCGCGCAAAAGATTTCTCCACGCATACAACATATTAATGAGGCTAAAATGAGCTTTCAACTTTCGCTACCCTGCCATCCAAGATTGTGTCAAATCAAGGTCCCGGATTTTATCGCAAAGTCGCCGTGATGGAATTTGGGCTTTAGCCGGCTGACGGGTGTAAGCGTCCCAGACAAAGCCGCGCCCTGACATAAGTTACCTTATTGTGGATACGAGAAAAGAGAGACTATGTTGCAAGCTTGTGCCGAACGAAAAGTTGAGTAGCAGAAAACATCAGTTCTCGATACTTTCTACCGCATAGGCCTACGTTCGAGGGCAGGGGCATAGCAACGGGGCGGAGGTATATCGATATCCGCATACTGAAGCCACATAAACCTTTCACAGAGTAAAAAAAGACGTCACAATGGTTATTAAACTAATGTCCTCCCAAAATCAGTCTAAGTGAATTTTATACCTCGTCAAAAGAAATTTCTGGCTACACCCCAGCTGCCAAGGGTTGCTTTCGTAAAAGCGGTTCTGTCTTGGTTTTTTTGTAAACGTAGAGGACGTACCCATATGTCCAACGTCTTTGAATAGACTCATAGGTTGAAACGTTATTTAATAAGTTACACAAAGTCATCTAAACACAACGTTTTGTTTTGACACAGATTGTTGACGTTTCGACAACAGCTGCTTACCGAAACGTCAATAATCTGTGTCAAAATAAAAGGCTTATTTTCGACGAATTTTCTATAACTTATTACGCATGTCCAACACTTTTTCATGTTTACTCTATGCAGTTAGACGAGAATGAAGCTGTTGGGGTTCTGCGCGTTGCACTGGCAGTCGTCCTCCCGTGACTTCATCACCCATCGACCGCGGCAGCCGGGCAGCGTCACGGCCTTCCAGCGCGTCTGCTTGCGCGCCACCCCGTGTCCACGGCAACGCGTTCCCAGCTGACGTAGCATCGCCGACGGCTGACACTCGACGCAGACGGTAGCACCCTTCACCAGGTGATCGCTGAAGGCCGACTCGACGGGAGTACCGGTCACGTTGCAGCCCGCTCGCACGCTGGTCAGCTCGAACACCATGCAGTACCTGCATCCAGTGACAGCGTACACGATACAGCATCATCATCTATTTACTTATTTCTTTAGGCATTTTTCTTGGAAATTATGATCGAAATCGATCCGGTCGTAACGTTTTGAGACATCCTGCACAGAGACGCAGCTAGACCGCTACGAAAATGCAACCTATTTGGCGGAGGTAGCCAAAATGTTTTTTTTTGGACAAAATCCAAAATCTGTCAACCTTATTTCGTCACGGAGCCAACAACAAAGAAGCAAGCAAAAACCACATGACAAGGTGGTCGCGAAATAAGGTTAGGCCTATAGTGTGTCTCATTCGTTTACGGTTTACGTGTGTGCCACGGAACGAAATCAGTTGCAGATAGCGACGTGGAAAGGTGCTGTTATCTATCAAAGCCTCTTTGTCCTAACTGTAGGCTAATTATTAAAAAGTAACGAGCCATAGGCTGAATTATCCACATCACACTGCACCAAACGGACCAAAATAGGTTACAGAACGTAGGCCTCTATAGGCCTACATACAGTAGGCCTATACGTTGGCTGCCTGTGATAGCCTAGATCTGCAGATCTAGATCTGCCTAGATCTGCACTTGTACCGACCCCAGCGGTCGAGTTAATTGGCGACTGATATCGGGGTTATAGGACGTACGGCGGGCCACACACAACACCGAGTTGAGTACAGTTCAGAGAAAGACCGCCGGTAACGAACTGTCGCTGCAGTACATGTAACTGATATTCCATGGCCACAAACTAGCGGCACAAAACGGGCCATGTCAACGCGCCCTTCCAGTCTGCCCGGTAACAGGTTACAGCGTACATTACTTGGCTTTTCAAGGCGTGTCGGTTCTGTCTCTTTTTAATAATTTTAACTGCAAAGTACCTAGTGACAGAATCGTTAGGTGCTTTGCGCAATAATTGGTTGGGCGACACGAAGAGCGTCCGGCCTATGAGATAGGCTAATGAGAAGTGTTTAAAGTTGAACTAGAATGATACACGTAAGCTTACAGGTAAAGGTCCGGCACTTAACCTACTGTGTGTTCAGGTCAACTCAGCCTCCCTCCTACCCTGCGTGAGATGGGAAACGAGTAGTAGGTTACGGGCTACGAGGCAAAGGCCTGGCTGATTGGGGCGAAATATAACAAAAAGCGCTTCACAATGACTGAAGCGAGCTAATGATGATAGACCATCTAGCTCCAAAAATTTCCAGAAGTTCACCTTCAGGGAACCGGCTCTAACCGAAAGTAACTCCGAAAAAATAAGCTGTTAAGCAAAGGTCGAATGGCTGTCTCTTAATAGGAAACCCATCACAGAGCTACGGAGGGTTACTACCATATGGGATCACAGTGTTAGCTGCCACCCGACGCAGTTGAATGCACACCGCCTTAACCCCAACCAGACAGGGCGGTATTCGATTTACCTACCCCGGAGGGATGGAAGGCTGAGTTGACCTTGATGCTGACTATATGCCGAGATGGTACATCTGTCCACAGTCATCCGCCCATCCAAGCAGTAACCACTTGATAGCGAACCGGCTAGGAGTCGAACCCACGACCTCGCGATAGTAAGTCCGACATTCTATCGTTACACTACCAAGCCACAGCAAGGGCACGTTGTAGCACGCTGGGCAATTATCTGCGGCTGAAAGGATTGTGTGACTGCGTGCAGTCAATTCTGTTCAGCGTCGAACAACAGAAGTCGTTAAGATCGAAAGATAAAGCAGCGACAGCGTCGCGACAACTAGACTGCGGCAGCTAAAACGAATTTGCAAACGAGAACTGAAAAAGGCACAGGATATTTGACCGGCAACCGGTTTAATAGTCAGTGCGATAAAAATACAATAATTACTAAGCAGGCGATAGTAAGAAAAATAACACTAAACCACTGGAACTCGACACCAAAGCGTCCATAGGTCTGCGTGTCTCTCTTAGCTTGGAAAAAATATCAATGTATATCGGAGATAGAACAAAAAGGAAAACGTGAAATGTTAAATCCTAAGATAACTTTTTACCTTTTAATCACTGAAAATCCATTGAGTTCACGTTTGTCTCAAAACAAGACTGGCAGACGTTTGGTGAAAATCCGTCGATACTAAATTTTATCACGGAAACACACGGACGACACGAACAGACAGACGCACTAGCACGGACATAATAGCGCCTAAAAGAGAGAACGAACTTCGGCGCCACCTGAAACGTGGTGGAAGCATCATAGAAAGATTTTTTGTAGTAAAATAACACACTGACGGCGGCAACGGAGAAAGTGTTCAGCGACCGATTTCACTTTCAACGCGTGGTCATCGGTCGGTCATCGGTCAGCCAAAATGACATCAGCGTCGTCTGTATTCTAACGAGAGCTATTAGCTGAAGAAAAACGCCACATTGACCTGTATGTGACGGACCAAACAGTTCACAGACCTCAAAGCACACCAGAAATATCTCAGAATATCCAGAGCGATCGTGAAAATAATAGAGTAGCGCTACTTCGCGAGTGAATTTTTACAACAATATCAGACATAATATTGCTCATCTCGTCAAAAACACGATGAGCATTTATTACGGTAGAATTTTTCGCGCAGAAGTCCTGCCACGTTTGTTCACTGGAAAAGCCTACTATTCATATACAGCCTAAAAGTAAGTAAGCTGTTCGGTATAGCTATACCAGAGGAAGAAGTTACTAACTCGGGTCTGCGAATGACGTTTTGCGCGTCGTAATGTTTGAAGATATTGCGCCGAATGTCACGGAACGGATTGTAGCCGAGTTTGTTGCTCTTGCGCCATCTGCCGAACACCGCCGGAATTATGTACCCTGTCTCTGTACCACACATAACAGATAGCCTGCCAAGGCGGCGAAAATTGAAAAAAAACAACCCCCAAAACACAAAACGACAATTCCAGACTAATCTTAACTTTCTTCAACAAATCTTGTAAAAAGCTCAAAGGATTAACATTTTTAGGCCTACCTCATCCCCATTTCCCATCCATTGATGCTTACGACTTGTTTCTCTAGCAAATACTTCCATTCGAGCATAAGCATAACTGCATGGGAAAAAGCTGAAGAACTGGCAGCAAACAGAGCAGAATGGCGCCAAAGTGTGACCCAGTGCATTTGTCGAAATGCGGGGAAAACTAAGGTCTATCCAAAGTAAAAGAAATGGTTTCGCCACTGCGACCAACACAAGTGTTAATTACAATACACGTACACCATAAATTTATATAGCGCAGCGGCACGTCAAGTTTCCAACGCCGAAGTGAGTAGAGAAAGGGCAAATAAAATCTGTTTCAATTACCGTTTCAAAGTGATGTCAGTAGACTCAGCCGGATCGATCTCTTTGATAGTCAGGCATTAGGCAATGCATTGCCGTTGGAAAACGTCAGCTGGTACTCTGTTCTTGGTAGAAATTTCTCACAAGTGCTATTTTATAAGTGCTAATTAAATGACGGTTCTCAGTAATCTATGTTAAACCGGGATTGTTGGAGATATTTGCGGAAAATGTAACAGGGGTGGGAGGCTCAGTTGAGGTATAATAGGTCTACGTCCTACCTCGTAGTTCGTGGAAGCCGTCCGGTGCTCGGGCCACCTTGCAGTTGGATCCCTCGCAGGGAATCTTCTGTATGGTGGGACCACACGCGGCGCCGCCGTTGAGTGCCGGCTGGAGCACTTGTCTACGACGCTGTTTAGTGCCCGGTCCACACCGCGCGTCACAGTCACTCCATGGGCCCCACTCCGGCGCCAACTGGCAGTCCACCGCTACACACAACAGCACAGCTTCATTCATAGAGGTGCCGACTCTGCCGACTTTTAGCAAGAAACTCGGTACCGCTTTGAAAACAGGGCATCAGCTCCGTGCATTTCGTTTCGTTATAATGCTACCGGTACTCTTGATAACTTGAAGCTTTCGGATCGTAAAACTAAAGTATTTCGCGGAGCTCATAGTGAAGATATCGTGACCATAGCTTGCGTCGTTTCGATAGAGACAGGGTGTGATAGGCATACAGTAGGACACCTCTGTCATACGACAGCATCTGCATAGCAAGTTAGGCTGACGCCCTGTCAAAATTGCCGTGCGATCCAACTTTCTTCTTTCGCAAATCCTGTTGTCAACTTCCCTCTTTCCGCGATTTTTCTTTTTATTTCTTTTTTCCAACTGCTCCCGTTTTTCTTTCCACGTTTAATTTTCCCTGCTGGTTAAGGCCAATTGTCTTATATTCATTTGCACTGCAGTGTCTGACTAAATGACGCACGCAACGTAATGAACACAAGTAATTTGAGCTCACGTGACGCGCGATAGCTGCGGTCTTAGCACCTGGAAAATCGGTGTACAGCGTGCAATAAAATAAAAATGCGTCCGGAAAAAGTACCCAAATTTGAGGCATACGTACAGAAGACTCCTTGAATTTATAAGGTCGAAATTTAAATGGTTAAAATTTCATACGCATCCAGGTTGCCCCAGTCCATCTCCAGCCATTTCGGTGCAGTTCACTCTTGAAATGTGCGCCGCAGCAAAAAAAATATTGCAAAAAGACAATAAACCTCCTACTTTGAAAGTTTAAGGTCATTCAAGGTCATCGAAGTTAACACCGTAAAAAGCTTGTCACTAGTACTTGTTACGATAAGCAGTATATATGTGCCTGTCTGCAACTGTTTTCACGCTAAATGAGCCAACAGCGGTAAAATAACCACTTTTGGGGGGTACCCTTTTTTGACGCCCGCTTGCTTGCGCAGGCCTTTTTGAACCAAGAAGGGGGTCGCTAAAATCTGCCTTTAATGTTGAAAATTTCGTGTGCAGGTTGTCTTGGTCTATCTCCAATCATTTCGGCGCAATTTGCTCATAAAACGTGTGTCGCAGCACAAAATCGCGAAAAATTCACTAAAAACCCTTATTTTGGGAATTCAAGGTCGTTCAAGGTCATCGATGTTAATACTCATAATAAGCTTGTCACTAGTGCTTGTTATGACATGCAGCATGTTTTTGCTTATCTGCAACCGTTTTTTACGCTAGACGAACCAATAGCTGTAAAATACAAACTTTTTAGAGGGGTAGCCCTTTTTGACGCCCTCTTTCGAGACGATCCCTGTCACACAGGGGCACGAAATTTTGTCACAAAAATCTAGAGTCCTTGCTGCCTTCGGGCAGCCCACAGTGAATATTATGCGATCATACAGCTTACGCCGTTTTGATTCAGATCCAGAGTGTAACTGACAGACGGACAGACGGACGCCCAGGCTATAGCTAAGACGCGCGAAGCATTCTGCTGTCGCGCGTAAAAATGCAATATATAGCGCCTACACGGCTTCCATGCTTACAAACGTCCGTTGCGTTCTCTGCGTAATTGTTTGCGTACTTTTAATGCGTCGCCAGTTGGATCAAAAAGTACGCAAAAGCTTGCGTTGCGTGCGTTGCGTTCGGTAGGCTTTAGTTGCGTTCCGGTATTTTGCTCGGCGAGTGATTTCACTTGCACTCGCGCCGTGCATTGCCTGTTTTTTACTCGCATCGGACGAGGAAATTATAGATTTTCGGTCAGGGCGCTTGTGTCCGAGATTACTCAAAAATGCGAACGTATTTCGGTGGAAATTTTTTGTGGCGTTAGAGTATGAAGTCCTAGATTTTGGCGGCGTCCGGATCTTTTCCCTGGCTTTTATCCCCCCAAATTTGAAGTCGAAATCGGGCGCAAGTTCCCCCCACTTCTGGGTTCATGTTCCCCTCAATTTCGGGCTCAACCCTTTCCCTCCCCTTCGGGCTCCCTTTCTTTCCTGCCTTCCCTCCATGGCCCTATATATACACCTTTATTCGTCAAGTGACAGTCATGAAAGGAACATAACTAATAACGATAAATAATAGTAAAAAAATAATAATAACAAAATAATACAGTTCATCAAATGTCCATTTCACCACAACAAGCATGGACCTATTTTCTACTAACCAAGATCCGCCCTTTTTCCTTCCCCTTTCTCTGTACTCCGCTTCCCTATCTTTATCTTCCTTTCCCTCTACTTCCCCTCCTCCCATTCTCGTTCCTTCCTCTTCCCTTTCCCGAGGGGCCCCACACTCAGCTAAAGGGTCTAGCCAGCCAAGTTCTGTAAGCTCCCCCAGCAAATCCGGACAGAGCCCGGCCGACAAATGGTTTGTGAACTGCATTTTGAGGTCAAAACAGCTATTCTGGTGATAGCAATTAATACTGCCACGCAGGGTGCATGTTCTATGTGAAACAACTTGCCAAATTGTGGCGTGGTATGAGCATGGGCAGCACTGCAGTGCGGCGACTCAACGACTACGTCTCTGCACTATCGTATTGGCGCACAAAGCAAAACTAAACTAAACTAAGGGCAAGTTTTGTTAAGGGTACAGATTAAAAAATTGGGGAAAAGTAAAAATAGGGGGAGTTTTGTTAACGGTGTAGTTTGACCAGTGAAAATAGGGGGAGTACAAAAATAGGGGGAGTTTTGTTAAGGGTGTAGTTTGCCCAGTGAAAATGAACGGGGAGTTTTTTTTATCTGTAACCTTATCAAAACTTCCCCCCTATTTTTGATTTACACCCTCAAAAAAACTTTCCCCTATTTTTCACTGGGCGCAAGCTGCGCCTACTAGGTATAGGGATAGAAGCCACTGGATCCTTTTATCTGGAGGATCTTTCAGGAAAAGGTCTTTACCGCTAAGAGACAGAACGTAAACTAAGACTCGGTTGTCTTCGCCAGGTGGCAACACCGTTATCGGCATAGGGTTGAGGGCTCTGGTCGGTTCTTGGCGCCCTTGGCACGTGGAGGAATGAAGACTGTAGCCTAGAAAACTGACTGCCGAATCTCGGTTGTTTATTAAAAAGTTAGGTAAAAAAAGTCTACACAACGTCGCTCAACATTGCCGGCAATATCAATAGCGACAGGTGCTGCTCGCAGTAGGCTCTAAGTGACCGGTGCGAGCGTGATGGTGGTCTAGGATAAGCCGAGGTCAGCCCCGCACAACACAGCTCACTAAACGATCGGGGACTCGCACCTTGTTTGGACTGTGACTATACCGGGGAACTGGGTTTCAAGCAAAGTGGGTTTCAAGGGTAGGGGAACGGTGCCGAGAAAAGGTGGGCCTGTGTGCGGAGTTAATTCTGCTAGTCTTTGACGAGTAAAGTGGTTTAAAACAGTAATTCTGTAATTCTGATGTTGAAAAATCAATGCATAACAATGGTAATAAAACTGGCAGCGACCGATGTTCACAAACCTCCGCCGAGAATGTCAACACGTGAAATAATTTAAACGCTGCACAAGACGTCACGCCAAGAAATAACCGACTCGAACACGCTTTGAAGAAAACCGGCCTACAACCCAAGATAGGCCTATAAAATAAAAAGTTTGTACAACACTTCTGTTTTACAGTAATTCATCACTGCATTTATGGCACAGCGTCACATTCTTGCTGTCACCGCTAACTCCGCTTTGTCACATCAGTTGGCCACAGATGTCGTCATCTATAGGCTAGCCATTCTGTTGTGTGACACCGGCAACGCGCGATGTCACATACAGAAGCCGCATCTTAACGATACATTAATAATATCATCGGTCAGTGATTAATTGGTCTGCGGTAAAAGTCACAGGCATTGTATCGTATCGAGAGGTCGTACCAGTTCACTTGGTCATTATAAATGACGCCTCGATGATGCCAGCGATACGATAACAGCAATTTATAGTGCACGCAATAAGCCGACGTAACGCCAGCGTGTGTTACCTACCTCGCGGAATCAAGCAGCGTGTAAACGATTAAAACTCGAGAAAGATAAGCGTTAAAATTAAATGCACCTGAAAAAATCACCGAAGGTGATCCGAACTGCGGAGGGCACCGACGGTCTACGCAGGTCGATAGATAAGGCTTGAACCCGAACCAGAACAACATTGTGTCGGCTCAGTGCCAACATATTGTGCGGCCGTCCGCCTAAAGCTGTACAAGCCTAACCATAACCATGACCTTCGACACTTTGAATTAAAAACTGGCACAACCATTACTCCTAATCTGAGGTACGCTCACCTCAATTTTGGGTTTTCAAAGTTTTTTGCTTTCGAGTTTCGACCAATACAGAGGACAGGCAGACGGACAATAGACGGACGGACAAGACCAGTAATGCGGCCTACTAGGACGACCGCATAATTAACCCGCTTACGACCTAAGACGGCCGGATGGACAAATAATTCCATCAGCATCCACAGTCATAAACGCTGAAAAAAATTTATTTGCAACACATTTCTGGAGGTGACGTCATTGCTGAACTTACGTCATTGAATTACTTACGTCGGCAGGCCTGTGCGTAGTCGTCGCAGCAGTCGCCGACGTCGAGACAAGCGGCATCACAGAAGCACGAAGTTGCGATGTGTTTCTTCTCAACACTTCCTCCTCCTCCCAAGTCTTCTGCCTCGTCCTTGAAACGCAGCACAGGCAACGCACGAGTAAAGGTCCGTACAGAGCGACGTAACTGAACTGAACTGACATGGTTTAGTTTTTGACGAACTGAAAAATGGGCAAGCAGTAAGACATTACTGTGTAATGGCGTCGGTGGACTACGTGACTATACACTCATGTACGCGTCAACCAATGACCAATGGGCTCGCCCTGCTTGCACATTGGTCAGTTCGTGAAAAACTCAACCGTCAGTTCAGTTCAGTTCAGTTACGTCGCTCTATCCACGTCTTAAAATGGGCGGTTCCAAACGTGCTCTCTCCAACTATAGCCTATTTGTGCCATGTTCGCGTATAATCATATAAACCACCAAAAACACGAACAGCTCGTTACGAAAAATCATTACCTTATTCATTTTAGGTTAAAATCCAGCTATAGACTGAAACGCACAGAAAATGTTTCATTCGTTCAGATGTGGTGTCCAAATCTAAAATTTAGGATTTGGAAGTTCTCATTTCTCGAAGAGAGTCGCGGAACTTACGTCTTCGACGACCCCACGACACGTGTTGTTCTTGCTCTGACAGCAGAGTCCAGCCGCCATACAGCTGCCGTGCTTTATTGCAGACACCTCCTTCAGCACAGGTGCCGCTGAGTCGTCGTGGTCGTCTTCCACGGCCTGGGCTGGCCGAGTCACGACAAACACCAACACGGCTAGCATTATCACCGCCACTGTCACCTGCATCAGAAAAACACTACAGTAAAAGACGTGCAGACAGCAACAGAAATGAACAGAACTATCGTAAAAACGTTAAAAAAACGTTAAGTCCTATACCGAACTATAAGGCCCATTGGGCGGCGCTGATCTCCATTTCCACAGCCCTCAGCTATACACCAGTTTACACTGCGAGACCAAGGACACGCGGGGCTAGTGCATCGCGCGGTGTGCTTGTTTACGTCCCATCTTTTGCTGATACTCATTGGGTCTAGCCGCCGAGGATGGCCAGGCTGAGTTGACCTGGGTGGGTGGTTACATACTGCGATCGTTTATCCGTCTGTATCAAATGCCTGGTTTATTCTTAGCCGATGTTATCCATAGAATTTCCAAACTCGCATCTTTCAGACTGTTTTGGTGACACCGTCGGCACAACAAACAGTACTAATTTCCATTTTTCATATCAGACACACGTATGTCCCTATTTAAAATAGGCCTGCAAGATCTAAACCATTATTAAATTAACGCATGCAAAAGTGACATCAACTACTTCCAACGAAGCAGACCAACCTTCATCTTATTCAAAGCCACCGTCATCGAACAACGTAGTCTCACTCGTCTGTCGTTCTGCGATGTTCAACCAAGTGATGCTGTATACAGCAGCAGCGGCAGACCCGGCTGCAGAGTGCGGATTCAGTGACGTAGAACTTGGAACAACTGCGAAGTCTGTGACGCACGTCCAGCGAGACAACAGTCCACTGCTCTGTGACTGAAGGACGCTCAAACGATAAGAAGCAACCTGGTTGTTAGTGGACCTCACCGCCCAACCACTCGACACTCGACTCGGGAGGCTCGAGCTGACTGATCAACTTATTACGCGGAATGGCCACACACGGCCGCCTTACCAGTTACCACCCAGTCAGTCACGATAGCCGACTATAGCCTGACGGGTTCGCGGCCGGCACACACTGCTACCGTCCTCGGATACCTAGACTGCGAACAATTGGTAATAATATATGATTGCGTAGGAAGTGACACCGGATTGGCGTAAAAAACCCTTCTCTTGCACAGTCAACAAATGCAAATGCAGATTAATGATGTCGACGTGACTGTCATGATTGTCAAACATTTCTCGATGCATTATCGCACGATTATCTCTTCGCTATCATTTTGCGACCGTCTTAACATATAGGTAGCATTACGGGTCTTGCCGTCCGTCTGTCAGTTTGTTAGTCTCGTACTAGGTTCTAACTCGAAAACAAAAAGAGTAGAACAAAAACGAAGTTGGTGCAAACGCTCACATAGCAAGATTAATTGATGTGCTAATTATCAATTGAAAACGTCAAAAAAATCTCCAGAACATGACGTACATCTCGCGTAAATGTTTAACTGAAATGAAGTAAAGTAAATAAAGTGTCAAATTTTATAGCCCTTAGCCCCTTACTCCAAATAGGCTAAATCTCCAATGCGCTCTGATACGGCTGACGGATCGCGCGCTGGACAAAATAAAACTCAGAGGCGTGTGGCGACTCGCGCGCCCACTGCACCCTTGGAACAGTGCATAAGGGCGTATGATCTTCAGGAACTAAACGGATGGTCGCATACATGTTGACACAAGGTGTGACATCTTTGCTTGTTGAAAATCGCCCGTCTGTTCCGACTGACGAAAACTCGTATTATACTTACGATTTTTGTGCGGACTGTACAAGACTTTATTTCCTTAAGTAGGCCTACTTAATTACGTTGCTCCTGAAACGAACTGGAACTGATTGATAATTCTTTGCTTTCGGCGCAGTCGGTCAGCAGGTGTGATCCGAAGCGGAAGACCGAAATTCGAACTTTCTCACTAGACAGTGAAATTCACGACGTGCGACATTGTCTGCACTCAAATGCACTCACCGAAGATGCACGCTGGGTTGTCAGTCGACTCCCTACAGCCTGTCTTTGTACTTCCTGCTTCACAGCGCCTGCGCTCGTCATCGACCTCAACACTGGCTGTATCACTGACAGTCTGACACGGTTCTCCACGATCGGCGACCGAACGTTCCCTGTCGCCGCAGCAAGAACTTGAAACAGTCTGCCATCAAAAGTGACGTCTTCAAATTGCTCCTAACATTTGAGACTAAACTTAAGACACACTTGTTCCTCTTTTTAACAAAGGCATTTTTACTTTAAATTCTATTTATTGTATCGTAGAACTTCACTGGTAGAACCGGCTACACACCATCAGTGCCTGATTAGAAACGATTTGATTGACCGATTGATTACTATTACCGAAACGTTCGCGTCCACGACATGCCCACAATGTGCCACCACGATGCGGGGGTTATCACGTAGATATAGAGCATTGCTGGATGCAGTTCTGGGCGCGAGCGAGCTGGCATCTGCATGCCGTGCACTAGCCCGCATTCCGAGGCGGTCAGCTGTGATGCGTCAAAGGCTGTCTGCGTGGGGTCCACTGACCACCCGCCCATCAGTACGTCCATCCGTCCCCAGGTGTCTCTCATACTGGCCAGTGCTCGCTGACCGGCCGAGCAACCGTTTACACTTCACTCAGTCACGCCGTCCGGCCGGCCAGCGATTGTGGAACAATTCGTGCTGTTTCCTTGAGGGCCAGATTCGTGCACTGGGCGCGGGGAGGACATGACAGTGAATGGCAAGATGTTGTTTTTTTGGTTAATTCTTGCAGCCGACGGGTGACTAGAAATGCAAGGTAAACTAACCAGGTCTACCTAGACAGCGTTAGAACTCACTGGCGACGTGTAGATCCATACGACGATAACCAAACGATAACCAAGCCATATTCAGTATATTCAGTATATTTTCTGCTTTTGGCCATTTAGCAGAAAATGTCATTAAATCAGAACAGTGCACGAATCGTCGTAATACATCATGGATGGTCTAACTCCGCTGCCATCAGTTCGTATTAGCACGAGCAGTCTAGTAGTAGCATATGACGTAGTGGAATCGGCCTTGATGCCTGAAATGTAACGCTACGGTTTAAAGTTTAAAAGGTCAGGGGTCGTCTAAAATATGTACTCTGGACACTTCATCCAAACATGAAGCACGCTGCACTTATACAGAGTGACCGTCGTACTTAACGAGCTTGCTCAGATGTGAAAAGCTATAGCTATTAGCCTATTATTGCGGACGCTGAAGTTATACATCGAATAAAAAACAAGAAAACCCAGCTGTAGCTAGGGAAGACGCGCTACAGCCTATACAGTTTCTGTTGCTGTGCTGACCTTCAAGGTCATCTAAAGTCGACAATTTTCATTTTATCTGAAAAGAATTATGCGTGTTACTATTAGCGATTAATAGCAAATTTGGCCATATCTCTCGCTGTTTAGCCACAATACATCTATGACGGACAGACAGACGACAGAGAGACGACAACTGTGCCATAGAAGCCTACAGCATAGATGTAGCGCGTCAAATAGAATCAAAAATCTGTCAAAAAAGTTTTGCTGTCTTACAGGAGTTAGACTTGCATCCAGCAGCGCTTTTCAACTGCTTATTGTCATAAAATCAGTCTCCCAGAACGCTATTTACTATGATTTGTAGCGTATCTTGTGCAGCAAGCCGTAATAAAACCACAGAAAAATAATCGAGTTCGCGCTTAACCGGCATACGAGCAATGGCACATTATTTAAATTATCAAATATCTAATGAATGAGATAACAACTGCGTCGGCGCATTAAACGCTGCAACAGTACTGTAGCACACAGAGCACGCCGACCCAATCGGCTACAATGAGTATTCAGCCCGAACATCGTAAGTAACTTATTTTTCTTACTGCTGAAGATAACAGACTGAATTCATCTGAGCATACAGTAAAAAAACTGTTTGGTAAAAGGTTTGCCTACCGTGAACATCAGCCATCCTGACTAGTAAAAAACAATAAGCTAACAATATTTTAAATGGCAGAAATCAGAAAAGGGAGAAAAAGTAAAATGGCACCAGAGCGGTGACTCAATGCTGAAAGCCTTCAGTGTTTAAATTGTGAAAAATTAGCTGCGTGTTGAACTTTTTGACGGTCGGAGCCCGATGTTGTGATGCAAACTGTATGTATGTAGTATATAGCTGACCCCCAAAACATAATTTGACAGTGTGTTGGGGGGGTTGAGAAAACAGTTGAGGGGTTGAACCCCACAACCCCCTGGCAATTCAAACACTGAGAGCCTTAGAATATTGTAATAAGTATTATAGGCTAAGTCGGTCAACAATGTAAAGTTTATGACAGCGGCATGCTGATAAAAGAATGTCAAGTATCATCGACGAAATATTTGCTCTGTCCGTTCAAATTATGGCGCGCCCTCTGCAGAGATTCGCATGCTTTTCGCCGTGACGTTGTTAACCCCTTGCAGCCGAGGGAGTTTGGATATTTCTTTTTGGATATTTCTGTTCTGTCTGAAAAAATGCCGCTATGGATGAAACACAGAAAGTCGTCAAGAAAAGTATTCACACAGTTGAAAAGCTCATCGTAAAAGGTGAAAGTGTTTTGGTGTATAGTGAGGGCTGCTCGATCAGGTTAAAGATTATTGAGAATATATGAATACAGAGAACAACCGATGGCGACTAACTCAGACTAACTGGTTAACTCTTGCCTGCTGTAGGCCTATATGCTTATACATAAAATATTTTTACTTTTGCAATATTGTGCCAAAAATATGTTAGGCCTATGCAAATGTATTTTAGCATTGAAACTGTATATGTATCTTAGTAAATGCTTTAAAATTTATACTGCATCGGTTTATTTTCCCACTCAGAACAACATTTTCGTGTAAAACTGCATAGTTTTTTACTCCTCGCGCGCTACGTTCCTAAGGTAGCGAAGAGGAGTATATAAGATCAGTGTAATATTGAGGACCGACCGACGACCGACCAACGACCGACTTCTGTTCCTGGTAGAGCCTTCCTTGAAGAACTTCAAACGGCCATATCTCCATAACGGTGCTAGATAGACGCATGGTCACTATGGACCACCGATAGGAAGTCAACTCCTGGGAGTCGAATGGTCACGTGACCGATGACGTCATTTGCGGTGTGAAAAGAAAGGAACTAAAAGCAGTTAAAAGAATACAGAAGAAAATAATGCGCGCGAGGAGTACATTAGATTGGTCACAATTTAAAATATTTCTTGTTAATCGTATTGAGTCGATAAATAATACCGTGCTATCGCAACAGCAGTGCCACGTAAGTCGCACGGTTCCATTCGTCGTATTCAAGACGTCACTTTCCACGAGTTGGGCGAATCCCCATCACATTACGTAATTGCCGGTCCACACGGCGAGCAAGCGAGGAGATCAGCGCCACCTGGTGGACGGTCATGGAGACGCCAGATTCTGATTCGCGGACGTTACCTGGAAGTCGCGGCTAAATCTGACCTGCATTTCTTCGACCGTACAAACGCTAGACGTCAAGATTCAAGAATACTCAGTATAGTCAATTTTCACCTTGAACCACACTTAGCTCGTAGAGCTGGCATTGTTTTCACAACTTTCGTTTGCAGTCGTGCCCGATAAAACAAACGGCGGTTTAGTCTATGCTATTTGAGCGTGATTTAAGTATGTTACCAAATTGTCTGGATGTCTGGATGTCTGGAGTGGTACAAACTATTACTGCGTACTCGCCTACTCACTCCGTCAGTGCGGTAACTAATACGGAAAGTACAGTAGTAACGGTACATAGGCTATCTGTGGAATAATATAGACAAACAACTTGCTAACGCCGCAAAAAAGCTGGCATTCATCCACTTTGACGAAGATCGAAGAATGTAAACAGTCTGCGATCGACGAAAACTTTGAAAACGATTTTGTTTTGTGAACAATTCTGTCGACTGTTCTATAAGCTGATGCCGGCAGGAACAGCCTCGAGCGTCCTTCTCTATCAACGTCTGGCTTGGTTCAGTAATAACGGTAGTGCCCGGTATAGGTCCAGTCCAGCCTGACCAGGGGGTCCACCGATAGATAGGACCATGGCCGATAATTACCTATCAAATCAGTGTAGTGCGCTGCTCCATAACTGCATGTTTGCACGGCCACGTATATGTAGCCTACTACGTGATAGTATACGCAAACCGGTGGCTATCTATCTACCGTTTGTTAACCGTCTTGCCAGCGACGTCGAGAGCCACAACTGGGCCCGAGAAAACATTCTAGAGGTCCGTTTGAGAATTTTTTTTCGAATTTTATTTTTTAAAATGGCGTATTACCTGGTATTGTGTACTTTATATTTTTTGAGCGAAGGCGGGGCCCCCAAACGTCGGGGGCCCGGGGAAAACTGTCCCCTTTCTTCCTCTCGACAAACCCGGATCCTAAGTTCGGGTCTTCTGCAAGCTCGGTTGCCACGATCTCAAACGAGGGGTTAATGTTTCGACGTGTAACTTTATTAGTCCGCCCGAAAGCGATAGCTTGCGGAGCGGACTTAAGTTTTACCCCTGATGTTTTTTTTTATTTATTAGTCCGCTCGAAAACGATAGTTTTCGGAAGGACTTCTGTTTTGCTGTGTTTTTTTTCTTTTGTTTTCGCGGCGTAATCTCCGAGCTCCGTCGGCCGATCGGCGCGAAATTTTGCACGATGCTCGATGCTGCGTTCAATTTTATAATCCCGGTTCAAAATTTTGAGGGAGCCTACCCAAAAAATTTTTAGGGGCCAAAAACATGCAAAATTTGGCCCGATTTCGGTCGACTTCGAAGTTTGGCGGCGAATATCTCCGAAACGGATGAAGATATTCAAAATCGGTGAGTTACTCGTTCGACAGCGATTCCTCCCGCGTTAGGCGAAACAAGTCAGGCGAAGATCGGTCCAGTAACCTTGGAGATCTAGAT
>Ga0209367_1004291_pt1 | contig 19634 bp, 10 predicted proteins | sample WorMetLIZISLAND2_FD_187412 | JGI IMG/M metagenome (GOLD analysis project Ga0209367, IMG submission 187412) | Marine gutless worms symbiont microbial communities from Max Planck institute for Marine Microbiology, Germany - Olavius geniculatus... ...
ATCTCAGCCGACTACGGAATAAAAGCCAACTACAGATGGATCCTGTATAGTCGACAACGGCTACCGATCCTTGAGGCCGAGCTGGGAGTCTGGTGAGGCCTCGTCCAGGTACGATTCCAGGTACGATAATGAAGTGACATATACACATCTAACTACCCAATATTTTCCCACAAAATTAGGTTTTTCATATAAAACGTTTATAACGTGTCTGTGTCTACCAAATATGTACACCGTGCAGGGGCCATAGAAAACGTGGCACATTACGTATGTTTGTCTGTGTCTTTGCAAAATATTGTGGACGAAAGTTAATCGGCCTTCATGCGATCGTAAGCCTGTTGGCAATCCCCGGACCAACGAGATGTAATCACATTGGGCACACTCTTCTTAGTTAGATCGGTGAGGGGCATGGCAATGGCTGAGAAATGTAGCCAAAAGCTCCCAACAAAGCCCTCATGCAGCTCCTTTTTGGTGCGGGGCACCTCAATTTTGGCCAAGCCCTGCAAACGTTGCGGATCGGGTCGATGGTTTCCTGGCCCATGCAATTACTGCAGTCGTCCCACAAATTTCACTTCGGGCTTGCCGAATTCGCATTTGCCCAAATTCAGAGTCATGTCGGTGTCACTTAGTCTCCCTCATGACAGAGTGTCCAGCCGGAGACTCTGTACCGAAATTAAAAAGTCTCCCCCGCCAATTGGAGTCACGTGATGTCATCGGTCACGTGACCATTCGACTCCCGGGGGCCGAGTTCCTGTCCGTGGTCCATGGTGACCATGCGTCTATCTTGCACCGTTATAGAAATATGGCGTATTAAATATTGGACGCACGGATGCACAGAGAAAGAAAGACGGAAGAATGGAAAGAGAAAGAGGAAGGGAGAGGAGAAGGGAAGGGGAAAGGAAAGTGGAAAAGAAAAAAGGAAGGGAAAGGGGAAGGAGAATAGGAATGGAAGGTAAAGGGAAAGGGAAGGGAATTAGAAAAGGGAAGGAAAAGGGAAAAAGTAAAAGAAAAACAGAAGGGGAAAGGGGAAGGAAAATAGGAATGAAAAGTAAAGAGAAGGGGAAGAAAAATTAAAAGGGAAAGCGAAAGGGGTAGAAAAAGGAAAAGGGAAATAGAGAAGGGTAAATATAATAGGTAATTTATTTTACATCAAACAAAACACCTAAAAACTGTTTAAAAATACTTCTGAAGTTTTTAGGGTTGTTTTAAACCCAAAACCTAGTTTTTTCGCACCAATTTTTTAGACCTGAGCTGCACACACCATGTATGCATAGATGCCCCTAGAAACACCTTATTAGTGTTATTAGTAGTAGTTAGACTATGTGAAACTGTGAAACTACGGTTGCGCTAACTGAATAATTTGGTGATAACGGTTAAACTAAAGACAGAAAGCTGAAATATTGCGTTAAACGCTTACCAAACGTTTAATACTTTTGTTAATTGTTTAGCAAATTAAGCCGTATGCACAACCGTACGATTTTAGTGAAAGTCTACTTTTGCATTGTTTGTGTTGTGTTTTGACCTCGGTTTCCGGATGAAATTCTCTTTGTTTTTGGTTAATAAGCAGGTATATTGTTTAAACAAGTGAATTACATTCAGCGTCTAGTAGTTTGCTGAAGACAATATCATGATGGATGATTGGAAACTGAAGACATCGCCGGTCGTTAGACTGGAAAGACCGAATGAAAGGTTTGTTGACTCGCAGTCGCAGCAGTGGATATAGGCCCATCCGGCCACGGAATATAATGTAAATAATAACCAAAGTATTTTAGAAGTTGTTTGCTGTTTTTTGTTGTTTGTTATTATTTAACATATTAAGCCGCTAGCTTTACACGAATAGTTTTGATTTGTTGATTTTTTCATTGAGTATATTTTTTTCATGAGTATATTGGGGCTAATGGTTTTTGCCGCTGAAGGTCTGCATTGACAGATATGAAAATGGTGTAAACAATTCAGTGTTATTTTAATTTAGGCGAGGTTAAGAATGGCAGAAATAGTTTAGTAATCGCAAGAACTGTTTATGGTATGAATCATTTGTGCTACAAATAGTCCACTGATGGTATGGATTAGTGTTGTGTGATCTCAGTAAGTATCATGATAGCAAACGTGATGATACCAGTATCACTGACGTCATACTGTATAATGGTGCCATGATACTACCAAGTATTGTGAGATGACGATACCTGTGTAGATACCAGATGCAGTTTGAATCACTTTACTGTTTGACTTACTGTACTCTGCAATGAGGAATTCAAGTCACATTAAAGCAAGTTTATACAAAAAGTAGTGTAATGTTCTGTCAAAATGGTGCAGACAAAAACGGTAGGGGGATAGTTCAATGACGCTAATTCTCAGACAGTAGAACGAGTGCACTGAACGAGTGATTGAAAATGTGAAAAAGTGTGAGACCTGACAACATGGCACCAAATAGCAAGGCTGGACTTATGGCCAATTCACATTTACAATGCTGACTTAACTCAACTCAACTGTTGCCGAGGGTCACTGACAGTTGAGTTGAGTTGAATGACATTGGGATCGTAGGTGTGAATTGGGCATTAGGCTTAGCATTAAGAATAGTTGGCCATGCACACACAGATGCAGTTTATTGCAATCTGTTTTTTTACTAATTATGACTAATCATTAATGCTGTAGTGTTTGTTATCTTTTTATCTAGAAGCTTTGCTGGATATTTTTCATTGATAAGTCAGTAGGTACAAAACAGTATTGGATGTATGTGTTGTAGGCTGATGAGTCAGCTTGCTGATGTAAGCATTTGGTCAAGTGTCGTCGTTGGTATGTTTTTGTGCGTTTTTGACATACTATTTGGTTTACTAGCCCCCTATCTGTAACCACATGTTGATCCACAGCTTTCTTTCAATGGTATGCCTATTCCAGTCATTGAGAAAACAAAATTTCTTGGTCTGATCTTTGATCGCAAGCTGTCATTCATACCTGATCTGCATTACCTCAAGGAAAAATGAGTGAAAGCTATAAATCCACTAATTATAATCATTATATATATAATTATTATATAATATCAATTAATATTAATTATTATTATTAATATTAATATTATGGCCTATTTTGTGCCTATTTTGTGCTGATGTGCTGTTAAGAAACTACTTTCACAGTCACCTCTATCTACAGATCTTGCAGTGTAAGCTGGTGTCTGGCTGAGGGATAAGGAACAATAGGTTAGCATCATTCTATTGCTCAGGAAGGACTGTAGGTTTTTTTACTTTGCTATACTTTTGCATTGAGTGCTCATATTATTTTGTCTTGTTTGCTGTATATTATCCAGGTGAAAGTTCATTAGAGGTGAAGATTGAAGCTGATAGTAACAATATCACTGAGCATCCACATGATGACAAGCCAACTATGGAATCCAGAGGTTAGTGTATGACAGGGATCATGGAATTATGTGATTATGTGCATGCAGGGGGGACGTTTGATTTTAGCCCTCCCCCTTTGGAGGCCTGTTCTGTTAACCCTTGGGAGCCAAGTACTAATACTTGGCTGGGGGATAAGTGCGCTGGCAGGCCTTTTGGTTAGGAAGTTACTTCCAGTGTTGTTAACAAGGACTTGATCCTCAAGGCCAAGGTCAGGAACTTGACTTTCAAGGCCAAGGCCAAGGACTTGACCTCAAGTACACATTCAAGGACTGCTTTAAAACTTTTTCATAACTTGACCTATAGGCTTGCCTTGCAAAATGGAGTTTAAACTTTAAGTACACTTTTTACTTCAGAATCATCATTCAGTTACAAGGTGTTGCTCTAAAATTTTCTGCCCCTAGATAAGGGGATTCCCCTCGAACTAGTGCATCAAAGAGGGGTACCTTCCAGAATGATGTTATTTTGCCAATATTAGCTCGTATAGTTTGAAAACGGTTGCAGATAGGTAGAACATGCTGCTTATCATAACAAGCACTGTTGATGGGCTTTTTAAAAGAATTATCAACATCGATGACCTCAAACGACCTTGAGACCCCAAAATAGGGGGTTTTTAGTGAATTTTTTGCAATCTTTGACTGCAGCACACATTTTAAGAGTGAATTGCGGCAAAATGTTTGAAGATAAACCAAAACACTCTGCATATATAATTTTCAGCATTAAACGCAGATTTTAGCGTCTAAGTCCCAACCTCCTAGATTCAAGGAGGCCTGCTGAGGCAGTCGTCAAATACGGGTACCCCATAAAAAGTGGTTATTTTACAGGTATTGGCTCGTTTAGCATGAAAACAGTTGCAGGTAGGCGCAGACAAACTTTCCAGGTGAAAGTTCATTTGAGGTGAAGACTGAAGCTTATCATAACAAGCACTAGTGACGAGCTTTTTAATGATGTCAACATTGATGACCTTAAATGACCTTGTACCCTTAAAATAAGGGTTTTTGGTGTTTTTTTAAACTTTTGGCTGTGGTGCTGAAATTTTCAGCATAAAAAGTTTATTTCAATGGCCTAAGCCTCGACCCTCTGGGTTCAAGGAAGCCTGCGCTTTATGGCATTAAATATGGGTATGGTTGTTGTTTTTCCGCTGTTGGCTCATCTAGCGTGAAAATCGTTGCAGATAGACTTAGACTTGCTGCTTGCCGTGACAAACTTTTGGCGAGATTTTTGGGGTATCAACATTGATGACCTTAAACGATCGTGAACCCTCAAAATAAACGATTTTGTTGCTTTTTTGGCATTTCTTTGCGCTGGGACACACACTTCAAAAGTGAATTGCAACGAAATTGCTGGAGACAGAGCAGGACAATCTGCATAAAAGATTTTTTAGCACTAAACGTAGTTTTCACTGGTTCACATTTTGCACCCCTAAGTCTAAGGAGTTTTCCATAAAAAGGCATCAAACTTAGATACCCCTTCAAAACCGGGCTGAGCCACTCGAACGATAGCGACTGTGTGAGACTGGTTACGCCCTCTAGCGAATGTGAATGAGTGAATCAAAATCACTGTGTCATAAGTTAATTGCTGGGATCAGTGAGCTTAGATTTTGTTTGCAGTGGGCCTTCGTACATGCACCACTGTTGCATGTTTTCTCTGCTTTAGATGGACTTTCTTGTTAGCTAACTTTTGCCTCTCATCGGTTGTATTACACAACTCATAAAAAGCAAGTTGACGCACGATAGTAACCATGGGAGCTGAAGTCAAAATTTTGCACTAGAGGCAAACATTGTTTCTAGCAAAAAAAACAATGTTTGCATCTAGTTCAGAGTTGCAAAAAAATGAGCACGAGCTAAAAACTGGGCAATTGTTTGAGGACCAAATATTGTAGGGACAAGGTTTTTTAATAGAGCTGTCAAATTAACGCGTTAATTAATGTGTTAATGCATTAATAAATTAATGCCCGTTAAAATAAATAAATGCACATGCATAAATTTATTTTATTTAGTAAATTCTGTGAAGCAAAAGTTTTAATATTCTGTTAAACTGCAGCTATTTGACAATCGAATGAATTCAAGTAACTAAACTGTTGTTGCCATTCCATCATTACTGTAAATAAATATCATTTAGATAACAGGCTAATAGATTTGTATTTTAGCAGTGATGTCAGTTATTGTTGAAAAATGTGTTTCTATTTGTTTTTCAAAGTTTCCAAATTTTTTATTGTACATTCACGCCCTCTCATACGTTGTGGGGCTTGGGATAACTTCCCCCTACTCTTCCTTTTGACGGGCCTGGGTGTGTTAATAAAGTGTTAATTAATGTGTTAAAATAATTAATGCAGTGTTAGTACACTTTGTTAAAAAACTTGTTTAAAAATGTGTTAAAAAATAATGCTTCAACAGCTCTATTTTAAAAGGATGGCAATTAGAAGCAGAATTTTTTTGGTGCTTAACAACTTGACATTAGTGCCTTGTGATTTAACTATCATATCTACTGAATGTGTGCAAGTTTGTTGTGTATATACAGGAATGACCTTTGAGGTGAAGATTGAAGCTGATAGTAATGATATCATTGAGCATCCGCATGATGAGAAGCCAAGGCCATATTTGTGTACAGTGTGTGACAAACGGTTTACAAGGAAAGGAAGTTTGAAACAGCACAAACAAACACATACTGGACCATTGTTGTACTCAAGTACTCAGTGTGAGAAATGTTTTGCTGCTCAGGATTCCTTGAAGAAGCATATGAATGTTCACAGCAGTAAATACAAGTGCACTGAATGTGGAAAGTGTTTTACAAACAATCATAACTTAACACTACACAGACGAAGTTATTCTGGAGAGAAACCGTTTGATTGTACTGTTTGTTGCAAACAATTTACACAATCGTCTAACCTTACTGTTCACAGCAGAATTCACAGAGGAGAGAAACCATTTAAATGCCCTGAGTGTGACAAGGCATTTAGTCAGTCTGGAAGTCTAACTACTCACATGAGAGTCCACACGGGAGACAAACCGTACAAGTGTTCACCGTGTGACAAAAGTTTCAGTGACTCCAGCACACTGCAGAAACACAAACGTCGTTTGCACAGCAACAGAAGACCTTATGACTGTCGTTACTGTGGGAAGATGTTTAAAAGTAGCCATAATCTGAAGGATCATGTTTATACTCTCACTAGTGCAAAGCCATACTCATGTAGACACTGTTCAGACTCTTTTACACGGCCTGATCAACTGAAGTCACATCTGCTGAAGTCACACAATGAAGGTACTTGGTTCACATGTCACATTTGTCAAAAGAAATTTAGCCGCAATGGTAATCTTACGAAGCATATACTTCGTCATGAAGGTTTGAAGCCATATGTTTGTGATGAATGTTCAAAGAGTTTTTGTACAGCAGGTGAATTGAAATCTCATCAACTGAAACACTCAGACTATAAACAGTTTTGCTGTGGTTTGTGTGGTGAATATTTCAAACGCAAACAATGTTATAAGTCATTTCAACAGATGTTCTGTTAAACTGGGATACGTCCATATTTTTGCCAGGCAAGCTTGAGACAGAGAACAAACAATCTGTGGACAATTGCTTGTTGGACAGAGTTGCTACTGCTGACTCACGACTTGGAGAGGCGGGCAAAATTTTTGAGCCTCAGTATGTTAGAACACAAATTTTCGTTATTGTTTATACATCAGTAAAATACGCTTTTCTTGTGTATCGTGCGGGCTTGTTGAAAATGTGACATCACTGATGTCATGGAGCTTTAAACCCAAGCGATTTAAAGTGCTAGCGCAAAAAGCGGAAAATCAGGCTTGCTGTTTCATAACAATTTTTGGTCTGTAGTTGGATTTACCAAAGCGGAACCACGTGACATCGTTTTGTGAAACCCCTAACAAATACGTTAGTGAATTTTGTATTTGCATGTGAGAATTATGTGCGACAGCCTAAATTTGTGTTAGCCGCAAATAAGAGCACTTGAGTGCACTTTATGCAAATATGGCAGGCAGTCAAAAAGTTTTGAGCTTCAGTATATTACACTGAAACTTTTCATTGTCTGTATATCAATAAAAGGTACCTTCCTTGCATATTCGTGTGAGCAGGTTGTTTAAGTGATGTCACTGTAATTTGTGATGTCATAGAGCATTAAGCCAAAATGATTTGGGGCGCTAACGCAAGCAGCGTTTGAATTAAGCTGGTTGTTGCATGAAACTTTTTCTTTCTGTAGCTGGATTTGCCAAACTGGGGCTCTGTGGCATCCGATTTTGTGAAAGCCTTGACAAATACGTTTACGAATTTCTCCTTTGCATTTTGTGAATATACGATAACCTATGCCCTTATCTGAGGTAGTTGCAAATTACAGCATTTCAGCCAATTATGACGTTATGTTTTGACGGTATCAGTAAAAAGTTATTAAAAATTTAACTGTTAATTATATCAGTTGTGTAGTATCAGTTGTCCGCCATATTCAAGATATCCAACCTGTTGCATGGGGCCCTTGATGGGCAAAAAGCTGGGAGCAAGCCCCATGCACCCTCCCCCAAATTTGGCACTGCAGTCCAGTCCTACGTTTACTATTACCCAGCCGGCGGTTCAAGAGTATGTTTTTCGTACATCAAGACCACACTGCAGAATGTAATGACCAGACCCCCAGTGACTATTAATGTTTTAAAGCTGGGATGTACTGATCAGAATCTGTTGTATAAGCGATGAAGTCAATGGAAAGGCCAAAATTTCGATTCCCACTGCTCCCACGATTTTCAACTGATTTTAATGAAACTCTTGAGAAATGTTTTGTTGATTATGCAAGAGAATGAATTGTTTTTTTTTTGGCCTTTTGTATCTCAAATGACTGTGCAAGACTTGATTCTAATCAAATCTGAGTAACAAACATAGCTTACACAATACCTCTGTGAGTTAGCTAGTGTTCTACGACTTGTGTTGAATGTAATGTTGGAGTTGTTACTAACAGTCAACTGATATGAACTGATGTGAGTTAATTAACACTGGTAGACTTTTACCAGGTGCAGCAGCACTGTCACAATTTCTGCTGAACTTGTTCGTTGTACATAGACTTAACTTAGATATTTCAGTACTGTGTATGTGGCATCTGCTTTGTGTCTGGTTTGTTTTTATATCGTGATGTAGTGTAATTGTGTTCTTATAGAAATATGTGTTAACTTGGGTTTGAATGCCCAAACTCAACGGCACCACGGCAAGAGGAAAGGCGGCAGATGACCCTCCTAAATTCTAGCCTTTTCGAAAGTTTGCTGTCCGACAATTTTGCTCCAAAATACAAAATTCATGACTCAAAAGCCCCAATTTTATTTTTTGGGGGCAGGGCAAATTTAGGAAAAGGGAATTTTGAGCACATATAGCCTCTTCTGTTGGAAATTTGTACTTGTTTCCCAAAATTTTTCCAACTTGTGACTTTAAATGTTACTATTTTTTCGACAGACTGCAGCTAGAAAGACACGGTTTTTTCAGACCTTAGCAGTGTTATGTCCTCATGGATTTTACCTTAGCCTTGATGACAAAGTCCTTGGCCTTGGGTTCCAAGTCGTTGTCCTTGAACACAACGTTCTTGATACCATCACTGGGCCTAAGCAGACGGCTGTAGATGTAACTCACTGATCTGTTTGTTTGTCTGTTTATTACTTAGCTCAAGTGTTGATATTTTGCTGTTAGTCAACTGACATTGCTGCTGAGTCATTGCATGCTGTTTGTTGCATTTTACGCTTGTGCTTTGGACGGCTTCATTTCTGAGACAAAAGATGTTTTTCCACATCAGAATATTTTTTTAATTGCCTTAGGGCAGAACTGTTTGAAATTGCTGTCAAAATGTGTTCATGTGCTGGTTTTGTCAATACTTCATGTATTGCTGTTAGTTACTCATGCACGATCAAACAAATGTTGATGTAAAAATGTGAATTTGTTTTTGTACAGGGTGGCCCAGAAAAAAAATGGCACAAAGTTTATGGCAGCATAATTTTGCAACCTTATGTCATAAGAGTTGTGCTGTTTTCACAAAAATGTTCAGAAAGAAATTGCATTGTGCTTTTTTGGGCCACCGTGTATATATGTATGCGTTTTGTAGCTGAAACAGTTTTGCACCTAACTGTTTTGTGTTCATTTGACTGCTATTATTACCGTGGTCCATAAAAAACGTGGCACTTTACTTTTGCCCATATCTGTCTATATATGTCCATATGTGACAGACATATGTGCAATGTCTGTCATAAAATTGCAACTTCCTATGCCGCCTACTTTATTAACCCACGCCGTTGCTATATGTCTGTCTGTATGTAGATGTCTGTCTGTTAGCGATGCATCGTTTTGTGTTAGTTCACTGTTGCAAATTGCAATGACAGTAGCATAGGCAGCCTGGATCACACATCATTTTCTTTTCTTGCGTTTTATTTTTCTTACGCCTTCACACATATTTCTTCTCTCACTCATCCCATCGCATCATGGAGAAATTTGTCAACGCAGTTAGACATGCTGTTTGCATACGTGCAAATTTTACGCTGTGGTTCAGTCAGTAACATTGTATCCGTGCTGTCATCAGCTGTATACGGCTGTGTCTCAAAAAAAACATCCTCGACATTTTCAACTGTAACTTGAAAACCAATCATCAGATTCTGATAATTTTTGGTAGGAATACTTCTGACACAACTTGCCATCAAATGGCCGTTTACTTTCCCATTTCACCCAGTGTATGCTTTTGCACTACCTAGGGAAAGCAGATGAAGCGAAATATGTTGAAATAAACAGAAAACCTGAAAAAAACATCCCAACATTATCGATCGTAACTTGAATAAAGATCAGCAGATTTTAATAATTATTGGCAGAAATATTTCCGACACAACTGGCTATTAAATAAGTGTTTTAGTTTCCACCTCAGCCAACGTCTGCTTTTGCATTACCTGGGGAAATCAAACCAAGCATAATACATGTTAAAATGAATAAAGAACGCCAATAAATTCCATCTATCCTAATGTGTGGGCCCCAACAGCAGGTCTATTACAAGGTCTGACTGACATGCAGCAGTGTATCTACCAAATAAAGTTTAGGAATGTTTGTGAAGTCGAGAAGCGACTGGCACACCCTGGATTGGTCTGGATCAGAACATTATCACTATTGCTGTCAATGAATGGAGAAAGTGTCTCCTTGCCTGTGTTCGCATACTGGGCCAACACATCGAGCAGTTTTACTGCAGGCAGTTGAAAAATGGACAACTGAATGAATTGTCAGCCACAGTGTCAAAAATGTGAACAAAATGTGTTTTTACGCGTAATGTTAATTAAGCATTCATATCATATTGGATAAAAAGTGATATTTCGCTGGTTTTTTCCCCAGGTAGTGCAGAAACAAACGTTGGGTGAGGTGGGAAACTGAACAGTCATTTAATGGCAAGTTGTGTCAGGAATATTTTTACCAAAAATTATCAAAATCTGTTAATTGGTTTTCAAGTTACGGTCAAAAATGCCTAAGACATGTATAGAATGTAATGTTGGAGTTGTCACTAACAGTCAACTGATATGAACTGATGTGAGTTCATTAACACTGGCAGACTTTTACAGGTGCAGCAACACTGTCAGAATTTCTGCTGAATTTGTTCGTTCTAGATTGATTTAACTGGAATATTTCAGTAGTGTGTATGTGGCATGTGCTTTGTGTCTCGTTTGCTTTTATCTCGTGGTGTAGTGTAATAGTCTTCCGATAGAAATGAGTGTTTGCTGGGGTTTGAATGTCTAAACCCAAGACACCATGGCAAGAGGAAAGGGGGCCTATGGGCAAGCCCATCGAGAGCCACAGTGGGGCCTGGGGAAACATTCTTGCGGTCCCCAAACATTTTCATGGGGCCTTTCTGGGGAGGAAATTTTTGAATTTTTTTTTTCAAAATGGTACACATTTCGGCATACTTTATAAATTATTGGCCGACGGCGGGGCCTCTAAACGTCGCGGGGCCCGGGGTAGCTAACCCCCTATCCCGCCCTCTCGACGGGTCTGCCTATGGGAAAATTTTGTTGTCCGAATATTTTCTTCTAAAATACAAAATCTAGAGCTTGAAATCCCTAATTTTGGCTCTATTGGGCGGACAGAGAACAAAAATGGCATTTTGAGCACATGTCAACTCTTCTATTGGAAAGCTGCAATTGTTTCTTAACTTGCTTTGGTCTTGATGACAAAGTCCTTGGCCTTTCGTTCCAAGTTCTTGTCCTTGAACACAAAGTCGTTGATAACATCACTGGACCTAAGCACACGGCTGTAGATGTACTCACTGATCTGTTTGTTTGTTTGTTTATTGCATAGCTCAAGTGTTGATATTCTGCTATTAGTCAACTGACATTGCTGCTGAGTCATTGCACACTGTAGTAGGCCTAAGCTTGTGCTTTGCTTCTGAAATAGTGAACGTTTTTCTGCATCAGAAAACTTTTCTTGTTGGCTTAGGTCAAAACTGTGTGAAATGTCTGTGAAAATGTGTTCATGTGTTTGTGTTTTCAAATGTCAATACTTCATATACTGCTATTAGTTACTCACACAAGATCAAACAGATATTGATGATGCTGGTTTGAAATTGTAAATCTGTGTCTGTACATGGTGTTCCAAAAATTGACAGAAATTTTATGGTACCGGTACCATAATTTTGCAACCGTACGTCACAGAGTCATGCAGTTTTCAGCAAAATTTTGCGGAAAGAAATTGCTTTGTGCTGTTTTTTTTCTGGACCACCGTGTATATATGTATATGTTTTGTAGTTTGAACAGTGTACCACTAATGCTACTAATTTAAAAAAAACACATTTAAAGACTCATTTTAATCATGCTTTTAACTTGTTTTGTTTTCAGCTTATTGTTTTGTGTGTGTGACGTTTTACTGCACGATGGCCTGTTTTTATCTGTAATCTGCGCACTACAAGCATGTTATTATTATGATGATGATGAACAGCTTTGCAGCTATAACTGTTTTTTTTTGTTTTATCACTGCTATTGTCACCGCAGTGTTTCCATGTTTTATTCTTGTACATTTTCAGGTTTAGCTCGTTTTTGTGTTTTGTGTTTCTCTAAAGGTTAGAATTACACTTTTATAACTATGTGTTTGTGAGCAATAGAGCATTCTGCTTTGAAAGGCCGTCCCTGAAATGACCTAATCTGCATCAGACGTTACTCAGTCACTCACTTGTACTTAGTGTACTTGTATGTAATGTATGCAGCGACATCGTGGCCCGGAAGTCAAGCAAGGCACCTCCCTAAATTTTGAGTTGTTGGAAAAATGTCTGAAAATCTTTTTTGCTGCAAAATAGTCGCACAAAGGTGCAAAATTTGGGTTTAAAACCACATTTTGGGAAACTTCAGGGCAAAATCGAAATTTCTAGCACCCTGATCTCCTCTATCAGAAATTGGAAATTTGCAGGGTTTGTCGGAAACTTGCAACTTCCTTCTTGTGTACTTTTTCTAACCCACGACACTGCTGCAAGTTATTGCGTGTTCCACTGAAGCTTGTTGTCTGTTTTGACCAGCAAACAGTTTAGTAAAGTCTGAGTTAGAATCTTGCCGTTAAACGACATTCACATCAGTTTCAGGATGACTGAACGTTTTATTGAAACACAACAAATGTGCGTCAACACTGTCTTTAAATAGACTCAGGTTGAAACGATATACATGTTATGTGTAGAAATTCATCATAATGCAACCGTTATTTTTATTGTTTTTGTTGACTCTTCAGCATGCTGCCTTCTTTGGAACAACTGTTCACCAGGTGTCGCTGAGGTGGACAATAAGTAATCATGTGGTAAGTAATCGTGTGTGGTAGTTGGTAGAACCCCTCATCTTGGTTCATCAAATTGTCTTGTGCTTTCCTGAGACGAGGCGTCCTACCAACTTCTACACCACACATTCACAGTAGAAAAAGCAGCCGTGTGAACAAACACAATAAAATAAACACTGTATTATGATGAGTTTCAAAGTATAGTGCATCAACATTGTATAGAAAAATTCAGAAACAAAAAAAAACATAAGAGAAATATACCACTACACAACAAATCTGTATAGATGTCTACAAGTTGTCAGAGGGTTATACATTAATAGAGCGGCTACAAACTAGGAAAAAATCCCCCAAGTTTCCAGGCTTTTCCGGAGTAACAAACTTACTTTTCCACAGGTTATCTCTATAAGAGGTAACTGCAGTAATGGTAATCTAGAGGAGCACTCTTAAGTTCCCCCAGTGACGATAGGTCTGGAGTGGAGCCACAGCTAAAAACGTATTTTAGAGCATTTTTTGCACAAAGGAAAGTTTTGTTTGTTACAATTTTTTTCCGAGGTTGCACAAAATTCCCTGAATTTTACAGGTTCAGAGAATTCACCTATTACCGGTTGCCAAGTCTAACAAATATGGATCACGGCTTGTGCGGTAGCAACAAGCAGTTGTATAAGCGATGTGCCAAGTCAATGGGAAGGCCGAAATTTCGACCCCCCACAGCTTCCACATTTTTAACTGATCGTAATGAAACTTGAAACCAAGAAAGATATCCGGGATACGAAACCACATGCAAAATTTGGTTGATGTGGGACGACGGGAAAGGGGTCTGCGCAGGGAGGGCATTTTCCGTTACTTTTTGTGTTCCTTCCTTTTTTTGTATTCTTGCTCACGCCTACAGGTCACACCAGAAGACCGATCACGACCGTTTATGGCTCAAAACGCGTGTTTCCGCGTAAGGTAGGGCCTTTTGGGGGTCTCGATGATAAAAAAATAATGTTTGGGGGTCAAAACTCCCCAAAAATATGATTTTGGGGGCCTAAATAGGCATTTTAAGCCAAATTTGCGAAATTTTCGAATCGCGATATCTCAAAAAGTACGCACTCGATCAACACGAAATTTGAAGGGGAATTTCAGGTGCATAAATGGACTTCGTGGGTGGTCCAGCATTACAAAATTATAATTCAAGATGGCGGCAGCCGCCATCTTGGATTTTTGCACTAACATCAATAACTCAGCCGCTGATTGACATAGATGAATGACCTCGATTTGAAAATTTCACAAATTTGGCTTAAAATGCTTATTCAGGCCCCTAAAAGTCATGACTTTGGGGAGTTTTGACCCCCAAACATTATTTTTTATCATTGTGATTCTTAACATGTCCTACCTTACACGGAAGCACGCGTTATGAGCCATAAACGATCGTGATTGGTCTTCTGGTGTGACCTGTAGGCGTGAGCAAGAATACAAAAAAAGATAGATAGATAGAACACAAAAAGTAACAGAAAATGCCCTCCCTACGCAGACCCCCTTCCCGTCGTCCCACATCAACCACATTTTGCACATTGGGTCGTATTCCAGATATATTTCTTGTTTTTGAGTTTCATTAAAATCGGATGAAAAATGTGGAAGCTGTGGGGGGGTCGAAATTTTGGTCTTCCCACTGACTGGGCACATCGCTTATACAACAGCTTGTTGCTACTGCACAAGCCGTGTAAATTGTCAGAAAATAATGCACTTTTAGGAAAATGTATAAAACATGTGTTAATTTTGGTGTCCATGGGCCTTTAATGTGACAGTTACTAATGTAGTTATGCATAAGGATGTTGCTTTTCAACCGTTTTCTTTGAAATTTCTGTCTATTTTTGTGTTTTTTAATCTAGGCATACACTGTGTTCCAAAAACGTCCTACTTTTTGTTTGTCCATGTCCACCAAATATCGACTGATTTTTTTCTATATATTTTCACTAGCACACACAATCAGTGGACACAGTAAAGGGATTATTGAACATCCCACCATGCCTTAACAATAAAAAATTATTTTTTTTCCAGAATTAACACCTGGTAAGTTTTATTGGTTTTGGGGGTTTAGCCTACATTTTTTATGGTCAAACTCATTTTTATATGTCCAAACTTGATTCCTTGATAAATATCTAACAATCTGCAAATTCATAGTTTGGGAGTTAACCAGTATAGAATTGCCATTATTGTTGGAACATAAAACTGAAATCGGATCAAGTTTGGGTGGTTATTTCGGTGGTCTTATTGAATATCTTCACTAATTCACTATTTTTGACGTCACTGGTTAGTTTGCAAGTCTCGGTGCATTTTTATAGAATACAATAAAGTATGTCTGTGACTATTGTCTGTGAGATGTAACAAAAAATAGCAACTCACATAGTCAATCGTTACTGAAAATAGTTTTCACTTAGCTGTCTAACTTGAGAGAAGCAATTTCATTGCCACTCATCACAATATTTTACAACTTTATGTCACATTTCTGGTCTGCAATGAATGATGGAGCAGAAATGTGACTCGTCTGCTGTATATTATGCAGGTGAAAGTTCGTTTGAGGTGAAGATTGAAGCTGATAGTAATGATATCACTGAGCAACCACATGATGACAAGCCAAAACCATATTTGTGTACAGTGTGTGACAAGCGGTTTACTCAGAAAAGAGAATCTAAACGTCACAAACAAAGCCATAATGTAGACAAGTTGTACTCGTGTACTCAGTGTGAGAAGCGTTTTGCTACTCAGGATTCCTTGAGGAAACATATGAATGTTTACAGCAGTAAGTACAAGTGCACTGAATGTGGAAAGTGTTTTAGAAGCAATCAAAACTTAACAGTACACAGACGAATTCATTCTGGAGAGAAACCGTTTGAATGTACTGTTTGCAACAAGCGGTTTCTGCAATTAGCTCAATTTGTTACACACAGCAGAATTCACAGTGGAGAGAAACCATACAAATGTCCCAAGTGTGACAAGGCATTTAATCAGTCTACTCATCTAACCACTCACATGAGAGTCCACACGGGAGACAAACCATACAAGTGTTCACTGTGTGACAAATGTTTCAGTGACCCCAGTTCACTGCGCTCACAAACGTCATGTACACAGCAACAGAAGACCTTATGACTGTTGTTACTGTGGGAAGATGTTTAAAAGTAGCCATGATCTGAAGTTTCATGTTTATACTCACACTGGTGCAAAGCCATACTCATGTAGACACTGTTCAGATTGTTTTAGACAAATTGGTCATCTCAAGACACATCTGCTGAAGTCACATGATAAAGGTACTTGGTTCACATGCCACACTTGTCAGAAGAAATTCAGCATCAAGAGTAATCTTACGAAGCATTTACTTCGTCATGAAGGTGTGAAGCCATATGTTTGTGATGAATGTTTGAAGAGTTTCTGTACAGCATTTGAAATGAAACAGCATCAGCTGAAACACTCAGACTTTAAACGGTTTTGCTGTGGTTCATGTGGTAAATATTTTAAACACAAACACAATGTTGTGAGTCACTTCAACAGATGCTCTGTTAAATTGGGATATGTCCATATCTTTGCCAGGCAAGATTGAGACAGAGAACAAACAATTTGCGGACAACAGTTGCTTGTTGGACAGAGTTGCTGCTGTTGACTCGAGACTTGTCAGTGAGGCCATTCTCTGTATCCGGTGGTAGGTGACTGGATCATGGTTGTCTTTGAGTTGGACTTGGTGGTGGTAGACTGGATCCTAGTCTGGACTGGTCTACCGGACAGATCTGTGGCGCCCCAGTCCGGAGGGTTTGTGGAACTGTGTCCAAGGCTCCACAAACTGGAGCCTTCCATACCAAATGTTGTCTGTGTGGACTTTGTACATGTCGGGGAAATCCCAGCAGGGGAATCGATGACGGAATTGTCCAGTTTGGCACAGATGGTTTGGGGTTGTCTGACTCAGTGTCTCCGACTGACTGTCACTGACAAGTCTTTGATCAGATTGCTGTGTTCACCATGTAGTAGTAGTTGTTGTAGTAAACCACTACAGGGTGCGGCAAAAAAGTGGATCCCTAACGTATTTCGCTGTTTTTTTAGCAACCTTTTGAAATTCTAATTTGAAATTTTTCAGATTTATTTGCTAAAACTTTCTACATTTAACTGCCAAGTAAAATTTGATTCTGTTGAAAATCGACAAAGTTACAGACTTTTTAACATGACCACCTACAGATTTTTCAGCATTCAAAAATGTTCCGGCTACAACACTAATTTCATAATGTCGTTGAAACAACACAATTAAATAATGATCAAATGCCAGAATTTCATTGTCACTGCGAATGTTCAAAGTGTTCACCATCAGCTCCAAGCAACAACACCAGCTTCCAGTTGCCTTATTTAAGAAATCTCTTACAGCCTTGTCAATCGATCCCTGTGGCAGGTTGCCCCAGATAACCTGAAGCACTTCCTTGAGTTTGGCGCTTGTTTTCAGCTTTGTTTTATGCTTGCAGTAAGCCTCCAACATTGCACTCCATAAGTGATAGTCCATTGGGCTTATATTCCACGAATTTGGAGGCCATTGGTCTTTTGTGATGATATCTGGACAGCTGGCCCGCAGCCAGTTCTGTGCACTGCACGGCGTTGCGAGCTGTGTGTGCTGAGGCGCCATCCTGCTGGAAGATGAATCCGGTGGGCAGCCGGCGATTGCTTTAAAGGAATAATAATTTAGTGATAATTTATAAACAATATAAATTGCTGTTTACCAAAACGTCACTGTGAGAGTGACGTTATTGGCAGTAACGTGTAACCAGTTTTTGAAAATTAAATAGCATTTTTATCATAAAAATTTTTGAATGCCAAAAAATCGGTAGGCGGTCATGTTAAAAAGTCTATAACTTTGTCGTTTTTCAACAGAATCATACTTTACTTGGCAGTTAGATGTAGAAGGTTGCAGTAAATAAAATCGTAAAATTTTTGTATTAAAATCCCAACGGTTGCTGAGAAAACGTCGAAAAAATTTAGGGGTCCACTTTTTTCTGCCGCAACCTGTAGTACTCACTGTGGCCACGGCTATCACCAGCGGCGTTGTGGGTTACAATTTTGGGGCAAGCAGGAAATGCTCAATTTTTGGAGGATGATTTACAATGCAGAAGATGTTGTTGCTCAAATTTACCTCCATTTTTTGAAAGAATTTTTGAACAAGAAGAAAAATTCTTCACAGGTTAGAATTTATTGGTGGGACAATTCTTCCTTGCTGCTATCGCTGCCAGAATGCCAGTGAGTATTGAAGTGCAGTGTAACATAATACATTGGAGTGTACAGTGTTTGTATAGTAGCCAGTTCATTTCTTCTGAGTATGAGCCTCAAACTTGAACAAGTTGAAGACTGCTATTTCACTGACATTGCTTTACTATACTTGATGTTGACAATGCACTGTGTCATGTGCATGGTGAATTTCGTCGTCATAATTATCTGAGTATCAGGGATGAAATAGTAATATTGTTGGGGTTTACTGGGTTTTGGTTTTTAGAATTAACCCAGTTTTTTGAAGAAGGCCAACTTGATGCCAATGATGCATGTTGGGTTTTCATGAGTTTTAAGTTATCAGAATGAGCACTGATAGATAGGCTATGCCTACATATGGCAAATGTCCAAAATGTGCAAATTCATGGTGTAAAGTTTTTTTTTAAAAAAATACTGCGATGCAACATTTAACTATTAGTGGAACAAGAAACCAAAATTGGATCAAGTTTGGCTTGGGCTTTTGGTGGGTATTTTATGTGCATTAATTTTTTAACACACATTAATTTATTAGCATTAACACATTAAGTTAACACATTACTATGATAGCTATATTATTTGCCAGTTATGGCTGAAAAAGTATGGCTTTAAAAATGACACTCTGCATATGCGCCATTATGAGAGACAGAATATTATTCTGAATTGCATTCTCTGAAGTGTGTACAGTGCACAGCTGTTTATGGTAAACGCATCTCAGAGCTACGGAGCGTCACCTGACATATATGATCACACAATGTCAGTGGCTTTAACCCCAGCCAGACAGGCTGGTACTTGATTTCCCTGCCCCGGATGGATGGTAGGCTGAGTTGAACTTGGTGCTTTGTTTTACCGTATGCGGAAATGCTTTACCTGTCCACAGACAGTAATCACCCATCCACGTGGCAACTATACACTTGAGAGCAACCCGACCGGGAGTTGAACCCAAGACCTTTTGATCACAAGTCCAACGTACGTCTTGATCATTACGCCAACAACCCAGAAGTGAGTTTAGGTGAGTGACACACGATTGACAAAGAGTCACAGGACCACAAGTCACCTTTCCTCCTGTCCCTAGTCTAGCTGTGGGTTTGCAAGAGTGAAGAGTGATTGATGATTTCTCAGAGTGAGATGCGTAGCTAAGCAGTGTTTAATATGGGTTTGATGGAAGCCCGCAGCCTAGAATTTTTATTCAATGTTAGTGTGTATATATAGAAAACCTAATTTCAGAAAAAAAACTAG
>Ga0209367_1004293_pt1 | contig 19634 bp, 9 predicted proteins | sample WorMetLIZISLAND2_FD_187412 | JGI IMG/M metagenome (GOLD analysis project Ga0209367, IMG submission 187412) | Marine gutless worms symbiont microbial communities from Max Planck institute for Marine Microbiology, Germany - Olavius geniculatus... ...
CACAGTGACGCTTTGACAAACAGTAATTTATTTTGTTTATAAATTATCACTAAATTGTCGTTCTTTTCAAGCAATCGCCGGCTGCCCACCGGATTCATCTTCCAGCAGGACAGCGCACCAGCACACACAGCGCGCAGCGCAGGAAACTGACTGCGGGCCAACTGTCCAGATTTCATCAGAAAAGACCAATGGCCTCTAAATTCGCCGAATGCAAACTCGGTGGACTATCACGTGTGGTGTGCAATGTTGGAGCTTACCGCAAGCTTAAAACAAAGCCAAAAACAATCGCGGAACTCAAGGAATCGCTTCAGGTTATCTGGAGCAACCTACCACAAGGACCGATCGACAAGACTGTGAAAGACTTCTCAAATTAAGCGACTGAAAACTTGTGTTGGAGCTTGGAGCTGTCGGTGGACACTTCGAACATTCACAGTGACAATGGAATTTTAACATCTGATCATTAGTTAACTGTGTTGTTTGACTTGTTTCAACGATGTTATTGAACTGGTGTTGTAGCTTGAACATTTTTTCACGCTGAAAAGTCGGTAAGCGGTCATGTTAAAAAATCTATAACTTCGTCATTTTTTAATTAAATCAAATTTTGTTTGGCATTTAGCCGTAGAACAATTTAGTAAATATATCTGTAAATTTTCAGATTAAAATGCTAAATGGTTGCTGAGAAAACAGCGAAAAACTTTAGGGGCTACTTTTTTCTGCCGCACCCTGTATGTGTAAAACAATAATTTACACAAGCACACGAAGGCCAGTCCAGTAATCGACAAAAGCGGTCCGTTGGGTGCATGCGATATTTCTAATAGCCTACGCTACAAAATGATCTCGTGCTTTCTTTTGCACCAAAGAACACGCATTATCCATTTACCGTGCCTGTCATCATCAAGTCGTAAAGTTATTTTGGATGTTTCTTTCAGTTGCGGCTAGTCCCTTTAACATTGTATTTCGAAACAAATGTATTATTCTGTACCGCCACATCTTATAATTATAACATCTTATAATCTGCATTAAAGGCGCTTCAAACGTCGTTTAGCTGACCGCCGCTTTTCTAGCAGTCTTCGTAATCCTGTTATCTACTCTATCAGAAAGCATTATAATCAGTTTAAAAGATACTGCGCGGAAACCAATCACATTGCTGTTTTACAGAAGTAGGGCCTACAGTAATAACCAAATGGCGTCTTCAACCGTGTGTACCGAAAACATTGTTCTTTGTTTTTCATCTTCACAACGCAACAGCTTCGCAAGGCATAAGTATGCAACTCAATGGCCAACACATCAGACACGAACCCAATCCAGTTTACCTGAAAGTTACCTTGGATCGGACTCTGTTTTACCATGCACACTTTTAAAAATTCTGCAGCCAAAGTTAGCACTCTTAATAATCTGTTCAGGTTGCTGGCTGGATCATTGTAGGGAGCGTTTGCTACAACCCTAAGAACGTCAGCTTTGGCGCTCTGCTACTCCACTGCAGAATACTGTGCCCCAGTCTGGGCCACATCACCTTACACTAAACTGACTGATGTCCAGCTGAATGAATCCATGCGCATTGTCTCTGCAATTCTGCGCCCTACACCTCTTCAGTGGTGGCCAGTCCTCAGCCACACCACTCCTCCTCACGTCCGGCGAATGGCAGCAACAAATCAACTTCTCAGTAAAATCAGGTCCTCAACCGTCACTTTCTCCCTGATATCAGATATCAAGTCCTATCCTGAAGTCCGTCTAACTTCAAGACGTCCAGTATGGCTCGAGGAATCACAACAGGAAGAAGTGTCACCACGACAGAAATGGACTGAAGAGTGGGCTGCTTCACATGTAGTAAACCGCTCACTGATCGTGGACCCTTCCCTCGCAGATCCTGGATTCGACCTATGTCGACGTTTGTGGTCAGCGTTAAACCACTTTCGCACTGGCCAGGGTCGATGTGCAGCCAACCTCGTCCGCTAGAATTAGGCTTCACATCCGTCCTTTTCCTTTAGCGCCCCTTCACAAACTATGCTACACATTGTGAACGATTGTCCAGATATGAAATTTCCCGGCGGTCTGTCGGCCTTGCATTAATTTTGGCTGATGAGGAGGCTGTTTCCTGGCTCGGCATGCAGAGCATACGCTAAAAAAGTAGAAACTACAGCACAATGCAAATTACAGTAAAACATGTCATGTTGCGAGGAAAGCAGCGCAAAAAATATGATGGTGCTGAACGGGGATCTGCTAAAAATCTAAAACCCTATAAGTAGAGCACACTTACGTATTTTGTTACAGTGAGGGCATATCCAACGTGCTGACGAACGTCGGAGTAAATTTTCGTCTAGACTATAACTTTATTGGAAGATTCGTTGTGCTCTGTTTGTCACATGGATTAAGCATAACTTAGGCCTACTAATGTTGTTGATATGTAAGAACTACAGTATCTAAGTGTCAAACGGGGTTAGAACAGGGCGCGTTCATCTGTGTCGAGTGACAGGTGTGATTCCATACGGCAGGTGACGCTCGGTAGCTGTGCGACAAGTTTTCCATAAATAGCTATACACACATCTTTTAACCATTAACATGGTTTCTATTAATTTAGTTAGCACTATGTGGTGACACAGATTGAAGTTGTGGAACTGTTTGGCGTGTACAGATTTAACACAATCATGGCGTCGTCGACGACGCTCTACTGGCTGTCAGCCGGTCTACTGTTAATCACCGTCATCCACTGGAAGCGACCAGAGATCTGAAACATAGAATAGTGGACTAATTAGCTTCTTTCAGTCACCGTCATCGACTTGTCGTTTCAGCGTCACCGCGTCCTCGTCGTCGGTGCCGTCGGCGAGTCACAACTAGCGCCGCCCATGCTGTCGGACCTCGCCAGCAGCGTGACGGCATGATATGCGGCCGTCCGAGTGTGCGGTGGGCTGTCGTGTCGGACCTCGCTAGCGACGCCAACAAACGACGTTTTATGTTCGGTCGACGGTCCGCAGCCGCCGGCAGAGCAAACAGCGACCTGTGGAACGGGCAGATTATCAGGGGCGCCGCCACTCGACGCCGATTCAAGTTCGGGAAGAAATCGACGTCGGATTCTGCGGCGGAAAAGCGAAAGAAGCTGCTGTTCGGCAAGCGATGGACAGATGCCGAAGACAAGAGAATGTTCAAGTTTGGAAAACGCAATTAGTATAGTTGCTTGTGTGCGACGCATTTGCCGCAATCGACGGCTTTCGTGCGCGCGTTGTCCAAGTCTCGTCATTATTCGGTAGCTTGTAAACATTTAATTTACAAGTTTGTCATTCATAGCTTATACGTTCGTATATCTCGGGCCAAGCGGTGACCCACAGAGGACTTCGTAAAGCCGCTTAATATTACTGTCTTTAGTTCTAAATGTTTGGAAGACATGGCGAGCGAAATTACTGAAAATTGTGGCTGTTTTGACCAAACCATATTCGTTCGATGCCCTATGTCCAAGGATTCCGCGAGAATATCCGCACGAACCTGACATATATTAGAATCCCTGGGCTACTTTTTACAGCTGATAGTATGAGCTTTTTTAAATTTTGCGTTGAGCTTAAAAACGAATAATTAGATTAGTAGAGTGCAGTACGGCCGTTGAAGATCATCCAAGGTCACTGATGGAATAAATTGAAAGCGCATTCACGACTTTCTGTTAGTTATCAATGATAACTGTTTCTGAAATACGGCAACTTGAAAATTAGCCTACCTATTTTCTCTAACCCACTTTTATTTAGCGCCATCGACAGAGGTTACTCGTTTAGAATTTCTGGTAAAACTTTGCATATCCTAAAGTTAGGATTTTTAACGGAGCTGACAGTGAACATTTTGTAAGCCTATGCTTGCGTTTTGATAAGGCAGCATGCTGACCGTGACGAGCAGACGTACGCCGTTGCCACAGGTAAGATAAGGCATCTGCATCGGAAGCTATGCTAACGTTCTGTAAAAAAGGTGTCAATTTTTGATTCGCTTTGTATGTTTCATGATACACTACGTCACAGAAAGTGCGTTGTTGACAGCAAACGGCATCTTTAATATACTGGTATCTTAATGTTGAACATGTTTGTCTGATGGTCCATACCTATCGTCAAAACATTTGGTAGCGTATATAGACCTACACGTAAACTCGTCGTTCGTGTGATTTTTTTTTCATCATCGTGTATACGTATGTCAGTGTTTTAAATAGCACGAGTAAAAAAACATTTACAAGCGCGGTAATAATTTAGATTAATACAGTTTTAGTACGATAAAAATTAGAGCTGTCAAATTAACGCGTTAACTTAACGCGTTAACTTAGGCTAACGCGTTAACGCGTTAATTAATTAACGCGAGTTATAAAAATTAACGCACATGCGTAAATTTACTAAATTTTGTCAAACAGAAGTTCAAATATTTTGTTTAACTGCGGTTATTTGACGATCGAAGGAATTCAAGTAATTAAACTGTTGTTGCCAATAATATTCACATGACAGGGTGCGATTTGTTCTCCATTTTCCAGGTAGGTCTATTGCATTTTCCAGTCATTGTATTTTTTGCCATCCGTCATTTTCATGGAAATTCAGCGCCCTCAGCAATATTAATGATGCCTTATTAACGCGCTAATACATGCGTTAAACAAATTAACGCAATGCGTTAACGCGTTAAGTAAATTAACGCTTCGAAAATTAACGCTTCGACACGACGACAGCTCTATTAAAATATTTTTACGAAAACTGTTTTCTGTCGATAATAAAACGCTGCATTTTTTGTAAATAATACGAGCATTCATGCACGCAGTGAACTTGTGATAACATTATTGATGTGAGTGATTGTGATGACAAAATAATGTCCATAGATTTTAACTTGAAACGATATCGGATCTAAAGGCGTCTTTCAAAATCGTTTTAATCACACATTCTGCGTGTGAAAAATTTGTAATAAAATGATAGCAGCGATGCAGTTAAGTCGCAGTAGCACAAGTAGGCAGGCTATACTTAATATCTAACAATAGACTTATGCTACAACACTATCTGCGTCGCTAGTAGGCCTAGTACTCGTTACACTAGCTTGTAATACGTAAATTTTCCTAATAAAATCACTATTGTAAAAATGTGCTAATTCGACAAGCTGCCTTAATGGAAATGGGAAATTAGACTTAACTGAGCCAACACATGCGCTACCGGTAGTCATTTCTGTAGTAAACGGCCAGAACTATGACGTCAAGTATCGTGATGACGCTGCCTGCCAAGTATTATTAAAATCGGCCAACGTTTCCTGGCGTTATTCAAAAAATAACACTGGCACAGTTTTTAAGACAGTGTAGTAGGCCCCAATGTAGGCCCTAGTATAGGCTATGCCGGCAGTCCATGTCTTAGTCCGCTCAGCCTCCGTCCCTGAAGAGTTTTGGAATCTCGGCACCACGATTGCAACATCAGAAACTCCGAGTCCGACATTTTGTCATGTTGGGTTTATATATCCGGGACAACTCGGCATGCATGCTGCTGCGGCTGCGCATGCTGAGTGCTTTGATTTCGCAGTGCTGGCAGCAATGCTACTGCTGCTGTGTGGTCCGACGGCGCTCGCTCTGGAATACCCCATGCGCCACGAAAAGCACGGTGTGTTACCTAACAACCACGTCGTCGCTCTGATGTTACCGACCGCCACCCAGCCCGTGTACTTCTGCGCCGCACATATTGCAACTGCGGCGTCGTGGGTCAAGAAAATAAGGGTGGTGTAAAATAGGGGTTGGTGTAGGGGGTGGTGGCAGAGTTGCAATTTTTCGACAACAGATTGCTGCAGATTTCCAACAGAAGTATGGGTGCTCAAACTTTTAATTTTGCCTTTGAATTTTTCTCCCAAATGGGGAATTTTTATCACCAAATTTTGTATTTTGAGGATAGAACTTTCCCGCAAGAACAAAGGAGCAAACTTTAGGACGGGCTGAAATTTAGTGGCGGGTAATTGTTTTTTGCCTCATTCCGGCCACGACGCCACAGCATTGTATAATGGCCGTCGATCGTTTTCTGTAGCCATCAATTAGTCGTATTGCATTGATAAAGAGATACCGTCACCAAGCGGTGTTCAGCGACAGTAGGCCTAATCCTTGGAATCCGTTCATAATCGAAACAACGCGTCGACTTCAACTAGAGGTCTATGCCTATAAAAGCTTACCTAATGTGCAAATCTCCGTTTACCCTCAACATACCATAGCGACCAAAAAATATGTCGGCTCAGTGCCGACATATTAAGCGGCCGTCGACCGATCTATTCGCTCATTTATTTTCCCACCTGGACTGCTGGACTGACCTAAATTATCGTGAATTTCGTTGGTGGTAAATGAGGTCAGACCCGGTGTTTACGGTATGGATATGTGTTATTTTCTGGAAGCTTTTGTCTTGAACTTCAACATTTTCAGTTACTCCAGTTCAGCCATGGGAAAGGTTTACATTAATTTTAATTTTTTGCGACTTTTAGGAATGTATAGCTTTTAAATTATGAGACGCTCTGCGTCCGGGAGTAACAGACCTGACGGATCGAGAGACAGACTGGCATTGCAAAACCCGTATAGGCTAATGGCGGAAGATCCGAGTCCTACTGATTTCAGTAGGTGGCGTCATCTCGTGATTATAATATAAAAATTGGCACACGCCTGAAACAGGCCTACTGGATGGCTTATAGACTACTACAACGCATGCTCCGTTTTGCAAAATTGCTCAATTTGTTAACGAGACAAAAAAAAATCCTAGATCACCGAACAGACTTTCTGATGTTTGCGTTTCCCCTTCTCAAAGACAACCCTTTGCACAACATTTTACTCACTAGGCCCCTACGCAGTGATATTTGCCTTCCAGAAATCATTTCGCTTTGGCTTTAACTTTTGCATAAGCCCAAATGAAAATCATTTGACTTTGACGTTTGACTTTGGCTTAGCAACATTTATAGAATGCATCTTAGTTTTAGTGTTATTTTTTCAGTAGTCAAGTTTATATTATATTTATTTCAATTCACACAGTACAGTGTAACGTAAAGCAGAGAAGACAGAATAATATATGTACAAAGAGAAACTAAAGCTAGGTAAAGCTAAAAACATGATAAAAAAGCATTCCAGACACACTTGCGAAACTGTATAGCTGTAATTAACTGAAATGTTAGACCTATAGTTTAAATCTTGTGTTAATTAAAAATGCTATAAATATATGTTTGTGTAACTTTTGATAATTTTTACGTGATGTACTTTTAGTTTATTAAGTTATTTAGTTTTAATAAACTACAACTAAATTAGGCCACATAGCTAACATAACATTTTGCACGTGACATTTCACACTAGGCCTTATTCATCATCACTGATCATGTCAATTTAGACAAAAGTCTAAGCGATCACTATCATTGACTATCTAAACCGTGCTCTTAAAGAGATTTTGGTCGGTCAGTTTTCGTGCAATTTAATTTTATACAATTTTTACGCGCGACAGCAGAATGCTTCGCGCGTCTTAGCCATCGTCTAGGCGTCCGTCTGTCCGTCTGTTTGTCACACTCGTGATCTGTGTCAAAACGGTGCAAGCTGTGGGCTACCCCATGGACTCTAGTTTTTAGTGACAAAATTTCGTGCCCCTGAGCGAGGGGGTTCTCCGAACGCGTGCGTCAAAGAGAGGTATTCCACTTAAAAGACGTTATTTTGCCGCTATTGGCTCTTATACTGTGAAAACGGTTGCAGATGGATAGGCCTACAGACTTGCTGCATATCATAACAAGCACTAGTGACGGGCTTTTTGGATGTGTCAACATCGATGACCTTGAACGACCTTGAGCCCCCAAAAAGGGGGTTTGGTGAATTTTTTCGCAATTTTTGGCTGCAGCGCACATTTCAACAGTAAATTGCGACGCAATGGTTAGAGATAGACCAAGACAGACTGCATATGAAATTTTCAGCATTAAACGTAGATTTTACCAGTTCAAGTTCCGACCCCCTATGTTCAAGGTCTCTGGCTCTTTACGCTGCTGTTGGCTCTCGTAGCGTGAAAACGGTTGCAGATAAGCAGAGACATGCTCCTTATCATAAATCATAACAACCAATAGTGACAAGCTTTTTATTGGTGTAGGCCTAAACATCGATGACCTTGAATGACCTTAAATCCCAAAATAGGGTTTTTTGTTGTTGTTTTTTTGCAATTTGTGGCTGCGGCGTAAATTTCAGCAGTGAATTGCGTCGAAATGGATGGAGAGATTAAAAGAACCTGCTAATAGGAACTGCGAGGGCTGTCGCGCGTCTCATGAGTTCTGCTCAAATTACTTGTTAATTTTATGCAATTTTGACACATTACAGATTGAAGTCAACCAGTCAACTAACGCAGTACATGTACCTAAGTGACAGGCTACTGTGTAGGGTAAGTAGCAAGTGCAGAACTGACTGCAACTTTTAAATAAATCTATTGGCTCAGACTTAAACTGCGTTTTAGTTGCTTTGAAATCTGATATGCTAAAGAAGTAAAACGCCAAAGTCAAACAGTCTAAAATTCACATCAAAATCATTTTGACTTCGACTTTGAGTATTAGCTATGGTAATTCTGTCCTTCCGTCCGTCCGTCTGTCCGTCTGTCTGTGACGACCCTTTACCGATTTAAGCGCAGATGAGATGGAGGCTCGGGGTTTTCACTATATGATAGAGTCATGTCTCTAGTTTCTTGCAACGAAATTTTGTGACGCTGGTAACCCCCCTTCCGCTTTTTTTCGAAAGGGAAAGAGTCAAAGAAACGTACTCCCGTTGTTGGCTCGATTGCAGACAGACATAGACTTGCTGCTTACCGTATCAACATTGATGACCGTAAATGACCTTACATCCCCAAAATGGTAGTTTCAGTGTCTGCGAACAGGAACTGCGCGTCTCATCAGCATTGGCTCGGATTTCTTGTTTGCATGATTGCAGTGTGATTATGGTTTTACTGAGAGCAATAATTTGCAGTCTGTTCATCTGCTGGCCAGCTGCGTAATTGGGCGAATGCAAAAATGTCTGGCATGGAAATGACAATGAAGCTGATTGCACTAATACATTCAAATAAATTCGTTAGTCACTTATTATACTGAACTAGGGATTTCGTTGGTATTGGCTCGCGACGCGTTGGCTTAGCATAGCTCTTATTTTACGTAGGGGGCCTAGATTTTTTTTGTTTGCCGGCGGAGTTCAGGGCGGTACAGCGGTACGGTTCTACACTGTGAGACATAAAAATACACCAATGTTTTCATCATAACTTGAAGAAAAGTGATCCAATTTTAATAAATTTTGGTACAAATACTCCTGATACAACTGGCCATCAAATGATTATTTAGTTTCCCTTTTTATCCACTGTCTGTTTCTACACTACCTGGGGAAAAAAACAAACATAATATTGCATTTTCAACCACTTTGGTATTATTGCTTAATCAAAAAAAACACATATTTTCTCCATATTTTTATTGTTTTAGCTAACAATATATCTATTTGTTCATTTTTAACTGTTTACAAAAATGTTTGAAATGTTGGCCCATGAACGTGGGCTCGGCTCGGAGACACTTTCTCCATTTGTTAATAGCAGTGTTGATAACGTTCCAGAGCAATCCAGACTTTACCAGTCGCTTCTTGAATTCATCAATATTCTTGAATGTTAAACTTATTTAATAGACGTGCTGCTGCATAACATTGATTGGCTGTTGGTGGCCACATATCCGGAAAGATGAAATTTTATGAAGTTTTTTTGATGATTTCAATGCATATATTGTCTGTTTTGTTTTACCAGGTAGTGCAGAAGCAGATGTTGGGTGAAATGGAAAACTGAACGACTATTTGATGGCCAGTTGTGTCACAAATATGTGAGCCAAAAATTATTACAACTAAATAATTTTTCTTCAAGTTATGGTAAAAAAAATTTGCTGTGTTTTTATGCCTCACAGTGTACATCTTCAAATTGACATATCTTAACGGCCTAGCATCGAATCCACTTTCGGTTTGGTTTTAGGTAGGGTATTAGAGGTAAACCAATCCAATGGCCACGTAAGAGCTAAATGCCTGGGTGTTCCTCTCCGTGTAATGTTGTCTAATTGCAGTTTCTTACATGTAATATATTTTTAGACGAATAAAATTACTGACTGATGATTGATTGATTGATTAACGATGACGTCACATAGACCTAAAAGGTCAAACTCGTGACCCCAATATCTTCGAGACCGCGTATTTCCATGACCGCGCAAGATAGACACACCACCTTTTAAATAAGCCTTTTCAACTTTGCGCTAGCTGTCGCGTACCAACGCGCTTAACGGCTTGTTATCTGAATTACCGCTTTTTGAACAATTTTATCTTGCAAAATTTTAAGATGTTTTCAAGTGACGGTGGTAAGTGTCACAGTCATTCGTCTGCCTTTTGTTGTCGACAGCGTAACATATCTTTCGAGTTCGTAAAAACTAACGATTTATTTAGGCCTAACGCATTAAATGTCAATCGCGATTACAAATAATTAACCGCGATCAAAAGTTTAATCGCATATGCCTACGCGTAAAATCTTACTTGGCGCTTACAGTTATCGAATTCTGTGCACACAGAAACCGAACATTTTGACTTTAGGCATACCGAACTTAGCGCTTTTGATCCTGACTAAAAGTACACGTTGTATCAATAGCAAACTAGCACGCAGACGTAATGAAATATGCGCGGATGCGAGACATTAATTTGTTTCTGCTGTGAATACTTCTGTTACGTTATTTTCTTAATTGGTGTACGTACGATCAGTCGCGATAAAAAGATTTTGATCGTTCTGCAGTACAATGTACCAAAGATAGCTTTGCTTCTAATCAGCAGAAGCGTGACACCCGTTGTCCACAGCATCCGGGCAAGTGCTGAGAATATCCGGGTACTGCGGCGGTGATGTTTCCGGCGAAAGTGACGTAGTTGTGACGTCATGGATCACGGCCGCGCCGGCGGCGCTGGCGACACTGTCGTCACGGTTGTTGACTTCGTTGCCGCCAGCGGCTGTCGACGGCACAGCCTCGGTAGCCTACCGGTGGCTGAGACGGTTGTCGGCAGAGATTGCGGAAGGGGGAGAGGTAATGTCCATCCATGTCCTTCAGATCTCGTCTGATGATGTCCACGCAGTTCGTCCGGCGGTTGTCGACGCCACAGCCTCAGTGCCTGTGCTGGTGATGGTCGCCTGGGCCGGTTGTTTCTTGGCGACAGCTCCGACAACTAGTCGACCGTTCGGTTCCAGTCTCGCCCACAACGTGTTCGAGATGATCTTCTCGTTCAGCTCGAATTCACGCTTGTACTTGGCCCTCAGGTATTTTAGCGGCGTCTTGAACCGACGTTTCGCCCATACCTGAATAGCAGTATTGACCAATTGATCAAAGGTTGATCAGGGTTGATTGTGGTCAACAGGTAAACCATTCAATTCAATTCATTTCGCCAATGATAGTACAAATAACAGTACAATGAAACATTAATGTACGGGAATAACCAGAAAAATGCGCTTATGGTTGCTGTAAATAAAGCCTTTTACACCGTAGGCCATTAAAAGATGTTACTTTTATTTTTTGAATAGCTTTGTAAAACATTAGCCAATTTTAATAATTTTTAACACGCAAAAAAACGACGCAAATATATTTAGTTTTGGCCACTTTACTTTGATACTGTTGCTACACTACCTTGTAAAATGCACCAGTCGTAGTTTGGCCATTTACAACAAACTACATTTATATTAAGTTTATTTTTGATGTCGCACGCCAACAACTTTGTAAAATCGGAAAACGTTCTACGGAACTATTCAAAAAAGATAAGTAACATTTTTATGGCTTACAGTGTATATTGTTTAAGATAAAAATTAAGAAAAATGACACTGGTGCACCAAAAGTAGGCTACTTAAAACATTTGAAAAAACTTCTTCAAAAATCAACACGCCGAATACCACGCTTAAAACTTTTGTAGGCATTTTTCCCCAATAGTACAGAGTCTCGGTATGAAAACACTTTTGAGGGAATTTAAAAACAGTTGAAATTCTGAGCAATGATAATCTTTTCTGCCACCAGTCTGTTAGAAAACTGCAATTAACTGCCCCCCCCCAATTTTTTATACCGACAACGCCCTCGTTATTTTTTAGTGGATGTCAGACTCAAACAGTGATCCGCGGTCAAAAGCGACTCCTGTTTTTGGACAAAAATAGGATGTTGCGGTCAAAAAGCAAGGGAGACAAGGTATTTAAAGGGCTAAAAGTCTGTGTAGCTCTTTATGAAAAACCCATCGTAGAGCTACAGACCGTCACCTGCCATATGGGATCACCTGCCATTGAACAAAGGTGGGCGTGCCCCGCCTTAATCTCAGCCAAACAGGCCGATGCTCGATTTACCTGCCCCGGTGGGACGCAAGGCTGAGTTGACCTTGTGTTGGTTGAGCTAGACCCACACCGAGATGGTTTACCTGTTGACCACAATCAACCCTACCCCAACATCTATTTTTAAACTTTACGAAACATGTACAATCAGCAATTTTTAGCACTTAACAGCATCAGCGAAAGCATCAAAGATTCCGGCTATTGCGACAAATGATGCCGGGGCGTGGTCTGTCTGTCTGTAAGTTCGCCACACTCGGGCGTCCTCCTGCAAAACCGATAGACGAAATGAGATGTCATTTGACAGGAACAGTTGCGAGCCCATGTAACAATGCTATGTGTGTCAGTCAAAGTTGGCACTGCAAGTCGCGTCCAAACCACGGCGCTGGAAAGTTGGAAACCGAAATAAACTAGGTATTGCGTTAGCTATTTTTTCCAAAAAAATATAAAAATCCAAATTTAGGTGATTTTAGGTTTCTGCAAGTTATAGGGTTCTACGTTTTTAAGGCTTTAAATGGTTTTAAAGTTCTTAGTTTTTAGTGCACAAAAAAGACGAGACACAAATTTTGAGATCCACGAAAAATATCCTATACGCCATTCTCCATGTCACATCGATTTTTTATTAAATAAAATGACGTCAACACTCAAAAATTACGATTAAAATACAACACTTAAATAATATTCTAAACTGCACGACTTTCAAGGTTTTTTTAAAAACTTGGATTTTTAAAAACCAATTTTTCATCATTGTCCGAGCTGCTGCTTGTTCACAATTCTGCGGCTTTCATCCATAGATCGCGTGCCGCACAGTTATTGTGCGTGGTACATCAGCGCTGGGGTCGTAATTTCCTGAACTCAATAAAGTGACGCTAGACATGAAGAGGCCTGCGTCGTAACTCGACAACTATGACACACACGGCAGTGGCACTAGAAGTATTGGCAGACGCGTCTGTCTGTCTGTCTGCTGCACAAATGACAACAATAATACAATCGCGCCTGAAAACTCGCAAATCGCAATATTGCGTCGAGTTACGACGCTTGCGCATGGTTATTACTGCTTCGTGCCGCAAAAAGCTCAATGCGAAACGGTGAAAAAAATTAAAAGATCATTTCAATAGAGTAATAAGTAACACAATATCAAGAAAGCAAAAGTCAATGATTAAAAGTAGAATCATATAAAACGTTATGAAAAAAAACTGAAAAAAACACAATTTTGTTAAAAACTACCGAGTAAAAAAACATAGGGCTTGCGCATTTACTACAGCGTACATTAAAGTGTAAAAAGAATCGATCGAAGACGAACCTGGAAGCGGTTGCTCTTGATCGCCTGTACGTAGATGTCCTTCGGTCGAAACGATTCACCGACGTCAATGAGTAGATGCATTCTTCGCTTGCCGTCTTCGTCCTCACGAAACACTGGCTTACCGATCTTCTCACGCTTACCGGAGGCCGACTGGCTGGCTGTACTGTCAGTGCCCGAGCTGTCAATGGACTGGTCGTCCGGACTGCTCAGTACTTCAGTGCCGGTGGCTGCTTCCACCAGCAGAACGTAATAGTAGTAGCAGTAGTAGTAGTAGTAGTAGTTGTTATTGTTGTTGTTGTTGTGTCAGTAGTGGTGTTTCAGTGCTAGTATCTGCTTCCACTAGCAGAACGCAGTCGGTGCTTAAGACGGCCCGCATTGTCGCCAAAACCACGCTCGAAGGAATAGGGAAGCGGTAGTACCTGGTCCTGATATCAGTGATGTCCTTGGTTGCCTCTGCGTCATGGCCGCTGTCTTCTGTATGTGACGCTACTAACAGACGATCGACTCCGAGCACCAGAGCTCCACGTTCTACCGACACCCGGATAGCCTGCTGGTCGAAACCGGAAGTGTCGAAGAATCTTCGAAAATAGTTACGAGGCAGGCGCGGGTGACGTCGTTCAGCAGCGGTGCCCGTAGTGCTGCATTTTATCGTCGGCGACTGCGACCGACATCGTCGGGCGGTGCGTCGACTGTCCAGCACTACTATTTCCTCTTTCATCATGTCCACTTCTCGCCGCCATCGACGCCATTGTCTGCGCCGCTCCGCGTCCGCCAGCTCATCAAGTTTCTGTGTCTCGGCTGCCAGTGACTCGTCGAAGGTCAGTCGGTCGGCAATGATTGGAATGTCAATCAACGGCTTTGGCTTCTCTGCAGCTTCCTCACCGCCGCCGAATACTACTTCAACAGCAACAACAAAAACTACTGCTGCTGCTGCTATACTACTACTACTACTAGTCGACTATACTGCCTCACCGGCGCCGTTTGCTGCCGACGACGAGGGTCCCACGCCGTCAGTGACGTCATCATTTACGTCGTTGCGTTCCGCCACTTGAGGACTACCGCCCGACAAACAGGACGCGCAGCGAGAAGGCATCTTTCTTCAGTAGTCGGCGAACATATGACAAAGTCGCCGATTTCACAAACTATAATAGACACACCGCAAAAGCCTCAACTTATTAGGAGTGTCATTGGCGTCGTGTTTATGTCGGTACATTTTGCCAAAACTGCAAACCTAAAACTGCAAATCCCCCATTTGGGAAAAATTTCAGGCCAAAATTAAAATTTCGGACACTTATAATGTCATGTGTCGAAAAATTGCAGCTGTCTGTCGGAAAGTTGCAAATTTCCGCCCCTTCTGCTAGTAACAATCTTTCCGTTTTTCCCTGCACTTTTGATGGCCGATCAAATTGATCTCCGATCAACTTTGGTACTTGATCGTAGATCATCTCAGTGGCCGTTTTTCCGTACAAAGCGCGTGACTAAACTAAACTGAATTGCCAATTCGTGTTGAACTCCCAGTTTAGTTCGGTTCAGTTCGTCGGCTACATAATAATCAGGGCTTTAGACTCAACCCGTTCTAGATATTAAGAAAAAACAAAAGAACAAATTTAGAAAGAAAGAACAAATTTATCGATGAGCCAGTCGGATTTTAAATTTTTTCTCCCCCACTGTGACGGAAACAAAAGCAAATGATTCCAAATATCTGGAAGACTACAAAGATGCTTCACCGTCGAGCTTTATTAGTAAAAATTAGCGGCAATATAATTTTACGGTTTAGCTTAGGCCTGCATTGTAGTAGGCTATAATCAACAGGCCGCCGAGAGATTTAGATATTAAAGTATCTATTATCGCATATACCGGTAATATACACTTGTTATAATCGTCCCGTCGTCAGCAGCTGCAGTCGCGGTGACGCTATTAATTACCGCACAACACAACGCAAGTGCGACGGCGCTTACTGGCACTGCAGTCGCCTGTCCACGAGTTTGCAATCTTTTGGTCCGGTCCGCAGTGCTGGGCAAAATCGGATCGCGATTGGATCTGAAAGTTTGGCGATTAGATTATAAATTGCGCCGTTTGGAGATTTGATTCATTTTCGGCGATTTGATTTCACCAATTACGAGACTCAACATAAAATCGCAATTTTGGCACATCACTATGACGTACCGATGTGCTGTTTTTCTTATGCAAAATATAGAATAAAAATGGTTCTTGTTCCCTTGCTGGACATAACTGTTTACTCGAATTTGTGGTATTGCCGGGCTTACTAGGTATCGTCATCGTTGGTAACTGATTCGTAATTTTGAGCAACGGATAAAGATTTGAGTTTGGAAAAAAACGATCTAAAATTCAGCACTTCAAATCGCAAGCTACTATTTTATCAAAAGTTTAACAATTACCACATGAGATTTCATTTGCAAATTGCCCATCACTGGCTCAGCGACGAAAACGCCATGCCGTGATCGATTCACACGATAAAGTAGGCCTATAAAGCCTGGTCTCCACTCAACGCAACGCAAGACTGTCGCTTCTTTTTTGACGCAAATGACGCAGGCGACGCAAAAAGTGCACAATAAAGTACGCAACAAACGCAGTGAACGCAAGAAAAAAACACGACAAAAGAATTGGTTAGTTTTTGCTATTTTTCTTTTTTTTAGTTTTTTTAATGATTTTAGTCGCTTTCTATTTTTTAAAGTTGTAGTCTACACTATAACTTCACTTCTATTTCAGTATCGCTCATTTCATTTTTATTTAGAACATTCTAGCTTTTTTAGTTTGTGCTATAGATTACACTGACAGTTTGTTTGTCACAGTTTTTAAGTGCAAATTCTAACGTATCGTATTGTAACAGGCAGAACGCAAAAGATGGAAGCGGTGTCTATTCTTGCGTGGAGACCAGACGTAACAGTACTCGCTACCTGTTGCCTACCTGCAGTGTGCCTAGAATAAGCTCGACTGTCGCCGAATCAACAATAGAACGTGCGCCGTTCTGACACCGCGGTGTGGGTGCAGGCCCAGGCACGTTGCCAAGCGACCTGATCGAACGGTAAATACTACGCGACATCGACAAATTTAGCGACAGCGTCAGAAATGGGGGGGGGGGGTTGACGTAACGTCAACTGTGGTGTGTGTGACAGTTTGAAAAAACTAATGTAATGCAGATGTGGTAGTTTTAAATCCACGTTTATGTGTATTCAATTTAAATTCGTCAAACTGAGGCTTACAAGATAATCATGCAGTTAAAAAAAGCAGACAACGACAAATTCTCCACAGCTGCTCCGAATAATCGTCGATTACGAGGACACACCCCAAAGCTCTTTAAGCCAAGGTGCAGAACTATATACAGCAAGGTTTCTTCGCCAATAGGCCTAGTCATCAACGACTAGAACAATCTGCCATAAGTTATTGATCTATGAAACATCAGTAGGACCTAAAATTCTCGACTGAACAAAACCCGGACTAATCTGGGCACATACAACAGCTAAAAAGCTACCTATCGTCATTTCAAACAAGTACAATTGTCCTAAATGTTCGCGAGACTTGCAAAAATGTTTGGCGACGTGTGTCTATTTTTCACGCACCAACGGCTGACACCGGCATAGTCTAAGTCAAAAGTCGTCGCCACTCTAAAGACGCGCACAGAGCGACGCAACTGAACTGAATCCCGGATCAAAGGCCACTGAACAAAAGGCCACCGAACAAAAAGCCACTTGGATATAATTATAATTATTTATTCGACAGCTCAGGAATAAGTTGTTGACTATTGATATCGTTTAACTATGCCGTTTCTGCTATTTCGAGCGTACTGAACAATAAGAATCAGGCAATCATTCTGCATTGTCTCAGTAATAATGCTCACTGCTCGAGTTATTGAAAAAATTAAGGCCTCCATGCGTAAATGGTAAATCGATGGTAAGCTACCAATAAAACGTAGGCCTGCCGGTAACTAGTTAAGGTGACATTTGACAAATTTGTACAACTTATTGAACTGTTTTGTGTAATTTTCTTTGTCGTCATGTTCGTTGTACTAACTTCATCGTCGTTGCTTGTGCGTTTGAGATTATTCTTCTTCTTATAAATATACACAGCACTACAACATCGTTATTTATTTAGGCACAACAAACGCTAGCATACCGTATAGAAAAAAATCCTATATCGTATAAAAACAGTATAAAAAGTATCTAAGTTATTGAAAATATCTAACATAAATTAACTCAACAAAACAGCAAAAAAGCTGCTTGGCCGTGAACTGTAAACCTATTCTATAATTCTATAATACGTTTTAGTAAATAGGTAAAATTACATATCCCAGTGGCCTTTTGTCCGGTGGGCTTGTGTCCGAGTGAACTAACAAGGTTTAGTTCTTTTTGACGAACTGGCCAATGGGCAAATTGGGCACGAATAATGCATTACAGTAGACGGCAGCAAAGACTGTAACTAGGGCACACGTCCGCGTCAACCAATTGCCAATAAAATCGACTTGCTGGCCAATTGGTCATTTCGTCAAAAACTAAACCGTGTCAGTTTAGTTTAGTTCAGTTACTTCGCTCTCTAAGCGCCTTAAGACGTGCGCGATTTCCCACTTTGCACGGCGTAATCGATTATGCATACACGGTAATGTTAGGACCACAATGACTTCCAACAGCCTATACAGTGAATGATCTGACAGTTTGTTAGGCCTATTGCATCAATAATACACTGTGTCTCAAGAAACATCCCCAACATTTTTTGACTGTAACTTGAAAACCAATTATCAGATGTTAATAATTCTTGGTACAAATATTCCTGACACAACTTGCCAGTTTCCCACCTCACCCAATGTATGCTTCTGCACTACCTAGGGAAAGCAGATCAAGCGAAATATGCGTTAAAATGAACAGAAAACCTGGGAAACACATCCCCAACATTATCGATCGTACCTTGAACAAAGATTAGCAGATTTTAATAATATTTGGTAGAAATATTTCTGACACAACTGGCTATTAAATGTGTTTTAGTTTTCACCTCACCCAACGTCTCCTTTTGCACTACCTGGGAAAAGCAGACCAGGCATAATACGTGTTAAAATGAATAGAAAAACGTCAATAAATTCCATCTGTCCTAATTTAAGGGCCTCAACAGCAGGTCTATTACAAGGTTTGACTGTTTTGCAGCAGTACGTCTACCAGAAGAAGTTTAGGAATGTTTGTAAAGACAAGAAGTGACTGGTAAAGCCTGTATTGGTTTGGAGCAGAACATTATCGATACTGCTGTCAAGTGAATGGAGAAAGCGTCTCGTTGCCTGTGTTCGCATAGTGGGCCAACACTTCAAGCATTTTACTGTAGGCAGTTGAAAATGGACAATTAAATGAAATGTCAGCCACAGTGTCAAAAGTGTGAACAAAATGTGTTTTTACGCATTATGTTAATTAAGCAATCATACCGCATTAGATAAAAAAGTGATAATTTCGCTGGTTGTGCTTTCCCAGGTAGTGCAGAAACATAACTAGTTTTCAAGTTACAGTCAAAAATGTCGAGGATGTTTTTTTGGGATACAGTGTAGTAGCAGCAATACCCACCGTGTCCATTCTCTATCGGAAGCTGTCATAATGCAGCAATGAACCGTCAGCAAGTGCAATTGAATTAAATACCATCACACACCATTAGGCCGAACTCACGCCGATAACTGTTCAGCATCAGCTTTATCTTGCAATCCCTTAAAACTCTCTTTAGTTGAAATTTGACGCCGCGCTCAAATGTCGTGGCAGGGCAGCAGAAGGCTAATTGCGCGCCCTAGATTTTTGGCTGTCGGAAAAATAATTGGAAATTTTTTTCTTGTCGAAAGCTTTTGTCAAAAATGCAAAATTTAGGACTGAAAAAACCGATTCATCATCATCATCAGTTTTATTTCAGGCACTTGGCCCATATACACCTAAAAACATACAGCAAAACACACACAAAAAACACACAAATCATGCAAATACAGGTAAAACTCAATAAAAACAGTACTATTAGCAGTTGCAACTGCAAAC
>Ga0209367_1004294_pt1 | contig 19630 bp, 18 predicted proteins | sample WorMetLIZISLAND2_FD_187412 | JGI IMG/M metagenome (GOLD analysis project Ga0209367, IMG submission 187412) | Marine gutless worms symbiont microbial communities from Max Planck institute for Marine Microbiology, Germany - Olavius geniculatus... ...
ATACAGAGTGGGCCATAAAAAACCGTCCCCCTACATGTCAGCTAATTATGTCTTCCAAGAGTAATGTACATTTAAAGTGAATAACACACGTTGAAATATAATCAATTCTGAGTAACATGTGCAAATTTCGTGCAAGCATTTTCAATAATTTTGTAATGGGATAAAATAAATGAAAGCAACCCAACTGTACAGGAAACACAATGGGAAAAACAGTGTAACGTCATTTAACGTACGAAGATAAAGCGTCCATCAAACTCGTTCGCCAACAAAAGGGACGGGGCACTAAATGCATTTGTAAAGAGTTTCCTAACAAGAATTGGGCGGTCAGTTCTGTTAAAGATCTTCTGCTCAAAATTGACAAGACGAACTCGATTTCTCGAAAGGTTGGCAGTGGACGGAAGCGGACTGTCTGAACAACACAGAATATCGGGTGTAGTGGAGCAGATATGCAGCCAAAAAGACCACCCTGGGTCCAGCAAAATTCCGAGAGAGATTCAGAAGGGCAGATTGAACAGTCTGTATGTCTTGTTGTTATATGAAGTTTTCGCTGTTTTACTGAGATATATACGCAAGCACGTATTTCCATTTGTGTTTCACCATTGTGATATAATACAGTTGGGGTGCTTTGATTCTATCGCATTATTTTTAATAACATTTTGACATACTCATTAGGTTTTGATATCAATATGTGCAGAACAAACTAGCAATTTATATGGTTGTCATTTTGTCCATATAAACAAATGCAGTAGCATTTTAAGCAGAATAATACAGAAGACGGTTTTTTATGGCCCACTCTGTATATATACAAGGTGGGCCAAAAAAACGTGCCACTTTACTTTTGTCCATATCTTTGCCAATTATTGACTGATTTTCAAAACTCTTTCACTGGCACACTCTGCAGACAATTTGTGATAATGTGATTATTAAAGATCCCACCACACCATAAATGTGTCTCTACATTACCTTGTGAAATATCAATGAAATATGCAACATAACGATAATAACAAACAAAAATTTTGGTAAAATAAAAAAAAACACTTAAGACCAACATTGCAGTGAACAGTCTGTATGACACTAGACTGTGTGGGTATAACATAGTCTAGTGTCATACGAATCATTCATTGCAATGTTGGTCTGAAGCGTTTTTTCATTTACCTAAATTTTTGTTATTATCGTTAGTTTTTGCTTACATTTATATTTCACAAGGTAGTGTAGAAACACATTTACCGTGTGGTGGGATATATAATAATCACATTATTGCAAATTGCTTGCGGAGTGTGCCAGTAAAAGAATTTTGAAAATCGGTCAATGATTGGTGAGGATATCAACAAAAGTAAAGTGGCACGTTTCTTATAGCCCACGGTGTATATATAAGTGTACTGTTAATTTACTTTTTCAGATCTCAATTTTATTTTGGGTTTTAATTATGCCTGACTCAAATGTGATTATAAATATTTCCCATGATGCATGTACAAAATGATCATAAACTGCTAAATATTACATCCCCACAATATAAGCAAAATAATCCAAATGTGATGCAAATAACCCTTTCACAGTGGAGATTGTAAAATTAAGAAAATATTTAGAATGAATCTAACCTTCAGCTTTGAAACTTCATCCCTGAGCAGTGCTTCACACTTCTCAAGGTCGGCAATTCGCTTCCTGTCCTCATCACTGACTTTCTTTGGCACCGCACCTACAGTCAATCACACAGCATTTTTTTCACTCTATACCATAATCCAAGCACACACTAAACAGAGCTCTGACACAAGCTATGTCACAAACTAATGATAAACATGCAAAATAAGACACAAAGGTATCTTCATAACTATTAATTGCATCAGACCTTAATGGCAACAAGTCTGTAACTAAACAACTTTTTTCTTCACAAAGCTAATGACAATACAGTGTCAGCATGCCAATAAATCACAAACCCCATGCATGAGTTCAAAATTAGAACAGTGCTAATTAAACTAATGTTCACTGATACAGACATGACAACATGTTAACCATAACAGCAGAATATACTTTGAAATAAAAATGCACTTTCACTTTTCCTGCTGAAATATTAAAACGACACATTCTTGCATCCTCAGTTATCAGTAAAATCTGACATCTTTTAACAGTATATTCTGTCATATGAACATTATGTCTCTTTTTCTTAAACCTGCCACACTGCCAAGCAGACCAGTTTTCTAATGTATGCTATCAAAGATATTAAACCAGCTTTTCGTAACAATTCCTTGCTTGTTACAAAACCCTGAAAAGATCAGCAACTGCAAATACATGACATTTAGCAGTTGTTAAATGACATCATAAAACAGCTGCAGAAAAAAATGATGAGCTAATAAGAAAAAGTTAAAATATAGTAAACTGACATGCAAGCTCATCACGAAGCTCACGCTCCACCTTCTGCATTTCAAGATTGAGTCGTGTCAACTGTCACATACAAAACAGTTCTCCCTTCGACAAAACTACTGACTCAACTGTTCAAAAAGGAATACTATAATAAGAACATTAGCAGTTAGATGATGACGACGTTGCATGCACGTTACCAATCACATTCTGAGATTGGTAAAATATTACTACTATTGCCTGATAAACAGTCAAATATAAACACCAGACAAGCAAAGAAAATATGTGGTTCCAACCTCAGCAAATTTACGCTCGAGTTCGAAGTTGCGATCCTCCATTTGCCTGAATAGCGTTTTCTGTTGTTCATACATGTGCAAGGCATGCTCTGCGCGTTGCCGCTCGTTCAGTTCCTTCATTTCCAGAGTCGTCAGTTGGTGGGCCACTGAGATTAGCTCATTGTCCTCAAGGTCTTGTGACTTAGCCGCACCTGTGAATGTTCAACAACAATATACAGCCACTGACAGAGAAGATGATGCATCATTACTTAAATAAGTAAATAAGGTCAACTCAGCCTTCCATCCCTCTGTGGTATGTAAATCTAGTACCGACCTGTTTGGGCAGAATTAAGGCAGAGTATGTTCAGCTGTGTAATGTAACAAATAACACTCCATAGCTCTGTGACGTTTTCCCATGAAAAACTATAAGCACCTTTAACCTTTCAATCTTTATATTTCTATGGTGCACTTAAAGCAAATGTCACAAAACACTGAAAAACTTTTATCCTTTTAGTTTGCAACAAGTCTAATGAGCCAATCAGCACAGCTCTAAGATAACAGTTTGGCTAGTGACTACAGTCAATAATGTACTAGACATATAACTGAGATATAGCACCATCAAAAGATATGCCATCAATACTGCACAAGTCCATATTATTCCAACAGAAGGTAGAAAATTTGTCACTGGGGTAACATTCTAACAAGTCTAACACATGCATAAAATACACATGATCAAAAGCACAAGTAAGCATTACAGTAATTACAATGCTTATGGACTATAGGCAGCACTGATCACAAACCTTGCTTGCACATTCGTTCGAAGGCTGCTTCAAGTGTATGCAGTTTCTCCTTCTCAATCGACAGTTCTTTCGTCAGCACATTGTTCTCATCCTGCAGCCTCTTCAGCTCCAACTACACTCAGTGCCGACACAGACGTTCATAGAATTAAGACTAAAAAGTAACTAAGTTAGTAGGATAGCTCAAAACACAAAACAGGTAGCCACAATGTGCAGCGATCTCCACCCAAACAAAAACATCTTTAGAACCGCTAGAACTGTTCAAAGTTAACGTCGGTTTGTCTCAGATGAGGTGGCAAGTTTTTCCGCAGCCCAAGACCTGCAGCAGCAAAATATCTGTCTTCATAGCTGCAGTAGGTTCATCTGACGACACATCCTTGAGTTGGCAGAACGCAGCTGACAATGACTTTTGTCAAAGACCAGCTGATGCTCAGCACCCATCCATCTTCTTCTTTTTCCATTAGCATTAATGAAACAATGCAGAATTCACAATTTCACGCAACAACCTGATAACCGAAAGCCTCCTCCTTGAATGCCACCAGTGACTTTGTGCACTCTAGCTTGTCGCGGTACTTCTCAGTGAGTTCTGTGAAGCGCTTGTTGACACACTCCAGCTCCGAGGCAGGCACAGAGTCATCAAGAGCCCTCTGCAGTGCTGCAATCTTGAATGAAGCCATATCCTATCCACACAGCACACCATGCAGCACATCAACAACGACACCTTTCATAAGCCAGTAGTGGACAATATGCCAACAGCTCTAGTTGCTATTATTACTACTATTAAGATCACGTCTTCCCTCCACCACTCCATTCTTCTGTTTGTCTATCTACAAGGTAACAAAAAAAGTTTGATGCAAAAGTTTTGTAATAACACATCAGCACGTAGGAAACCATTTAGTGCCATAACTTCTCCGAAGAATTGAAAGCCAGCAAAAACATACGCCTTTAAGCTAACCTACCATTCAACTGATGATTTGTTGTATGGCTAAATTAAACAAGGTAACATTTTTAATGTTTCAGTCTGTCCTTCAGTTTACCTATCTGAACGTTATGAACAGATTATAATGCAGAAGTTTCTCAATGGCACAGCATTATCTCAGCCAATGTCCAAATGCTGTTACAGATATGGGCATAATGTGAATATACACCGAGTCTCAAAAAAACATCCCAGACATTTTCGACTGTAACTTGAAAACCAATTACCAGATTTTGGTAATTTTTGGCACGAAAATTCCCGACACAACTTGCCATCAAATGACCATTCAGTTTCCCACCTCACCCAACGTTTGTTTCTGCACTTCCTGGGGAAAACACAACCAGCGAAATATCACTTTTTTATCCAATGCGATATGATTGCTTAATTAGATTAACACGCAAAAACACATTTTGTTCCCATTTCTGACACTTTGGCCGACACTAACGCTAAAAGAGACTGATTTTAAAACACAAACAAGTGTCAAACATTTGTCAACATTCTCTACCTTGTGTCTTTGCAGATAGCCAAGTCTCTCAGCTATTGCTTTTTCCATTGCAATGATGTCTTTTCTCACACGGCAATTCTCCTGTACAGCAGCAGTTAGCAATAAAGAACAAAAAACCATAATAATTTCATAATCTGAACTAACTCCGATTATGAAGTTGGGGAAGTTCATTACACATCAGTCAACAGTAATGATATACAATTCAGCTTCATTCACTGATATATTGTTCATCACACAAACATCTGAATATTGCAATTACACTGGAATATCCCAAAGGTTACATCTGCAAAAAAATGCTAACAACCAAACATTCGTGACACATGGTTTTGTACACAATTTAATACACTGTTAAATAGCAGCAGTTTAATTGAATCAAACTTAATTTAATTCTATGACAAAAACATCAAAAGATCTCAATTTAACACATACAACATGATTTAATTTTCTTTCTTCATTCTCGACACTTTGTTTTGAACTAGTATTAGCATACTAGTAGCTGCAGCAACAACAGGTCTGTGTCAGATGGATGTCACATCAAAAGCACCTGTATTAGGTTTACCATCAGTCAAAAACACCTGTACAATATCGCTCATCACCTGTCTGAGTGCAGTTTCAGCCTGCTGTGAGATGGTGTACTTGCGAGCAAGTATCTTCTCGTTGACTCGCAGAACAGTGATAGTACGACTCATGTCCACCAGGCGGCGTCTCACCTCTGTCTCGTCTTGCTCCAGCGTCTCGAATAACCTCTGCATACACACAAAAAACTGGCTTCAGATTGCGAGCATCACCTTCACTCTATCACACAATGATCAATTAATCATCTCTGTCCAAGTTTTTACGTGGCCTTTCTAATAGGCTACACAACAGGTCTTTCCATTTCTTTGTTCATCTGTCTGTCTATACAAGCTCCTGACTAAAGAACAAAAAAGCCGAGCTAATGCAAAAGGGAACGCACAATAGTGGTGCATGTTTGAAGGCCCACTGGGAACAAAATCTAAGGATCAAGGATCCCAGCAGCTGACATTTGACACGATGTTTATGAAGGCTAGTATCTATAGCATTTCATTTGCACTCGCCAGAGAGCGTAACCGCAGACTTTTTAGGGGGGTACCCATCTTTGATGCCCTTGTGTGCAGGCCACCGTAAACCTACGGAGTCGAGACTTGGACCGTTTAAATCTACGTTTAGTGTCAAAAATTTCATACGCAAGTTGTACTAGTCTATCTGTAGTGATTTTGGCACAATTTGCTCTTAAAATGCACGTCGCAGCCCAAAATTACCAAAAAACATAAAAACCCCAATTTTGGCATTCCAAGATCATTGATTTCGGTGCCAATCGAAAGCCAGTATATGACTTCCTATCAGTGATTAATAGTAACCTAGCCTCTATCTCGCACCATTTCTGAGATATGGCAACTTATTGGCTAAAAATCGTCAATTTTTAAAAACCCCTCTCATTTAGCACCCCTGCTCAGGGTGACCCCTTCCAAATTTATGAAAAAGTTTTACGGATCCTGAAACCAGAGTCTTACAGACAGCCGACGATAAAGATTCGGTGATCCTAGCTTGCATTTGACTGATCCACAGGTGTGACAGACAGATGGACAGACAGACGGACGGATGGACAGAATTGCGATGGCTAAGACATGCTATGTGCGGTAGCTGCTGTTGCGCGTATAAACTGTAGAAACAATTATACTTAAAAGTTACAAACCAGTAGAAAATGGTAGTCAAGAAGACAACCAGCTAATGCAGGCTAACTTGAAAAATAAATGTTAAAACAGTTTGCACATGCATGTACTCTTGATTCTCATTTTGTACCAGTCTATAATTTAAGTATTTTTTTCTACGCCTTTGTAATTACCCAGATTTATGCTGTATTATACTACTGCAATTGTTTTCTGCTGTTGAACCATTCAGATGCTGCAAATTAAGGGCCAATCACACAGCAAGTTCATTCTGCAAAATAAGTTATGAACAACATAAACTAAATTAACATCATGTAGTCACTCGAGATTGAGGATTTCAGTTGTGCAAATAGTTTTGCAGTATTTTTACTGTACTTTTGACAAAAATCATGACTACTGTACACAATATTGTTAGCATAATTTCTCTGGACAAAAAGTATAAAATATGATCAAGCAATAAAAAAACTCAAGAGTCAGATGGGCGAACAAAAATCACTGACAGTGTATTCTTCAATCTTCACATCAGCCTCTTCTTTCTTGCCAACTGTATCTGACAACTGACCTTTAAGCATCTTCACTTCTTTATCCCATTTCTGCAATTAAACAAATGTGCTAGTTGTAACTAATGAAATACCTAACTGTACACCAAAATGTCTGAGTGTATCGTTTTTTGAAGTTCTTATTGTGTTTAGTATCAGTATTTTAGTAATATTTTTCATCAGCTTAGCTTAACAGTGTTCTTACTGTGTTGTCTGCATTTCTACTTCATATGGAAAAGGTTTGATTCAAATAAATGATCAAATGACTAAGCTGCCAGTTTCATGTAACACATAAACTAAAAGAACTAAAACTGTTTTAGATGAAACTGAAATGACAGAAGTTGAAACAGTAAGTACTGTTATGATTGAAAAATATTTACAACAAATGAGTAAGTAGGACCAATTCAAAGTAACATAAATGCTATATCTACACCAATCTCTGTCAATTGATAAATAAACAGCTCTGCATCATATGTCAAAAATATTTTCTTTGACTACTATCCATACAGAGTTACAGACCTCTCAGAATTTACACTAAATAGTTATACACATATTAATTTAAGACTTTAACTCTGATGGTTGGACAAAGGTAAGAGCACACTGCAACAGCAACTGCCTCAGAGATCCAGTGAGTGAGTGAGTTGGGTTTAACATCCCACCCAACACAGCATAGGTCATTCCGGGGACGGCCTTTCCAGGCGGAATGCATACACACATAATAAGGAACAGTAAGTTTAACCTTTACCGAAACACAAAACACAAAATATAGAAAAAAACAAGCTAAACCTAAAATTGTAAGAACTCCATTATATGCGTGCATAACATAACGGTAGTTCTAATAATCTTTTCTGTTATCCTCCAGACAGACAACAATGTGATAATGCTGTCTATTGGAGGACAGGGGGGCAAAGACAGAGATCCAGCTTAACTTATAAAGTGTGTCTGTTGTTGTTTTGGTTTTTATCATTGAACTAGGCCTAAATATTATATAATAATTATACATAATATTTAGTTCAATGGATTTTATAACCTGTAACGTTGAACTGGATTAAAATATTCAATTATCTCTATGCATTAGACCACGTTCGTTTAATAGCATTTATCATGAATACGTAAATGAACACAATGTCAGCAGTGAACAGCCCTGCCCCTTACCTGATGAAAAACGCAGCTTTTGTGGTGGTGTAATAACTACTGTATAGAAAAACAATTTGGACTTGCCAGTTAACTAATAATTTATTACTACGAACCTTCTTCTCATCGGCATACTCCTGGTATATAAGTCCCTGTTGGTGCCTCATCACGGCAAACTTGCGTCGGTAGTTGTCGATTGAAGTCTCCATCTTTTCCAACATCTTCTCACGGTTTGACAGTTCCTAATTGCACACACGTGGGACATCATCTTCAACCCCAAACAGACAGCACAGTACATATACTCAATTTACCTATCGTACCCAGAAAAAAAGGCTGATTTGATTAGGGTGGCTAGTAATATACAGAGTATGACGTGCTACCATTACACTATCAAACCATTTTAACAGTAACAAAGACAAAATATATCACAAGATTTAAAATGCCTAACTGATAACCGTTGCTCTACAAATTACATCATTATACGGTGTTGTATTCTATAATATATACAAATTACATAAGATACAAAAAAAAAGATAAAAATCAGGAGTAAAGCACCTGCAGAGCTACAACAAGATGTTTGTTGAGACTGGCAATGACTTCAGAACTGGACAGTGGCATTCCTTCCGGTAGAGGAATGGTCTGGCAACAACCGCCTGTACCGCTCTCATGCAGGCATTTCAGTTCTTCCTCCAATCCTTCCACCTGTACCCAGATCAATGTTGTAATATCTCAGCCTATGGCACTAACTAACTGTCGGAAAAATTCCAAATTTCAACAGTTTTTTTGGAAACATGTCCAATGTCAGAGAAAAGATCATAAACATGGTATCAGAAAGTTGTTGGTCCTTAAATCACCTATTAAAGTACTGCTCCAACAACTTCAACTATGAGATTCAGCTAGAGCAACTCCCAATTAAATGTTAGATCAAAAGTTGAGTACACGGAGTGATCAGATATATTATACAAAAATACCAACAAAGTTGATGCACCAATATTATCTTGAATGTCAGATAAGTAAAACAGAGAAAAACACGTAATTATGTATTAAGACAAATAAATAAAAAAATATTAAAACAATACAGAAAATGAAAAATATATGCTTCTAATTTTAGTGCTAAAGAAATCTTCTAAACAAAAGGCAATGTACAGACATCAAATGATGTGTTTCGTTAAATAACAATTTTAAAAATGCACAAAATACAAAAAAACAATACAGTGAATAAGTTTGACAAAACTACATTATTCGCATTAGAGATCTTTTTGAGTATGCGCTATATAAATTTACACTTTACTTACTTACTTACTTACATAACAAAATTACAGCTAGTGAAATATGACGTGCCTTGCAGTTAGCTTTGTTGAGGTTCTCTTGAGCTTTCACAGCCTCACACCGAAGTTCATGCATTTCACGCCGTAGCTCGTCATTGCGACCGGTCAAGTTGTCCACCTGCGCCTTGAGTACGACGGCCATGTCGTAGTGACCGATAACGCTCCGAGTGTTCACCATCTGTGCCACATTAACACTGCAGTTTTGCAGTTTTGCTTTCAACGTAACTACCCTGACACTTGCATTAATCTATCAGATGGTGCTTTCACTGCCATTTTACCACATCAGTACTTCAAATCAAATTTTGGTTAAAGTGGTATATTGTAGATTCATAGTACACCATGGCCCATAAAAAATGTGCCACTTTTATTTTTTCAATAGCTTCGTAAAACATTGGCCGATTTTAATAATTTTTGGCACGCAACATAAGGAAAAAACTTGACCCAAATGATGTAGTTTTGGCTACCTCACTTAAATACTGTCACTACACTACCTTGTGAAATGCAGAAGTCGTAGTTTAGCCATTTACAGGAATAAATTTATACTGGATAGCGCACGCATCAGCTCAGAAATACAAACACAACTGGCAACTATTGTATCTCAAAAAGTCACACGTGTCACATTATATCCTCTTTATTATAGCATGTGCTCAAAATGTCCTCCTCCAGCGTAAATGTAAGTGGCAAACGTTGATACCACTCACAAACAGCCGGCTCAACAACCTGCATTTCACAAGGTAGTGTAGCGACAGTATCAAAGTAAGGTGGCCAAAACTACAGTCATTTGCGTTGAGTTTCTTCCTTATGTTGCACGCCAAAAACTATTAAAATCGAGCAATGCTGCATGGAGCTATTCAAAAAATAAAAGTGGCACGTTTTTTATGGACCACGGTGTATATCGAAATCACAGCTTCGCTCTCTTTAAGGAATCTCAAAGCTATGGGATCACAGAGTCTTACCTGGCAGCTGACATGGGTGAGTGTGCCCCACTTTAACCCAAGCCAGGCAAAACAATACTCAATTTATCTATGCCAAAGACTGCGTTGACCTGGATGGTTATATACTGAGAGGGTTTAGTCGGCTTTTGCCTGTTCACAGACAGTCAGCCATCCAGGCAGTAAACACTTGATACTGATCAACCGAGAGCTAAACCCACAAATACTTGATCGCAAGGCTGATGAACTACCATTGTCATCAGACCACTTACCAATAATTAACACAGGCAAAAATACACACCACATTGTTGTCTCATAATTACATCGAATGTGAAAACAAAGCTTAAAAATACACATCAAACTAAGCTATATGGTTTGTATAAAGATCTCACAGACCTCAAGAAATTTTTCTAATGCAGGGCACAGCAATGGCCCACTGTTAGGTTTCCCACCATCACACACTGTACAAATATACACCAGTCAACACTGTGGATTCAGAATCAGTTCAGTTGCAAGAGCTCTTAGCCTGAAGCAACAACACTTCTGAACCATTTCTACCGATATTACAGGTCGAGAGGCATTGCTCTCTATCACACTTAACAATATCTAGGCTAATTTTTTCACCACTTGACAGTGCAGTAATTTCCAACCAGTAATCCAAAACAAAAAAAACCAAAAATATAACTGTCCTACGGTGCACTAAATACAAATAACTGAATACACTTTAGAAATGTAAAGAGACCTAAAAGCCTTGAAACATCTCATATCAACTTCACAATGTAGCATGGAAGAGAAAGACAATGGAAGGGACAAAACATACACTGCACAGCTAAGCTTACTTTGCTCATGGAGTTCACGCAGTGCTTGTTCTAATGCTTGGTTTTCTGTCTCCAGTTCCAAGTTTTTTGCCTTCGTAGAGACATTCTCCTCTTTCAGTAAATCCAACTCTTTTGCTGACCTTTCACGCTCGGCAGACAGTAGCTTGTACTGTGACAGACATGAACAGATCCATTACAGCCACTCACTGATTGCAGAAGTCTTAACAAAAGTGGCCAATGAATAGTCACGTATGTCAACAAAGTGCCACCATATATGGCCGTCTGCTTAAAGCCATTCAACCCTAAGTCTAACTTAGATCCTAACCTTTGACCACCTAAACCAAAAACTGGCACAGCAATTACTCCTGCCATGGAAAACGTTGACACTAATTATGGCTTTGCTATGCCTTCACACTTTCAAGTTACAGGTACACATGAGACAGATGAACAGACATATAGATAAGCAGATGGGGAGGTAGACTCTACTCGAACAAAAATTCACGTCAACAGATGCATCATTACGCTTTACATTCACATTCACCAGGGGTCAACAATTTCACATGTAATGTAGTATGATTTTGTGCTTAATATTAAAATTACAGTTTCTGCTTACAGTTACAGTTAAGATTAAGGTTAGGGTTTGGGTTTAGGGGTTAGGGTTAAGGATCGGGTTAGGGTTAGCATTTTCAAAGATTTATGTGACAATAATGCACACTATAAATTAGTGTATAATATAGGTAATAAGTTCGATGGTGATGGATGTAAAGTTCTACAAAAATTGCCAACGGCTGCCCGTGATGGTCTTAGTAAACCTAAGGAGCTAGTTGGTCGACTGGTGATCCGTGAAGCTACGGCTGAGGTCGTCAGTCGCTCGGCTGTCGCTATTCAGACAGCTGGCGACTGTTGGAATAGAGTACAGTACCCAAGCAGATAGATGGGTAAAACTTACAGTGTGGCCTACTACAGCAGCTGTGTAATAATTTCAAACTGGCCTGCTGAGACAACTGCTATAAAATACAACTGCAATGTCTTATCTAAGTAATACACAGAAATCAATTGACAATCGATACTAAGTTGCAGTGGTTATTTAATATTCTTAGAAAACCTAGAAAACCTTGCGAGAAAGATCATCTGCACGAGCTGCATCATTGGCATCAAGCACGTCATGTGATCGTCTGACGGCAAACATGTCACTAGCTAGTATGCTGTCGGCCGGCAAATCTCCTACCCTAGACAAGCATCACAAAAATTATTCAACGCAAATAACTCAACACAATGTAAGCATCTCACACAATGCACAGTGGTATCACTCATTGGCTCAAGCCAATCGCTCGTCACTTCTAAGATTTTAACGTACTTCTGCACGAGTCTGACTGATATAAGCAATGCACATTATAAATGCAAATAAGTGCAAATGGCACCTTAAATTTGCAAAGCATGCCACATAAATAAATAGGTCATGTTTTAAATAGCTCTTTATGGGAGACGCATTGTAGAGCTACAGAGCATCACATGCCATATGGGATCACACATTGTTACCAGTCACCTGATAAGCCCCACCTCAGACAGATTGGTACTCAATTTATCCATCCCAAAAGGATAAAAGGCTGAGTTGATCTTGATGTTAGTTATATACCTAGATGGTTTGCACTTATCAGCAACCAAGCAGTAACCACTTGACACTGATCCGAGCAGAAGTCAAACTTGTGACCTCTCAAGTGTAAAGTTGATGACAAATTGACCACTTTCTGGTGCCAAAAACAGGCACCAGTTGTCTGGTGGAAGAAAACGTGACACACTTAGCCGGCAAAGGATACCGGAAGAAAAAAACAAAGACGGATTTCAATTTTGACAGTTTTGAGAATGATGACATTATAGCCACTGTTTTAGCATTCAGTTTGTTGAAAAAAATCCAAAAAAGCAACATAAACGAACGTGGTGTGTGAAGCCGGTTAATGTTTTTTTTAAATCTGCAGCCAGCTTGTCAATTATGCTTTTCTTTAATATTCTATCATAATAGGTTTTTAGTGACACATTATACAGAAATTCATTTTTTTCGTACTGTTCTATGAGTTGAAAAATACTTTCGTCACTCCATCTTTCATTTTTGTTTACAAATGAGCAGTGCTATGGTCTGCTCAGACTGACCAATCACAGTTCAGCTTTCCAGCTGGTTTCTGGCACAAAATTGAACATGCTCTAACCGGCGCCGGTTTCTGGCACCAGAAAAATCTGGCACCAGAAAAGTATGACAGACTGACAAGTTTCTGGTACCAGAAACAGGCGCCTGAAACTGGCCAGTGTGTCATCACTATAAGTCCAACACCCTATTGTTATGTCACCAAGAAAATAGCCAGTGGATTTCAATAATGTATAAATTTTGTACTTTCATAAAAACATGCAAACTTACAATCAAACTTAGCAATAGCAAACAAGCTGAAAAATGGTGAATTGGCCTCCTTACCCACGATGTCCTGGAGCTTTGACCAGCTCGCGAATCTGTAGCTTGAGTTTAATCCGTTCATCTTCCAACCCTTCAATCTACATAATTTGACAACAGTCCTACCAATAAGTCACATGTAACGAAAAAATATTAGTTAACAATAACAGTTGTAAAGAGTAATTAATGATGAGAAAATTCATCATACTACAAGCTCTATTTTCTGATTTGCTGATGCATTGGCAACAGCTGCTAGCTTCTGTGGAACATTTCTGTTTGCAACTAACTAATTTCTGTTTGCAAACAATCTACCATAAATATAAGAAAGTTGGTTTGCAAGACTCTTCATCTCGACTCATTTTGACCAGTTCTTTTCTTATGGGTATCAGTTCTTTGATCCACCGGTGCACTTGATGAGATCAGTGAACTTATTGGCTACCGAGGATACTGTTTAAACTCATGAATTCAGTCAAAGTGCGCTGAGAAGAGTTACAACATATCACAGATGAACCTCTTTGTGAAGGACTCTGTTGAGCGCTCGGTCCTGGTTGATGTGAAGTGCCTTCTTGTGTCGTAGATCTTCAATGTTGATCGGTTCTCGTGGGTCAAGGCCGAGTCTTTCACGCAGTTCCTCCACTTCATCATAGAGCACGTTGACCTGCTCCTCACAGCAGTTGATGCATCGTGCATACTCCTCTACTTGCCTGACAGACATACATAGCATATTAGCTACAGTTTCAACATAGGAAGGAGTCTATTCAATGACATCTGATCAGTTTGCTCACACACATAACATAGCCACCAAAAAGTTGTATCTGGTGATCAACTGCTTATCATGAACATGCTCTTAATTATTCGATTTAAACTTTTGTTAACTTTTCATGTACAAATTCAACATCGGAACAAATAAATAGCTAAACCTACACAGGCAGCATGACCACAATAATGTTATTTAAATTTTAATCTGCTGTTACAATTCCACATTAAAATACCACAAACATAATTCAATCACAAGAAAATAGAAAGTCCCACCTTTCTCGGTCCTTAACCTGATCCTTTAGCTTCTTTATTTCACAAATTGCTTCCGGCAGACCATAAATACCCTAAGCACAAAGCCAAACAAATTCTGAACAACAGTCTAATAGTGAATAAACTGATAAATATATGTAAACTAAAAGCACTCCAAGACCAAAACCTCCAATCTACTGAACAATGCCAAAGTATTAGTATCCTATTATCCAGAGGTAAAACACAGGAAGATAGAAAAAAGGTTACTTGATCTGCATTTTTCACCCTTAACAAACTTGTAGGCCCCAAATGATCACAACCACGAAAATTTCACCAAAACCCATTCCCCACGGAAATCCATTTATGACTATTTGACAAGCCTATTGCAAACAGACCAACAGCCAGACAGACAAGATCAACCACTTACATTACCTCCTTCCTTTGTGAAAGGTGACAAAGCATATTTCACTTAATAGCAACGATGCATATTGACACAAAGACACGAGAAACTGCTCTAGACATGAGTTAGAAAATGTAGTGGACAATGCTGCAGTACAAATTGATTGTTTTTGTTTTCAGCTGTCTCTCATGTCTCTGCTATATTATCAAAGACTTCAGTCCAGAGTAAAGCATGATTTCGTGACACCTCTAGAGTGGACTGAGACAGTTAAGCCCAAATTCCATTATGCTGACTTTCACCGAAACTTTCCCGCAGGGAAAGTCATGGACACAAATCATGAAAGTCGCGGACACAAACCATCTCGATATGTCGAGATGTTTGCGACAAAGTCCATGACAAGTTCACGACAAACCCGTTTGTGTCGCTCTAATGGAATTTAGTCTGTTACAGTGCATGGGGAAAGTCAGCAACAAAGTCCGCGACAATTTCCCGACAGAGTCACGGACTTGTCGCGGTGTGTCACCGACTTTCATGACTTGTGTCCGTGACAAGTCCGCGACTCTGTCGGAAACTTGTTGCAGACTTTGTCACAAAGTAGGCGTAATGGAATTTGGGCTTAACCCTACTCCCCCTCCAGACCGGGAATGAAGCCTTATTATAAAAGGAGAAAGAGTGTGTGAAGAATCAGGCAATGCTGCCACACCTGTTCATACTGTGACATCCTCACTAACAGATCAGTCAGCTGTTTGTCTTTCTCCTGTGCATCTGACTCTGCCTAAGCACACATACACAATCAGCCACTCAGTAACCTACTGTGACTCCAGCAGACATCTGTTGGTCATATATATAACACCGCAAGATTATGAGATAAGTACTGCGCAAACAAGTTGTTCAATGACATCTAAAAATATCTGCAAAAAACACAAGATTTCCAATGTAGTCAGGTAGAGTCATTCAAAGACACTGAAACTGAACTCTGCAAAGTAACAAGCACCATACTGTAAATTGACTTCACTGATTAACAGTGGATTAACTACTGGAAACTGTAGCAGTAAAAAGCTTACAGGCACTGTGTAACATGTACGGTAGTCAGCAGTTTCAAAGTACATAAAACAACAACAATTAGTTTACTGCACATGAAAGCGATTCACTGCAGCTAAATATAAAATTTGGTATTGCTAGTGCCTTGAAACAACAGCAAGTATTATTTTTTCAGATGTCAGCTGTAATAACTGGACCACAGAACAACAAGAAAATGAGAGTGGTTACAGATGCTAAGCAACATCACAAACGAAGATTATGAGAACAAAAAGTAAAAAGCCAAAGACAGAAGCAGTGGACAGAACAAATTGTCATAAAGCATCAAGCAATACGGCCTCACCCGTTCAACTGGTGCCATTTGGCAGAAGACTGTAAAAGGACAGTAATACACCTCATCAATTTATGTGTAGAACAAATTCTCACTTAACTGCAAAACAAATGTTTCCAAACCGCTGGACTCACCATGACGGTGCGTTTCTCCATGTCCTTGAGTTGCTCTTCGTGCTCTACTAAAGTTGACTGCAGGTTTGCCAGAGCTCGGCGATGTTGACTCTTGGCATCGCTTCCCGCTGTTTGACACACAACTCAATGTCTCATGAGCCAAATGGAGAAATATCAACTCTCACCAGCAAAATGCACTAACAAAGAACATTGATCAGAACAAAAGATTGTCTGCATCTAACATTAAGTAATCTAAACATCAAAAGTTACTAAGACTGATCACCATCACCTTCCCATTTCTGCTGGCATCTTGAAACTGAACTGTTTAGCAGGGCCCAAAATGTCAACTTATTTCAGCACGTTTGTAACAGCTTGGCAATAAGAATGGGCGAACAGGAACTCCTCCTACTGAACTGAACTCAGCTGATTACCAACAATTTACAAAAACATGACTAATTTGATTAAAACTACTCAAGACACTGTAGCAAAACTATGGTACACAGAACTCAAGCTAAACTATAAACTATTCCAAGGCTTCGCTAGACTATCAACATAGCTAACTATTGCAAACAATGCATATAATGACTGGACTGTAACTTACTATCAAGCACTTTGTTGTTGACATCGCGAAGAAGTTTCTCATTTGCTTCAAGAGCTTCAGTTGCTTCCGTCAGTTTACAAGTCAGCGTCTCAATATTCTTCTCCTTTTCCTCAAGAGCCTTCAACCCAAATACACGTGTGAATCAAACAAGCCGAACAAATTTCATATTTCCAAAATCACATCGTGCAACAATATCTGAGATCCCACCAAAGCATAATTCAAAGACAATATTTACAGCAAAAATTGGCAACTTTACCTCATCACAATGCCAACATTGCTGCTGTACAGTGTATTAGTATTTTTAAGTTTTGTTGTTTCAAATCCAGCCACTGCAGTTTCATGTCCTGCATGTTGGTCCATCATTTTTATGTCCTTAGCTTCCATGGCCTGTCACTTGGTCCGTCTATTTCATGTCCTGCAACTTTGTTACTGGCATTTTCAGTCAACCCCAACAAACAGTCGGTTTCGTCTGTGCCACTAAGCACTTCTGCTAAACAGAAAACATAAATTAACATCCAACATATTAAAGTTTCTACTTCTTCATTACGTTGACGACAAGCTAAGAGCAAACCTTTGTTAGAAGAGCTACGGACTTTCTGTCAGAATCAATATTGGCAAGATTAAGGTCCTGGTGCAAGTTCTTAACTTGCTGCTTCAGATCCGTAATCGCACAGTCTTTATCAGCAAGAATGCCCTGTCAACGGTACAGTTTTACACAACAGTTGCATAATGAAAAAACATTGGTAGAATACATGCAAACTGAATACACTTGAAAAGCAAAAACTTCTTAACCAGTAAATAAAGTAAAGTAAAGTAGTGCTATATCCTATTATCCAGAGTGGAGAAAAAAATCAGAAAAATTGACGTGACATCATATGCATTACTGCACAAAACTGACATGATTATAATTATACAGTTGTGTAATTATCCAGAGTCAAAAACTGGGGCAAAACAAAGAAAGTGGTTACTTGATTTTAACCTGAAACAAACTTGTTTTTACTTCCCAGACATCAAACGTCTGTTCAAAATTTCACCAAAATCCATTCACGACGTTTTAAGCACACAGATATTTGAGTTTTGAAAACCAATACTGTTAAGTCAATGATACAAATCCAACAACTTGTCAAACATTAATAACATTTCAATCAAATCAACAACTAAAAACTGGTAAGAAGTAGTCAGCGACAAAACTACACACCTTCCACTTGTCGACCTCGGCATTGACGTAGGTCATGACCTGGTCATCGGCATCTGTTTGAGTTTTCAACTGAGCCTGAAGTTCCTCAACCTACCCACAGGGTGCAGCACATCCATGCATCCACAAACTAAAATCTCAAACAGCATACATTAAAGTTGTTGCAGATAAAAAGCTCGTAGTTGGATCTCAGTTCCAGGCTCGCAGTTTTTCAGGAAGGTCATGACATTTTCTAGCGACCCCGACGAGACAGTCGGCGTGTCTGTGTCCATTGTCTGGTGTCCGACATCTTGTGCTATCAGATACAACAACGTATCGACGTTCTGGTTGACGTGCCACAACTTGTAAGTATCCTACAACATGTGACCTTGGTGTGACCTTCAGTCCAGCTGGCAAGGTTGAAGTCCATCATTTGTAAATTGGTTCTCTATTGTGTACATGGTGGGCTATTTCTTTTCTCCTCGTTTTTTTTTGTGAAATTAATTTGATCTCTGCGGTTGTTTGTTAAATAATTAATTCGTATATGTTTCTTTTTAATTAACTGATTTACGTCCTGGTTTTCCAACGGTGCTCTTCACTGAGTGCTTCAGGTGGATGCAACGTTTACTTTGAAAAAGTAGATGCTGTAGGTAAACTGAGAGAAACAGCAATCTGCTGGCAAACCAGTGCAGCTCAAAGTTCAAACACCCCAAAAAGTTGACTTTCAAGAAACAGGCTTGAACTACAGTGTGCTGGTCCACACACATGCAACAATCTTTATGAAAAACTCAAATCTGTCAAAAATGCAGCAACTTTTAAAACAACATCCAAAGACTAACTTTTAAACTCTGTTTTAAATAGTTCTGTTTTCAATTAACTGTTTTGGCTATTTTTGACTTCTATACCATGCAATGGCCTAAATTTATCTGTATATCACTGAACAAGTATGTTAAAAATAAAGGTAAAGGTTGTCAATTTGTATAGCGCATAGTCGCGAGCATGCGCACGCCTCTAATGCACTTTCATCACTAACCAGAGCCGCTTGCCGCACGGCCACCGTGTGCAGCCTGCAGACACAGGCTGGCACAGTGGAGGGCCAGGCAACCCCAGTCAGCTGTACTAAGGTCCCCACCTTCCGTAACTCATGTAAGTGAGTTACTACTCATTTTACCATCCCA
>Ga0209367_1004295_pt1 | contig 19624 bp, 15 predicted proteins | sample WorMetLIZISLAND2_FD_187412 | JGI IMG/M metagenome (GOLD analysis project Ga0209367, IMG submission 187412) | Marine gutless worms symbiont microbial communities from Max Planck institute for Marine Microbiology, Germany - Olavius geniculatus... ...
CATGAAAACGATGTTACTTTATTGGGGGGGGTGAATTTTCAAGCAAAGGGGCAGTTTTCGCTGCAAATCTCGCTCCCAGGGCGATTCTATTTTCCCAAGGGGCGACATTTTAAGGGGGGCGATGCTATTTTGTGACACCGGCACACGTCACAGAGACTATGAAATTCATGGCCAGCTTTAAGGCCTTAGGCTGGGACCTTTAAGTGGCTGTCATTCACCAGATGTCGCCACGAAGCTGAGCACTACTGACGAACTTGAGAGAATCAGCGGGGAAAGAAGATCCGGCAACTCAACCCCCACCCCCAAGCTGCCCGTGGGGGCAGGTGGGGGCAAGGTAAGGGGCACATACCAAAGGCCCAAGGACTCAAACTCCGTGGTCGGGGTTCGCGACCATGCAACAGGGAAGACAGACAAACAGACTTTCCACGCATTATAGTAAGATACTCCAAAATGTGCTATTGGTGTAGAATTTTACTCAAAACAAGACATTCAGTAAGACAGTTAAAAGTCACGTACAGATAGAAGTTAGTTCAAAAGTTATGTCACAACATCCTTGACATCAGGCACAATCATTCTTGAGCAATCACATCGCTGTATACTGAAACCAAACTAAAGGCTTTTCTACTAAGTAGTGCACATATGCACTGCACATGAGGTAAAAACAATGCAAAAGAAGAGTCGGCATAATCAATAAAAAAACGTATTCAAACTGGTTAGTATTCCATAGAATTCACTGTTTAAAGTACACTGCAATGTATTTCTATGGACCATCATGCAAATTTCAAACAAATTACCACAATAATATTCACATATTAACATACGTAAGATAACATTCTTGCTACTTTTAAATAGCGTCTTAAATCTCAGCTTTTCGCTTCTGCATATCACGTGTAGTCACCCACATGCCAGCACCTCAGATCTGATTATCGATTACTGGCGCAATATAAATATCTGATTGATTGATACGTATTTACTTAATCTAAAAGACTGCAGTAATTAAAGCCAGGAAACAGCTTGAAAATTCTCAGACAGCAAAGGATATCCGCCACATAATAAGAAACAAAATCTCTGCTAAAACACAATCTCATCGACCTTTTCAGATGCAGTTCCTTGTTCTTGAAGTGCCGGAAGGATTTCCCGCAAATGTCGCAAACGTGCCGAGGCTGGTCGTGTATAAGAACATGTTTTGTGATGTCCGATCGCTCACAGCCCCTACAGTAACAGGCACAACATGATGCCATATCACTTCCGGTAACACTGCGTGATCCCATAATGCAGGTTACATGGTTTCTCTGTAGCTCCGAGATGGTTTTTCTGTAAACAGCTATACAGTATACACACATCACCATATAGTTAGAAAGGTTAAGGGGTTTGTATAGCACAGAACACAGAAAACCCATCTCAGAGCTACAGAGCATATTATTATCATTATTTTTTATTGAAAAAACAAAACCTGACACATGGGATCACATAGTGTTAGCTGCCACCTGACAGGTGAAAATGCCTTGCCTTAACCAGAGCCAGGCAGTCTAGCCTGGTACTTGATTTAACTGAAAGCAGAATCCACAAAAGATTCCAGAGTGGCAGTAAGTAAAATCAAAACCCCTCCCTTCCAGGATCATGCCAAACCACTCCAAAATAGTCATCAAAATACGTTTGCAACTTTTTCAGTTAACTCGTGCACAAACGAACAGACTCCAAAACATGAGTAGCATTGAGTACGTGTGCCAAACTAGTGCATGTGCAGATAAAAAGTAAGCAATAATTACAACAACTAAAAACGTTTGAATAGCATCATAAATTGAAATGGTATATATGTAGAAATTGAAAAAAATCAAAATATGACCTTTATTTTCATCCTCATCAATGAACCAAGACAAACGGCCCGACCAACTGCCACACATCTATCATTACTTACTGTCTGCCACAGCGACACCTGGTGGACAGTTGTTCTGAAAAAGGCAGCAGTGGTTGCCAAAACGTCAATCAAAACAATTAAAAAGTTGTATTTTGAAGGTTAAAAGGGGTGTACAGCTCTTTATAAGAAACAGAGATACGGAGTGTCACCTGCCATATGAAATCACACAGTATTACCTGCCACTTGTCACAAGTAAAAGCACCCCAGCTTAACCACAGCCAGACAGGCCGATACTCGATTTACCTACCCAGAAAAGGATAGAAGGCTGAGTTGACCTAAGTGGCTGGTTATATACCAAGATGGTTTACCTGCCCACAGGCAGTCACTCATCGAAGTACTAACTCGGTGCAGTGCAAAGCAACTTCGCTGATCGAACACAGAGCACTACAGCTACATCACACCAAAAAAGAATTTCCACGTATAACTGATATACAACAATCACCTGTACTCGCAATGCGGACATTTGTACGGCTTGTCGGGATTATGAATGCGCAGGTGACGCTTGAGATGAGCTTTGCGCGTAAACATCTTGGAGCAAAGGCTGCACTGGTATAGCACATCGGGCTCCGTGTGACGCATCTTAATATGCATCTTCAGTATGTACTGGTCCTGTCAAACCACATGCAAAGCACATCGACAAACCCTCTAATATCTGGCTCTTATTTCTAAAGTAGAAAGCACTCGTGAGAGTATATCTTTGCCAAGTGAAGTCTGCTGCTGCTACTAATACTATGGCCATAAAAAACGTGCCACTTCACTTTCGTCCATATCTTCGCCAATAATTGATCAATTTTCAAAATTCTTTCAATTTTAGTGACAAAAAATCTGGGACTTTTCTAGGACTTTCCAGGACCCCCATGAAAAATTTTCCAAAACCTTTTCGAAGCTCACAAATGTTTAAATAAATTGAAAAATCACTTACTTACAAGATTCAGAGTACAGTCCATTGCAGAAAAAATGCGTGATTTTCAAGCATATTTTTCCAGGACTTTTAAGGACCTTAAGCTTTAATTTCCGAAACTTTCCAGCATGAAGGTGATTTTACAAGACTTTTCAGGTCCTGGAATTTACAAGAAAAAAATCCAAGACTTTCCCAGACTTTCCAGGAGGCATCAAATCAGTGACAGCGGCATCACTGACAGTGGCTTCTATCCCTCCAAATCTGGAATCGAAATTTGACGCAACTTCCCCCCAGTTTTGGGCTCAGGTTCCCCCCAATTTCTGACTCAAGTTTTCCCCTCTATTCTGGGCTTCTTCTCCCTCCATGGAAAAAAAACTGTTAAGGGTGTAGATAGGAAAAAAGGGGAAAGTAAAAAATAGCGGAAAAGTTTTGTTAAGGGTGTATTTTGCCCAATGAAAAATAGGAGGAAAGTAAAAAATAGGAACGGGGAGTTTTGTTAATAATGTAAATTGAAAAATAAGGGGGGGGGTAAAAAATAGTTTTGTTAAGGGTGTATAGTTTGTCCAGTGAAAATAGGGGGAAGTTTTGATCTGCAACCTTATCAAAGCTTCCCCCCCCTATTTTTCACTTCGCGCAGCGCATCAGATATAGGGACAGAAGCCACTGAGCACTGACCTTGTAGCGACGGCCACAGATCTGACATTCGCAGCCGGCCGTGGTGTGCCTCTGCAGGTGTCGACGCATGACGTACATGTGCTCCGACATAAAGCCGCAATCAGCACACATGTTCCTTGGATGATTACTCTGTGCACCCCAATCCACAGCAGTAAGCTCACTCAGTTTCGCACTCATTTTGCATTATTAGGTGTTTTTGTGCATTCTGCCTGGATAGGTCATCCCCGAAATGACCTGTACTGTGTCGGGCAGAATATTAGACCCTACTCACTCACTCCACTCATTTTCTACAGCTAAATACACGGCATACCATGAAAATGGCACCTTTTCTATTTGGGAATACCTTGGCAAAATGTTGACCAAACTTTACAGTATTCGGCAGAAATTTAGCTGAGAAAATTTGCAACATAATTATGTTATGCCGTTCACACCCACACCGAATATTGTGAAGTTTGGTTAACATTTGGCAAAGTTACTCCGAAAATAAAAAGAGTGCCCTTTTATGGTTCAGTGTAGATTACATAATTAAATAAAATAAATAACCAATTGTCAACAGCACTCTCCCACAACTCTGTGACCAACGCGATCGGTGCTCATCTCCATTTTCAAGGCCCCAAGACAGCACTGAGTGCAAACACGACTCAAATATATAGGAGGAAGGACAGACATTCCATACGCTGCTGTTACCTTCCCACTAGTTAGGCCAGTACTAAATTATACTGCTTGGTGACAGAGGCACATGTGCGAACAACTTGCCCAGAGTTGCTACCTGGCAGCGTACCAGCCGGGAGTCGAACCAGCAACCTCGCGATCAATGTGCTGCTGTGAGACTACCCAAGACCAAGCATATCAATATGACAAGACCGATAATTCTGACAAAGCATCAATCAGGTGCACTAAAAATGGAGGACTGTAGAATGGAAAAACTGAAATTAGGTCCTACATTTTCCTGTCCTCCATTTTCCACCTTCTGAAATTTGGTCCTTTATTTTCAACCTTCTGAAAGTTAGTAATTATCACGTATTGTTCTTTTTTGGTCCTCCATTTTCCGAACCTCTATTTTCAGTCAACCCCATCAATCGTTACGACAACATGGTCTGCGGCTTTTGGTGTTGTTCTAAAAACCAATTTCCCCATTTCCCACAATTCCCCACTGTGTTTCATAAGAAACCTGACCCTGAAACGTCGTGTTATAACTTCAAAAAAACGGCTTTAGTACCGAAAAAACGTTGGACGTACGTACGTTACAAGTATGACTAAAATTATAGTAAATGTTCAAAATGTTGTCATTTGGCCTTGTCAGAGGCTTTGAGTCTTTTCCTCCACTGGTCAATGGCCTCGTCCACAATCGTCTGTTCCAAGTCAGCCCAGACCTTAACAAGTCTGCTCTTGTTGCCATGGAAACCGTGCAGCTGGTACTCGGCCCATACCAAACTTTTCAAGCACAATGAATCTGCAACTGAATGGCAGTACACTGTGTAAAAAATCATTTTAGGCGAACTTATTTTGATAAATTTATGCCGACCTGCCTTAGGGGTCTGGTTTTTATGAAACACAGTGTAGAAAGTGGCATACATCCTTACAGATGAAATTAAAATCACCGACCATGGATGACCTTGACCATCAGTACTGCAACATGAACTCTATAGGCTGTACTTGTGTCTTCCCTAGCGACATCTAGACTTTCTTGTTTTGTATTTGTCGTATTATAAATAGAGCTGCAGAAATTAATGATCAGTCAAGAAGACATCTTACGATTAGAAAAAATTTGGATCGTTAAATTTGCAGTTATAGTGATGTCACTGAGAATGCATTATAAGGTAGATACCATAACAAGCAATCTGTCAAGCATCTAATAAGCGATAATTACGTTCTTCTGAGAATGTGGTTGGACAAAACGAACACTTCGGCCCTATTAATGATAATAAAGACTTATTGTTGTCTATGTGCATTTGTACCAGCTGTTGGCTGAATAACATATGAAGTTAATAAAAACTTGCATTTTTCTTGCACAATAACCACTGTTAGTTTTAATGGAAATGAATGATTAACTAATCGTTAATTTTTGATAAGTTAACGATTACAAATTTTTATCATTGTCAGTTCTAATTATAAAGTTTGTTCATTTGGATTCGTGTGACTGGCAGCGTGGTGCATTTTGTTTGCTGGATCTGTAAATGGCAGTTTGGTAATTGGCACTATTTTTCCTTTCTTATGTCTGGCACTTGCTTAGTGCCTGAGCTATAGTATTGTGTTTTTGGATAGAATTTTTTGGTCAGCAGAAACTTTGTTCTGTTTTTTGTGATCATTGTGTTTATTGACATACATTATATTTGTATTTTATCAATTTTTTTGATTCTGCATATATTTTTCACTGTAAAGCTGTAGCTGTTGATTTGATGTGATTTTTGACTGTGAGTAAAATATGTTCACGTTAAATTAGCATTTTATTGTTTTATATAGACTTTGTAACTCTTGCCCACTATTTGTCTGGTCTGTTTGCATCAGTATATAATATGTAAACTCGATTTAATAGGCATTTTTGTGTATTTTCCATTAATGCTGTTGCTTCAGGAACTTGAAATTATCATGTGTGAAAAGTCCTGATATAACAGCTGCCAAAAATTCACCTTAATTGCTCTGGGACTTGTCTTAACTGCAGTTATGGAGTTAAATATGGCTTGTCAAATGTTAAGTCAAAAGTAGTCAGAAGTGATGCTATTTAAGAGCAGCAGTGTTATTGAATCTGGACAGCAAGAGACTGGTGCTTCAGTCAATTACATCATGTTACATTGTGTGCTGCAGAGAACGCGTGATTCATCTTCTGGCTGTCAGGGCCTACAAGAAACCAGAACTCATACTGCGGCTTCAGCGAGGTCTCTATAGCATTAGTCTTGTTGTTGTTGTTGCTGTTGTAACAAGCCCATTGAGCATTTATTACATTAGGAGTCCTATACCCCAGATAGATGAGTATAATGTCCTCCTCTTGTGTCATGGCAGTCGTCCAAAATATTATCAGTCCAGCGCTTCCTCGGTCATCCTCGGTGTCTGTTTCCGTGAACATGACCATACAGGACCACGCAGTACAATGTACATGTTTGAAAATCTAAGACATCCATGGATTTACCAAAATTGCTTTGAGTACTGCTGTCGGTCTTTTTGTTCAGCAGTTTCTGATGTTGGCTCAATCAACATGAACTTGATCCTTCATGAGAAGCGGAGATTTGTGGGTTTGGAACCACTGCACAAAATTTGCGTTGCATATTGCCACCAGACTGAAATATAGGTTTTGCCGCTTGTTGACAAATTAATTTTATTATTGCTGTTGCCGTAAAAGGTAGCTTTGTGAATGGCTGTAATTTGTTCCATGAGACTCTAGTGTTGCGTTTGTGTGTGTGTGACTTTTGTAGATAGTCCCCCTAGAAAATTGCGCATTTTATACGTTCTCGCACAATTGTCCAGTTTTTGTCGTGGTGCTGAAATTTTTGCACAAATTCTGCCACAAATTGAGCAAAGTTTTTAGATTTTTTTAGCACAGTTTTCTGGGGGACTATGTAGCCAAGAACACTCTGACAGTCATGTAGTATTGTAGTTGTTTTCAGTGTTTATACACTGTGTCTCAAAAAAACATCCCTGACATTTTTGACTGTAACTTGAAAACCAATTTGATCTGCTTTCCCTAGGTAGTGCAGAAGCATACATTGGGTGAGGTGGGAAACTGAACGGTCATTTGATGGCAAGTTGTGTCCGAAATATTTGAACCAAAAACTATCAAAGTCTGGTAATTGGTTTTCAAGTTACAGCCAAAAAAGTTGGGGATGCTTTTTTGAGACGGTGTAAAAAGCTTTACTTATACACTGTGTCTTAAAAAACATCTCCGACATTTTCGATTGTAACTTAAAGAAGGATTATCAGATTTTAATAATTTTTGGTAAGAATATTCCTGAGACAAGTGGCTATCTAATGACAATTCATTTTTCCATCTCACATAATGTCTGTTTTCGCACTACCTTGGGAAAACAGAACCAATGAAATAATACTTTTTTATCCAATGTGGTACGATTACTTAATCAACATAACACATAAAACACATTTTGTTCACATTTCAGACTTTTTGGCTGACATTTTACCTAGTTGTCCATTATTTAACTGCCTACAATAAAACTGCTTGAAATGTTGGCCCATTATGCGAGCACAAGCATGGAGATGTTTTCTGTTTATTGACAGCAGTATTGATAGTGTTCTGCGTTAGACCAATCCAGGCTTTACCGGTCGCTTCTTGAATTCATAAACATTCCTGAACGTTATCTGGTAGAGACAGTGCTGCATGACAGTCAAATTTTGTAATAGACCAGATGTTGGGGCCCACAGATTTGGATAGATGAAATTTTTTGACATTTTTTCATTCATTTTAACACATATTATGCTTGGTCTGCTTTCCCCAGGTAGTGCAGAAGCAGACGTTGGGTGTGGTGGGAACTTGAACAATGATTTAATAGCTAGTTGTATCAGAAGTATTTTTGCCAAGAATTATTAAAATCTGCTAATCTTTCTTTGAGTTACAGTCATTAATGTCAGAGATGTTTTTCAGGGTTTCTGTTTATTTCAAGGTATATTTCGTTTGATCTGCTTTCGCTAGGTAGCGCAGAAGCGGACAGTGGGTGAGGTGGGAAACTGAATGGTCGTTTGATGGCAAGTTGTGTCAGGAATATTGGTTCCAGAATTTATTAAAATCTGATAACTGGTTTTCAAGTGACAATAGAAAATGTTGGGGATGTTTTTTTGGGACACAGTGGCACTGTGTGAGATAGTTTGGATGCTGCTGTGTAGATGGAGTGAAGCCGGACAAGAACACCCTCGGAGCCGTGCTGGACGTCGTTGCACAGCAAACCCGCGACTCTTTCATGCTGCATCGACATCTCTATGCCACCGACGTTAGACAGGACTGGCCACTCTATGGTGACGACGACCGACGAGTGCTTGCCAAGTAGTCAGATTTCTCTGATCTGCTTTCACTGAATTATGCTGTTGTATCTTATTATTTGTTTCTTGTTGTGGATACCTATTGTAGTATATTTTTTATCATGTATATGCTGGGGCATATGTTGACACTTTAGTTGCCAACGTTTTTTTTACACTTTTATCTTTTTGAAATATATCTGTTTCTTCTTGTATCGGATGGCAGGGCTGGAAAATGGTTGAAATTGATTACCAGTAAAAATCAAATTGTTTCTTTTCTGTTTTCCTATTTGTCATGCAGTTTATATATAATAGAAATTAAATTTAATTTTATAGTTGAATTGTTATTTTTAAGTTCTGATGTCACAGTGTTGACTCGAAAAACAAGGTGACATGGAGAATGGTGTTCTTTTTTATATGCTAAAATCTAACAAAGCTGTCTAGTAAGAACTTAATAAATAAAAATTTCCCTAAAACTGTGTTTTTTCTAACCGTGTCATGACAGCAATGTCCCATTAAGTCTCTTCTGATACCCGGTTTTGTGTCTGTCGCTCTGTTAGTCTGTCATTTTGCATGTCTGTCTATGTAGAAAGCTGAGTCAGTTACATGAGCTACCAGTCACTGAGTCAGAAGCATTGTCACCATGTGTCAGCGTCATTGGACACGAAAGTCCAACCGATCAAACATCATCACTTGTCAGTCTTCACTTTACTCAGTCTTTACACATCTATAATCATTGCCATTTCGTCATATTAGTACATACGAGACACAGATGAAGTGAGAGTGAAATTACTGACAACTGAGAGATTGTTAATCGTGTTTGAAAGAACGTTGATCCTTGCCGCTTACTGTTAACTTATGCTCAGCTGGCACCTAGCTCTTAATACAAGAAACATTTGGTGCACATCTCTCTGTATCTTTGCTAAGTTTGTCTCGTGTATGATAGCGAGGCAGAATCAGAAGTATGAAGGTAGTTTAAGAACAGTTGCCATTTTAAGTGCTTTGATTGGAATGGTTGGGTGATAGAAAAATGAAGAAGAAGAAGATTTCGCATAGACAGCTAGGTCCTTTGCGAAGGAACTCATCTCTTTTGGCGCTTTGAGACAGCGAAGGTTAAACTCAATTAAGCTAGCATACAAGCCAAGTTGGCCTGATGGCCAGTTTTAATTAACAGCCAGCACCTTTAACCGACTGGGTCAGTATACCAGCAGTCCTTGCCACAGGGCCTACTGTTACGCATAACTCGCTGTTTCTTCCCTAGCAATGGCCGTAACGACCACCAGTACTCATTTTACCATCCCACGGAGGGTAGAAGGCTGAGTCGATCTAGTTGGCTTGGCTTCGTACTGTGGACAGTCATCCATCCAAGTACTAATTGGACCCACTGTAAAGTAACTCTGTTGATTTGACTCAACGGGTTACCACTATGCTCCGCCGCCAAAAAATGCATTTAGCTTTTTTATTGGAGTTTGGTTTAACCTGGAATGGTTTTAGAAAAAATGATCCAGTTGAACAAAAATAGATCATGTGTATGTGCTGCTGCATCTGCAGTTTTAGAGTTGACCTGAATGTTTATCAATGGACACACCATTGACAACCCATGCAGTGGTACAATTCGGTTGTTTATTTGAAAAATTATGACAAATGCTCCCTGAATTTCTGAATGTGTTGTCATGTGACTTACATCATGCGAGTGACTTTTGTCACTTTTATGTGAGTGAATTCTGTTGTGCATCTGGATCACAGAAGCGTTCATCATCAGTAGCGAGGAATGGCTCAAGTGCTAACAGCAAGAGACGACGAACCCAGTCAAAGTCCTTGATGACTGCATTGTCATCATCGACAGCTGTCTGCAACGGTTCAGCACTGAACAGTAGCAGCAGCGGTGGCAGTGTCGCCACGGCAACAGCAGCTGTCAACAGACGACGACGATCATCTTCAGCTGCTAACAGCTCCTCGGCAGTAGGCAAGTGCACGGTTACGATGATAATCCATTTCAGAGTATATTTCTACTCTTTAACATGTGTAATTAGTACACCGTGTCTAAAAAAACAGTTAAAATTGTTTTTGGCATAACTTTGTCAAAGTTCCACTAACTTTGATAATTTTTGGCATAAAGATGGCCCAGACGATATTATTATGTATGGTGCACTCATTTACCACTTCACTTAATTTATGTCAACGCACTACCGTGTGAAACACAGATCTCCAGATTGTTACATTACGCGTTGATTATTTGTATCAGATGGCTCACCTTTGCATCATCAATTCGACAGAGGGTGCGACGTGGTTTAATAATTTTGAGGTATTAAATATTTTATGCTGAAAACAGCAGACAATAAAATAGCTGGCTGATGAGCTTAAAACACGTCTAATCAATGAGTGAATGCATTTGATCAGTTGATCGTTAATTCTGCTATCAGCCATTGGCATTGCATCTAAGCCATTGCATCTATGTATGCAAGAGAGTTGTTACACAAACTTATAATTCTGTTAAATAATTTACATTTTAGTGTATTTTGTGTGTAATTAAATCGTTACAGCGATTGCTTGAGACAACAACTCAGCATTCAGCATTACGCAACAATTTGGAGCATCTATGTTTTACATGGTAGTGCATTGATTTAAATTAGGTGAGGTGGAAAATGAGTGCACCTTACATAATTTCGTCATTTTAGCCATCAACATGCCAAAAAGAGTTAAAGTTAGTAAAAATTTGACAAAGTTATGACAAAAACAATTTTGACTGTTTTTTCTGATATATGGTGTAGAATTAAGTTCACAGTTTCGCAGAATGTTATTGTTAGCGATTGATCGGTTTATATTTAATTAGTTAATAAGAGTGGCATATGGTGAAAACAGTAAATAATAGTATTTGTGATTATGATAACAGTATAAACGAATTGTGATCACAGTGCGCATTGTGGTTATATCTTGTTACTGTAGTATGTGGGTCACTTCGTAACAATCTTTGATGTGAAGTTTGCATGATCCGTCTGTCTGTCTGTCAGATATCGATGCCGTGAGAGAAAAGCTGCGACAGAATCCCGAACTTGATGATTTCACTGAGTATGTTACTGATAATTCTTTCTTACCACCCAACTTGATTTAATTGCATTCAGTCGTTTCAGCACAGTGGCAAGCTGAGTCATTTCTTACCTCTATGTATTTCTGTCTTCGAGAATATATTTAACCACACTGTTATTTCAAAAAAAAGGTTGCCCTCACGTTGGTTATCATTCTTGCCACGGTTTTTTCAAGGTCGTTGATCTCATTTCCATGTAGAGTCTGATTTTGTGAAATTTTGGAACTATGAAAGCTTTTATTTGTTTTTTATTTGCTATAGAAATAACCATACTTATTTGTTCATTGTTGTTTGCTTACATCAGAAATAGAACACATGCCAATTTAGTAGTCATTTTTATTTAATCCAAGTTAGCCTGTAAGACTATTTTTAATTGTCAGTTTTTCTTCACCTTTTTTCTGTATGTGACGTAATTCCACCAGGTTAGAGACAGAAATAAGAAGGAACTCGTATCATTTTATGGTTTTTTCTTAGTTTATTTCTAACGACAGATGTCATTTGTGACTTGGTGGTGTAATGTTTAGGACGTTGGATCGAGTGGTTGTGGGTTTGGCTGTTGGTTGGGTTGCTGTCAGGTGGTTATTACCTGGATGGGTGACTGTCAGCAGACAGTTAAACCATTTTGCTATGAGCAACCACCAGTCCCCTCAGCCTTCTGTCCCCTCAGGGTGGATAAATCCAAGTATCTGCCTGTCTGGTGTGGCACATTCATCTGTGTCAGCTTGGTGTGATGCCATGTGCCAGTTGATCTCTGTAGCTGTGAAATGGGTTACCATAACGAGCTATAGACAGCCTTTTAATTTCTAGCTTTTATTTGTCTGTATGTAACGTTGGTCTCTGTGTATGCATGTTTTGTGGGTCAAGTCATTATCCAGAGGTGACGTCGGTGTCGGAGCGTCATCAGTACAAGGTGGACTTTGAGAGCGAATACTCGGAGTACCTGCGTCTTCACAGCACTATCTCACAGCGCATGCAGACTTTCAGTGCCCTCAGAGACCGACTGCACAATGCCGCTCCAAATTCTCCTGAATACGAGGTTTTTGTTGCCGCGATTATATTTGCTTACTCGTTGTTTTCTCATCGGTTTTATTGGTTTCTTGGTGGTTTTTAAGTGTTTCTGTTAAAGGTTAAACAGTTTGGTTGCTGATAACGGTGACTGATCTTAGAGCTACGGAGCATCTGCGATGTGAGATCATTTGGAAGAATAATAATCTGCAAGCCATATAATTTTATATTTCAGCTAGGTATAGAATATGTGGGACTGTAGTTTCAGCTGTTGTTAATGTATTCTGTTCTTATGACAGCACCTAGGACTGTTCAAGTCCATTCTTGCTGTGGAACTCAAGTATTGTTTGTATTATGGGAAGTGCATCTGGCCTGTAATGTCTTTACATTGCAGTTCTTGTGACGGGTGGTCATCTGATCTGCAACATCCAAGAGTAACATTAGAAATATGAAATTATATGGCTTGCATATTATTCATTTGCTGTTTTACATGCTTGTTGGACTTACTTGCATGGTGGATCACTTCATTTAAGGACTTTGCTAGGTCGCATACATTACAACATACGTCTGTTGTTTTTTTGTTGTTAAAAAATAGCATTTTGCACTTATATTGTTTGCGTTGTCTTTAGGAAGTCTGTGTAATGTGGTGTGAGGCTTAAGAAGGTTGAGCTAAATAGCAGCAGTGGCGGTGGCAATGCAATTAACACTGTGAGTTGGTGTTGTTGACAGAAAGTCAAAAATCAGATCTACTCTGAGTACAAGAAGCTGAGGTTGGACTCACACTACGCCGATGATCGTCGACTCTGTGAATATTTGCATCGGAAGCTGAGTCACATAAAGCATGTTGTCCATGAGTTTGACCTCTCAAGGCTTCATCAGTCATCTTGTTAATACTATGCTTTTGCCATTTTCTGTCATTGCTAGTATCTGTGGCCAGTTTTGTTTTTGGGAATTAATTTACTACCACCAAAAAATTGAAGTACCACCATTACGGATAGCCACATTCAATGCATTCAACACCATGTAAAGTATATTATATTACACTTGTTATCTGCATGTATGGTAATTGATGCAGCATTTTTTACCAGCGATAGAAATTTGCCGAACTAATGTTTTGATAGACAGAAGTGTGCGCTGTGAACAAATATGCTTTGATTATCAACAGCTGGGACTAGCTTGCTAAAGCCCAAATTCCATTATGCCCACTTTCACCGAAACTTCCCCACGGGGAAAGTCGTGGACACAAATCATGAAAGTCGCGGACACAAACAGTGACAAATCATGGAATCCTGAAGTTTTGGTGAAAGTTGCCGACACAAATCACGAACGTCGCAGACATAAACCATCTTAACATGTCAAGATGTTTGCGACAAAGTTCGTGACAAGTCCGCAACAAACCCGTTTGTGTCGCTCTAATGGAATTTAGTTCGTTACAATGCACGGGGAAAGTTCCCGACAAAGTCACGGACTTGTCGCAGACACAAATCATGAAAGTCGGCGACGTGCTTTGTGTCGCCGACTTTCATGATTTGTGTCCACGACTTTGTCGGGAACTTGTCGCAAAGTCGGCGTAATAGAATGTGGGCTCAACTGGCTGCATTGTTATGCCTCTGCCACTGTTGCATAGTGCTGAAGACATCATATTCAAATGTTATCCATCCTTACATCTAACAGTCCATGTCTGTGTGTGGCATGTTTTATCTTTCAGCAATATTTCTGCACTAAATTTGTTTGTAGTCCAAGGTCGGTTCAAATGTCATAGTGTGCAGAGGAAACAGAGCTCGATGCAGCGCATTGAGTTCTAATTGTTTAGCTTTTTTACCTTGACTGTCAGTTATTTATGGGTTGTATCTGCTTCATATTTATACCTGTTATCAAAACTTTGCTACTGTCAGAGTTAGGACTAATGCATAACCTGCATACGCTAGAGCACAGTTGATGCAAACGGCACATTACCGTAAAACGCCACGCTGTAGGTGAAGTTGTATCAGCAGACGGAAACTGTATGAGCGAACAAACGATTCATACTAATAGAAAGTTAAAATTTCTGACAACATAAACTTCACAGAAAACCCAGGTATGTATCAGTTCATGCATCCGTTCGTGGCACAAAGTCACGGACTTGTCGCAGTTCGTTTTTGCTGTATTGAAATAATTCAGCTGAGAGCTGCAGACTTCGCCAGCTGCGTGAGTTTCACCTACAATCGCTACCCGGTGTTGATAAGCTGCCAGAAATATTAAAACTGTGCTGTTTGGCAGGTTATGTATAGACTAATGAACACCTGGCTCTTGAGATGCTAGTCAGGACTAAGGGACCATTTTTTGAGACCATAATCGAAAGACAAGTGTTTATTGTGATGTGCAACACAAATACTTGTGAAATGTGTGCTGACAATCACAAATTTTTATTGATTCCGATGTGGTCATTATTCACTGTTTCAGTTGAGATTGTCGCATTGAAGGATGTATGAAGTACGCCCAAAAAATTCCGCTTTTGTGGCATGCACTGGATTTTTGTAGATCTTCTGTGCATTGAGATGACTCGACTCCCATTGTGAGCCACTTAGTGCCTTAGCAGCTGTTATCATTCTGTGTGCGATTGTGTGTGCATGAAGGGTGTTCAAGACTGAAACAGTTAACCACAGGGTGATATTTTTATTGTTTGGTCACTTTTCAACATAGTCTCCTTAACTGAAATGCGTTTGTTCAAGCATTTGTCCAAAGCTCAGATTTCATTGTAGCATAATTTTTTGAGATATGCTGGACCAAGTGCATTTCAGTTGCAGGAGACTACATTGAAAAGTGACAAAATGTGATGTACACGTGATGTACATATCTGTTGCAGTTCTGTTTAGCGGACTGACTTTTTTGAACAACCCTCATAGGTGTGTGTGCATGTGTCGTTATTGATGTGTTACTCATGTTGCATGACTGACACATGTTTCCTCTGTTGTTAGTCCCAGTTTCCTGTGTCTTTATAGAATATCGTCAGTCAACCTATCTGTGGGTGTTACCAATGCTGAACCATAACGAATTGAAATAATTATGTTGTTTAGGCATAATTAATGTGTTGTCGTGGAACTGACAGACTGTCAGATGGCTTATGATCAGTGCTGTCATGCCGACATTTCTTTTGCCGTTGTTAATGCCTATTGCTTTTGCAGCATGCAGTATGCAGGCATGACTTGGGGAGGTAGATTAATGTACAGTGTGCTCAGCTGTCTTAAAACCATGGCTGGATGAAACATCTGAGATGTGGGCAAGCTTTGTAGACTGTTTTGCCTGCATATAATAATAGTGTTTATGTCAGATAACTGATTCATTCATGACATGTGACGCTATAGGCTACTGTATAAATGTGTTTCAAACGATTGACTGATTGAACTGCAAGCCTCACATGGGCTATTTTGTTTTCTCATTATCAGGAAAGCACCCTTATCTGACCTATTGTTTCATGCACTCCTAACTTGTTGAAAACACACTTATCCCACAAGGGTAAAAATGTGTGGCCAGTACCTAAGACTGAAAACGATATAAATATTTCATTTTCGTGCAGAACTAATCAACTTTTCATTGATGTCTTTGTTGTGTTCTTGTAGTGTGGGGTTGCTCATCATATATTTCCTACGAGTTGGTGTGTGTATTTGACATAATTATGTAACATCTGTGATACCTCACTTTAGGAACTTTTACCCTATTCGATAAACTATACAATTTCGTCTTTGTAATTTTATTTTCGTTGACCAGCTAGAAGTTGGCTCTGTCGCTATTAGACATGTTTTAGGTTGTCATTGTTTTTTAAATTTAATCTTATGTTTTGCTTTGAACATAAACCATGAAATAAATACAGCATAAATGATGTTGAGCCTGACTATTAATGCAACAGTATGCTCAGACATATTTGGAAGCTGCTGATTTTACCTTTCATCTCCAGATTCTGGTTTCATCTGTATCATGTATGCGAGTGACTATTTGCATTAGCTTTTTATCAGCAATCTACAGTAAGTGCTAGCTGTTTAATTTTATTCAGTAGTTACATAACACCACAGAATGTAGGCCTAAACCATACAAATAATGCAACTATGCAATGCAGTACAGTAAGACAGTTTTTCTATGCGGCCGTCCTAATAAACTGCAATATGTGTTGTGTCTGTCCCTTTGATCAGGGGCGTCAAAATTATGGGTGCTCAGAATGTCAATTTTGGCCCTAAACTTACCCAAAATGGGAATTTTCAGGCCCAAAATTTGCATTTTTGGGTGAAAATTTTCTGACATAAAGAACACTTTCCCAATAGCTCAAATTTAGGTGGGGGCTACAACACAAATAACTGATGTGTATATTAATGCATTAATGCACAATTAAAGTAATTAATTGCATGCATGTGATTAATGAAAAAAATTGCTCAACAGCACAAAAACATATTTCAACATCATCCAGTCAATGCTTTAGCAACCAAATCATCATGAAGAGAGGGCATGATCCTAATTGTATCCATTGCCACTTGTGACAACTGGACGTACCGGTACTGCGGTGTCGAGCACTAATAGTAAAGGACTAAAGTTGTCGCGATTTGGTACGTGATCAAATTGATGTCTCAGTGCCTCATCCGTTGAAAACCTTAACACAATTGCACAATTTACATTAAGCCAGCAACACAGCAATTGTAAGCTTTAATAGAAACTGCCCCAAAACTGAATGCTAACTCTAACCCGAACCCTAATTCGGTCTTTCAAACTTTGTAGTAGGTTAAGGTTAGGTTAGAGGTAGTCATGTAATTCAGGTGACTGAGGTGATTTCATCGCAAAGTTCCCCGGCCACTAACGGTAGAGAATTTCTACCGACTGGAGAACTTTTGTGATGTAATAGCTCTAACTTAATTTTTATGCGCGAAAGCAGCTACTACTTTCAGCGCGTCTTAGCCATCGCAATTCTGTCCGTCCGTCCGTCTGTCTGTCACACGAGTGGATCAGGCAAAAACGGTCCAAGCTAGAATTAGCAAATTTTCACCGTCGGCTGCCCGGAAGACTCTAGTTTCAAGAACCGTAAAGCTTTTCCATAAATTCGAAGGGGGTCACCCCGAACGAGGGCGCTAAATGAGAAAGGGGTGGGCAAAATTTGCGATTTCTGGCCAATAAGTCGCTGTATATCAATAACGGTGCCTAGGTTATTATTAATCACTAATAGGAAATCGTACACTGGCTTTCGATTGGCGCCGAATTCAATGACCTTGAACGCCGAAGTATTGGGTTTTATGGGTTTCTTGCGATTTTGCGCTGCGACACAAGGTATATCATTCACAAGGTGGCGCCACGGTACTGGCGTTGGTGGCGTGGCGTAGTTGGTAACGCGTTTCGGCTGAAACGAAGTTACTCTACGCCGGACCCGGTTAGTACTGCGATGGTTGACTGCCTGCGGGCAGGAACTGCTATAGGCTTTCGCGCGTCCCGTGAGCATTAGCTCAAATTTCTTGTGACCGTAGCCACAAAGTTAACTCTATCCCTAATCAATCATTGCTATGAGCCCAGATCGCTATTTCATAAAGTTCCTGGTGGGAAACTTGTGCAATAGCACCAAAGATTATAACTCTTAACCAGTTCATCTTAAGCTCATCATCTGTTAGTTAGGGATTATTCGTTTGTTAATTTACTTCATATGCGTGCGGCAATCAAACCTGATTAGTAGCAACCAATCTTACTTACTTACTTTCTATGAAAACATTTTTGGACGCCGAAAACGGCATTGTGTCATTTCCACTTTTATTTCTACTTAATGACTTAGTTATGGTTGTTTAGTAACTTGTTTTAGGAAATTTTAGTTAATTTGCATGTTCCTGTGATGGCAGAGGCGGCGGCGACCGACGAACATCCCAGCGGTATGTAATTTGTTGTTGGGCGTGGTCGTTTTTATCTTCAGTCTTTCCTCTGTCCATTGCAGCCAGTGACAGTTGATATTCACTTAGTTTGATCGTTACGGAGTGCGTGGTCAGACGTTAATGTGGATTTCAGCATTCCTGTCTGGGCGTTCGCAGAGGGTATAGTAGTATGTGAGGAATCTGGTGTGGCTTGGTAGTCTAGTGGTTAGCGTGTCAGACCCAATGACCCCGAGGTCGTGGGTTCGATCCCTAACCACTGCACTCTCAAGTAACAACCTTGGGCAAGTTGTTCACACACCACAGCCCATCGGTGCGATGCCCCAGTTTGGGGGCCCTGCCGACTAAATATCCAAAAAAATCTACTTCTCCACCAGCTGCAGTTATCAGTGGTGTGCCACAGGGCACAGTCCTAGGCCCACTACTGTTTCTTGCTTACATTAATGACCTACACGAATGTGTAACATCAACACCAAGGCTGTTTGCTGATGAATGCCTTCTGTATCGGCAGATAAACTCACCAAAAGACTCTTGAGAAACTTCAACAATACCTGAATAACTTGCAGGACTGAGAGAAGAAATGGATGATGTCATTTAACCCAGATAAATGTTCTCTAGAGTGACCATGAAGTGGAACAACCTTGTTGTGACAGAGTACACTCTCCATGGTCAGCCCTTAAAGACTATCATCCGCTAAATATCTGGGCTTAACTCTTGATTCAAAAATGAACTATAATGAGCATATTAGCAACATCAGCAAGAAAGCCAATTCATCCAGATCATTCATCTGCCGGAACACTAGTAGCTGTCTGCAGAAAGTCAAGGCAACAGCCCGTACTTTGTTCGTGCGATCACAGCTGGAGTATGCTTCCACAGTCTGGTGTCCTCTGTTGATAATACATGTCACGTTGTTTGTGTTTTAGAGCGATGGTGTAAGCCGCCGAATCGCAAGAAGCATGACGAGGACGTTGCACAGTGCAATATCACTATACAGAGCAAAGAGAGCCAGCTTGTAAGTACTGCTAGTGGTGTATTAATGGCTAAAATTATTGTAATAGCTTCCTTTATGTTGTAGCAAACAGTACTTGGTGCGATGGTCGAACACCAGCGGGAAGCCTCTGTCAGTCCCTAAAGGAGGGTCGGTCAGATGAGTGTCGATGCGCTGACCATAAAGTAACAACACGAATGAAATCTGATGCCAATACAACCGA